>Ga0182748_1003167_pt1 | contig 14084 bp, 17 predicted proteins | sample eDN3rd37CKraftOP_FD_128877 | JGI IMG/M metagenome (GOLD analysis project Ga0182748, IMG submission 128877) | Enriched Organic Plus compost microbial communities from Emeryville, California, USA - eDNA 3rd pass 37_C Kraft OP (version 2) (version 2) ...
CGGCTGACCTGCACCGTCTCTGCGCCGATCGCGCGATCAAGCCGACGTGCGAAAGTGACGGTCTTACGCCGGTAGGGATCGGCACCCGGTGACTGGCCCGTGCTGTCACGGTTGGCAAGATTCTCCGCCACCACCCTGAGGCGCATGGACTGCGCCTGCATGCCGGCCGCGGAGATGCGGAGCGCACGGTCGAGATCCATGGGCCTGCTATTCTCCTGTGCTGTCAGGGGCGCCCCAGCGCTGCGCGAAACAGGACAAGGTATCGGCGGTGCAGCGCCGTCGCCAGCGCATGCGCCGTGTCCGTGTCCGCCACCTTCAGCGCCTGCTGGTCGAGCGAGACCCCATTGCCATTCGCAGCTTGGTCCGGCAGCCGGCGGTCGGCAACGCTGCGCGGATCGCGACCGCCGGCCGGGCCGAGATGTCGCGCATCCGTCCGCGCCAGCGCGACCCCGACACCCAGGCCGGCAACCAGCTGCGCGAAGGGCTTGAGGTCGCGCGGGCGATAGCCCGGCGTGTCAGCATGCGCGATGTTCTCCGCCAGCACGCGCTGGCGCGCATCGAGCCAGGCGATACGACGCTCGGCAAGGGCGATCGGGTCAGTGCGTGTCGGGTCCATGGCGGCATCGTGCCGGAGGTTGGCAAAGATCCGGTGAATGCCATGAGCAAGCCTTGGTTAAGGCAATTGCGGCAAGGCTTCGTCCCATGATCGCCGCCACCGCTTCGCTTGCCGTTATCGAATCCCTGCGGGCGGTGCTGCGCATTGCGATTGCGCTGGTGGATTCAGGACGCCAGGTGGATCTGGCCGGGCTGGAAGTGGAAGTGACACGCCTCTGTGCCGCCGTCAGCCTCTTGCCGGTGCAGGAGGCAGAGACCTTGCGCGGCGCATTGGAGGCACTCCTGAGCGACGTCGACCGCCTGGCGGCGGCCCTGCCGCCGCCATCTGGCTGAAGACAGCCTGCTCCCGCCGCCCAAAACGGAGCGCCGTATGACGATCGACCCGGGACTCTGGCTCAAGACCGGCGGCGCGCTCTGCGCCGTGCTGCTGCTTGCCTGGCTTGCCGCCCGTGCGCTGCGTGCGAGCCCGCTGGCTGCTGGTCCCGATCGTCGGCTGCAGGTGCAGGAAGCGCTGGTGCTCGATGCACGCCGGCGACTGCTGCTGGTGCGATGCGATGGGCGGGAAGTGCTGCTGCTGACCGGTGCGACGGAGGACCAGGTTCTGGGCTGGCTGCCTGCGGGCGATTCGCTGTGAGGGCCGCCTTTCCCGCCTGCGTCGTCCTGCTGGCCATCGGCACCGTCGTCCCGCTCGCTGCGGCACAGAGCGTCAACATCGATCTCGGTGCGGCTGGCGGGTCGGGCGCGACGGCCCGGCTCGTGCAGCTTACCGCGCTGATCGGCATGCTCGCGCTCGCCCCCTCGCTGCTGGTGATGGCGACTGCCTTCGCGCGCATCGTCATCGTGCTGGCATTGCTGCGCACCGCGATCGGCGCGCAGGGCGTGCCGCCGAATCCCGTGCTGATCGGGCTGGCGCTGTTCCTGACGCTTTTCGTCATGCAGCCCGTGCTCGAACGAAGCTGGCAGTCCGGCCTTGCACCTTTGGCCGAGGGCCGCATCGGCGAGCTTGAGGGGCTCGCGGCCGCGGCCGAGCCGTTCCGTGGCTTCATGGCAGCCCAGGTGCGGGACAGCGACCTGGCGCTGTTCCTCGATCTCGCCGGTGCTCCACCGTTGCCCGAGGCAGAGACACCCCGGCCGGAGCAGCTTCCCTGGCGGGCCCTGCTGCCAGCCTTCCTTGTGGGCGAGCTGAAGCGGGCTTTCGAGATCGGCTTCCTGCTGTTCCTGCCCTTCCTCGTCATCGACCTGGTCGTGGCCAGCCTGCTCATGTCGCTGGGCATGATGATGCTCCCGCCGAACGTGGTGGCCTTGCCCTTCAAACTGATCTTCTTCGTGCTGGTGGATGGCTGGCGGCTCGTCGCCGGCAGCCTTGTGCAGGGATTCGTCGGGTCGTAACGGATTGCGCCAATGCACCTTGCCGATGCTGCTCCGGCCCCGGATCCATTTGGCGCTCGTTCCCTGCCCGCCACGGGCTCAGCAGCACCATGGCCCCGCAGAATGGCGCCGAGGCGCCGTTCTGGGCCGGACCGAAGTGACCGTCTCAAGGCGGCCATCTCCTGGTCACCACCGGCCTCCGAGCACGGCGCTACGTGCTGCAAAGCCGACCTCACTCACTACTGCCAGCGATCCGCGGCCGAGGCCCATCTCCGGGCGGGCATGCGCCCGCCGTCACGAGCGGTCAGCAGTCAGGCCTTCGGCAGCACCTCTGCGATATAGGGCGGCAGGTTGAAGGCACCGACATGAATCTCCGGCGTCCAGTAGCGTGTTGTCCCCAGGATGCCGGCAGCCTCCGCCCGACGCCGGATCTCCTCCGCCTCGACCATGCGGCAGGAGGGATCCTTGGCCGCCCAGCCGAGCGTCATGAAGCCACCGACGTAGGTCGGCACCGCCGCGACATAGGCCCAGACATCCGAGAAGGCCTTGGCCCGCCTCAGCGAGGTCTCACGCAACTCGTCCGACTGCATGAAAGGCACGCCGCACTGGTTCACCACAAGGCCGCGTTCGGTCAGCAGCCTGGCGCAATTGGCGTAGAACTCGTCCGTGAACAGCACCTCACCCACGCCGATCGGGTCGGTGCTGTCCACGATGACGGCATCGAAGCTGGCGGCCGGCGCCTGCCGGACGTAGTCGATGCCATCACCGACGATCACCTCGGCCCGCTTGTCGGTCCAGGCATCGCCGGCGATGCCCGGCATGTGCTCCTTCGCCAGCCGGATCACCTCGCCGTCGATCTCGACCATAACGGCGTGCTCCACGGAACGATGCTGCAGCACGCGCCGCAGCACGCCGCCATCGCCGGCGCCGATGATCAGCACCCGCTTCACCGCGCCATGCGCCAGCAGGGGCACATGCGCCAGCATCTCCTGGTAGACGAACTCATCCGCCTCAGTGATCTGCACCACGCCATCAAGCAGCATCACCCGGCCATGGGTGCAGCTTTCGAACACCATGATGTCCTGAAAGGCGGATTGCACCCGCGCCAGCTCACGCTTCACCCGGAAGCGCTGGCCCCATGCGGCGTAGAGCGTCTCGTTCACCCAGGAATCGGTTGCCATCGCACCCTCCGCGCAGACGGAAAGGGCCGGGCCCTGCGGCCCGGCCCCGATCACAGCCCGGGCCACAGCGTCAGCCGAGGAGGCCGCGCTTGTGCTCCGCGAGCGTCACCCGTTCCGGTTGGAAGCCCTTCTTCAGGACCGGCACGGCATTGTACGGGTTGCAGGCGCCGCAGACGAAGATGTCGATCGCCGCGAAGTCCCGCTCCGGCCATGTGTGGATGGAGACATGGCTCTCCGCCAGCACCAGCACACCGGACACCCCTTCGTTCGGGCCGAAATGGTGGAAGTGCCCGTGCAGGATGGTGGCACCGGTCGCGACCGCAGCCTCACGCAGCACCGCATCGATATGCTCCGGGTCCGCGAGTTTGGTCGCGCCCCAGAGATCGATGATCAGATGCGTGCCAGCGAATTTCACGCCGTCACGGGTAACGAAATAATCCTTGGCCTCGCTCGCCGAGGTTTCGGAGTTCTGGGCTTTGCTCGGGAGCGTCTCCGAGACCATCCCCAGTTGGACGAGAGCTTCCATCGCGGGCTCCTGTTCCCACCAGCAGATGACCAGGGTGATCGGGCATCGATCAGGTCAACGGCCGCGGCATATGGGGCAGGCTCCCCCCGGACGCAAGCGAAATCGGGACCTGTCAGCCGAAAAATTCGCCGGTCCTCCCCGCAGGTGGCGCGGGACTCAGCGCGTGGCGAGGCTGGCCGCCCGCAATGGCTCCAGCCGTGCCGGCAAACGCCGGAAGAGCTGCAGTTCCCGCTGCAGGCGAGGCAGATCCGCCAGCCCGCGCAGCGGATCGGCGGTCAGCGCGTCGAAGGGTTCCGCCAGCATCCCGCCCCGCATGCGGGGCGCGTATTCCGCCCGGAGCGCAGCAAGCGCTGCGCCATCTCCCGACAGCGCCAGCAGCGCCGCCTGGCGCAGCAAGGCGCGGCGATGGGCCTCCTCCAGCCGGGCCGGTGCCTTCGGCAGCGACGCACGGAGATGCGTGGCGAAGGCGGCCGCCGCGCCTGACCAATCCTGCGCCTCAGCCAGGAGTTCGGCGAGCGGCTCGGCCCCCTCCGCGCCGAGGGCCTGCAGCGCCGCGATCGCCTGCGCTCTGTTGCCCAGACGGGCCTCGGCGCGTGCAGCGAGCACCGCGCGCTCCTGCGCCAGCGGCGCCGGCAGGGGCGACCCCTCAGTCTCCGCCAACGCCGTCCGTGCACCAACCGCATCCTGCTCTGCGAGCTGCAGCCGGGCGAGACGCAGGCCGAGCGCCGCCTTTGCCGGCTGTGTCGCCCCCTCTGCCGCGCGCCGCAGCAGGGTGGCCGCGCGGTCCGGAAGGTCGAGCGCCAGCAACCTCTCCGCCAGCAGCACGATGGTCGCCTCGGCGCGCGCGTCACCCTGCAGCATCTCCGGATAGGCGTCGAACAGCGCCACGGCGCCGAGCGGGGACTCCTGTTCGAGCGCCGCATGGAAGGCATCCTGTGCCGCCGGATGCAGGCTGGCTGCGCGCTCGGGGTAGAGCCGCTCCGTCTCCCGCAGCAACGCGAGCGCGCCACGAGGATCGCCCGCCTGACGTCGCAGCTCGGCGATCCTGCGCCGCGCGGAGAGCTCATGCTCGTCGCCACGCCACGCGAAGAGTGTCGCTTCCAGGGCACGCGCCGCCTGTTGCGCATCCATCCGGCCGGAGGCGAGCCGCAGCTCGACGCCGCGGCGGAGTGCCCGGGCCCGCACCCGCCGGTCGCGGCCCTGCGCCACGGCGTCATAGCCCGCCAGCGCCTCCTCCGGCCTGCCTTCGGCCTCCGCCAATGCGGCACGCGCCAGCACCAGGTCGGGGTCGTTTCCGCCGCCGGCGACGAGCCTGCTGAGGGCCGCGCGATCGGCCGCCTCGATCAGTGCCTCCGTTGCCAGCGGCAGCAGCCGCGCGCGCAGGCCCTCCGGATAGCCGAGCAGGAGCGGAAGCGTGACGGCGAATCCTGCTGCTGCCGCCTCGGATTGGCCGCGCATGGCGGCCAGTGCGGCGTGCCACAGGATGAGCTCGTCGCGTTCCGGCAGACCGGCATGTTCGAGGCCGCTAGCCTCGGCCGGCCGGCCCGCCAGCACGGCGGCGATGCCGGTGAGCGCCGCGAGCTTTGCATCCTCCGCCGCACGCGGATCCTCGGCGAGCGCGAGAGCGAGCATCGCCTGCGCTTCCTGCGGCAGGCCCAGGGCAAGCAGAGTCCGCGATGCGGCCTGCCGCAGCGCGAGACGGGCCAGCGGCGCCGTGGCTGCGATCGCAGCCTGCTCGCTGCGGAGCCGCTCCAGCAGTTGCGGCATGGGAAGCTTCGGGAAATCGAACAGCCGCGTCATGGCAGGGGCCTGGGCACCCTCGACGGCAGCAGGATCGAGGGCGAGCCTGGCACTGCCAGCCGCGGCCAGAGTGAAGCCGTCCTGCCCCGGGCGCAGGGTGATCATGTCGGCGCGCGCAAGCACGGCCACGCCGAGCAGCGTCTCAAGCAGGTCGGCCTCCGGCAGCCGGCGCGGCTGGATCATGGGCTGGCCGGGATCGCGTACGGTGCCGACCAGCAATGGCAGACCGGTTTCGGGATCGGTCAGCGCCACCACCTTGCCGGGCCGCACCGCGCGCAGCAGAAGCCGGTCGCGGTCATCGTCCGTCAATTCCACCGAGACCGGATTGGCAGCATCCTCACCGGCTGCCCCGCCCGCCACGGCGGGCTGCGCCGCCTCCAGTACCCAGGCGCCATCGATGCGCCGCGCCCGGAGCACGGCAGGAGAGGCAAGCGGGAGCGCGATCTGGGTCCCGCCGGGCAGCTCCGTCGCCACCATGGCGCTGAGCACGGGATCGCGCCGCAGTGCGGAGACATCGAGTGGCTGTGCAGAATCGAATACGGCGAGGATCGTATCGCCACGCCGCAGCAGGGCGAGGCCCGTATCCGGGCCGAAGGGGACCAGGGCGGCACGGGGCCGCCCCGGCATCGCGAGCAAGCGCACCCGCAGCGCAGCGGGCGGCGGCAGCACGGCGGGCGGGGCAGCGGCCACGGCGGGGATGGCCGGTCCCGGCCCCGGCCGGGGCACAGCGGGCGGCACGACCGGCCCCGGGACTGCGGCGACCGGAGCGGGAGCAGATGTTGGCGCTGGTGGCGCCGGCGGCACCGATCGGGCTGTCGGCTCAGGAACAGCGGCCGCCAGCGGCGCCGACCGGACCATCGGCGCAGGCACAGGGGATGCCGGCGCTGGCCGAGGAGCGCTCGCGCGGGCCGCGACCAGGCCACGGTCCGGCCGGGTGCGGGGTTGTCCTGCGCTGCCCTCGGCAGCCGGGCCGCTCTGGGCCGGATCCAGCAGGTCCAGCACGACCTTCGGGCCGTGACGGAAATGGCGCAGCCGCGTACCGGGACGGAGCGTGATCTCGATGCCCTCGCCCGTGGCTGCCACGCCGGCCACGTTGCGCGGCGGGCGGCGGGCGCCGGACAGGTCGACCGGTCCATCGGCGTTGAAGTGCAACAGCACGCGGTCGCCCCGCTGCTCCACCTGGTAGGATGGCGGGCTTGGCCAGTCGAAAACGATCCGGCCATAGGACGGATGGTTGCCGACGCGCACGCCGACTGCCTCCTGCGCCGCTGACGCGAGCGGCAACAGCAGAAGCGGGGCCAGCAGCAGGCGGGCCGCGCGGCGCATCAGTCGAAGCTCGCCAGCAGCCGATCGATCTCTTCCTGCGAGGCTGCGTTCGCCGGCAACTGCGGCCCGTTCGCGAGCTCCTCCCCTTCCGTGCGCCCCGCGATCGGCGGCTCCTCTGCCGCGGGCTGGACGGCGCGGCCGAAGGCCACGGTCACGCTGGCCACGCGGCGCTCGATCGCCTTCAGCGCGTGGACCACTTTCCCGATGCGCTGGCCGGTGATGTCCTGGAAGCTGCAGGCTTCGTAGATCCGCGTGACGGCACCGGAGAGCGCGGCCGCATCCTCGGTAGAGAGCCGCGGCTGCATGCTTTCCAGGACTTCGCAGCTGTCGAGGATCTCGTTCGTCGCCGCCGCCGTATGCGCCACCACGGCGTCCAGCTCATCGGTCGCGGCCGGGATGTGGCTGGCGGTGATGTCGTCCACCTGCAAGGCGGCGATTTCGGACTTGGCGCGCGTCACCTCTCGGCCCAGCGCCTCGAGCTCGGCCAGCAGCGCGGCCTCGGTCACCGTCAGGTCACCGGAAAGGCTGCCGAGCACGGCGCGCACGGCATCCTCGATGGGGTCCGGCCCCGCCGTTCCGTCAGGCATGAGCCATCACCTTCTCGATCTTCTCGCGGAGCGTCTCCGCATTGAAGGGTTTCACGATATAGTTGGAGACGCCGGCCTGCTTCGCGGCGATCACGTTCTCCGTCTTGCTCTCGGCCGTGATCATGATGAAGGGCGTGGACTTCAGCCGTGCATCCGCCCGCACCTCCTTCAGCAGGTCGAGCCCGGTCATCGGCTGCATGTTCCAGTCGCTGATCACCAGCCCGAAATTCCCGGCCCGCAGCTTGGCCAGCGCCTCCTGACCATCGGTTGCCTCCTCGACATTGTCGAACTCAAGCTGCTTCAGCAGGTTGCGGATGATGCGGAGCATGGTCTTGTAGTCGTCCACGATCAGGACCGGGGTGTTCTTGTCCATCGGCATGCCACTGCCTCCTGTCTCGCCGTCCTAGTCAGTGGAACTGGCCCGGCGCCGGGCCAGCTCGGTCGTCAATTGCCGCGCGCGGTCCGGGCGCATGGCGCCGAGGACCGGCGCCGCCTTCCGCTCCGCCATGCGGTCCACGATCTGCACCAGCACGGGAAGATCCAACTCGTCGAAGATCGCCGCGGCATCGCGCGGACGCATGCCCTCATAGATCTTGACCATCTGTTTCCAGCTGGCTTCCTCGCGCTCGGCGTTCGCCTTTTCCATCGCCTGCAGCCGCTGCTGCAGGGCCGTCAGTTCCTCGACGCGCTGCGTGAGGCGGCGCTCGGCGGCGGCCAGCACCATCTCCCGCGCGGCTAATGCCTGCTCTCGGGCTTCCAGCTCCGCCCGGCGGGCGCGCAGCCCCTCCAGCAGGGCCCGCTCGGCGGACTGTTCGGGTGTCGGCGTTGCGACCGCGACGGAGGGGTGCCGCTGCGCCGGGGTGTCCCGCAAGGGCGGTGTGGCGGCGGGCGTTGGCTCCGCCCCCACCGCCTGCGCCGCGGTCACGAGCTCCATGTGCGGCAACGGCGGCATCGCGGCACGCAGCAGGGATTCGAGCTTCACGCCAAGCAGGATTGCCATGGCGCCGAGTAATGCGGGCAGCAGACGGATGCGTCGCAGAGGCCTCATCGCGCCGCTCGCGGCAGAGCCTGAGTCAGTGCGCGCAGCAGGTCGCGTTCGGCGCGGCTGCGTGCCGGGGACGCGGCCTCGACCGGCTCGGGCACCGGCGCCTGCATGCCTTGGCGGGTAGCACGGATCTGCCCGTCCAGCCTGTCGGCCAACGCCTCGGCACGTTCCACCAGGTAGCGCAGGTCGTCGCGCAGTGGCTCAGCCACGGCGAGCTTCTCGGCCACCTGCCGGCCGGACGCTTCGGCCGCCGCGCGCAGCCGCAGCGAAGCCGCCTCCGCCATCCGGGTTGCCTCCGCGAGGCCAGCCGCGCTGCCGTCCAGCGCCGCCCGGTCGCGGCGCAGCGCCCGCAACTCCCGCTCCAGCCGCAGCACATAAGGCAGGGCCAGACCGAGCAGTCCGACCACGACGATCTGCAGCAGCCACTCCGCCAGTCCCATGCTCATGTGTCCTGTATCCTGAGCTCGCGCGTGATCCGCACGGCCAGCCGGTTCTCCTTCTGGCCGAGTTCGGCCTCGAACAGCGCCACCTCACCGCAGCGCAGCCGGACCGGTGCACCCGGCGCCACGCCGAGCGTGATGCGATCCCCCCGCTGGAGTGACAGAACGGCGGAGAGCGGCATGGTCTGTTCGTCCAGCACCACGTCGAGCGAAAGCTCCGTGTGACGCAGCTCCTCCGCCAGGTGGGTCTCCCAGATGGAGTCGCGGCCGAATTTCTCACCCATGAACTGCTGCAACAGCAGCTCGCGCACAGGCTCCAGCGTCGCATAGGGCAGCAGCAGCTCGATCTTGCCGCCGCGGTCCTCCATATCCACGCGTAGCCGCACCAGCACGCAGGCATTGGCCAGCCGCGAGATGGCGGCGAAGCGCGGATTGACCTCCAGCCGCTCGAAGCGGAAATGCACCGGGCAGAGCGGACCGAAGGCCTCCGACATGTCGTCCAGCACCACTCTGATCAGCCGCTCCACCAGGGTGCGCTCGATGGTGGTGTAGGGCCGGCCCTCGATGCGCATCGCCGCGGTGCCGCGACGCCCGCCCAGCAGCACGTCCACCACCGAATAGATCAACGGGCTGTCCACCACGATCAGCCCGTAATTGTCCCACTCCTCCACCTTGAACACCGCCAGCATGGCAGGCAGCGGCACGGAGTTCAGGTAGTCCCCGAAGCGCAGCGAGGAGATGCTGTCGATCGACACCTCGACATTGTCGCTGGTGAAGTTGCGCAGGGAGGTGGACATGATGCGCACCAGCCGGTCGAAGACGATCTCCAGCATCGGCAGGCGCTCATAGGAGACGAGGCCGGCGTTGACGATGCGCTGGATGCCGCTCTTCTCCTCGGCCGCGGCTTCGCGGCCGCCGAAGCCGAGCAGGCTGTCGATCTCCGCCTGGTTCAGAACGCGCGTCGAATCCGGGGTGGGCGGGACGGTAGGTGCCTCCTGCCCCAGCGCCTCAGCCCATTCGGCAGCGATGTCCTCCTCGGAGGCGGTCACTGCTGCAGGATCTCCAGGAAGAGCACGTCGGTGACACGGGCCGAGGGCTTGCGCCCGGACGCGCCCGATGCAAGTGCGATGTTCGCACGCGCCATCAGCTCCTCGCGCAGCCGGTAGGTTCCGGCGCTGCCACGCAGCTCCTCCGGCCGCATCTCTCTCAGATAAGTGGTGAAGAGGTCGAGAAGACGCGGCAGCATTGCCTCCACCACCTTCACGTCCTCGGCGCGCGAGAGCTCAAGCTTGCTGCGCAGCTTGATATAGCTTGCGCGCCGCCCGTCGGTGTTCAGGTTGGCGATGATCTCCGGCATGTCCATGAAGACCGGCGGATGGGGCCTCGCTGGCACGGCGGCGGTGTCAGCACCATGGGAGGACCCGTGCCTACCGAGCAGGCTGGACAGCGATCCGGAGGCCCAGAGCCCACCGCAGGCGCCGATGAGGAGCATGAACGCGAGCAGCAGCAGCGGCCGGAACAGGCCGCGCTTCTCCTCCACCACTGTGTCCTGCCGCGTTGCTGCCTCCGCCATCCCCTTCCCCGCGCAGTCCTCCGCACGGTTTCTGGCAGGAGGGCCTTAAGGAAGCCTTGCTCGGCAAGGCTGGCCGGCACGCCCGGCAAAGCCTGCCGAGGGCGGCAATCCGGACCGGCCGCCAGCCCCCCCGAGGCTGGCATGCAGGTTGCGTCACCCAAGCGCCAGCCGATCCCGCCCGCGCATGCAGAGCAGGCGGCCTGCAAGGAGGGGCACGCGATGGACTCGCCCGGCTACATCATCCTCTCGCGCCTGAGCGCCCAGCTGCGGGCGACCCAGGTGCTGGCCAACAACATCGCCAATGCCGATACGCCCGGCTTCCGCGCCGAACGCGCCATCTTCGCCCCCTATCCGGAGTTCCAGCGTGATGTTGCCGGGGGGCGGGGCAACCGGGAGGTGGCCTATGCGCTGGACCGCGCCACCTGGCGCGACACCGCGCAAGGACCGATCTCGGTCACCGGCAACCCGCTGGATCTGGCGATCCGCGGCGACGGCTTTTTCGCCGTCGAGACCCCGCGCGGCGAGCGCTACACCCGCGCCGGACGCTTCTCCCTGGACAACGCACGGAGGCTGACCGACGCCGAGGGCAATGCCGTGCTGGACGCTCGCGGTACGCCCATCGTCTTCGCCGCCAACGATACACGCATCGAGATCCAGGGCGACGGCACCATCCGCAGCGAGAACGGCGTGGTGGGCCGCCTGCGGGTGGTCCGCTTCGAGGATCCGCAGCGGATGCAGGCCGAAGGCGCGCGCCTCTATGCGAGCGAGGATCCGCCCGAGCCGGTTGAGCGCCCCTCACTCATGCAGGGTGCGATCGAGGGCAGCAATGTCAGCGCCATCCAGGAGATGGTGCAGCTGACCACCGAGCTGCGCGAGTTCCAGTTCGCCGCCCAGTTCGCCGAACGCGAGGGCGAGCGGCTGCAGACAGCGGTCGAGCGCATCCTGCACCGCCGCTGACAAGATCCGCCGGAAGGAGTCCCCAGAATGCGATCGCTGCAGATCGCCGGCACGGGCATGCTGGCGCAGCAGACCAATGTGGAGGTCATCTCCAACAACATCGCCAATATGAGCACCACCGGCTACAAGCGCCGGCGGGCCGAGTTCCAGGACCTGCTCTACCAGAACATCCGCCGTGTCGGATCGCAGAGCTCGGACACGGGATCGATTCTGCCTTCAGGTGCGCAGATCGGTTTGGGCGTGAAGACTGCCGCGATCTACAGCATCAACGAGCAGGGCAGTCTGCAGCAGACCGAGAACCGCTTCGATCTTGCCATCCGTGGCAACGGCTACTTCCAGGTGCAACTGCCGAGCGGCGAGATCGCCTACACCCGCGACGGCACCTTCGGCCTGTCGCCTGACGGCCAGATCGTCACGGCGGAAGGCTTCCTGGTGCTGCCCGGCATCGCCATCCCGGCAGCCGCGCGCGACGTCACCATCAACGCCGCCGGCGAGGTGCTGGCGAAGCTCGACGGCGAGGTGGCGCCGCAGAATGTCGGCCAGATGGAGACTGCCATCTTCGCCAACGAGGCGGGGCTCGAGGCGATCGGCGAGAACCTGATGCTGGCCACGCCGGCGTCCGGCGAGGCGCAGCTGGCTGCTCCCGGCCAGCCCGGCCACGGCCAGGTGCTGCAGGGCTTCGTCGAGACCAGCAACGTCAACGTGGTCCAGGAGATCACCCGGCTGATCACGGCGCAGCGGGCCTATGAGATGAACAGCAAGGTCATCACGGCGAGCGACGAGATGCTCTCGACCCTGTCGCGGATGCGCTGAGGAGGGCACCCATGCGGATGCTGCTGCTTGCCCTTCTTTCCCTGCTGGCGGTGCCTGCCGCGCGGGCGCAGGAGCTGGCCGCGATCCGGCCGCTCGCCGTGGTGGAGGAACCCGTGCTGCGGCTCGGCGATCTCTTCGAGGGCGTCGGGGAGCGCGCCGGCCTCGCCATCGGCACCGCGCCCGCACCCGGCCACCGGCTGGTGCTGGAGACGGCGCAGCTGATGGCCGTGGCACGCAACCATGGCGTGGTTTGGCGCCCTCTCTCCTGGCACGAGCGGGTGGTGGTGGAGCGGCCGGGCACCCCGGTGCCGCGCGAGGAGATAGAGGCTGCCCTGCGGACCGAGCTGGAGCGCCTCGGCATGGAACCGGAGGCGGAGCTCGAGCTCGGCGCCCTGCTGCCGGCCATGGTGCCGCCCGGCGCACCACGGCAGCTGACGACGGAGGGCGTGGCCTTCGATCCGGCGAGCAGACGCTTTTCCGCCACCCTCGTGCTAATGGCCGAGGGGATGACGACAATGCGCCAGCGCCTGGCCGGCCGTGCCGTGGCGACGGTGCCGGCGGTGGTCGCGACGCGGCGCCTGGCACGGGGCGAAGTGGTGCAGCCCGACGATCTTCGGGAGGTGCGGCTGCGTGCCGAGCGCGTGCGCTCCGGCGCTGCCCAGGACGCGGCGCAGGTTCTCGGCCAGCAGCTGCGGCGGCCGCTCGGCAGAGGCATGCCCTTCATACTGTCCGATCTCGGCGCGCCGGTGCTCGTCGAGCGCAACACGCGGGTGATCATGGTGCTGGAATCGCCCGGGCTGCTGCTCACCACGCAGGGACGGGCGCTGGAGGCCGGGCCGCGCGGCGGTGTGGTACAGGTGATGAACCTGGCGAGCCATACCGTGATCGAGGGGGTCGTGGTCGGACCGGGGCGCGTCCGCGTCGCTGCCGGCCGCGCCTTGCCCGGCCGCTGAAGGGGGCCGGAGCGATGCGCCTGTTGCTGCTGCTGCTCCTGCCCCTGCTCGCCGGCTGCGGCGCGGCCGAGCGCCTCTCCCGCATCGGCCGGGCGCCGGACATGTCACCGGTGACCAGCCCCACGGCCGATCCCGCCTGGCGCCCCGTGAGCATGCCCATGCCGAACCCGCAGGATGCACCGCTGGTGGCGAACAGCCTCTGGCGCCCGGGCAGCCGTACCTTCCTGCGCGACCAGCGCGCCGCCCAGGTGGGCGACCTGATCACCATCCTGGTCAGCATCCAGGACGAGGCCGACCTGCAGAACCGGACGCAGCGGACACGCAACGGCCAGGACCACATGGGACTGCCGCAGGTTTTCGGCATGCAGACGCGCTGGCTGCCTCGAGCGGCCAGTCCCGACACGCTGATAGACGCCTCGGGCAGCCAGACCACGGACGGCAACGGCACGGTGAAGCGGACCGAGACCATCACCCTGCGCCTTGCCGCCACCGTTACCCAGGTCCTACCGAACGGCAACCTTGTGGTCGCAGGCCGGCAGGAGGTGCGGGTGAACTCCGAGCTGCGCGAATTGCAGGTGGCCGGCGTGATCCGCCCGCAGGACATCGCCAGCGACAACACCATCAAGCACGACCGGCTGGCGAAGGCGCGGATTGCCTATGGGGGCCGGGGCACGCTCTCCGACCTGCAGCAGCCGCGCTACGGTCAGCAACTGCTGGATATCTTCCTGCCGTTCTGAGCCGCCCGCCGCTTCGGGAGGAGTGGCAGGGCGCCGGCGACAGAGGGTCGCGCCAGGTGCCGGTCGGGATCCGCTAGCAGGTGAGAGAACGCCCGATCTTTGCCGCACCCCCCTCGTCTTCGCGAGATGGAACAGGATCGGCGCCCGGTCGATGTCCGGCAGA
>Ga0182748_1003169_pt1 | contig 14074 bp, 12 predicted proteins | sample eDN3rd37CKraftOP_FD_128877 | JGI IMG/M metagenome (GOLD analysis project Ga0182748, IMG submission 128877) | Enriched Organic Plus compost microbial communities from Emeryville, California, USA - eDNA 3rd pass 37_C Kraft OP (version 2) (version 2) ...
AGCGCCTGCAATTCGCGCAGACGCTCGGTTTTCACCGCCTCGGGCACTTGCTCGTCCATGTCGGCGGCCGGCGTGCCGGGACGCGGCGAATATTTGAACGAGAACGCACCGGAAAAGCCGATGCCGTCGATCAGTTGCATCGTGTCGGCGAAGTCGCGATCGGTTTCGCCGGGAAAGCCGACGATGAAATCCGACGTGAAGGCCAGCGCCGGCTGCGCCTTGCGAAGCCGGTCGATTATGCGCCGGTAATCGTCGCGGGTGTGCCGGCGATTCATCGCCGCGAGGATGCGGTCCGAACCCGACTGCACCGGCAGATGCAATTGCGGCATTAACTCTGGCAAGTCGCGATGCGCAGCGATGAGGCTGTCATCGACATCGCAGGGATGGCTTGTCGTGTAACGCAGCCGGTCGATGCCTTTGATCTCAGCCAGCCGGCGCAGAAGCTGGGCGAGCGTGTAAACGCCGCCATCCGGTCCCTTGCCGTGATAGGCGTTGACGTTCTGGCCTATGACCGTGATCTCGCGAACGCCGGCCTCGGCGAGCTGCTCTGCTTCCGCGATGATTTTCGCAACGGGACGCGAGACTTCGGCGCCGCGGGTGTAGGGCACCACGCAAAAGGTGCAGAATTTGTCGCAGCCTTCCTGGATGGTCAGGAACGCGGTGACGCCGCGCGCGCGGATCGCGTCCCGGCTTGGGTTTTTCAGAAAATTGAACTTGTCCTGGACGGGAAATTCCGTCTCCACCGGGCGCTCGCCGCGGGCCGCCTGTTCCAGGAGGGCGGGAAGCCGGTGATAGCTTTGCGGTCCGACCACGAGATCGACGGCAGGCGCGCGCCGCATGATTTCGGCGCCCTCGGCCTGGGCGACACAGCCGGCCACCGCAATGGTGACCTTGCGGCCCGCCCTGGCGGCTTCGTCCTTCATCAGGCGCAGGCGGCCGATCTCCGAATAGACCTTCTCGGCCGCCTTTTCGCGGATGTGGCAGGTATTCAGCACCACCAGATCGGCATCGGCGGCGTCGGAGGTCTCGGTGAATCCGTCAGGCGCCAGCATGTCCGCCATACGAAGCGAATCGTAGACGTTCATCTGACAGCCGTAAGACTTGATATGAAGCTTCCGGGGTCCGGTCATACCGCTCTGCGGGGCGCTATCGGCGCGGGTTGCGTCAACAGGCCTGATCCTTGCGTCCAATCAAGACAGCCATACCGGGGTTCCTGAACCGCCCCGTCATACATCCAAACCGCCCAAAAAGAAATTCGTGGCCCCGGGCGGCGCATTTTTTTCGCAGCCAGGCAAATAGCTCATATTTTTCAACCTTCAAGGGGGCCGTTCACCCGGTCTTGGTGTCCTTCAGCGGAACGGCATACAGCTCCAGCCGGTGATCGACGAGCTTGTAGCCCAGCCGCCGCGCAACCTCGGCTTGCAGCTTTTCGATCTCCTCGGACTGGAACTCGATCACTTCGCCGGTGCGAAGGTTGATCAGGTGGTCGTGGTGAGCGTCGGAAATCTGCTCGAATCGGGCCCGGCCCTCGCGGAAATCGTGGCGCTCGATGATGCCCGAATCCTCGAACAGCTTGACCGTCCGGTACACGGTGGAAATCGAAATACGATCGTCGATCTTCGCGCAGCGGCGGTAAAGCTCCTCCACGTCAGGATGGTCGTCTGCCTCGTTGAGCACGCGCGCGATCGTGCGGCGCTGCTCGGTCATCCGCATGCCCTTTTCCGCGCAGCGCGCCTCGATGCTGGTTACCGTCCTCAGGTTGGTTGCTTTGACGACCACGTTTGTCTCCGATCGATGGGACATTCTAGTTTCACAGCAAAACGCCGTCCATCGCCCATGCGTCACGCCAGATTGCGGCGCAGCACCAGCGCGGCTGCCGGCTTGCCGGTTTCACTGAGGTAATAGCCCTCGCGTCGACCGACCTCGACAAATCCTGCGCGGCGATAAAGCCGCTGTGCGGACAGATTTCCTTCATCGACCTCGAGAAAGACCGCATTGACGCCATAGGCGGCCAGACGCCCAAGATGGTGGCGCAGCAGGTCCCGCGCCACGGCACGGCCACGGTACTTCGGGGTGACGGCGATCGAAAGAATCTCGGCTTCGTCGGCGGCTATCCGGGACATTACGAAGCCGGCGAAATTGCGCCCGATCATCGCGCGATGCGCCGCGACCTGGCGGTCGAGCAACATGCCCTCGATCTCGTCCTCGCTCCATCCCCTGCGGAACGATGCCGCATGCAGGTCGGCGATGGCTCCGACGTCCCGGGTCGACGCGTTCGAGACGATCGGCGGCCGGGCCGGCGAGAACAGATCGAAGAACAATCTCATCATCGGCGCGGCAATATCGCTGCGGTCTGCGGATGCGCATCCGGAGGACGAAGGTAGAGCGGCTTGGGCGGGGCGTCACGGACCTCCGCGTCGGCGCCGAGCCGGCCCACCGAGACGATGTCCGGAGCGCCGCGTTCGTCGATCGGCGGCAGGTTCATCGGATCGGGCCAGATCTGCGTCATCATCCCGGCACCGGAACCCACCAGGCGGGCCGAGGCGCCATCGGCCAAATGCACGGCGTCTTCGACGGGAATGATGCGGGGCGGGACCAGTACGCGGCCCTGCGCCCCGAAAAGCTGGAAATACACGTGGCGGTGACGGCCGTCGATGGCCGCGGCAACGGGCGTATTCGGATCGGCGGCGATATAGGGGGCCGCGAGGGCGGCGAGGGTGGTAATTCCGACGACCGGCTTGCGCGCCGCAAGCCCGATGCCGCGCGCGGCCGCGATGCCGACCCGAAGGCCGGTAAAGCTGCCGGGGCCGACCGTCACCGCGATGCGGTCGAGGCCGAAGAAGTCGACCCGCGCGTCGCTCATGACCCGATCGACGAGGGGCATCAGCGCTTCCGCATGCCCGCGCGTCATGATCTCGGTATCGCCCGCGACCACGGCAGACTGCTCGGAATCGAAGACGGCCGCCGAGCAGGCCTCCAGTGCGGTGTCGATGGCGAGGACGAGCATGCGGCGATTATAGCCGTCCAGCGTGGCTGCAAGGGCCCGAAAACTGGCGCAGAGGCGCCTTTACGGGTCGAAAGCCGCTAGACCGGGCGAACTTCCGTCACGTCCGGCACGAAATGCCGCAGCAGGTTCTGGATGCCGTGCTTGAGGGTGGCGGTGGATGAGGGGCAGCCGGAGCAGGCGCCCTTCATCGACAGGAACACGATGCCGTCCTTGAAACCGCGGAACGTGATGTCGCCGCCGTCATTGGCGACCGCCGGCCGGACGCGCGTCTCGATCAGTTCCTTGATGGTCGCGACGGTCTCGGCGTCGGCGGCGTCGAAAAATTCGCCCTCGTCAGATGTGCCGGTGCTCTCGCCGTCGCGCAGGAGCGGCGCGCCCGACATGTAGTGTTCCATGATCGCGCCGAGGATCAGCGGCTTGAGCTGCTGCCATTCGCCGGCGCTCTTGGTCACGGTGATGAAGTCAGAGCCGAAGAAAACGCCGCTGACATTGGGAATGTCGAACAGCCGCTCCGCCAGCGGCGATTTCGCCGCCTGCTCCCGGCTGGTCAGTTCCATGGTACCGTCCAGCACATTGCGGCCGGGCAGGAACTTCAGGGTGGCCGGATTGGGCGTGGCTTCGGTCTGGATAAACATCGAAAAACTCCAGCGCGGGCAGTGTTCGAGCCCGCTGTCGTATAGATGGCCTTTTATGCCCCAAGGTCAACGGCGGGCAGCCTATGACAGGGCGTCGATCTCCTCGTCGCTCAAATGCCCGGGGACGATGGCGACCGGTATAGGAAATTCGCCGGCCGTCCGGGCAATTGACGATACCAGCGGGCCGGGCCCCTCCTTCGCAGTTCCGGCCGCGAGCACGAGGATCGCGATATCCTCATCCTCATCGATCAGCTTGAGAAGCTGCTCGATCCAGCTGCCCTCGCGGATCGCGCGTTCGGGCGTGATGCCGGCGACGCCATTGGCTCTGCCGGCCGCCCGATCCAGCGCCTCGTTTGCCTCCTCATAGGCCTCGGCGCGCATGATGTCCGCGACGCCAAGCCATTGCTGATTGCGGTCCTCGATATCGATGACCCGCAGCATGATCATCCCGGCACCGATGCGCGAGACACGCCGTGCGGCGTAATAGATGGCGCGATCGCATTCGGGCGAATCGTCGACGACGACCAGATATTTGGGCTGGTGGCCGGATTCGTAGGAGCGGCGTCGGCGGCTCATCGTTGATCCTCCCACGCCGACGACTCTGGCATGACGAATGGCGTCATCACAAGACGCTCAGGCCGCAGAATTAGCGCCTGACGAGGCCAACGATGTCCTTGACGGCGACCATGGTCTTTGCCGCAAGCACCCGTGCGCGGTCCGATCCGTCCGCCAGCACCGCATCGATATAAGCCGGATCGGCGACCAGCCGTTTCATTTCGCCGCCGATCGGCCCGAGTTTTGCGACGGCGAGATCGACCAGCGATGCCTTGAAGCTGGAGAATTGCGCGCCGCCGAATTCGCGCAAGACCTCTGCCTTGCTGGTTCCTTTCAGCGCGGCATAGATGCCGACGAGGTTGTCGGCTTCGGCACGCTGCTCAAGTCCTTTCTCCTCGCTCGGCAGCGGCTCGGGATCGGTCTTGGCCTTTCGGATTTTCTGCGCGATCGCGTCGGCGTCGTCGGTCAGGTTGATCCGCGAATAGTCGGATGGATCGGATTTCGACATTTTCTTCGAACCATCGCGCAGCGACATCACGCGCGTCGCAGGTCCCTGGATCAATGGCTCCGGCAACGGGAAGAACGCATCGCCGAAACCATGCCTGGCGATCGATGCGCCATAATCATTGTTGAATTTCTGCGCGATGTCGCGGGACAATTCGAGATGCTGTTTCTGATCCTCGCCGACCGGCACATGGGTCGCGCGGTACACCAGAATGTCGGCGGCCATCAAAGTCGGATAGGCGAATAGCCCGACCGAAACGTTCTCGCGATCCTTGCCGGCCTTCTCCTTGAACTGCGTCATGCGGTTGAGCCAGCCCATCCGCGCGATGCAGTTGAACACCCAGGCCAGTTCCGCGTGCTCGGCAACCTGGCTCTGGTTGAAGACGATATGCTGCTTCGGATCGATGCCGCAGGCGATGAAGGCCGCGGTGACTTCGCGAATGGCCCGCGGTAATTCTTCCGGATCCTGCCAGGTGGTAATGGCATGCAGATCGACCACGCAGTAAATGCACTCGAAATGCTTCTGCAGTTCGACGAATTTGACGATCGCGCCGAGATAATTGCCGAGATGCAGGTTTCCGGTCGGCTGCACGCCGGAAAAAACCAGTTGCTTGAAGGCCATGATCGACTCTTTGGGTGAGGCGCGGGTGAATGCCACGCAATGGCGGCGTGGGCAAGACCCTCAGCCTAGACCCCCAGCCAAGACCCTCGGCCAACACCCTCAGTGCAGCCGGAACAATGTGCGCCATTCCTGGGACCGCACCACCCCGGTCAGCCACAGGCAGGACGCATAGAAGGCCATTCCGGCGCCGCTCACGACCATGAGCAAGGCGGCCTGCGTCAGGCCTCTCTCGAGCTCGGCCAGCTGGAAGAATTCGGCCATCAGCCGTGCGAAAATCCCCATGGCCAGCGCCGACAACCCGATCAACAGGAGGCGACGCCACTCGCCGGCTCCAAACCGCAGGTGTCCGCGCCGCGTTGCGATCAGCCAGAGGAGGCCGGCGCTGATCCAGCCGGACAACCCGACCGAAAGAGCGATGCCGGTCGGTCGGCCGAGGAACATGAAGCCGAGGCTTCCAATCAGCGCGGCGACGAGCCCGACGGCCGCAGCAATCATCGGCGTGCGGGTATCCTCGCGTGCGAAGAAAATCGGCGACAATGCTTTCACCAGGACGTGGCCGGGCAGGCCGACCGCGAATGCGCCAAGCATCGCCGCAGTCGCGCTGCTGTCGGCCATCGTGAATGCGCCGCGCTCGAACAGGATGCGGACGATGGGCCAGGCCAGCAGGGCCAGCGCGATGGCGGCCGGCATTGCCAGTCCGAGCGCCATCTCGATGCCGTGCCGGATGGTTCGCGGTGCAAGCTCGTGATCGTCGCCGCGCATCGCATGCGTGAGCGCCGGCGTCATCACCGTCCCGATCGCGATCCCGACGATGCCGAGTGGCAGTTCGACAAGGCGGTTCGCGTAATAGAGCCACGCCACCGCGCCCGGCCAATCGGATGCGACGATCACGGCGACGATCATGGTGAGCTGCGGAATGCCGGTTGCGATCAGACCGGGGATCGCGCGTGCGGCAAACTGCGATGCTTCCCGCCTTGGCAGGAAACCGAGCGGCGTTGCTTTTTCCGGACCCGCCCACACGGCGCAGGCGACGAGCCCAAGCTGACACAGTCCGGCGCAGGCGATCGATGCAGCGAGAATGCGCGCGGACAGGTCAGTGTCTCCCGCATGCGTGAAGTGGATCGCCGACAGTGCGGCGAGGACAACGACGTTGAAGATCAGCCCCGCCAGTGCCGGCATGTTGAAACGGTGATTGGCGTTGAGCACACCCATCAGCACGGCGACAGGACCCGCCAGGATCAAATAGGGCAGCATCAGTCGCGACAATTCGATCGAGAGCGAGAGCGGCCCCGGACGGTCTGCGAAGCCCGGCGCGAGCGTCAGCATCAGGAGCGGCATCGCGAGCGCAAGCAGGACCGATATTGCAAGCAGCACCGCGCTCACCGTACCGATCACCCGGCCTGCAAAGGCCCCGGCAAGGTCCTCGCCGCCTTCGTCGCGCCGGCGCAGATACATGGGCACGAACGAAGCGTTCAGCGCGCCTTCGGTCAGAAGGCGCCTGACGAGGTTCGAGAACTGGAACGCAACCACAAATGCATCGGCGCGCGCACTCGCGCCGAACAGCGCCGCGATCGCGACATCGCGCACGAAGCCGAGCACGCGGGAGGCCAGCGTCGCCGCGCCGACAACGGCAATGTTCCGGGCAATCGACATGTCACATGCTGCTTGTCACATGATGCTTGGGATGCAGCCCCTTCGGATGCCCACTCTAGCGGCCGAACTCGCGTGCGGTCACGCCTGCGCTTCCATTTGCCCCGCCGGACCGCATCGCTATAGTGCGCCGCCCTTCGACCAGAGGATTCACGAATGACAGCTCCCCGCTATGACGTTCTTGGAATTGGCAATGCAATCGTCGATGTCATTGCCCGCGCCGAGGACGATTTTCTGATCAAGCAAAACATGCAGAAGGGGGGCATGGCCCTGATCGACGAGGCGCGCGCGGCCGCGATCTATGACGCCATGGGCCCGGCGACGGAGAGTTCGGGCGGCTCTGCTGCCAACACGATTGCCGGCGTCGCGAGCTTCGGCGGGCGCGCCGCCTTCGTCGGCAAGGTGCGCGATGACGTGCTCGGGACGGTGTTCGCGCATGACATTCGTGCGCTCGGGGTTGGCTTCGATACGCCGCGTGCGAATGACGGGCCGTCCACGGCGCGCTGCTACATCATGGTGACGCCGGACGGCGAGCGGACCATGAACACCTATCTCGGCGCCGCCCAGAACCTCTCGCCGGACGATATCGACCCGAAGCTGATCGGGGATGCCGCCATCACCTATCTTGAAGGCTATCTGTGGGATCCGCCGCAAGCCAAGGAGGCGTTTCGCAAGGCGGCGAAAGCGGCGCACGACGCCGGGCGCAAGGTGGCGTTGACCTTGTCGGACGCCTTTTGCGTTGGCCGCTATCGCGATGAATTCCTGAAGCTGATGCGCGACCGCACCGTCGATCTCGTGTTTGCCAATGAGGCCGAGCTGAAAAGCCTTTACGAAACCGCGGATTTCGATACCGGCATTGCTGCCTTGAAGAACGACGTGGCGCTCGCGGTCGTCACCCGCAGCGAGAAGGGCTGCGTGGTCGTGAGCAAGGACAACACATTGGCGGTGCCTGCGGCCCCGATCGAAAAGCTTGTCGATACCACCGGCGCCGGAGATTTGTTCGCGGCGGGCTTCCTGTTCGGTCTTGCGAACGGGCGCGATCATGCCGCCTGCGGCAAGCTTGCGGCCCTCGCTGCGGCTGAGGTGATCCAGCATATCGGGGCACGTCCGGCAGTGTCGCTGAAGGCGCTTGCCCAGGAGAATGGGCTGCTCTGAACGTCGAAGGGGCGCTGGCTCGCGCCGGCGCCCCTTATGAGCGACAATCGTCGCGGCAGGCTCAGGACTGCCAGGCGAACGCAACCTTATCCAGCACGCGGGTGCCGAACCGCTCGGACGAGCGAGCCACGGCGCGTCCGCCAAGCGCACGATAGAATTCCACCGCCGGCTCGTTGTCGGACAGCGCCCAGATCACAAGGCTCTTCAGTCCGCTTTGCGCAAGATCGCGGCGCGCGGCCGTGAACAGCCTGCGGCCAAAGCCCAGTCCCTGAAATTCAGGCTTGAGATAAAGTTCGTAAATCTCGCCCTCGTAATACAGGCTGCGAGCGCGGTTGCGTCCGTAATTGGCGTAGCCGGCGATCGTATCGCCGAACTGCATCAGCGCGATGCGGCTGCCCTTGCGGATCGCCGAATGCCACCAATCCGGGCCGCGGCGATTGATCAGCTTCTCGAGTTCGGGGCCGGGAATGACGCCCCGATAAGCCGCGCGCCACGCCTCGTCATGAGCGACCGCGACGTCGGAAGCGTCGGACGGCCGGGCACGTCGAATCTCGATCAGGGTCGTACTCATGCCGCCATATGAGCAAGCAGCGAGTCGGCGTTCAAGCCCCAAGATTAATGATCGGTAAAGGTGTGGATTTTTTGCACCGGTCGGGCCCGTAAAATTGGAACGGCCCCAACCAGCCCTGCGCACGAAGGACTGATTTTATTGGAGTTTTTAGATGTGTTGTCCGGCCTGTCCCATCACAGGACACGGACTGTGTCACACTGTTTCGGCTTCCTTGCGGCGCTCTTCCTTCTTGCGATCGTTCGGATCGAGCAGCTTCTTGCGCAGGCGGATCGATTTCGGCGTGACCTCAACCAGTTCGTCGTCCTGGATGTATGCGAGCGCCTTTTCCAGCGTCATGCGTATCGGAGGCGTCAGCCGCACCGCCTCGTCTTTCGAGGTTGTGCGGATGTTGGTGAGCTGCTTGCCCTTGAGCACGTTGATCTCAAGATCGTTGTCGCGCGTATGCTCGCCGACGATCATGCCGCGATAAACCTTCCAGCCCGGCTCGATCATCATCGGGCCGCGATCCTCGAGTTTCCACATCGCGTAGGCGACCGCCTCGCCCTGTTCGCTTGAGATCAGCACGCCATTGCGGCGGCCCATGACCTCGCCCTTGTAGGGCGCGTAGGAATGGAACAGGCGGTTCATCACGGCGGTGCCGCGCGTATCGGTGAGGAGCTCGCCCTGATACCCGATCAGGCCGCGCGTCGGTGCATGGAATACCAGCCGCAGGCGGCCGCCGCCGGACGGCTTCATCTCCAGGAGATCGGCCTTGCGCTCGGCCATCTTCTGCACGACGACGCCGGAATGCTCCTCGTCGACGTCGATCACCACTTCCTCGATCGGCTCGGTGAGCGTGCCGTTCTCGTCGCGCTTGAGCAGCACTTTCGGCCGCGACACCGAAAGCTCGAAGCCTTCGCGGCGCATCGTCTCGATGAGGATGCCAAGTTGCAATTCGCCGCGACCGGCGACCTCCATCGAGTCCTTCTCGTCGGATTCGGAAACACGCAACGCGACATTGCCTTCGGCTTCGCGCAGCAGGCGATCGCGGATCATGCGACTTGTGACCTTCGTGCCCTCGGTGCCGGCGAGGGGCGAGTCATTGACGCGGAACGTCATCGCAAGCGTCGGCGGATCGATCGGCTGTGCGGGGAGGGGGGTGTCCACCTCCGGAGCGCAGATGGTGTGGGCAACGGTCGCCTCGGGCAGGCCCGCGATCGAAACGATGTCGCCGGCCTCGGCCTCGTCGAGCGGTGTCCGTTCGAGACCGCGGAACGCAAGCACCTTGGAGATGCGGCCTTCCTCGATCACTTTCCCGTCGCGATCCAGCACCTTCGCCATCTGGTTCGGCTTGACGGTACCCGAGGTGATGCGCCCGGTGATGATGCGGCCGAGATACGGGTTCGACTCCATGATCGTTCCGAGCATCCGGAACGGGCCCTCTTCGATCTTCGGCTCCGGGACATGCCGTAGGACGAGGTCGAAGAGCGGCTTCATGCCTTCATCTTTCGGGCCGTCCTCGGCGAAATTCATCCAGCCTTCCTTCGCCGAGCCGTAGAGGATGGGGAAGTCGAGCTGCTCGTCGGTTGCATCCAGCGCCGCGAACAGATCGAAAACCTCGTTGATGACCTGGTTCGCGCGTGCGTCCGGACGATCGACCTTGTTGATGGCGACGATCGGCTTGAGGCCCATCTTCAGCGCCTTGCCGACAACGAACTTCGTTTGCGGCAGGGGGCCTTCAGCGGCATCGACAAGAACGATCGCGCCATCGACCATGTTCAGAATGCGTTCGACCTCGCCGCCGAAATCGGCGTGGCCCGGCGTGTCGACGATGTTGATGCGGACGTCGTTCCAGACGATGGACGTGGCCTTGGCGAGGATCGTGATGCCGCGTTCCTTTTCCAGGTCGTTGGAATCCATCGCGCGTTCGGCGACGCGCTGATTGTCCCGGAACGTCCCGGATTGCTGCAGCAGGCGGTCGACCAGCGTGGTCTTGCCATGGTCGACATGCGCGATGATCGCGACGTTGCGGAGTTTCATGCAATGGTGTCCAGAATCAAAAACGCGGGCCAAAGGACGCTTATCGGAGCGCTCCGCCGGGCCCGCTTATTGCGGCGCAATATAGTCAGGAACGCTCGCGAGGCAACCGACGATTCCGGCGGTATCGAGATTGGGCAGGATGGACGGCAAACCCAGCGAATTGCGCCTGAAGGCGGGCAGAACCGATCAGTTCCGCGTTACGCCCTACCGGCCGGGCGGCTCCAGGGTCCGCGCGGGGCTGCGTTGCCCCCCAGACTGAAGCCCTTCGGCATCGCCTGGCTGACCATCATCAATTCGCCGAGCGTTTCGGTGGTAATCAGCCCGACAAGGCGGCCATCCGGCTCGATCACCGCCACCGCAGGCACCGAGCGCTCCTGCAAGAGCTTCACCGCTTCCTCGAGCGGGCGGCGGCGATCGATGGAGACCACATCGGTGGTCATCGCTTCGCTGACGCGGGCCTCCGGGCCGAACTCCTTGAGAGCGCGAATGATATCGGAGCGCGTGAGGAGGCCCGCCGGCCGGCTTGCGCCATCCACCACCGGAAATTCGCTCTGGCTGGTTTGCAGCAGCACCTGCACCGCGTCCTCGATCAGCGAATCCGGCCGCAGCGTCGCGAGCTGTGTCATGGTCGCGGTGACCACCGGCACGCCGCGCGAGACCGCACGCAACGCAACCATATGCGCCTCGGAGGACGCTGCGAGATAAACGAAGATCGCAATGAAGATCAGGATCGGATTGTAGAACAGCCCGAGAAAGCCGAGCAGAAACGCCGCAAATTGTCCGATCGAGGCGGCAATCTCGGTTGCGCGCACGAAGCCGAGCCGCGCGCTCAAGGCCGCGCGCAGCACGCGGCCGCCATCCATCGGAAAGGCCGGGATCAAATTGAAGATGGCGAGGAACAGGTTCACAGCCGCGAGCTTGTCCACCATCGGGATCTTGGTGTTGTCGAGTCCGGCGAAGGCGGCGTTGGAACTGACATCGGCGCCGCCGATGGTGAGGAGGAGCCCTGCGATCACGATATTGACCAGCGGACCTGCGATCGCGATCAGGAATTCCTCCATCGGTTTTTCCGGAATGCGCTCGAGCCGAGCCACGCCGCCGATCGGCAGCAGCACCACGTCAGGCGTGACCACGCCGAAGATGCGGGCCGTGAAGATGTGCCCGAATTCGTGCAGCAACACGCAGAGAAAGACGAGAAGGATGAAGATGACGCTTGTCCAGGCGGCGCTCGACCCGCCGGATGCGTAGGTCGCGCCGAAAATCCAGACCAGGAACAGGAGGAAGGTGATGTGGATTCGGACCGCGGTCCCGGCGATCGATCCGATGGTGACAGACCAGCCCATGCTTGCCTCGCGACCCAGCCGCTTCGATCGGCCCCTGAAAGAAGCTAATATCGAATCAAGGCTTGTTGAAGGGCATTGATTTCTCCGCTCATGGCCGAGCAGGGGCGGACATCCGGACCTTGCGCGCTGGGGCCCCCGCCTGCGCAGGGACGAGCGGACGAAGTGGAGGATATGCAATGGCCGAAAAGCTTACCGGCGAGGCGCGCAAGGCGGCGCTCGCAACGATCCCCGGCTGGACCGAGCTGATGGAGCGCGACGCGATCTTCCGCAAATTCGTATTCAAGGACTTCAATGAAGCCTTCGGCTTCATGACCCGGATCGCGCTGATCGCGGAGAAGCGCGATCACCATCCGGAATGGTTTAACGTCTACAAGACCGTCGAGGTGACGCTTGCGACGCACGATGCAGGCGGCGTCACCGAGAAGGACATCGCGCTGGCGCAGGCGATGGACAGGCTGGCGGGGTAATTTTGTTTCTTCACCTCTCACCGCTTGCGGGAGAGGTCGACCGCATGAGCGAAGCGAATAAGGCCGGGTGAGGGGGACTTTCAACGGTTGAGACTTCGCGAAGCCCCCTCACCCGGCTCGCATCTTCGATGCTCCCTCTCCCCGCAAGCGGAGAGAGGAAAGCAGCCTCAGCTATACATCACCTGCACGTTGGTGTTTTCGAACAGGCCTTCCTCGCCGAATTCCACGCCGATGCCGGAGCCCTTCACGCCGCCAAAGGGTGCGTTGGGCTGGATCGCGCCGTGCTTGTTGATCCAGACCGTACCGCACTGGAGCTGCGCGCCGATCTCGCGCGCCCTGTCGATATTCTTCGACCAGACCGAGCCGCCGAGGCCGTTCGGATTGTCGTTGGCGCGCACGATCACCTCGTCGATGTCGGAATAGCGGATGATCGGCAGCGCCGGTCCAAACTGTTCCTCGTCGACCAGCGGATTGCCGTTGTCGAGCCCGCCGATCAGCGTGACCGGATAGAACAGGCTGCCCTTCTGCGGCTCTCCGCCCATCAGCACCTTGCCGCCGGCCTGTTTCGCCGCTTCGACGAGGCGCGCGACCTTGTCGTACTGCATCCGGTTCTGCACCGGGCCGAGCTGCGAGTCATCCTTCAGGCCGTCACCCATCGGGATGGTTTTGGCGAAATCGACCAGCGCCGCGCAGACTTCGTCATAGACGTCGTCATGCACATAGAGCCGCTTCAGCGCCGCGCAGGTCTGGCCGTTATTGATGAAGCCGCCCCAGAACAGCCCCGGCGCGATCCCACGCGGATCGACATCCGGCAGCACGACGCCCGCGTCGTTGCCGCCGAGTTCGAGCGTGAGACGCTTGAGCGTATTCGCCGCGCTCGACATCACCTTCCTGCCGGTCGACGCCGAGCCGGTGAACACGATCTTGCCGATCCCGTCATGGGCCGACATCGCAGCGCCGATAGAGTCCTCGCCGGCAATGCCGTTGACGACGCCGGCCGGCAGCACCTCGTTCATCAGCTCGATCATGCGCAAGGTGGAGAGGGGCGTGTAGGGCGACGGCTTGTTCACCACCGTATTGCCGGCGCGGATCGCCGGGATGATGTGCCAGATCGCGATCAGCACCGGCCAGTTCCACGGCGTGATCGAACCGACCACGCCGATCGGCCGGCGATGCAGCTCGATGCGGCCTTCGTTGTTGTCCTGGATCACCTTCACCGGAATATCGAGATCGGCGGTGTAATGCGCCCAGGCGCCGGCGCCGCCCATTTCGAACCGCGAGCCAAGCCCGTTCAGCGGCTTGCCCTGTTCGAGCGTGATCAGGCGTGCGATCTCTTCGGCATGATCGCTGAGCTTCTGCGCGACCGCGTGACAAAGCGCCTTGCGCTCGTCATGCGAGGTCTTCGACCAGGATGCAAAGGCGATCTGCGCTGCATCGACGGCGGCATCAAGATCGGCGGGCGTCGCCTTGGGGGCAAGGCCGACAACTGCGCCGGTCGAGGGGTTGCGGACCTCGAAGTGATCCTGCGTCGGGACGGATTTGCCCC
>Ga0182748_1003175_pt1 | contig 14048 bp, 13 predicted proteins | sample eDN3rd37CKraftOP_FD_128877 | JGI IMG/M metagenome (GOLD analysis project Ga0182748, IMG submission 128877) | Enriched Organic Plus compost microbial communities from Emeryville, California, USA - eDNA 3rd pass 37_C Kraft OP (version 2) (version 2) ...
GAGGATTTCGCCGGCTGCGCGGTCATCATCAGCCACGACCGCTGGTTCCTCGACCGCATCGCGACCCACATCCTGGCCTTCGAAGGCGACAGCCACGTCGAATGGTTCGAGGGCAATTTCCAGGATTACGAAAAGGACAAGATGCGGCGCCTGGGCACCGACAGCGTCATTCCGCACCGGCTGAAATACAAGAAGTTCACGCGCTGAGGCCGGTTCCGCTGGCGTTCCCGCAAGTCGCTCGCGCCGCTACGGGCTGCCGCCTATTTGGCGGGCCGAGACGGTGCCGCCCGCCGAAAAAAAGTGCCCGGCGCGAGGCCGGGCACGAGATCATGAACGGCGTGCGAGCGGTTACTTCATCGCCAGCGCCGGATCGATCAGCGCCTTGCTGACGAAGGTGCTGTAATTGGGCTGCTCCTTCAGATTGCCGAGCGCGATCTGCGTCTGCAGGGCGATCTTGAGGGCGTCCGGCGTGATATCGACGCTCTTCGGATAGACGCCGTCCGCCAGCATGCGCTTGACCGAGGCTTCCACCACCATCGGATCGAGGCTCGGGAATTCCTTCTTGGCGATCGCCACCGTCTCGGCCTCGTGCGCCTGCATGAAACGCATGGCCATCTCCATGCCTTTGACCACGCGCTGCGCCGTGTCGGGGTCGACGTCGGTGCGTGCCGTCACCGCCGAGAACGCATAGGGGCCGTAAAGCTTCGGGAAGCCGAGCACGACCTTCATGCCCTTGGCGACGACCTGGTCGAGACCGGGCTCGTACATCACCGCGACGTTCGCCTGTTTGGCGAGCAGCGGCCCGGGCTCCGAGCCGATCTGCACCTGGATCATCTCGACGTCCTTCTTCGCGTCCATCCCGTTCTCCTTCAGGAGCTTGATGAACAGCGACGTGGAGGTGGTCGGCATCAGGCCGGTGACGACCTTCTGACCCTTGAGATCCTTGACGCTGGTGAACTTGAAGTCCGGCGTGGTGGCGATCCAGACCGCGGCGCCGTTGACGACATTGGCGATGATGTGCACCGGCGCGCCCTTGGAGGCCGCGATCGCGGTCCATTCCGGTCCGTGGATCGAGAACTGTGCGCTCTTGGAGATCACCGCCGAGAGGGCGACGCTGGGCGCGCCGGCCGTCTGCTTGGTGACGTCGAGGCCCTCCTTGGCGAAGAAGCCTTCGTCCATCGCCACATACAATGGCAGATAGAGCATCGACTGGAAGGCTTGCGAGATGACGACTTTCTTGCTCTCGGCGGAGGCGGGTATCGCGGCGGCGAGCGCCGCGACGAACGCAACAGACGAGAGGACTCGGGACAGCAAACGCATCAAACGTCTCCGTGGTTGTAAAGATCAGACTTGCAGGTGTGCGTGAGTGCTCGTCTGCTTCCACGGCAAAGCCAGACGCTCTATCATGTCGATGACGTGATAGAGGATGAAGCCCATCAGCATGAGAACGAAGAGCCCCGCCCAAACGGTGTTGAGGTCGTAGAGGCTGGAGGCGTTGTAGATGAGGTGGCCGAGGCCTTCCTGCGAGGAGATGAATTCGCCGACCACGGCGCCGACCAGGCCGAAGCCGATATTGATGCGGAAGGTGGCGATGATCGCCGGAATCGTCGACGGCACCACGGCGCGATAGAAGATGCGGTGCTTGCTGGCGCCCATCGAGTACAACAGTGCCTGCAGGTCGGTGTCGGCGTCCTTGGCCGCCTGGTAGGCGGCGATCAGCGCGACGATGGCGGTGAGCGAGATCGCCAGCATCACCTTCGACAACAGCCCGGTGCCGAACCACAGGATGATGATGGGCGCGAATGCGATCTTCGGCACGCTGTTGATGGCGACGATGAACGGCTCGACCAGCCGCGCCACGAATACCGAGTACCAGAGCGCCAGCCCCGCGACCGAGCCGAACAAGGTGCCGATGACGAAGCCGAGCACCGCCTCCATCAGCGTGAACCAGGTGTCGCGCCAGAGCTGGCCGCTGACGGCCATGTCGTAGGTCACCTTGAGGATGCCGGAGGGCGCGCCCACCAGGAAGTCGGAAATCCAGCCCGCGCGCACGCCGAGCTCCCAGGCGACAAAGAAGCCGACGACGGCGAGAACCTGCAGCATGCCGCGGCCGAACGCCGAATCGAGCGAACGCAGCCGGCCGCGCGCCGGCTTGGCGCGGTCTTCCGCAGCGGATTTGTCAATGGTGATCGTGCTCATTTCACTCACGAAGCCTTCGCCATGGTCTGGATATCGAGTTCGCCGCACAGCGCGTGGAAATAGCCGGAGAAGCGCGGATTGCCGCGCGCGGCGACCGGCGAGAGCTCGTTTATGTCGATTTCATATTCCGCCTTGACCCGCGACGGGCGCCCGCTGAGCACCACCACGCGCTTCGACAGCGCCACCGCTTCGTCGATGTCATGCGTGACCAGCACGACCGTCTTGTGGAAGCGCTCGACCGCCTCCTTCAGCACGCCTTCGAGATAGAGCCGGGTCTGATAGTCGAGTGCGGAGAACGGCTCGTCGAGCAGCAGGATGTCGGGGTCCATGATCAGGGTGCGGATCAGCGCCACGCGCTGGCGCATGCCGCCCGACAGGGTCTTGGGATAGGCGTTCTCGAAGCCGGACAGGCCGAACGAGGACAGCTGCGCGCGTGCGCGATCGACCGCCTCGCGGCGGTCGACGCCGCGCATCTCCAGGCCGAGCAGGACGTTGTCCAGCACCGTGCGCCAGGGGAACAGCAGGTCCTTCTGCATCATGTAACCGACATGGCCGCGCAGGCTTTGCACCTCTTTGTTGCGGTGGAGCAGAGTCCCCGCGTCGGGTGAGATGAGGCCGGCGACGATATTGAAGATCGTGCTCTTGCCGCAGCCGCTGGGGCCGATGATGCTGATGAAATCCCGTTCGCGGATGTCGAAACTCAATCCGTCGAGCACGCGAACCGTGGTGCTCTTGCCCGGAAACGACTTCCGTATGTTGCGAACGCTGAGCTGAACCGAGGTCATGAACCGTTCCTTTCCGGGCCCGCTCTCGCAACATGTGTGCCAAGCCGTCCCACGCACAAAATGCCGAGCAGGCCGGGTGGTCAGAGGGTGTCCGGAGAGTTCCGTGCCGGACCTTGCACGAGCGTTGTGCAATGCAGCGGGCGAACGCCGCTCAACTGTGCAGCAAACATGCCGCCAGGCGGCCGGAACTCGGCCGAGCGGCATCGGCGTGCCGTTTGGCTGCGACCTTCCGGCGCGTCGTCGTTGTCCTGTCTCGAATCGACTATAAATTCCATTGCTTGCGCGCCGGCGTTCCGCCCGGGCGCGCCAGGAGGGGGTTTCTGATGTCCATGTCCGCCGACGATCCCGTGGTGCCGCCCGACTATCCGGGCCTCCGCCCGCTGCCGCAGCTCATTTTCTCCTCGCGCTGGTTGCAGCTGCCGCTTTATCTCGGGCTGATCGTCGCGCAGGGCGTCTATGTGATTCTGTTCCTGAAGGAACTCTGGCACCTGGTGCTCGGCGCCATGAGGTTCACCGAACAGGAGATCATGCTCGTCGTCCTCGGCCTTATCGACGTGGTGATGATCTCGAACCTGCTGATCATGGTGATCGTGGGCGGCTACGAGACCTTCGTGTCGCGGCTGGAGCTAGAAAAGCATCCCGACCAACCGGAATGGTTGTCCCATGTGAACGCCAGCGTGTTGAAGATAAAGCTCGCGATGGCGATCATCGGGATCTCCTCGATCCATCTGCTGCGCACCTTCATCTATGCCGGATCGCTCGGCCAAGAGTCGGGGCACTACACCTCCACCGGCGTGATGTGGCAGACGATCATCCATGGCCTGTTCGTGCTCTCGGCCATCGGCATCGCCTATGTCGAGAAGCTCAGCATGGCGGCCTACGCGCAGAACCACAATCACTAGGACAGCCATTGCGGATTGCCCTCGCTATTGTCGTCGCCGGCGCGCTGCTGACGCAGGCGCCGGCACGTGCGACCGGCACGGCGTTCGGGCAATGGCTGCAAGGCCTTTGGCCGCAGGCGCAGGCTCTCGGCGTCTCGCGTGTGACCTTCGAGACGGCGGTGCGCGGGCTCGAGCCGGATTATTCGCTGCCCGATCTCGCCATTCCGGGCCGGCCGGAGAAGGTTCCGCAACAGCCGGAATTCGTACAGACGCCGGCGCGCTATCTGCGCGAGGCGACCTTCGATCGGCTCTCTACGCGCGGGCGGCAGCTGGCCGCGCAGTATCGCGCCACGCTGGCGCGCATCGAGCGGGAGTTCGGCGTGCCCGGCAACGTGGTGCTGGCGATCTGGGCGCGCGAGACCGATTACGGTGGTTACAAGCTGCCGCATGACGCCATCCGCGTGCTGGCGACGCAAGCCTATACCGGCAAGCGCAAGGAGTTCTTTCGCAACGAATTCCTAAACGCCCTGAAAATGCTGCAGGACGGCGTGCCGCGCGCCGACATGCACTCGTCCTGGGGCGGGGCGATGGGGCTCACGCAATTCCTGCCGTCGGAGTTCTACAAATTCGCCGTCGATTTCGACCATGACGGCCGTGCCGACATCTGGCATTCGGTGCCGGATGCGCTCGCCTCCGCCGCCAAGCAACTCGCCGGCAAGGGCTGGCGGCCGGGCGAGCGCTGGGCTTACGAAGTGCATGCGCCGAAGAACGCCGATTGCACCATGGGCGTGCCCGAGGTCACGATGCCGATCGGCGATTGGCTGGCGCGCGGCTTCGCGCCGGCGCGTGGCCGCAAGCTCTCCGCCGCGGAACGTGCGACGCCGGCCTCGCTGTTGCAGCCCGAGGGCAGCTACGGGCCGTCCTTCCTGACGCCGAAGAACTATTTCGTGCTGAAGGAATACAACTACTCCGACCTTTACGTGCTGTTCGTCGGGCATCTCTCCGACCGTATCGCCGGCGGCAAGCCGTTCGAGACGCCGTGGAGCAAGAACGCGCAGTTGCGGACGGGGGAGGTGGAGACGATGCAGCAGCGGCTTGCCGCGCTCGGCCTCTATCACGACAAGATCGACGGCAAGGCCGGCATGCTCACGCGCGCTGCGGTGGGCGCCTATCAGAAGAAGAACGGCCTGAAGGTCGATTGCTGGCCGACTGCCGCGGTGCTCGACCACATGCGGCGCTGAGCGCAAGACCGCCGGTGTCGTGGTTCGGAAATTCGCATCCGAGTGTGCTGCAAAGGATTGCGAACTTCGCAAGCGGAACCCGTGCGGCGCCGAGCCCCCTCATGCAACTGGCCCCGCGGCGCGAGCCGGGGGCCAGGCCTATTGCGAACCCGAGCGATCGCTCGCGGCGTGCGCCTTAGCGGCAGACCCGCACGCGGCGCCAGCGCCAGCCCCAATCCGTCCAGACCCGCTGGCGAGCCCAGTAGCAGCCGGGCCGGTAATAGACGGGGCCGGGGCCATAGTAGTAGGCGGGGGGACCGTAATAGGGACGCGGCGCGATGGCCGAGCCGATGATGGCGCCGGCCGCGAGCCCGCCAATGATGCCGGCGCCGACCGCGCAGCCGACGCAGTCGGCGCGTGCCGGCTGCGGCGCCGCGACAGTGGCAAGCCCAAGCGTCGCGGCGGTGGCGAGAACCACCAGGGTCTTCGACAACTTCGTCATGGCGCACCTCTCCTCTCAGGTTCGCTTCGGTCGCATCGATGGCGCGACCGGGTGTTCGATGTTCCGCGATATCGTGCGTAGGTAATCACGCCTACCGTGGCTGCGAGAATTGCGCGCAGCCGGTGAACGCATGCTGAATGATGCGTTCGGATTTCGGTGCGATTCCGCCGTATTTGAATTAAATTTCGGCAATCCTTGTGGCGCGATTGCGGCGGCCGGGCGCCGCGCTCCGGGCCTAGCGGCCTTGGCCGCGCTTGCGCGTTTTCGTTTTCGCCGACTTGCCTGCGGGCTTCTTCTTCGAGGATTTGTGCGCGGCGCGCGCCCGGCGCTTCTTGCGGACCAGCGCGCGCCCGACGCCGGCAAGAAACAGTTTTTCGAGCGGATAGGTCAGCCGCTTCACCGCCTCGCCTAGCGGCAGCCAGGCGACCGCCGCGATATCGCGCATGAGGTCGCGGCTCGGATTCTCTGCCGCCTGCATGTGCCAGAACCGCACCAGCTTGGGCCGGCCTTGCGCCCGGTAGGTGATGGCGCCGAGGAATTCGCGCACCTTCACGCGGTGGCCGGTTTCTTCGAACGCTTCGCGGCGTGCGCCGCTCTTGGGTTGTTCCTTGCGCTTGAGCTTGCCGCGCGGCAGCACCCAACGGTCGTCCTTGGTGCGCTGGACCACGGCGATGAGCGGGCGCGCGCCACTGCGCACCACGATGCCCCCCGCTGCCTGAATCGGTGTCCGCGCCATGTCTATCGGCCTCGCCAGTCTTTCCGTTTAGCAAAAAAATGCACAGCGCGCGTGAGCGAATTTCCGGGCTGCTGTGGGCATGTGTGCAAGTCGCCGTTTCACCGCAACGCGTCACAAATTTGTCGTCGAGGTTCGGCGCGGCGCGCGCCGCGGCGTGGAGCGGCAGGCGGCGCGCACGCGATGCTGGAAAGCGGAAGATTTTCAGCGCAGCGGACCCGGGGCCTTCGCTTTTCCAACGCATCGTCACCGCTGCCGTGGAGGCACGAACGATGCGGGCCTATCTGCGTCATCTGCGCTCGTCGCGTGCATGGTTGCGCGACCATGCCGAACAAGACCGCGATGCTCGCCCGCGTGCATCGGTCGCGCGCTCATCGTCCTGCCTCAATGGTATTTTAATCACTGCCCAGCAAGATGGCTGGATGGCAGCGCCGAAGCGGGTGCCGAAAAGCTAAAATCCCAATCTTTGCGTCGGTTAGAGAGCAGACTGTGAACGTCCGTTCCATTGTACGCAAGTGCCAGCGCGTGTTGGTTCAGTCGCGCGTGAGCCCCGTCTCGCGCCCCGCAATTTTACTGACATTAACCTTGGCGGTGGCCGGCCTCGTCGCCTCGATTTCCACGAATTTCGTCATGGCGTCGCTTCCGAACGTCATGCCGCTCGTCGCGGGCATCATCGCGATCGACGCGATCAGCCAGTTCGCGCCGCGAACCCGGATCGTCGAAGCCGTCCAGACCTTCATCTACGGCGTCCTGTACCTGGTGACGACTTGCCTGTTCGGCGTGCTGGCGGCATACGGGATGCAGCGCTTCGCATTTCCGCTGCAAGACCATTTTCTCGCGGGTGCCGATGCCGCGCTCGGCCTGCATTGGCTCGATTTCGCCTCCTGGCTCGATCGTCACGGCGAAGTGCAAAGCGTGTTGCACGTCGCCTACAACACCATTTCGATTCAAATCGCGCTGCCGCTCCTGGTCCTGGCCTTCTCGCACGAGGCGGACGAGGTTCGCGTCTACCTGCTCGCTTTCGCGATCGCCTTCACTCTGACGATCTTCGTGTCCGCGCTCATGCCGGCCGCGGGACCGATCGCCTCGGTGGACCGGACGGCCTTTCACATTCTGCGCTTCACGGGCGCCACGCCGCTCGATCATCTCATGCGTCTGCGAGAGGCGGGGCCGCTGGTGCTGCGCGAAGCCCCCGGAGGCATCGCGACTTTTCCCTCCTTTCACGCGACGATCGCCATCCTGACGCCGTTGGCGCTGCATCGTTATCGCCGGATTCTGATCGCTCTGATCTTTCTCGATGCGGCGATGCTCGGTGCCACCATCACCGAGGGAGCGCATTATTTCAGCGATGTTATTGCGGGTAGTTGCGTAGCGCTGTTCGCCTATCTATTGGCCCGGCGCATCATCGGGGTGGAAGCCAACCCGTTTCGTCGCACCGGCGAGGCGGCCGGCCGGCTTTCGCCGGCCGCGCACGCGCGGTGACGGTTCGGCGTCTCAGTTGAACTTCAGGCCGGCCGCTTTGGCGATCTTCAAGTTGAGCGCGATTTCGCGGCGGATCATGGCGTCCATTTCCGACGGCGTGAGCGGGTCGGGTTCGACGCCCTGCACTTTGAGCTTCTGTTGCACGTCGGGCAGCGCCAGCGCCTTGGTCACTTCCGCGTGCAGGCGCTGGACGATCGGCTTCGGCGTCTTTGCCGGCACAAGCACGCCGTTCCAGAAATTGTAGTCGGAATCCTTGTAGCCGAGTTCCAACGTGGTCTGGACGTCGGGAAGCGCGGGCGAGCGCTTGGCCGAGGACACCGCGAGCGGCACGAGCTTGCCGTCCTTGATGAAGGGCAGGCCGGACCCGGTGCCGATGAAGACGAAATCGATGCGGCCGGTCATGACTTCGGTGAGGGCCTCGGGACCGCCACGGAACGGAACGTGCGTCGGCCGGATGCCGGCGCTGACGTTGAAACGCTCGGCTGCCCAATGCGTGGCGCTGCCGACGCCGGCGGAAGCGAACGTCATGGTGCCGGCCTTCGCTTTCGCGACCAATTCCTGAACGGACTTGATGCCTGTCGACGGCGCCACCAGCAACACATTCGGTACGCTGCCGAAACAGGCAACGCCGGCGAAGTCGGCGGCCGCATCGTAAGTCAGCTTCGAATAGGCGGCGGGCGCGCCGGTGTGCGCGGCGGCGTTCACCAGGATCGTGTACCCGTCGGGTTCGGCTTTGGCGACCAGCGCCGAGCCGAGTGTGCCGCCGGCGCCGCCGCGGTTTTCCACGACAATGGTCTGGCCAAGCTGGCGCGAGACCGGATCGAGGACGATGCGGCCAAGAATGTCGATCGTCGAGCCGGCGGTGAAGGGAACCACGGCGCGGATCGGTTTGTCCTTCGGCCACGCATCGGCGAAAGCGCTACGCGACAGCGCGGGGGCGGCGAGCGCGGCGGAGGCGAGAGATAGAAAGCGGCGGCGATTGGTCGTGGTCATGGGCTTCCTTGAAAAATTGTCGGCGGACACGGCGCGCGCGCCCGCACATTCTTGTCGCGCGCGGATGATGCATAGGCGCATCGGTAGCGGGAAGGGGGCGCGACAAAAAGATTTTTGAGTTTGAGGGGGTGAAAGGAGAAGTGTCCCGGATGCGGTGCGCCGCTGATCTGGGACCGTTTCGGCTTCAGCATTCGCGGCCGTTCGCCATCCGGAGCGAGCCTTAACCCAAACGTAACGCGCGCGGCATTTCATCCCGGCCATGCGGACGGCAGGCGTCCCGAGACTTGTCGGCACCGTGGCGCGCAGCTTTGTTGCGGCCGCGGCCTTCGGCTATGCGGCCGATCTGTTCCAGCAGACGCGCGATCACCTGACCAACGGGCACGGCCGGCCGTTCGGCGACGACTTCATCAACTACTGGTCGGGCGCTTTCCTGGCGCTCTCCGGACGCGCCGGCGAGGTTTACAACTTCGACGCTTTCCATGCTTTCGAGCAGAGCGTCACCGGCGCGGCGATCCAATTCTATCACTACAGTTATCCGCCGGTGCTGCTGCTCTTGAGCGCGCCGCTCGCGCTCGTGCCCTATGTGCCGGCGCTGTTCGTGTGGCTTATCGCTAGTTGGCTCGCGTTTTGGCGCGCGCTCGCGGCCGCGATGCCGCGGGGCGGCGCGCTGTTGTTTGCGCTTGCGACGCCGGCGGTGCTGATCAATGCCATCGGCGGGCAGAACGGGGGCTGGACCGCGGCGCTGTTCGGTGGCGGCCTCGTTCTCGTTGCGCGGCGGCCGTATCTCGCGGGCATGCTGTTGGGCCTTTTGATTTACAAGCCGCAGATCGGCCTGCTCATTCCCATCGCGCTCGCCGCCGGACGGCATTGGCGGGCCTTTGCGGCCGCGACCGTGACGGCCGGCGGGCTGTTGCTCGCAAGTGCGCTGATGTTCGGCTTCGATGTGTGGGCCCATTACCTCGCCAATGTCACGGTGCTGCGCCACGTGATTCTCGAAGACGGCACCGGCGTTTGGCATCGCATGGTGTCGGTGTTCGTGGCGGCGCGACGGCTGGGTGCGTCCGTCGACGTCGCCTATGCGGTGCAGGCGCTTGCGGGATTGTTCGCGGCCGCCGCCGTAGCGATCGTGTGGTGGCGCGACACGCCGGCGCATCTCAGGAACGCGGTACTGCTGCTCGGCACCTGTCTGGCGACGCCGTATTTGCAGGACTACGATCTGGTGTTCGGCGCGTTCGCGGTTGCATGGCTGTGGCAGGAGCCGGTCGAAGCCGGCCGGTCGGGGCGCGCGCTGCAAGTCGCCTGCGCGCTCGTGCTGCTGTTGCCGCTCACGGCGGCCGCGCTCGGACGCTTGACCGGGCTGGCGTTCGGACCGCTGTTCATTCTGCCGGCATTTGTGCTTGCGCTGCGCTCGGCGCTCGCCGCGCGCAAGACCGACGCGGCGCTGCTGCCGTCGTCGCATCAGGCGTGATCGCGTGCGCTCGACATCGCGTGTGCGAGCATGATCCGGCGCGCATAAGGCGCGCGGCCATTTGTCCGATTTGCCGCCATCTTTGCTTGGGACAAGGTGCCGGCGCCGGTTGCAAAGGGCCGCCGTGCCCGTCTAAATGCGCCGGGGCCTCGAGGAGGATTTCGGAATGCGAGTGCTCGCGCCGGCGATCGTCGGTCTTATTTTGTTCGCCGCTCATGCCGCTGCCGCCGACGAGCGCTTCGAACGCAGCCTGAGTCGCCTGGATCCGACCGAACGACTGGCCCAGCTTTGCGACTACACGGCGATGATCGCGATCCGCAAGGACGCCCGCCATTTCCGCCCCGATCGCGCCGTTGCCGCCGCACGCGCCGAGCCGCAAATGAGGAAGGATACGATCGTCGCCAAGGGCGGCGCCTTCCGCAGCCGCCGCAAATGGTACGAGCTGTCCTATAGCTGCACGGCCACGCCCGACCACATGAAGGTGATCTCGTTCAAGTACAAGATCGGCGCGGAAATCCCCGAGACCAAATGGGCCGGCTTCGGCCTGTGGGACTGACGGCCGCTCGCGCCGGCGGCGGGTTTCCCTGACGGCTTGTGCCCCGGCGCTCGCGGCGCGCGCCTCCGCCCGCAAAAAAACGGGGCGGCCGCCGCCGCCCCGTCCAGTCTCCGCGACGTCGAGCCTCACTGGCTACCGAACAGATCCTTCGGAATGCCCGCCGCGTTGAAAATATAATCACGCGAGTGCTCGAGCTGATTGCGCAGGTGCTGGAGGTCGACACCGAGCAGCCGCCCCTGCCACTTGCGGATCTTGCCGGCGACGATCACGGTTTCGACATTGGTGCGGTCCATCAGAGAAACCACCGCGCCCGGCACATGGTTGAGCGGCGCCACGTTGATCTTGGTGGCGTCGAGGATGATGATATCGGCCTCCTTGCCGGGCGTGAGCGAACCGACTTTGTTTTCCAGGCGCAGCGCCTTGGCGCCGTTCATGGTGGCGTAGCGCAACACGTCGCGCGTGGTCAGCAGTGGCGGCTTGTCGGGCGAGGGCGTCGGCCACTGATTGGGCGGGTAGAAATCGCCCTGCTTCAGGATCATCTGGTTCACGAGCGCGCGCTGCAGCGTCATCGCACCGCGCATCTGGCTGAAGAAGTCGGCCGTCATCGTGCATTCGACGTCCACGGACAGCGACGGCTCCATGCCAAGACTCTGCATCTTGAGGATGGGCGGCATGCCGTGCCGCATGTTCATCTCGATCGGGAAGGCGATCGAGACTTGCGCGCCGACATCGTGAACCTTTTGCCAGGCCATGTTGGACTGGCCGGTCATGTGGATGAACAGGTTGTCGGGCCCGATGCCGATGTCGTGGTTGCTGCCGCCCTGGCCTTTGGCCAGCGCATCCATGATCGGCGTAATGCCGAACGGCGACAGGATGTGCGCCGCGATCTGCAGACCGAGCTGGCGGCCGATCTTCCAGGATTGTTCGGTGGTCGCATCCCCGAGGTAGACCTCGCCGCCCATGATCATGTGGACGAGCTGGTCGTTCGAGGAGAACCATCGGCGCTTGATGCGGTAGGCGTCGCTCGGATACTGGTTGCCCGCGACGCCGCTGGCGCTCTCGAAATAGCCGAAGGCGGCGCGGCGGCCCGTGTCGAACAGCGCCTTGATGGCGGCGTCCGAGTGCTGCGGCGAATGGTGGATCTGCGAGACGTCGAGCACCGTGGTGACGCCGTCGTCGAGCTGGGAAAGCCCGCCGAACAGCTCGTTGATGTAGACGTCCTGCGGCCGGTACACGGGCGCGAACTTCAGCAGAATGTATTCGTAGTAGGTCGTGTTCCCGCTCGGCGTGTTCGAGCCGTCATTGATCAAGATGCCGTCGGCGAGGAAGCCGCGCAGCGCCGTTTCGAACTGGTGGTGATGGGTGTCGATGAAGCCGGGCATGACGATGCGGTCGCGCGCATCGATCACCTCGGCGCCGCCCGCCGACAAATGCGGGCCGACCGCGAGGATCTTCTTGCCCTCGATCAGGACGTCCGCTTTGGGAAAATCGCCGACCTGCGGGTCCATCGACATCACCGCGCCGCCGCGGATGATGTAGCGGCGGCCGGCCTGCCCCGTGTCCATGGGGGGATCGGCCGGCGCCGCCACGGCCGGACGCGGTCCAAACAGTCTCATTCCCGCGGCGACTGCGCCGGTCGCCGCCGCGCCTTTCAGAAAATTTCTCCTCGATGCGAAACGGTTCCCCAATAGTCGGGCTGCACACAACTTGCACATGTTGACGTTTCCCCCAGTTGTCCTCGAGTGATGCGAAGCTCGATCTCCGCATCCTCGATGTTCGAGCCATTCGAGCCGATGACCCCGATCCATTCTGCGCCTTATTCGCGAAATGATCCAGTTTTCACGACTTTAGCGTGTGGGCAGGGTCCTACTGGAAAGGCAGCCCGGCCAAGGCAGGGCAGGGCACGGCCGAGCCGAAAAAACATTGGTTATCGGTCGCCCACCTTTCGCAGTCGGTTTGCGAATGGGCGATAATCTGCCGGCTTCATTGATGGATGGAAGGGGACACCATGAGCCTTCATGCCGAGGCCGAGAAAGCCGTAAGGCAGCTTGTCGAAGCCTTCGTCGATGCCTGGAACGTCCATGACGCCAGCGCCTTCGCGCGCGTCTTTGCCGACGACGCCGACTTCACCAATGTGTTCGGGATGCACGCGCGCGGCCGCGAAACGATCGCCCAGTTTCACCGGCCGATTTTCGAGACCATATTCAAGGACAGCCGGCTAGCCGCCGCCGAGACGACCGTTCGCTTCATACGGCCCGATGTAGCGGCGGTCGACGTGCGCTGGGAAATGACGGGCGCGCGCGACCCGATGGGCAACGAATGGCCATTGCGGCGCGGCTTGATCAATCTGACCATCGTGCGCGAAGCGGACACCTGGTCGATCGTCGTGATGCACAATATGGATCTGCCGGCGGAAGAAATGGCGCAAGCGCAGGCGCGGATTCAGAGCGGTGCCGCCGATGCGGCCCCTTAGAGAAGGAAGCGGCGGCGCCGGCGGCAGGCATGCGCGAGCTTCTGATCTTGGCCGATTGTCGCGGCCGCCAATGCCTACACGTTTTGGTAGCTCACGCTGACATCGTAAGCGGATACGCCATTGATGGTGCCGGTGACCGATTTGGTGACCGCGCCGGCATGCACCCAGACTTCCGAGAAGAACGCGGTATAGCTGCCGCTCAGCGTATAGGTCGAGGCGATGGCGCTCGCCTGAATGGTTTCGCCGGGTCCGACATTGACATTGGCGTTGTAGGTGAAAGTCTTCGTGACGGTCTTGGCGACGCCCATCGTCGCGCTGAAGGAAAACGTTGCCGATACTTCCACCTGGCCCTTGGCGACGAAGGGCAGGCCGGCCTCGACGGTGGTGCTCAAGCCGGCGGTGGCGCCGGCGGTGGTCGAGAAGGTGTAGCTCGACGCCACGGACTCCGAGAAGGAGATCGACATCTGCTGGGTCTGGCCGGTCTGGTTGCTGAGCGTCGCGGTGGCGACGTTCATCGGCGTCGATGGGCTGGTGTCGAACGTTCCGTACACTAGGTTGGTCATGCCGTGCGACATCAGCATGTCGTTCTTGAAATAGAACGCCATCGAGTCGATCGCCGTTCCCGAAGTGCCGGTGATGCCGACCAGCACGGCATTGGAAATCGGGTCGTTATCGGTGCTGGTGACGACCGGCGTCCATGACTTGGGTTGGTTGATCGGCGTGCTGCCGGGCAGCGACGTGTAGGTCTCGCCATGC
>Ga0182748_1003177_pt1 | contig 14043 bp, 16 predicted proteins | sample eDN3rd37CKraftOP_FD_128877 | JGI IMG/M metagenome (GOLD analysis project Ga0182748, IMG submission 128877) | Enriched Organic Plus compost microbial communities from Emeryville, California, USA - eDNA 3rd pass 37_C Kraft OP (version 2) (version 2) ...
CCGCGCTGGCCGCGTTGATTGCGCTGGCCACGTTGGCCCTGCTGGCCCTGCTGGCCTTCCCGGAACGTGCGGTCGCGCAGCTGCTGCTGCCGCCGGATCATGTTCCCGAGCTCGTCCAGCTTCGACATCATGTCGCCGTCGCCGCCGTCCTGCTGCTGCCCCGGCCGCGCCGTCTGCAGGTTCTCGAGCATCTGCTGCAGCTCGTCGAGCATGCGCTTGGCGGCATCCTTCGCGCCGGACCGTGCCAGCCGCTCCATGCGGTCGAGCATGTTCTTCAGGTCCTGCGGGCGCATCACCTGCGCGTTCGGATCCAGCGGGCGCGCCAATTGCTGCGGGTTCTTCCGCATCTCCTCCGCCAGCGCCTGCATGAACTTGTCCAGCGCCGCGCGCAGGTCGTCCATCAGCTTCTTCAGCTCTTCGTCGCTGGCGCCGCGCTCCAGCGCCTCGCGCAACGCCTCCTGCGCCGCGCGCAGCTGCTGCTCCGCATCGGAGACGTTGCCGTCCTCGATCATCGTCGCCATCTGCCACAGCCGGTCGACGACACCGCGCAGATCCTCGTCATTGTCCGCCTGGACCAGCTGCCAATAGACCGACCGCAGCCCGAGATAGACGCCGACCTCCGGCGTGAACTTCTCCGGCGCAATGGCGAGGGCGTCGAGCGCGCGCGCCACGGTTCCGCGCCGCTCCGCATCGAGCGCCAACGTCCGGCGCTGCTCGATCAGCGCCCGCGCCAACGGCTTGTGGAATGGCCGCTGCGGCAAGCGGAACGCATGCGCCTCGCTGCGGCCCTCGTTCTTGGCTTCGTCGCGCGCCACCAGCGTCATGGTCACGTCGGCACCGGCCCAGGGATGCTCGGTGAGATCCTTCAGGGTCTGCGCCGTTCCGCTCTTGGCCCGCGCATGCGGCAGCGCCAGCGTGATCTTCGGCGCCTCGTAGAGCGGCCGCGGCGGCTTGGCATCGGCGCGCGGCACGATCGGTGCCGGCTCCTCCTTGCGCACGAACGTCGCTTCCGCTGCGACGACGCCGTAATCGTCCTCGACCTTGTAGGAGAGCTGCAGCGACCCGCGCACCTGGGGCTCTGGATCCTTGGTCAGTGCGATCACGGGCGGCTTGTCGGGAATGGCGGTGAACGCCCAGGTGACGTTGCCGCCGGGCCCTCGCACAGTCACGCTGACGCGCTCGGCAATCGTAAAGCGCCGTTCCTCGCTGCCGGCCGGGGCCGGGCTGGCGCTTTCGTCGCTGGCGGGTGCGAGACCGCCGATGGTCTGCAGTTCGAGGTCGGGAGCGCCGCTCGCGCGCACCACGAGCTGGCTCCCCGCCGGGACCGCGATCGGCGCGGACGCCTGCTGGATCGGCTCGCCCGGACGCATTCCGGGCAGGATCACCGGCGGGCGTCCCGTATAGGCGGGCGGCGTCACCCAGGCGTCGATGCGGTAGTTCGCAGGCGTCACGACGCCGGACCAGTCGAACGCCGCGGCGATGCGTCGGCCGCGTTCGCTGCCGGCGCCAATGAACGAGGTCACCACCAGCAGCAGGACGAGGGCCCGCAGCGCCAGCGGGTCGCGCGCGGCGAGCCGCGGAGCCGGCAGCCCCGCCCGAAGGGTCTTGGCGGCGGTCGCAGCCCGTTCCACATGGGCCCGCCAGAGTGCTGCGGAAACCGGATCGTCCGGCTTGCTCGCCATCCGGTCGGCGATTGCGGTGGCCGGCCGGTGCGGCAGGCCACTGCCGCGGTCGAGCCGCCGCAGTCCGTCGACAAGTGTGGGGAAGGTCAGCCGCGCCAGCGGATAGCCGGCGGCCAGGAGCAGGAGCCCGAACAGGACGAGTCCGATCGCCCGGCCGATGCCCGGCAGGACCAGCCAGAGCCCGGCCCACGACACGGTCAGGAACAGCCCGACAACGGTCGCCAGTCCGACGAGCGGCGGCCAAACCCGTTCCCATGCCAGGCTCCACCACGCCCGCTGCAGCGCCTCCCGCAACAGGCCCGCGGGGCCGGCTGCCGGCTCATCGCCGCGGCGACGGCCCTCGCCGGAACCTTCCATCGGCCGATCCGTCAACTCGGTTCTCCTGCTCGCGCCGGATCTGGAAATGCATACGGGCGCCCGCAACCCGATGATGCAGGTTAAGCCACCCGCCGGCAGCGCCGCCAGCGCTTCGAGGCCTGCCCACGCATTGGTGATCGGCGTTCGGCGCGGCCGCGGCGCCGCCTACAACCAGGGCGGCAGCCGATCGAGCCCGATCAATGCGTCCACTTCGAGGCGCGGCCGCACCACGGCCCAGGCGCCACCGTTCACAAGCACTTCCGGCACAAGCGGCCGGGTGTTGTAGGTCCCGGCCTGGACTGCGCCATAGGCGCCCGCCGACATCACGGCAATCAGGTCACCCGGCTTGGGTTCCACGATGTCGCGGTCGAGCGCGAGATAATCGCCTGATTCGCACACCGGTCCGACCACGTCCGCGACAATCCGCCACGCGCCGGAAGGCGGTTCCGCCACGGGCTTGATTGCGTGATAGGCCTCGTACAGCGTCGGCCGGACGAGGTCGTTCATCGCCGCGTCGACGATCACGAAGGTCTTCGCCTCGCCGCGCTTGAGATACAGGACTCGCGACACGAGGATGCCGGCATTGCCGACCAGCAGCCGTCCCGGCTCGAAGATCAGCTTGCAGCCCAGATCGCGCGTCGCCCGCTTCACCACTGCGGCATAGGCGTCCGGGCTCGGCGGCGCAGCGTCGTCGTGATACGGAATGCCCAGCCCGCCGCCGAGGTCGACATGGCTGATGGCATGGCCGTCGGCGCGCAGCGTGCGCACGAAATCCGACAGCAGCGCGAAGGCGTCCTCGAACGGTACCAGTTCGGTGATCTGGCTGCCGATATGCATGTCGACGCCGGAAACGCGCAGACCCGGCAGCTTGGCCGCATGGGCATAGACCTCGCGGGCCCGGCTGATCGGAATGCCGAACTTGTTCTCCGACTTTCCGGTCGAGATCTTCGCATGCGTGCGAGCGTCGACGTCCGGATTGACGCGCACCGACACGGCGATGCTGCGTCCTTTGCCGGCGGCGACCGCCGACAGCGCTTCCAATTCCGGCTCCGATTCGACGTTGACGCAGAAGATGCCCTCGTCCACCGCCAAGGCGAGTTCGGCTTCGGTCTTGCCGACGCCAGAGAACATGATCTTCTCCGGCGGAATGCCGGCCGCCCGCGCGCGCTTCAATTCGCCGCCCGAGACCACGTCGGCGCCTGCGCCGAGCCGCGCGAGCGTGGCGATCACCGCCTGGTTGGAATTCGCCTTCATCGCGTAGCAGACGAGCGACGGCACGTCGGCGAAGGCGCTGGAGAAGACGCGATAGTGCCGCTCCAGCGTCGCCGTCGAATAGCAGTAGAACGGCGTGCCCACGGCCGCCGCGATCGTCTCGACGCTGACGTCCTCGGCGTGCAGCACGCCGTCGCGATAGGCGAAGTGATGCATGGGGATCAGTCGAGCAGCACGTCGAGCGGGATGCGCTTGCTCGGCGCCGCCCCGGTGTTGTTGGCGGGCGCCGCGGCGCCCGCTTCGGCCGTCGGACCGGCCGGTGCGGACGCGCTGGGCGGCGGATCGAGCGGTCCCTTGCGGCCGCAGGCCGCGACCCCGAGCGCGAGGGCGAGGGCGAGCGCCAGGATCGTGGCGGCCCGAACGGCGAGACGGTCTCTTCCGATCACGAGAACACTCCTGAAGTCGCCGGCACCATAACGGAACGTCCGGTTCGAGGCGAGCGTCATCCCCGTTCCTTGTCGAGCGCCCGCTGCCATTTACGCGCCTGCGCCCGCACATTCTTCGGCGCCGTGCCGCCGTAGCTTGTCCGGCTGGCGACCGAGCGCTCGACCGACAGGACCGAGAAGACTTCCGCGGTGATGCGCGGCTCGACGGCTTGCATTTCCTCGAGCGGGAGCCGGTGCAGCGGGATCTTGGCCGCCGCCGCCTTGGCGACGATCCGCCCGGTGACGTGATGCGCATCGCGGAACGGCATCTGCAGCGTACGCACCAGCCAGTCGGCGAGGTCGGTGGCGGTGGCATAGCCCTCGCCTGCCGCCTTCTTCATTCGCGCCACTTCCGGCTCCATGTCGCGCACCATGCCGGTCATCGCTGTCACGCACAGCGACAGGGCGGCGAGCGCGTCCATCGCCGCTTCCTTGTCCTCCTGCATGTCCTTCTGATAGGCGAGCGGAAGGCCTTTCATCACGATCAAAAGCTGGTTCAGCGCGCCGATGATCCGGCCGGTCTTGGCCCGCACCAGTTCCGCGGCATCCGGATTGCGCTTCTGCGGCATGATCGACGAGCCGGTCGTGAACTTGTCCGAGAGCCGGATCAGCCCGACCAGCGGCGAAGTCCAGATCACGATCTCCTCGGCGAACCGCGACAGGTGCACCGCGGTGATGGACGCCGCCGCCAGCGTTTCCAGCACGAAATCCCGGTCGGACACCGCGTCGAGCGAATTGGCCGTCGGCCGGTCGAAACCGAGCGCGGCCGACGTCATGTCACGGTCGAGCGGAAACGACGTCCCTGCCAGCGCCGCCGACCCGAGCGGGTTTTCGTTGAGCCGCTTGCGCGCGTCGCGCAACCGGCCGCGGTCCCGCGCCGCCATTTCCACATAGGCGAGCAGGTGATGCCCGAAGGTCACCGGCTGCGCCGTCTGCAGGTGCGTGAAGCCGGGCATCACCGTGCCGGCATGATCGAGTGCCTTCACCACCAGCGCGCGCTGGTAGTCGGCGAGCGCCCGGTCGACATCGTCGATCGCCTGGCGAACCCACAACTTGAAGTCGGTCGCCACCTGGTCGTTGCGCGAACGCGCCGTATGCAGCCGCCCCGCGGCCGGGCCGATCAGCTCGGCAAGCCGCGATTCGACGTTCATATGGATGTCTTCGAGCGCGCGCTTGAAGGTGAACTGGCCGCTCTCGATCTCTGACAGGATCGTGTCTAGACCGTGAGCGATGCGCTCGGCATCGTCCGCCGCGATGATCCCCTGCTTGGCCAACATCGCCGCATGGGCCTTGCTCGCAGCGATGTCTTGGCGGTACAGGCGGCGGTCGAAGTCGATCGAGGCGTTGATCTCCTCCATGATGGCGTCCGGCCCGCTTTCGAACCGGCCACCCCACATCTGATTGCTCATGCTTCGTCCACCGAGGTTTCGCTGACCATGTCCGACCGCCCCGACGCGTCTCCCGCCGCCCCGCGCCGCCGCACCCGCCTCGTGGCGGCCGCTGCCGGCGCCGTGATCGGGCTCGCGGCGGTATACGGGATCGGTGCGTGGCAGCGCAACGCGGCGGTGGATCCGGCCTGCCATTCGGCCGCGGCGGTCGCGGACCGGATCGCGCCGCTGGCCCGGGGCGAAGTCGCCGCCGTGGCCGTCGCGAGCACCCCGGCCCGCCTCCCGGAATTGCACTTCCAGGACCAAGCCGGAGCCGCCAAGACCCTGGCCGACTGGCGCGGGCGCACGGTGCTGCTGAACCTCTGGGCCACCTGGTGCGTGCCGTGTCGGAAGGAGATGCCGGCCCTGGCGGAACTGCAGCAGAAGCTGGGCGGGGCCGATTTCGAGGTCGTGGCGGTCAATATCGACACCCGCGACCCGGCCAAGCCGAAGGCCTGGCTCGAGGAGGTCGGCATTACCGGCCTCGCTTACTACGCGGATCCGTCGGCCAAGGTGTTCCAGCAGCTCAAGGGCGCCGGCAAGGCGCTCGGCATGCCCACCACGGTCTTGGTCGATCCGCAGGGCTGCGAGATTGCGACGCTCAACGGCCCCGCGGAATGGGCGAGCCAGGACGCGCTCGCCTTGGTCACCACGACCCTGCGGCGTTAGTCCTTGCGCCGCTTGGCGATGCGGTCGAGCAGTTCCTGATTCACGTAGCTGACCGGCTTCGGCGGGTCAGCACTCGGCAGCGAGGCGAGCTTCTTCGTCTTGTCGATATGCGCGCTGAGTTCCTGCTGCACCCGCAGCGCCGCCTTCAGGGCGACGATTTCGTTCAGGCTTTCGGTAACAGCGGCGGAATTGACCAGCGCGTTGCTCATCGCCGCCATGGCGTTTTCGTGGTTCCGCTCCACCACGTCGCCCCAGCGCTTCTGCTTCTGCTGCTGGATCTGCTCGTAATGGCTGCGCGGCGCGTTGAAGCGCTTGTAGTACGACCCCGACGTGTAGCCGACCGCCACCTGCGCCTCCTCAGGCCGTGATGTCGACGGATTGTCCCACGCCGTCCGGCAGAGCCGCCCGGCCCGCCTCGACGGCCTGCGTCAGCATGGCGATCATCGCCTGCTCCATGTCGTTGGCCTGCTTGACCATGGTCAGGCCGAGCGCCTGCCGGGTCTGGGAGGCCTGCATGGCAAGAGCGGAAGTGACGAGGGACATGTCCATGGCGGTATTCCAATGACCTCCGCCCAGCATGCCCCCGCCCGGTTAATAACCGGTGTGCGTTCCCTCCCGACAGCCCCGTCTCAGACCCGGACGTCGAGCGTTCCGCCATGCGGCGGTCGCCAATCAGGATCGTGCGAATCGCTGCCGCCGTGGCGCAGCGCGCTTTCGATCACGTCGGTCATGGTCTTTTCGGCGGAGATCCTGGCCGGCAGCTCCCCGGTCTCGGATTGCGTCCGGCGCACGGCATCGAGCCAGGCGGCGGTCAGCGCGGTGGCGGAGACGTCCATCGTCACCTCCCTGTCTGCCCCGCCCCGCCGACCACGATCGGTCGCCGCGGGTTTCCGATTTCTCAACGCGAGCGCGGCGCGGGAGTAGAGGTTAACGAGCGGTGAACAGGCGCGATCAGCGCGTCGGCACCGGCTTTTCGCCGCGATAGTCGTAGAAGCCGCGCTGCGTCTTCCGTCCGAGCCAGCCAGCCTCGACATATTTCACCAGCAGCGGGCACGGCCGGTACTTGGTGTCCGCCAGACCCTCATGCAGCACCTGCATGACCGACAGGCAGGTATCGAGGCCGATGAAATCCGCCAGCTGTAGCGGACCCATCGGGTGGTTGGCGCCCAGCCGCATCGCCGTGTCGATCGCCTCGACCGTGCCGACGCCCTCGTAGAGGGTGTAGATGGCCTCGTTGATCATCGGCAGCAGGATGCGATTGACGATGAAGGCGGGGAAATCCTCGGACACCGCGATCGTCTTGTGGAGGCTAGCGACGAACGCCTTGGTCTCCTCGAACGTCGCGTCTTCGGTGGCGATGCCGCGGATCAGCTCGACCAGCTCCATCAGCGGCACCGGATTCATGAAATGAATGCCGATGAACCGGTCCGGCCGGTCGGTCGAGGCGGCCAGGCGCGTGATGGAGATCGACGACGTGTTGGTGCCGATGATCGCGTCCGGCTTCAGATGCGCGCAGAGCTCGGTGAAGATCCGCCGCTTCACCTCTTCCTTCTCGGTCGCCGACTCGATCACCAGGTCGCAGTCGCCGAGCGCTTCCAGGCTTTCCGCCGGCCGGATCCGCTGCAGAGCCTCCTGGCGCTGCTGCTCGCTGATCAGCTGGCGCGCAACCTGCCGTGCCATATTGCCGTTGATCGTCGCCAGACCGGCCTTGATCCGGTCCACGGCGACGTCGTTGAGCAGCACGTCGAAACCTGCCAGCGCGCACACATGGGCGATGCCGTTGCCCATCTGTCCGGCGCCGACCACGCCGACTTTGCGGATTTTGAGATCCATGATGTCCGTCCGATGACCGCTGCGAGGCCCGGTCGCAACTGCCGGTGGGGTATCCGCGAGGCCGCGAATGTTCTAGCGCATGATCTGCCGGAGGGAAACGGCCGGCCCGATTACCGGGCGTCGGCCGCGCCCGCGGCCGCTCACTTGCCGTGCTTACCGAGTTCCTGTTCGAGCTCGGGCAGGATCTGGAACAAATCTCCGACCAGCCCGTAATCCGCGATCTGGAAGATCGGCGCCTCTTCGTCCTTGTTGATGGCGACGATGACCTTGGAATCCTTCATCCCGGCCAGATGCTGGATCGCGCCGGAAATACCGACGGCGATGTAGAGGTCGGGGGCCACCACCTTGCCGGTCTGGCCGACCTGCCAGTCGTTCGGGGCATAGCCGGCATCGACCGCCGCGCGCGAGGCGCCGACCGCCGCGCCGAGCCGATCGGCCACCGGCTCAATGTACTTCGTGAAGTTTTCCCGGCTCTGCAGCGCCCGACCGCCGGAAATGATGATCTTGGCGGCGGTGAGTTCGGGCCGGTCCGACTTCGACAGTTCCTCCCCGACAAAGGCCGACAGGTTCGGGTCCGCCGCCGCCGGCACCGTCTCGATCGGGGCGGCGGCGCCGGTCCCGGCCGCCTTGAAGGCGGCGGTCCGCACGGTGACCACCTTCTTCGGGTCCTTCGACTTCACCGTCTGCAGGGCATTGCCCGCATAGATCGGCCGCTCGAACGTGTCCGGCGCCACCACCTTGGTCACGTCGGAGACCTGCATCACGTCGAGCAGCGCCGCGGCCCGCGGCATGATGTTCTTGCCTGCCGTGGTCGCCGGCGCCACCAGCGCCTCGTACGGCCCGGCGAGCGAGACGATCAGCGCCGCCATCGGCTCTGCCAGCATGTGCTCGTAGGCGGGCGCCTCGGCCACCATGACTTTGGCGACGCCATCCAGCGCAGCCGCCGCCTCGGCGGCGCCGCGGCAATTGTGCCCGGCGACCAGAACATGCACCTCGCCGCCCAGTTCCTTCGCAGCGGTCAGAGCCTTGGCCGTCGCGTCGCGCAGGCTGTTATTGTCGTGTTCCGCGATCAGCAGCGTCGGCATCAAAGCACTCCCGCTTCGTTCTTCAGCTTGCCGACGAGATCCGCCACAGAGGCGACCTTCACGCCGGCCTTGCGGCCCGCCGGCTCCGCCGTCTTCAGCACCTCCAGCCGCGGCGTGATATCGACGCTGTAATCGGCGGGGCTCTTCTCGTCGATCGGCTTCTTCTTCGCCTTCATGATGTTCGGCAAGCTCGCATAGCGCGGCTCGTTGAGCCGCAGGTCCGTCGTCACGATCGCCGGCAGGTTCAGCTTCACCGTCTGCAGACCGCCGTCGACCTCACGCGTGACCAGCAGCGCACCGTCCTCCAGCGACACCTTCGAGGCGAACGTGCCCTGCGGCCAGTTGAGCAGCGCGGCCAGCATCTGGCCGGTCTGGTTGCAATCGTCGTCGATCGCCTGCTTGCCGAGGATCACCATCTGCGGTTGTTCGGCCTCGACGACACCCTTCAGGATCTTGGCGACCGCCAAGGGCTCCACCGGGCCGTCGGCCTTTACCAGAATGCCGCGATCGGCGCCCATCGCCAGCGCGGTGCGGATCGTCTCGGCGGCTTGCGCCGGCCCGATCGACACCGCAACGATCTCGGTCGCCTTGCCCTGTTCCTTCAGCCGGATCGCCTCTTCCACTGCGATCTCGTCGAACGGGTTCATCGACATTTTCACGTTGGCGAGTTCGACGCCCGATCCGTCCGCCTTCACGCGGATCTTCACGTTGAAGTCGACCACCCGCTTGACCGGGACCAGAAGTTTCATGGAGTTCCGCTCGTTTCAGGATTCCGGCCGCCACATCGGGCCGGACGGAGGCCGCGGCACCCTAAAGGCCCGCCGGATGCAGTGTCAACGGAGGCTCGCCGGCCGGTGCGTCAGGCCGGCAGGCCCTTGTCGAACAGCGGCACGCCCGGGCGCCGCATCACCAGAACCAGCACCGCACCGGCGGCGAAGCCGCCGACATGCGCCCACCAGGCGGTGCCATCGTCCGTCGAGACGAACAGGTTGACGATTTGGAACGCGATCCACAGTCCGAGCACCCATTGCGCACTGATCCGCAGCGGGATCCGGCCCAGCACGAGCACCCACAGCTTCACCCGCGGATGCAGCATCAGATAGGCCGCGATCACCCCGGCAATGGCGCCTGAGGCACCGACCAGCGGCGCCTCCGAATCCGGCACCGCGACCGCGTGCGCCAGCCCGGCCGCGATCCCACAGGCGAGATAGAACACGGCGAACCGCACATGCCCCATCGCGTCCTCGACATTGTCGCCGAACACCCACAGGAACAGCATGTTGCCGGCGAGATGCAGCCAGCCGCCATGCACGAACATGTAGGTGACCAAGGTCAGCGGTTCGGGGATGTAGACGAATTGCTCCGGCAGAACGGCGACCTGCGAGATGACTGCCGGGATCATCCCGAAGCCGAAAGTCGAAGCCTGTTCCGCCGGCACCACGTAGCCCGACTGGAACAGCACGAAGATCAGCACATTGGCGACGATCAGCCCGCGCGACACGTATGGCCGGGTGATGGTGCGGAGCGGGTTGTAGTCATAAAGCGGAATGAACATGGCTCAGGCCCGCCATCTGCGCGGCACGCCCAGGCGCGCGATCCGCCTCATCGGTTCTGCCCCGGCACCCACAATACGTCGTCCGCCCCGCGCCCGTTCAGATGGCGGCTGGCCACGAACAGGAAGTCGGACAACCTGTTCATGTATTGGATCACTGCGGCAGAAACCGGCTCGTCGTCCTGGCTGGCCAATTCGACGATCAGCCGCTCCGCCCTCCGGCAGACCGTGCGGGCGAGGTGCAGATGTGCCGCAGCCGCACTGCCGCCCGGCAGGACGAATGAGGTCAGCGGCGCGAGGTCGGCATTGAGCTCGTCGATCTCCCGTTCGAGCCGTTCCACCTGCGCCGGCGCCACCCGCAGCCGCTCGCGCCCACCGGGCTTTTCGGGCAGGCACAGATCCGCGCCGAGGTCGAACAGATCGTTCTGGATTCGGCCGAGCATCGCATCGATCACCGCCGCATCGCCGGTATGAAGCCGTGCAAGGCCGATCGCCGCATTGGTTTCGTCGACCGTGCCGTAGGCGGCCACCCGCAGATCGTATTTCGGCCGCCGCTCGCCTGACGCGAGCGCGGTCGTGCCGTCGTCGCCCGTACGGGTGTAGATGCGGTTCAGCACCACCATGTCAGCGTCCCGCCAGCCAGATGGTCAGCATGATGACGATGATCGCCACGAACTGCAAAATCACCCGCCAGCGCATCAGCATCTGCGAACGGTTCGCCGGCCCGCCGCGCAGCATGTTGATCATGCCGAGCAGCAGCACCAGCGCGACGGCACCGACGGCGAAAGGAACCAAATTGTAGAAGAAACCGGACATGGGCCCTCTTACCACCGCGACCGACGCCTTCCAATCGAGATCGGTAGCACGGCTCTCATGTCCCCGCCGCGCCGCGCTGAAGCTTTCCGGGCCCGCCGGGTCGTTGGCCGGAGAGATCCGCAGCCGGTCAGTGCTCGTCGAACTGCTGGCGCAGGAAGCTCGCCGTGCTCTCGTAGTGGAGCGCCAGGCAGCGGCGTGCCTCGGCCGCGTCGCGGGCAAGCGCGGCCCGGGCGATCGCTTCGTGCTCGGCATGGAGATCGCGCGGTCCGGTTTCGACCGCCAATGACAGCCGGCGATAATGGTCCGCGCGGTCATAGAGACTGCGGCAGATCTGCAGCAGGATCGGCGAGTCGCAAGCCGATAGCAGTGCCGCGTGAAAGTCCGCGTGGCGCCGCTCCCATTCGTCATCCATCAACTTCGGCTCGTTGGCACGGCGCCGCGGCAGCCGGCCCAGCACGTGCAGGCTGGACATGATCCGCGCCTCCCAGTGCTCTTCGCCGCACGCGATGGCCCGCTCGAGCGCGAGACCCTCAATCTGGATCCGGGTCCGCACCAGGTCGTCGAGTTCGGCGCGCGACAGCGTCGCGACCCGATAGCCGCGATGATGCGCCCCCTCGACGAGGCCCTCGCCGACCAGTCGCGTCAGCGCTTCGCGCACCGGCGAAACGCTCATCCCGCACAGGGCCTGCAACTCCTGGAAGCGCAGCGGTGAACCGGGCGGGAAACGACCAGCGAAAATGGCCTCGCGCAGCATGCGCCAAGCCTCTTCGGCACGGCTCTTGACGGTCGTCTCCTGCATTCGTTCGGCCCTGGCTCCAATCTGCACAAACTCGCAATTTTCGAAAATGTTGACAACCTGCGAAAGCGAGCGTGATATCGCCGCCAACACAAATGTGACGAGGAGATGCACAATGAGGTTTTTAGTTTGCGGCGCGCTTGCCTTGCTGGCAGCACTGGCACCGGCACGTGCCGCAGAGGTGACGATCCGCTTTCCGGTCGAATACGCGATCGACATCGCACCGGGGGTCGCCAACCAGGAATTCAAGAAGCTGGTCGAGGAGCGCAGCAACGGGCGGGTCGAGGTCAAACTCTTTCCCTCTGGCAGCCTCTACAAGGGCCTCGACCTCGTCCAGGCCATCCTGCGCGGCGATGCCGAGATGTCGACGTTGACCTCGGCCTACTGGACCGCCCTGTCGCCGAAGCTGGCGGTTTTCGAACTGCCCTACGCCTTCCCCAGCCGCGCCGCTTTCTACCGCGCCATCGACGATACCGGTTTCATCGCCGGAACTTACGACGAGGTGGAGGCGAAGGGGGCGAAGGTCATTGCCGTCCTGCCCTACGACCATTTCGGCTTCGCCACGCGCACCACCCCTTTGCGCGCCCCTCAGGACATGAAGGGCTTGAAGATCCGCGGCTTGGGCAAGATCAACTCGGCGATGCTGCAGGCTTTCGGCGCTTCGCCGGTCTCGCTCAACCTCGTCGAACTCTCGCCCGCGCTGCAGCAGGGCGTGATCGACGGCCTGAACGCGCCGATCGACATCATGCTCGCCTACAAGTGGTACGAGTCGGTCAAGCACCTGACCTACGCCCCGGTCTATCTCGGCTTCTATCCCTGGATGGTGAACGCCAAGTGGTGGAACGGCCTGCCGGAGGACCTGCGCAAGATCATCCAGGACACCGCCATCGAAGTGGCGCAGCGCCACCGCGCCCGCTCTGAGGCCGAGACGACGCGCGCCCTTGAAGGGCTCAAAGCCCAGGGCGTCGATGTGCACGTGCAGACCGATGAGGAACGCAAAGCCTGGATCGAGGCCAGCGCCCCGGTGTGGACCCAGTTCGAACCGCAGGTTGGCAAGGACCTGATCGCGCGCGTTCGCAGCTACAGCAAGTAAGTCCATTTTCTGCCCGGCCGCAGGCCGGGCAGAATCCTTTCGGAGACCTCCATGATCAAGAAACTTGCCTTTGCCGGGCTGGCTCTCGCGGCCGTGCTCGCCGGTCCCTCGCAAGCCGCCGAGGTGACGATCCGCTTCCCCGTCGAATACTCGCTCGACATCACGCCGGGCCTCGCCAACCAGGAATTCAAGAAGCTGGTCGAGGAACGCAGCAACGGCCGGATCGAGGTGAAGCTGTTCCCGTCGGGCAGCCTTTATAAGGGTCTTGATCTGTTGCAGGCCCTGCTGCGCGGCGACGCGGAAATGTCCACGCTGATCTCGGCCTACTGGAGCTCGCTGTCGCCGAAGCTCGCCGTCTCGGAGCTGCCCTACGCCTTCCCGACGCAGGACGCCTTCTACCGTGCCATCGATGACGGCTTCTTCCAGGAAGCCTACGCTGAGGTCGAGACCAAGGGCGCCAAGCTGATCGGCGTGCTGCCGTTCGACTACCTCGTGCCCGGCACCAAGAACAAGGCGCTCCGCAACCCCGGCGACATGGCCGGCCTGAAGATGCGCGGCCTCGGCCGCGTCAACTTGGCGATGCTGCAGCAGCTCGGCGCGACGCCGGTGTCGCTGAATTTCGTCGAGCTCTCGCCGGCCATTCAGCAGGGCGTCATCGACGGGCTCAACGTTCCGACCGACAACTACCTGATCTACAAGTGGAACGAGAGCATCAAACACGTCACCTACGCGACCTACTACATCGCCTTCTATCCGTGGATGGTGAACGCCAAGTGGTGGGCCGGCCTGCCTGAGGACCTGCGCAAGATCATTCAGGACACGGCGACCGAGGTCGCCACCCGTCATCGCGAGCGCGCACAAAACGAGTCGAAGAAGGCAATCGAGGGCATGCGCGCGGCCGGCGTCGATGTGCACGTGCAGACCGACGAGGAACGCAAGGCCTGGATCGAGGCCACCAAGCCGGTGTGGAAGCAGTTCGAAGCGCAGATCGGTCCGGAACTGCTCGCGCGCGTCCAGCGCTACGCCAAATGAACGG
>Ga0182748_1003182_pt1 | contig 14026 bp, 12 predicted proteins | sample eDN3rd37CKraftOP_FD_128877 | JGI IMG/M metagenome (GOLD analysis project Ga0182748, IMG submission 128877) | Enriched Organic Plus compost microbial communities from Emeryville, California, USA - eDNA 3rd pass 37_C Kraft OP (version 2) (version 2) ...
ATCGACATTGCTGCCGATGATGACGCAATTATCCTAGATTCCTTTGCGGGTTCTGCAACAACGGCTCACGCCGTGCTCGAAGCCAACAAGCGCGACGGCGGCAATCGCCGCTTCATTCTCGTGGAAATGGAGGAATATGCCGACAGCCTGACGGCAGAGCGCGTCCGGCGTGTCATCAACGGCTATGATTTCCAGGGCACACAGCGAACAGAGATGTTGCGGGAGCGGCTGAACTGGCGCGCGCTCAGCAATGCCGGAGAGCTGGCGCACAAGGTCGAAGGAATCGAGAACCTGCACGGCCACGAATACGACCGCATCAAGAAGGAAGTGAAAGACGGCGAGCTGATCGTCACCGGCGAAAAGACGGTGGCGGAACGCGCAGAAGGTCTTGGCGGCACCTTCACCTATTGCACCCTCGGCGATCCCGTCGAACTGGACAAGGTGCTGAGCGGCGAAACCCTGCCGCCCTATGCCGGTCTCGGCGCGGCGCTGTTCCACATGGCGACCAATCAGGCGCTCGACCCCGCCGCTGTGCGCGAGGATGATTTTTATCTCGGTGCCATGGAAGGGCAGCATGTCTGGTTGATCTACAAGCCCAATCTCGACTGGCTAAAGTCGCCGGAAGCGGCCTTGACGCTGGCGCGCGCCAAGGCATTCGCCGCCTCCGATCCGGACAAGCGGCATCTTGTCTTCGCCCCGGCGCGCTTCGTGAGCCAGAAGATGCTGGCGGAACAGAACATCCCCGTGGAGTTCGTGCCGCTGCCTTTCGCGCTCTACCGGATAGATCGGAGCTGACGCCGTGTTTCGCCAGCTCGATTATCAGGATCGCGTACTCTCGACGCTTGACGCCTATCTTGACCTCCTGAAGGAAAAGAAAACGCGCGCCGACAAGGTGGCGGCGCTCGCCGCGCAAGACCCGGACCTTGGCCTTGCCATTCCGGATTTCGCGAAAGAGGCTTGGGAAGCGATGAAGGCGGCGGGGAAGCTGCCCGCTTCCCGCGCCGCGATTCCGTTCTCGCCGCGCATGGACGGCTGCGAGCGGCCCGTGCCCAACGCCGTGCTGAAAGTGCCAACCGGCGGCGGCAAGACATGGCTTGCCGTCTCCGCCGTCTCGCGGGTGATGGGCCGCTATCTCGACCGCAACACCGGTTTCGTCCTGTGGATCGTGCCGAACGAGGCGATTTATACGCAGACGCTCAAGCACCTGAAGGATCGCCAGCACCCCTACCGTCAGGCGCTGGACCGCGCGGCGGCGGGGCGCGTGAAGATCATGGAGAAAACGGACCGGCTCGATGCGCGGGACGTGGAAACCAATCTCTGCGTCATGCTGCTGATGCTGCAATCCGCGAACCGCGAGACGCAGGATTCCCTGAAAATGTTTCAGGACCGGGGCGACGTGCACGGCTTCTTCCCGCCCGAAGGCGAACAACAGGCTCATCAGGCCGCCATCGACCGCACCCCGAACCTCTCCGCCTATACGGGCATGTTCCCGATGGTGAAGGATTCTCTCGGGAACGCCCTCAGGATCATCCGGCCCGTGGTCGTGATGGATGAAGGCCACCGCGCCATTTCCGATCTCGCCTTCGGCACGCTTTACGGATTCAACCCGTGTTTCGTGCTGGAGCTGACGGCCACGCCCCAGGATGTGCAGCCGCGCGGCGGCCGCAATCCGCGCGAAGGCCGCTATGCCAATGTGCTGGTGGAAGTGACGGGGCGCGAGCTGGACTGTGAAGGCATGATAAAGATGCCGCTCAACCTTGATCCCCGGCAGGGCAATGACTGGAAGGCGACGCTGAACGCGGCGCTTGCCAAGCTCAACGCGCTCGATGCCGAAGCCCGGCAACTGCGGGCCGATACGGGCCGCTATATTCGCCCGATCATGCTGATCCAGGTCGAGCGCACGGGCGCGGATCAGCGCGAAAGCGGCCATATCCACGCCGAGGACGTGAAGGAATGGCTCCTGACGGCAGGTTTCGACCAGGCGGAAATCGCGATCAAAACCGCGCAGCAGAACGATCTCAACGATCCGGAAAATCAGGACCTCTTGTCGCCCACCAACCGCGTGCGGGCGATCATCACGAAACAGGCCCTGCAAGAGGGCTGGGATTGCCCCTTCGCCTATGTGCTGTGCAGCCTTGCGGCCAGCGCCAACCTCAAGGCCATGACTCAGCTTGTCGGCCGCATTCTCCGCCAGCCCGGCGCGCTCAAAACGGACGTTGAAGCGCTCGATGAGTGCCACGTCATCACGCATCACGCCGATACTGCGACGGTCGTCGGTGCCATTAAAGACGGCCTCGAACAGGACGGCCTCGGCGATCTGGTCCTGCGCGTGACGCAGGACGACAAGAGCGGGACCGGTAAGACGGCCCGCACGATCAATCGCCGCCCGGCTTTCTCCTCCACGGAAATCTACCTGCCCAAGGTGATGGTGGTGGAAAGTGGCGACGCGCGCGAGCTGGACTACGAGACGGATGTGCTTTCCGCGCTCGACTGGCGGGGCTTCGATCCGCAGGACATCGCGGATCGGGTGCCCGAAAACGCACAGGCGGCGGAAAGCCAGCTCCAACGGATCAGGCTTGCCGAGGACGGCGACGAATTGTTCGTCGGCGAGACTGTCGCCGCCAACGCGGAAATCCTCGCCTTCGATCCGGCGCATGCTGTCCGGATGATTTCCGACATCGTGCCGAATCCCTTCGTCGGCCGCGAGATTGTCGGCGCGACGGTTGCGGCCCTGCGGGCGCGGGGCTTCGATGATGCGAAGCTCGGCCTGCTCGCTAGCCTGATCGTGGAAGAGCTGCGCAAGGGCCTCGAAGCGGCGCGGAACGCGCGCGCCGAAGCCCTGTTCAAGGCCGAGGTAGCGGCGGGACGCATCCAGTTCCGCTTGCGGCTCGATGGCCGCAACTGGCGAATGCCGTTCAGCATCGAAACGACGGAACCGGAGAACGCCCGCCAACTCCTTAACCGCGCCGGTGGCCCGCTCGAGAAGAGCCTGTTCGCTCCGGTCTATGAGAACGAGCTGAACAGCGACGAGCGGGATGTGGCGGTCTATCTCGATGGCGAAAAGACGCTCGCCTGGTGGCACCGCAATGTCGCGCGGACGCAATACGGCATTCAGGGGTGGAAGAAAGCCAAAATCTATCCGGATTTCATCTTCGCCGTGCAGCGCGATGGCGAAGCGAAGCGGATCACGGTGCTGGAAACGAAGGGCGACCAGCTCGACAATCTCGACACGGCCTACAAGCGCGAGGCGCTGGCGTTTCTCTCGGGCCATTTTGAATGGGACGAGGCAACGCCGGTCGGCGAATTGGAACTGGTCAACAACGGCGAGGCCGTGGAAGGCACCTTAATCCTGATGAGCGAATGGAAGGCGAAACTGCCCGCGTATCTCTGACAGCGCGGTATTGGGGGGGCGTATGGAATTCGATCCAGCATTATCATTCTCGGACAACCTTGCCCGTTTCCGGGCGGAAGCGGAGCGCATCGATGCCGATTGCGCCCGCATTCTATTCGACAATCTGGCGCTGCTGGCACGCGACGGTGATGCGACACGCACCCGGCAGGCCGTTCAGGAGTTCAACCGGGCGGTCCTCGCCGCGCTCGACGGCCTGCCGGAAGGGCCTGCGGCATGAGCCGGTATTTTCTCGCCTCCGCCGCCATTGAGGGATTTCGCGGCATAAATAATGACGGCGATCCCCTCGTGCTGAAATTCAAGCACGATGCCGTCAATTCCGTCCATGCGCCCAACGGGGTCGGCAAAAGCTCGATCTTCGAAGCGCTGTACTTCGCCCTGCACGGCACGGTGCCTCGCCTGGAAGGGATGCAGGACGCCGAACAGGGTGCCAGCTACATCGTCAACAAGTTCCATCCGGCGCAACAGGCGACGGTCGCCCTTGTTTTCAAGAGCGATGACGGCACGCCCGACGTGTCGATCACCGTCACCCGGACGACGGTGGGCGGACGGGTCGTCACATCTCCTTCCGGCCATGCCGATCCGGACAGCTTCCTCACCGAGCTTTGCGAAGATTTCGTGCTGGTCGATTACCCGCGCTTTGCCTCCCTCGTGGACTGCTCGGCACTGGAGCGCGGGCGCTCTTTCGCCTCGTTGGTCGGCATGAGCCGGTATTCCCAGCTACGGCAGGCGCTCGACGGGGCCAAGAACACCCGCAACATCAATGGCGATCTTGGGCTGTCCACGCTCGACACTGAAGTCACCGCCGAAAACCGCGCGCTTGCGGGCGTCGAACAGCGCATTCTCAACGCGCATCAGGAAGTAACCGGCGCGGTCGGTAGCCAGATAGCGAATACCGCAGAGTTGAAAGCGCAGGTGACGGCGGGACTGACGAGCATAGCGCTCTTCGCGCCGTTGCTCGCCAACACCTCGGTGATGGAACTCGATTTTGACGCCGCTGAGAACATCGTTGATCAGGAAGAAGGCGGCGCGGCGCGGAAAACTCTCGACGGCCTCAACACCACCGTCACGACGCTCGGCGGCTTGCAGGTCTCGGCGGCGGAACTTGCCGAGATCGACGCACTGGTAACGGCGGCGAAGGCGCGCGACGATGCCATGCGCAAAGTCGGTGCCGCCAGCCTTCACGCTTTGCTTAAAGACGCGCTCGCGGTTGTGAACAGTGCGGACTGGCATGATTCGAAGGTCTGCCCCGTCTGCGAAAAGGCAGGCGACGGACCGCTTCAAGATCAACTGGAAGCGAAGATCGCGCTTTACGATGAGGCCGATCAGCTAGATGCGGAGCTGAAACGGCAGGTGCAGAGCGCGGGATGCATCGGCAAGCTCCGGCAGCTTGAAGAGCAGGCGCATCTTGGCATAGCGGATGCTGATCGCATCGCGCCGGTTCTGGCGCTGGCTGCGCGCCAGTCGTCGGTTTCGACGGCGAACTTGGAACGCGCAAAAGATGCGCTTGGCGCGCTCGAAGCAAGGCGGGTTGACGTGATCGCAGCAATCAATGCCGAGATCGCGACGCTGCACGCCACCTTGCCGCCGTCACTGGTCGCCGTCACCCGCACCCTCGGGCGTGCCAAGCAATTCCGCGACGCCATGAACGAATATGAGCGGACCCTTCCGGCGATCGCGGCGAAACGGGCCAAGCTCGCGAAGCTCAATCGCTGGAAGACGTTCATAACGAACGTAGCGGGGCAGTTCGCAACGGCGGAAAGCACGCTCGCCAATGCGCGCATCACGGATATTCAGGCTAGTTGTCAGGAGCTTTTCGGGCATTTGGTGCGCGGCGGTCCGGACGTGCGGCCGACGCTAAACCGGGCGCAGAATACCGAGCAGGTGGATTTGAAGCTCGCCGATTTCTTTGGCCTTCCGAACCAAAGCGCGCGGGCGCTCCTCTCGGAGAGCTACCGCAATGCCGTCGCCGCCTCTATCTTTATGGCGGCGGCCACCCGGCACCAAGGCGTACCGCGCTTCATGGTGTTGGATGATGTGACGTCAAGTTTCGATGCCGGACATCAATTTAGCCTGATGGATACGATCCGGACGAAACTGCGCTTTGGTGCGGCGAACGGTCTGCCCGGCGGGCTTCAGTTCATCATTCTCAGCCATGATACGAGCCTTGAGAAGTATTTCGACCGGCTCAACGGCACGGCCGAATGGAATCACCAGAAACTGCAAGGCATGCCGCCCCGTGGGCGGCTGATGATCGCCGCGCAGCAGGCGGATCGCCTGAAGGCACAGGCGGAACAATACCTGAACGCGGGGCAGATAGATATCGGCGAGCCGTTTGTCCGCCAGTATCTTGAATACAAGCTCGGCCAGATCATCACCCGTCTGGAGATTCCGGTGCCGCCCGATTATGCGACGCGGGGCGACAAGCGGACCTTGTCCACCTATGTGGACGCGATCACGGCGGCGGTCGCGCTCTACCAGGCGGCGGGGCGCAGCGTCCTCTCCGCCCAACAGATCACCGACCTTCAGAACCACCACATGCCTTCCATCATGGCGAACTATGTCAGCCACTATGAGACAGGCGCAGGCAATCCATTCAACGCCTATGCTTTGCTCGGCGTCCTGCAAAGTGTGGACGCGCTTGCCGATTGTTTCTGTTGGACCGATCCTACCAACAATCAGCGGAAATATTATCGACGACTTGATCGGCAGTAATCGCCGAAGCTGTTAGAGAAGGCGAAGTGGGAGTGGGCGATGGCATCCGAACAGCAGTTGTTGGCATTTGATCAGCGTTTCTTGGACCGCCATGCTGGACCAATCATCTCTGATCTTTCGGTCGCGTTAGTCGAGCTTGTTGCAAATGCTTGGGATGCCTACGCGACAGAGGTGGATATAACCTGGCCGACGAATGACGGTGCTCGGAAATTCTCGATCAGGGATAACGGTCGCGGCATGACAGCCGCGCAGTTCGAGCAGCGCTGGGGCGTCTTTGATTATAATCGGTTGAAGGCCGAGGGCGAGTATGTCTCACCACCCACCGAACTTACGGAATTGGCTCCGCGCCGAGTGTACGGACGCAATGGTAGAGGGCGGCACGGCGGCTTCGCCTTCTCCAATCCCTACGAGGTGATCATAGAGGCCAACGGCGAGAAAGTAATCTATCGCGTTTCCAGAGGCAGGCAGCGCCCATTTGATTGGGAAGTCATCAGGCGAGAGCAGAGCACCGGGCACGGTGTGGAAATTCGTGCGGTCGAATCGACGCGGCTGCGGCTTAGCGCTGCTGATGTTCGAGAAGTGCTTGGAACGCGCTTTCTGACAGACCCGAATTTCAAGGTGTCGGTGGACGGCCAGCCCGTCACCTTCGATGATATTCCGCAGAATTTTCTGCGAGAGAGCTTCGTCGATATCTCCGATATCGGTCGTGCGACAGTCCTCATGATCGATACGCAGCGCGCCGACCGGACAACGCGCCAGCACGGCATCGCTTGGCATGTAAATAGTCGGTTGGTCGGTGATTGCGGCTGGCGCGGTACCGACTATGAACGCGTGCTCGACGGACGAACGAGCGAAGCCAAGCGCTTCACGTTCATCGTCTTCGCCGATTTCTTGGCGGACAGCGATGCCGTTCTGCCGGACTGGTCGGGGTTCCAACCTACCAATGAAATCTGGAAGAAGACGCAGATCGCCGTACAGGACAAAATTCGCGAAGAAATTGCCGCTTTCAATTCCGAGCGACGTTCGGAAACTAAGGAGGCGGTTCGCGAACGCTATGCCTCGACCGTGGTCAGGATAGCTCCGATCGCACGCGAGCGATGGAACAGCTTTGTTGATCAAGTTATCGATACCTGCCCCGGCATATCTCCCGAGCAGATCGATCAGGTGGCTGGGATTCTTGCTAATTTGGAGGCGTCTTCCTCCCAATACAGCTTGCTCGCACGGCTGCATGGTCTTCAGCCGGGGGAGCTTGACCAACTAGACGGTATTCTTGCGGATTGGAGCGTCACGACTGCTAAGTTGGCGCTAGACGAAATCCAGAATCGACTGAAGTTGATCGGCGAGCTGCACGACAAACTTCGCGACGAGCGCGCCGATGAGGTCCGCGAACTGCAGCCCCTCATTGAGCGGAGTCTGTGGGTATTCGGTCCTGAGTTCGAAAGCATCGAGTTTACGTCCAATCGCGGCATGTCGGAGGTCATCAAGCGGTTGCTTGGTGGAACCGCACAGGGCAGCCCAAACAGGCCCGACTTCGTCATCCTGCCCGATAGTAGTGTCGGACTATTCGCCCGCCCCGCGTTCGATGACCAGCATGAGGTTATTGGCGTGGCGCATTTGATAGTCGTTGAGCTGAAGCGGCCCGGCATCTCCATTGGTATGGATCAGAAGAACCAAGCATGGAAGTATGTGGTTGAATTACAGACCAAAGGCCTGATTGATGATGCGACGCGCGTCACTTGTTTTGTTCTGGGCTCGCAACTAACACCGCGCGAAGGCGTCCGCGAGGAAGGGCGGACAAAAATAATCCCCATGGCCTATGAGACATTCATCCGCCGTGCCGAAACTCGGATGCTCAATCTGTATGCCCGGCTTTCGGAGGCACCATTCCTTCGCCAAGCTGGCTTGGATGCCGACACCTTTGTAAAAGAGCCTATCGCACGCCAAGGCGGTTTCGACGTCTAGTTGAGCTGATAGCAAAGAAGTTTGGTAACTTAGGGCTCCGCCCTCGGCGCACTTCGAGAGGCTTCCGCCCAGCTTCCTACGCGCGTGCAGCGCTTCGTGCAGCCGGTTCCCCGCGAAGCCTCCCTCCGTTTGCACACCCGGTCTCGGCGACGGCCAGAAGGTCAGGCGCGGCGTTCCGCTTCGCTGACCTTCAGACCCGAGGATCAGAGACATGACCAACGCATCCGACAGCAGCCCCCGCATCTATGTTGCTTGCCTTGCAGCTTACAATAACGGCTTTCTGCATGGAGCTTGGATCGACGCGGATCAGGAAGCCGAGCAGATCAGGGACGAGATTGCCGCGATGCTTGCCCGTTCCCCCGTCGAGGACGCGGAGGAATTTGCCATTCACGACTATGAGGGCTTCGAGGACGTCAGAATCTCCGAATATGCCTGTATCTACAGCGTGGCGCGGATGGCCGCTTTCATCGCAGAGCATGGCGCACTCGGCGCGGGCCTGCTGGAGCATTTCAGCGGCAACATGGACCAAGCGGAATCTACCTTGGAGGACTGCTATCATGGTCAGTTCGTCAGCCTCGCGGACTACATGGAGGAACTGACTACCGAAAGCGTCACGATCCCCGAGGCCGTACGGTACTATGTTGATTGGGGAGCCATGGCGCGCGACGCTGAGATGGGCGGCGACCTGTTCACCATCGAGACTGCGCACGGCGAAGTGCATGTATTCTCCAACAGATGAAAACATGTTCTTCTGTCCGCACGTGCGGACGGGCGCCCCGAAGGCTCATCAATGCTACGAAAAAACGCCAAATAATGATCGGGTTAGCCGCTCAAGGTATCTGCTTTGAGCGGCTTCTATATTTCCAGTGATCCTTGAACCTCTTTTTGCCGGGCGCTGCCGAGCATCCCGGCTTGGGGAGGTGACGCCATGCTCAGCATCGATTGGCGATCACCGGCGGCATACGGGCACACAAAACATATCCCGGCCGCTGGTTTCGCTTGGGAATATTTGCGCCGCAACGACGATTATCGTCGGGACTGCCAGACCATCGCATTGACCGGAGGGGCGGCTGTCCGCAGTCTTGAAGCATTCGCGCATCGCTGGGGTTTGCGATTTCCCTTGCGATCCCGACGCGCCGCATGACCGGCAAACGCCGATCTGGAGTCCGCGCCTTCAACCGCGAGCCGTGACGTTGTCGCCGGTCGATCACAAGGGCGACGACACCGAACCGATATTGACGCTCGCGCATCTCGACGGCCTCGATCTGCGCCGCGCTGCCGATGGCTGGCACGGCATCTGGCAGGTGGATGGCGTCGCGCACCAATTTTGGCTGCCCGAGTCAACGCCGGACGCCGCCGCTTTCTATTCCATCACCCTGCCGATGGATGCCTTTCTGGAACTGCGCGCCCATGCCGCGCGCCGTTTCTGGCGATCCCTCAACGGCCGCGCGCCCGGTCCCGATTTCAGAGCGGTGCCCGCCCAACTTCGAGAATGGCATATCCTGTCCCTGCGTGCCCTGGACGCCCGGCTGCACGGCGAGAGCTATCGCACCATCGCCGAAGTTCTGCTCGGCTTTTGCGGCATGAAGGAGGATTTCGAGAACGACCCCCGCAAGAACAAAGCCCGCCGTCTGGTCGCGCACGGTATCAAGATGATGCGGGGCGGCTATCGCCTGCTGCTTCACTATCCGATCAAGCTCGGCAAGCGTTAGTCGTGCGAGCGTGGTACTCACGCCTTGTTGGCTGCCGCCTGCTCCAGAATCTTGCGATAGCCTTCACGCGATAGCCATTGCGCGCGTTCGAGATGGCTTTGCCAACACCGAAAGGTCCGAAGTTCCTCGGCCACCGGATCGCGGTGCAGCACGATCCGCCCGACTTCTTTCCAGTCTGCGTCCTCGGCCTTCGCATCAAGAAGGCGCAGATAGGTCACGAAATGCTGTTTGTCATAGGTGGTTATGGCATCGCCCGTCGGCGCTTCATCATCCACGTCGGGATCGAGTTCAACTGGAACCCGCATAGTCATTCCCCCGTATCCGAGAGAGCCTAGCTTGCGGTGCGCCCCCGCAAATGGCCCCTCTGACCTGGTGATCGGGGAGTTAGTAACCGTGTTGGACGGCCCCATGGCCTTTAGACGAGAAGCCCTGGACATACGCCATGGGCTCCCCGACCATAGGATCAAGGAGTGTGGTGCCGTCACGGCCGGCACCAACCGCCAACAGGGGTTACTAAGCCCCAGAGCAGTGCGTCTGCTCTGTTATCCTTCTTAGCCGAACCGCTCGCGATTGTCTTTGCCTATCGCCTTGGCAGGCAACGAGCCGCTGAAAATTCCTTATCTATTATCCGCCCGACGCCCCGAAGGGGGTGCCGCCAACGCATAGGCGCAAATGCGGCACGCTACGCGCCGCCGATCCCTCGCCATGGTTCGCCACAGTCCGCTGCCGCCCCCGGCAGCCCAATCCCGACTGGAGGTGATCCATGCCCAACCCGCTTGCGGGCCTGCCGCCGCGCCTGCTGCGCACCAAGGAAGCCGCGCGCTTCCTCGGCATATCCGTCCGAACCCTTGAGAAACATCGCACCTATGGCACCGGCCCGACCTATCGCAAGGTCGGCGGTCGCGTGCTCTACACCGTCCGCGATCTGGAAGACTGGAGCGCGGTCGGCGAGCGCAAATCCACCCGCGATAAGACCGCCGGCACCGTCTTTCCCGCGCGTCCGCTCACGCCCGAAGAACGGGGCGACTGCTAGATGCTGCGCGAGGACGATCACGACCCCGCGCACCCGACCGAGGATAGCGAGCGCAGCCGTCTAGACCCCTTCGTGGTCGCAACGGGCGACGCGCCGCCGCGCGACCAGCGCGACTTGATGGAACGGCCGTTCTTCTCGCTGGCGAAGACCCCGCGCACCAAGCCTATTCTCTACAAGGCCGCCGACATAGAGGTGCAGGTGTTCGGGATGCCCGAGCATGGCATGGCGACCATCTGGGATGCCGATGTGCTTATATGGGCAGCCTCGCAGATCGTTGCGGCCGAGAACAACGGCCTCACCACGTCGCGTTTCTTCCGCTTCACGCCCTACCATCTGTTGCGGGCCATCGGGCGGCCGACCGGCAATCACCAATACCGGCTTCTGAAAGCCGCGCTGGCGCGGCTGCAATCGACCGTCATCGCCACCACGATCCGCAACGGCCCGCATTGGCGTCGCCGGCAATTCTCATGGATCAACGAGTGGGAGGAAATGACGACGCGCGCGGGCCGCGTCGAGGGCATGGAGTTCGTCCTGCCCGAATGGTTCTACAACAGCGTCATCGACCGGTCGCTGGTCCTGACCATCGACCCGGCCTATTTCCGGCTGACTGGCGGCATCGAGCGATGGCTTTACCGCGTTGCCCGAAAGCACGCCGGGCACCAGCGCCATGGCTGGATTTTCGAGGTCGCGCACCTTCATCAGAAATCCGGCAGCCTCGCGCGGCCGTCCGACTTCGCGCTCGACCTGCGCCGGATCGCGGCCCGCCAGCAACTCCCCGGCTATCTGCTCCAGATCGAGCGGGAAGACGGCCGCGAGCTGCTGCGCATCCGCCCCGATAATTCGTCAACAGGCACTGTTGATAACCCTGTTAATGCCATCGGCAGATCAGGCGCACGGGGTATCGGCACATCAGGCGCACGACTATCGGCAGATCAGGCGCATGAACCGCAGCTAACGCTTTGGCCTGAAAAGCGGAATCCGACCGCTAACTTATCTAACAGAGAATCTAACTCTTTTTCTTTGACGCGCGCGCAGGCGAAGCGTGGTGCCGGTTCTGCCGGGAACGACGAGCAATGATGCCCGCCGTTGACGCAGCGCACGCGCGCAATCCCCACCAGCACATCGCCGGAGACGAACCATGACCCGTCGCGCCCATCGCAGCGCGCACGGCCGTCCGCTGCCGGACGGGCCTGCGCCCTTCACCACATTGGTCGAACTGACTTTCGAGAAACGCCGCATCGAGCATTGGATCAGGTTCGGCCGCAAAAGCTATGAACAGATAATCGACCGCCGCCGGAGTGTCGTCGGCTTCGCGCCGGGCAGCGTCTTCGCCTTCGTCCGATGGGCGAAGGGCGACCATGGCACGGTCGTTTCCCGCATCGACATCGTGCGGGCAATCGGGCGCGGCCAGCCGTTCCAGACATTGCCCTTCGTCCGCCCCGGCGGCGAAATCCTGTTGCGCCTCGACGGCTGGCCCAAGGTGCAACGTGCGCTTGTCGCTATCGACGCCGTGGACGCACTTGGCCTCGATCCGGCCGATGCCTCGCCGGATCACTGGCGGCACGTCCACAACCGTTTGACCTCCAATCTGGAACCGCACGCCTACACGCCCAAGCGACATGCCGCTTGGCTTCATCGCCGAAGGATCGAGCCATGACGCGCCGCCGCACCCTCGCGGTGACGGCGCTCGCCGTCATCGGCATTGCCGCCACCAGCGCCGCCGATTGGCCCGTGAAACTCATCTGGAACGCCACAGCCAGCGCGCCGATCGGCTTCTACACCGTCGAGCCGGCCGAACGGATCGAGGTGCCCGAGTTGGTCGCCGTCATGCCGCCCGAACCGCTCGCCGCCTTCATGGTCGAGCGCGGCTATGTCGCGCGGGGCGTGCCGCTATTGAAGCGTGTCCTGGGCCTGCCGGGGCAGCGGGTTTGCCGCGTCGGCCGCACGATCACGGTGGACGGGATCGAAATGGGCGAGGCGCTGGAGCGGGACGGGATCGGCCGCAATCTGCCCGTCTGGCAGGGCTGCCGCGTCGTCGGCGACGGCCAGCTTTTCCTCATGAATTGGGAGGTCCGCGACAGCCTCGACGGCCGCTACTTCGGACCCATCCCCGCAGCTTCCGTCATCGGCCGAGCGGTCCCGCTCTGGACCGATGAGGAAGGCGTCGGCCGCTACGAGTGGCGCGCGCCGACGCACTGAATCCACCCCCGAGAACCAACCGCAGGAGATTTCCATGGCAGAAATAGGCACCTTCACCCGCACCGAAACCGGCTATGCGGGGGAGCTTCATTCGTTCGGCCTCCACGAAAAGCTGTTTATCGTCCCGGCCAAACCGAGCGACGTGAAAAACGCGCCCGACTATCGCGTGCGCCTCGATAGCGAGGACGGGCCGGACGCCGGCCCTGCATGGAAGGACGCCAGCGAAAATGCCGGCAACTTCGTGTCGATGGGACTGGAGGGACCGATCTTCCCGTTCCCGATCCGCGCCAAACTGTTCCAGTCCAACGACGATCCTTCGGTCTGGACCCTGCGTTGGAAACACGCCCGGAAGATCGAGGATGAGGAATGAAGGCCGCGCGCGTCCGGCCCGCCATCCGATCAAAGATCGGCATCCCTTTGTTCGCGGAAAAGCCGTCTCATCCCTTCGTCCCGCTCGGCGACCAGACGGCCGACGCGCGCAGCGAAGGTCAGGGGCGGCCATCGGCCGGCGCTTGCGCCTTGCCCTTGACCACAACGAGCAAGCTGGCAGGCTGGCGGCGAAGCGGAGACAGGCCGGCATGGCATTATGCCGTCCTGCTGCTGGGGGGGGGCGCTTTTCGTCTGCATCGGATCGGGCGTCGCTGTCGCGCAATCCGCGCCCGTCGAGCGCCCGGCCGCAGCCCATCCCTATGCGGCTCACATCGCCGAGGCGTCGCAGCGGTTCGGCGTCCCCGAGCACTGGATTCGCGCCGTGCTGCGCGCCGAGAGCGCGGGCGACGTGCGCGCCGTATCGTCGGCCGGAGCGATGGGATTGATGCAGGTGATGCCCGACACATGGGCGGGCCTGCACGTCCGCTATGGCCTCGGCCGCGATCCCTACGACCCGCGCGACAACATCCTCGCCGGCACCGCCTATCTGCGCGAAATGTTCGACCGCTACGGCAATGTTGGCGCGATGCTTGCGGCCTATAACGCCGGCCCCGGCCGCTATGAAGA
>Ga0182748_1003186_pt1 | contig 14020 bp, 15 predicted proteins | sample eDN3rd37CKraftOP_FD_128877 | JGI IMG/M metagenome (GOLD analysis project Ga0182748, IMG submission 128877) | Enriched Organic Plus compost microbial communities from Emeryville, California, USA - eDNA 3rd pass 37_C Kraft OP (version 2) (version 2) ...
CCCCTTCCAGGTCGCCAAGGCCAAGCTGGTCGAGCAGATCGCGCAGTTGATGGAGGAGAAGAAGCTGCCGCTGCTCGGCGATGTGCGGGACGAGAGCACGGATGTCGTGCGCCTCGTGCTGGAGCCGAAATCGCGCAACGTCGATCCCGGCGTGCTGATGGAGACGCTGTTCCGCGCCACCGCTCTGGAGAGCCGCTTCTCGCTCAACATGAACGTGCTGGACGCGGACCGCACGCCGCGCGTCATGGGGCTGAAGGAGGTGCTGCGCGCCTGGCTCGACCACCGGCACGTGGTGCTGGTGCGGCGGACGGAGCACCGTCTGGCGGCGATCGCGCGGCGGCTGGAGATCCTCGACGGTTATCTGATCGTCTACCTGAACCTCGACGAGGTGATCCGCATCGTCCGCGAGGAGGACAAGCCGAAGGAAGCGCTGATGGCGACCTTCTCGCTTTCCGAGGTGCAGGCAACCGCGATCCTCGACATGCGGCTGCGCTCCCTGCGCAAGCTCGAGGAAATGGAGATCAGGAAGGAGCACAAGAAGCTCTCGGCCGAGCAGAAGACGCTGCAGGGGCTGATGAAGTCCGAGGCGAAGCGCTGGGACGCCATCGCGGGCGAGCTGGAAGCCGTGCGCGCGAAATTCGGCGACGGGCCGCTCGGCAAGCGCCGCACCGAGACCGGCCGCGTGCTGCCCGCCGTGCTGGTGGACGAGGCCGCCTTCGTGGAGCGCGAGGCGATCACGATCATCCTCTCGGAGAAGGGCTGGATCCGCGCGCAGAAGGGCCACCTGCCCGAGGACACGGAGTACCGCTTCAAGGAAGGCGATGCGCTGAAGTTCTGGGCGCATGCCGAAACCACCGACCGCATCGTGCTCTTCGCCACGAACGGCAAGTCCTACACGCTGAAGGCGGATGCCATTCCGCGCGGCCGCGGCGATGGTCAGCCCGTGCGCCTGATGATCGATCTCACGAACGAGGACGACATCGTGGGGCTGCACGTGCACCGCGAAGGTGCGCGATACCTCGTGGCCTCCATCGACGGCAAGGGCTTCGTCGTGCCCGGCGAGGAGTTGCTGGCGGAGCGCCGCACCGGCAAGCAGGTATTGGTGCTGGAGCCTAACAAGGAGGCGCTGCTCTGCGTGCCGGCGGAGGGCGACACCGTCGCCGTCATCGGCGAGAACCGCAAGCTGCTGCTCTTTCCGCTGGAGCAGGTGCCGGAGATGACGCGCGGCCGTGGCGTGCAGCTGCAATCCTACAAGGATGGCGGCCTCGCCGACGCCAAGGTGTTCTTCCGGAAGGAGGGACTCTCCTGGCGCCTGGGCGACCGGGTGCGGGTGGAGATGGATGTCCAACCCTGGCGGGGCAACCGCGCGGGCGCGGGCAAGATGCCGCCCAGCGGCTTCCCGCGCAGCAACCGGTTCGAGTAGGAGCTGCCGGGCGGGCCGGCGCCCGCCCCTCAGGCGTCAGGCGGTCGGGCTCAGCCTGGTCGCCTGGCTCACCGCGCCAATCATCCGGCACCTCTGTGCGTGCCCGTTCTGCGCGGGTGGGAACTCTCCGGAGGCCGGGGTCAGGCGGCGCTGGGCAGCCGCCTGACCTGCTTGGTCTCAGGCCTCGGCCGAGGTCGGGACGCCCTTCTCCTTCAGCATCTGCTGCAGCTCGCCGGACTGGAACATCTCCATCACGATATCGCAGCCGCCGACGAACTCGCCCTTCACATAGAGCTGCGGGATGGTCGGCCAGTTGGTGAAGGCCTTGATGCCCTCGCGCAGTTCCATGTCCTCCAGCACGTTCACGCCCTTGAAGGGCACGCCGACATGCGAAAGGATCTGCACCACGCGGGCAGAGAAGCCGCATTGCGGGAACACCGGCGTGCCCTTCATGTAGAGCACCACCGGGTTCTCCTTGATCTCGCTCTCGATGCGTTCGAAGACCGGGTTCGTCATGGCTTGGGAATCCCTCTCTCGGATCGGGTCACGCTAGTCGGGCGCGGAGGTCTGCAGGGCGAGGGCATGCAGTTCACCCCCCATGCGTCCGCGCAGCGCGGCGTAGACCATCTGGTGCTGCTGCACGCGGCTCTTGCCGCGGAAGGCTTCGGAGACGATGGTGGCGGCATAGTGATCGCCATCACCGGCCAGGTCCTCGATCGTCACCTGGGCGTCCGGCAGGGCCGCCTTGATCAGTGCCTCGATCTCCGCCGGCTGCATCGCCATCCGCTCACACTCCTTCCATCAGGGCCGGCAGGGTCGCCTCATGCGCCGCCCGGAGGCTCGCGATCGATATGGCTTCCCCCTCCGGCAGAACCAAGGCCTCCCCCCCGCTGCGGCCGAGGCGCAGGGCCGGCACGCCGGCGGCGCGGGCAGCCTCCAGCAACGGTGCGGCTTCGGCCACGGCAAGAAGGTAGCGCCCCTGATCCTCGCCGAACCAGTAGGCATGCGGCGGCAGGTCAGTGGGCGAGGGGGCCAGGGCAGCACCCAGTCCGGAGGCCATGGCCATCTCCGCCAGCGCCACCAGCAGGCCTCCATCGGAGACGTCGTGGCAGGCCCGGACCCCGCCCTTCCGGATGCATGCGCGGACGAAATCGCCGTTGCGGCGTTCGGTCACCAGGTCCACCGGTGGCGGCGGTCCCTCCTCGCGCCCGGTGATCTCGCGTAGCCAGAGCGACTGGCCGAGCCAGCCGTGCGTCTCGCCTATCAGCACCAGATCGCAGCCGGGAGGCAGCGCCAGGCCCACAGCCTGCGCCACGTCCTCGAGCACGCCGACGCCGCCGATGGCCGGGGTCGGCAGGATCGCCCGGCCCTCCGTTTCGTTGTAGAGCGAGACATTGCCGCTCACGACGGGGAAGTCCAGCGCGGTGCAGGCCGCCGCCATGCCCCTGACCGCGGCGGCGAACTGCCCCATGATCTCCGGCTTCTCCGGATTGCCGAAATTCATGTTGTCGGTGAGCGCGAGCGGCGTCGCGCCGACGGCGGTGATGTTGCGCCAGGCTTCGGCAACCGCCTGCTTGCCGCCTTCCTCCGGATCCGCAGCGCAGTAGCGGGGCGTGCTGTCCGTGGTCAGGGCCAGCGCGCGCCGGTGGTCCTCGATTCGCACCACGGCAGCATCGGCGGCGCCGGGGCGCTTGGCCGTCTGCCCGCCCACCATGCTGTCGTACTGGTCCCAGATCCAGCGGCGGGAGCAGAGATCGGGGCAGGCCACCAGGCGCTGCAGCGCCGCCGCGATGCCGGCCGGGTCGGGCACCGAGGCAGGGTCCAGGACGGGCAGCTTCGGCGTCTCCGCGACCGGGCGGCGGTAGAGCGGCGCCTCCGATTCCAGCGGAGCCAGCGGGATGTCCGCCTCCACCTGCCCCTTGCGGCGCACCACGATGCGCCCGGTATCGGTCAGGCGGCCGATCACCGCGAAATCCAGCTCCCATTTGCGGAAGATCGCCTCGGCCACGGCCTCGCGGCCGGGCTTCAAGATCATCAGCATGCGCTCCTGGCTCTCGGAGAGCATCATCTCATAGGCGGTCATGCCGCTCTCGCGCTGCGGCACCGTATCGAGCGAGAGCTCGATGCCCATGCCGCCCTTGCCGGCCATCTCCACGGAGGAACTGGTCAGCCCCGCCGCGCCCATGTCCTGGATGGCCACGATGGCGTCGGTCTCCATCAGCTCCAGGCATGCCTCGATCAGCAGCTTCTCCGCGAAGGGATCGCCGATCTGGACCGTGGGGCGCTTCTCCTCGGCATCGGTGCTGAACTCGGCCGAGGCCATGGTCGCGCCATGGATGCCGTCGCGCCCTGTCTTGGAGCCGACATAGACCACCGGATTCCCGACACCGGTCGCGCGTGCGTAGAAGATGCGATCCGCGCGGGCGATGCCGACCGTCATGGCATTGACCAGCGGATTGCCATTGTAGGCCGGGTGGAAATTCACCTCGCCACCCACGGTCGGCACGCCGACGCAATTGCCGTAGCCGCCGATGCCGCGCACCACGCCGTCGATGATCTGCCGCATGCGCGGCGCATCCGGCGCGCCGAAGCGCAGCGCGTTCAGGTTGGCGACGGGTCGCGCGCCCATGGTGAAGACGTCCCGGAGGATGCCGCCGACCCCGGTCGCCGCGCCCTGGTAGGGCTCGATGAAGCTGGGATGGTTATGGCTTTCCATCTTGAAGACGGCAGCCAGTCCCTCGCCGATGTCGATGACGCCGGCATTCTCGCCCGGGCCCTGAATCACCCAGGGTGCCTTGGTGGGCAGCTCGCGCAGCCAGACCCGGGACGACTTGTAGGAGCAGTGCTCGCTCCACATCACGCTGAAGACGCCGAGTTCGGTCAGCGAGGGCACACGGCCGAGAATGGCGAGGACGCGCTCATACTCGTCCGGCTTCAGCCCGAACTCGGCGGCGAGCTGGGCGGCACGCTCAGGGGCGAGCGGGATCGGCTGGTCGGTCATCACTCCCTCAGGCCGCGGCCGCGAAGCTCTCGGCCAGGCTTTCGAACAGCGGCAGACCATCCGTGCCGTCGATAGCCGGGTCCACCTGGTTCTCCGGATGCGGCATCAGCCCCAGCACCCGCAGATCGGGCGAGAGGATGCCGGCGATGTTGCGCGCGGCGCCGTTGCGGTTCGCCGCCGGGGTCACCTCGCCGGCGGGAGTCGCGTAGCGCAGCGCCACCAGCCCCTCGCCTTCCAGACGGTCGAGCGTGGCGTCGTCGGCGAAGTAGTTGCCATCGCCATGCGCCATGGTGGCGCGGAACACGGCACCACGCTGGAAGCGGTTGGTGAAGGGCGTGTCGGTGCGCTCCACCCGCATGTGGCAGTCCATGGAGAGGAAGCGCAGCGAGGCGTTGCGCAGCAGCGCGCCGGGAAGCATTCCGGCCTCGCAAAGTATCTGGAAGCCGTTGCAGACGCCGAGCACATACCCGCCGCGCGCCGCGAAGTCGCGCACCGCCCGCATGACGGGCGAATGCGCCGCCATCGCGCCGCAGCGCAGGTAGTCGCCATAGGAGAAGCCACCGGGCAGTACCACGAGATCGAGCCCGGCAGGCAAGGCCGCGTCACCATGCCACAGCATCTGCGGCTTGCGGCCGGTGGTGCGCGCCAGCGCCAGCGCCATGTCGCGCTCGCGGTTGGTGCCGGGGAAGACGACGATTCCTGCCCGCATGGGCCTATCCTTGCCAGATCCGGAGCCAATTGATGCCGCCGAGGAACAGCAGCGTGGCCACCGTCGCCAGTGCCGCCGCAGTCACCCAGCGGTTGAGGCTGTTCTTCCGCTGCGCCAGCCAGCCTGGCCGCGGGATCGCGTGCTGTGCCGCCATCCGTTCCTCGCGCCAGCGCAGGCCCATGGCGATCACGACCGTCAGCCCCGCCATGACGAGGACGGAGAGCTTAACCATCGGTGCGCTCCATGCGCGACATGGGTTCGGCATGCTTCCGGCGCAATGCGGGCCTCATTTGCTTCCCGCACGACAACGGTTTCGCGTGCTCCCCGCACGACACCGATTCCGCGTGCTCTTCGCGCGACACGAATTTCGCGTGCTCTGCGCACGACGCCAACTCAGGCGATCTCCACTCGGAAGCTCTCGATCACGGTATTGGCCAGCAGCTTCCGCGCCATCTCCTCGGCCGCCGCCCGCGCCTTGGCCGGATCGGTCTCCGCGAGATCGAGCTCGATCACCTTGCCGGCCCGCACCTCGCCCAGGCCGGTGAAGCCAAGGCTCGCCAGCGCGTGCCCGATCGCCTTGCCCTGCGGGTCAAGAACGCCCGCCTTGGGCATCACCGTCACACGTGCCTTCATGCCTTTCCGCCCTGCCTGCCGAACCGCCCGTAGAGAAACCCGCCGAATGCCCCGGCGACCGCGAGCGCCAGCCCCAGAGTGGTGTCGGGGAAGGCGCCGATCAACGCCAGCAGGGCATAGGCGCCGACAATGACGCAGAGGACGACGATGATCTCCACCACATTCCGCATCACGGCGCCCTATTGCATCACCTCGGGGCCCTTCAGGTCGCGCACCCCGGCCTCGGGCAGGATGCCGAGGCGCCGTGCCACCTCCTGGTAGCCCTCCTCGACCTTGCCGAGATCGCGGCGGAAGCGGTCCTTGTCCATCTTCTCGCCGGTCTTGGCGTCCCAGAGGCGGCAATTGTCCGGACTGATCTCGTCGGCCAGGACGATGCGCATCTCGTCATTGTCGTAGAGACGCCCGAACTCCAGCTTGAAGTCCACCAGCGTGATGCCGACGCCGAGGAACAGCCCGGTCAGGAAATCGTTCACCCGCAGGGTCAGCGCGACAATGTCGTCCAGGTCCTGGGTGGAGGCCCAGCCGAAGGCAGTGATGTGCTCCTCGCAGACCAGCGGGTCGCCGAGCTGATCGTTCTTGTAATAATACTCGATGATCGAGCGCGGCAGCCGCGTGCCTTCCTGGATGCCGAGCCGGGTGGAGAGGCTGCCGGCCGCGACATTGCGGACGACGATCTCGAGCGGGATGATCTCCACCTCGCGGATCAGCTGCTCCCGCATGTTCAGGCGGCGGAGGAAGTGGGTGGGGATGCCGATCTCCATCAGCCGGGTCATCAGGTACTCGCTGATGCGGTTGTTCAGCACGCCCTTGCCGGTGATGGTGCCCTTCTTCTGCGCGTTGAAGGCGGTGGCATCATCCTTGAAGTACTGCACGAGGGTGCCGGGCTCGGGGCCCTCGAACAGGATCTTGGCCTTGCCCTCGTAGAGCTGCCGGCGTCGCGCCATGGTCTTGCTAGTCCTTCTGTGGCCTGGAGCCCGTTCCGGCCCGGCCCCGGGCGCATCCACCCGGGCCGGAGGCGCTCCGGCCCGGGCAGCCGTGTCACTGCCCCTATAGCAAGGGGTGCGATGGCCCGCCACGGGCCGGCGGAGACACTGGCTGACGGCCACCGCGGCGGCGTCAGGCGGCCAGGGGTTCCAGCGCCACCGGGCGGAAGGGCGCGGCCCCCGCAGGGCCATTGGCGAAGCGCCAGATCAGGGTGCCGTCCGCGCCGATCGCCAGCAGGCTGGCACAGACCGTACCGAAGCCGCCCACAGGGGGTACCCGCAACGCCTCCGCAACGCTCTCCTCATAGCCGTCATCCGCCAGCAGCGCCTCCCAGGACGTCCAGTCGTTCCTGTCCGGGGCGGGCGGGTCGGCTGTGCGGAAGCGGGGCAGGTGTCGGCGCGTGCGTGGGCTCGCCATGTCGTTCGGGTCATGCGCCGTCACCATGCTGATGCCGGCGGGCAGCGGCACGGCCTCGGGCCGGCCTGCCCCGGTGCCGCGCAGGAAGCTGGCGGTGCGCCGGTCGGCAACCAGCAGGTTGAAGGGGCGCCACTCATCGGCCGGAAGCGCCGTGAGACGGCGCGCCGCCGCGGCGGCGCTGTCCGACTCGAGCGCGAGCAGCGGCAGCTCGCCGCGGGACCGCTTGCCCGGCGCCGGGCCCAGGCTGCCCGGCCGGTTCAGCACGGCAGCGAAGACACCGGTGCCGTTTACCGCCATCCAGGTGCCGCCTGCGGTGCGGTCGCGCCCGCCCACCACGCCCGGACGGTCCGGCCACCAGGCAGCCGGCGGATCCCAGACACGGTCCAGTCGCTCATCGCGGTTGGCGGCGATGATGGTTGGCCAGGGATCGTCCGGCCGGCGGAGCAGGATGACGGTGCACACGATCGCAAGCCATGCCGCGCGGAGCGGCGGGGGGCAAGCCCAGCGTGAGCGGCCGCGGATGCAATGCAACTGCCGCCCCTTGCCGATCTCGTCCCAAGCGGGCCAGTCGGCCGAGGTCGGATCTCAGGCTTTTCGAGGGGGGGCAGGCGAACGGGGGGCATGGGGCCTGGCGAGCGCCGGGCCACCCCGGCCATCGCAGAGGCGTGTCGGGGCCGAGTTGCGGCTCGGCCCCGACGGAAGGCTAACGGATGGTGATGCCGAAGCTCACGCCTGGCGGCGCGTAGTAGCGCGGCGGCGGAGCGTAATACACCGGCGGCGGCACGTAATAGCGGGGCCGCGGTACGTAATAGACCGGCGGCGCGGGGCGATAGACGAAGGCCGGCCCCCGCCAGTGCCAATGCGGCCGTGGGCCGTGACGGTGGTAGCCATGTGCTTCCGCGCTGGACGGAGCCAGGCCGAGTGCCGCCAGTCCGATGGCGCCGGCGAGCAGGGTGATACCGAATGGACGCATGGCTGGAACTCCCTGTCCTGCCACCCCACGGCCTGCCCCGGAGGCGGGGCGGCTGCGGGTGCGATGCTTGTGACGACTATATCGGTACGCCTTGGGGCGAAAACACGGCGGTGCCGGGGCCGCCGCGCGGCGGCGCGGTCACGCGGTTGCGAAGACCCGCGCGAAGATGGTCTCCACATGGCGGAAGTCCCGCTGCGGATCCATGGCGGCGTCCAGAGCCGCCGCGTCCAGCCGCGCCGCGACCCGCGGGTCGGCCAGCAGGTTGTCGCGGAAGCTGCGGCCATCCGGCCGGTCCAGCGCCTCCCAGGTCGCCATGGCCGCCTGCTGCACCGCAGCATAGGCGTCCTCGCGTGAGAGCCCGGCCTGGGCCAGAGCCAGCAGCACCTTCTGGCTGTGCACCACCCCACCGAGGGATTCGAGGTTCGTCCGCATCCGCGCGGGATAGACCGTCAGCTTCTCCATCATCCCGGCGAGCCGGACCAGGGCGAAGTCCAGCGCGATGGTCGCGTCCGGCGCGATGACCCGCTCCACGCTCGAGTGGCTGATGTCCCGCTCATGCCACAGCGCGACATTCTCCAATGCAGGTGTGACATAGCCTCGCACCAGCCGGGCGAGGCCGGTCAGGTTCTCCGACAGCACCGGGTTGCGCTTGTGCGGCATGGAGGAGGAGCCCTTCTGCCCGGCATGGAAGAACTCCTCCGCCTCGCGCACCTCGCTGCGCTGCAGGTGGCGCACCTCGGTGGCCAGCCGCTCGATGCCGGAGGCCGTGACGGCGAGGGCGCAGAAGAAGGCGGCGTGCCGGTCGCGCGGGATCACCTGGGTGGAGACGGGCTCTGGCGAGAGGCCGAGCCGCTCGGCAACGAAGCCTTCCACCCGAGGGTCCACCGAGGCGAAGGTGCCCACCGGACCACTGATGGCGCAGGTGGCCACCTCGGCCCGTGCCGCTTCCAGCCGTGCCCGGTTGCGTCGGAACTCCGCGTAGTGGCTGGCGAGCTTCAGGCCGAAGGTGGTGGGCTCGGCATGGATGCCGTGGCTGCGGCCGATGGTGGGCGTGAACTTGTGCTCCATCGCCCGCGCCTGCAGCGCCGCGAGCAGCGAATCGAGGTCGGCCAGCAGCAGATCCGCCGCCCGCGTCAACTGCACCGCCAGGCAGGTGTCGAGCACGTCCGAGGAGGTCAGGCCGAGATGGAGGAAGCGCGCCTCCGGCCCGATCCCCTCGCCGAGCCAGGTGAGGAAGGCGATGACGTCGTGGCGCGTCACCCGCTCGATCTCGTCGATGCGCGCGACATCGGCAGCGGTGATCGCGGCGGCGCGTGGGGCGCCCTTCTCACGGATCACCCGCGCTGCTTCGGCCGGGATGGCTCCGGTCGCAGCCATCGCCTCGGCCGCCAGTGCCTCGATCTCGAACCAGATCCGGTAGCGCTCTTCGGGCGACCAGATCGCGGCCATCTGCGGGCGGGTATAGCGGGGGACCATCGCGGCCTCTCCTGGCTCGAAACGGCGGTGGCGGCGCGGGAATGCCGGCGCCCGCACCGCCGGGGCGCGGTGTGGACCGTGCCCGGAGCGCTGGCAAGGCCAGGGCGAGAAGGTAACGGCAGGGTTGCACGGAAATGGACGGAGCTTTATCTGCCCGCCAGCCGCCCCGGCCGAGGAAATGCCCATCTCATGCCCGATTGGATCATCCCGCTCGCGCAGGTCCTGTTCATCGACATCGTCCTCGCTGGGGACAACGCCATCGTCGTCGGCATGGCCGCGGCGGGGCTGCCCCCCGACCAGCGGCGCAAGGCCATCATCTGGGGAATCGGGGCCGCGGCGGTGATGCGCATCGGCTTCGCCGCCGTCACCACCCAGTTGCTGGCCATTGTCGGCATCACCCTCGCGGGCGGCGTGCTGCTGCTGTGGGTGTGCTGGAAGATGTTCCGCGAGCTGCGCGAAGGCGGCCATGACGAGGCGGAGGAAGGCGCGGAGGAACATGCCGCGGCCGCTGACGGGCAGCGCAAGACCCTGTCGCAGGCCATCCTGCAGATCCTGGTCGCCGACGTCTCCATGAGCCTCGACAACGTGCTGGCCGTCGCCGGCGCAGCGAAGCACCATCTCTGGGTGCTCGTGGTGGGGCTTGCCATCTCCGTCGTTCTGATGGGCGTGGCGGCGACGCTGATCGCCAAGCTGCTCAACCGGCACCGCTGGATCGCCTGGGTCGGCCTGCTGGTCATCCTCTATGTGGCGCTCGAGATGATCTGGCAGGGCACCAACCAGGTGGCGCGGGAGGTGCCCGGTGCCTATGCCTTCCTGATGCTGCCCCTCGGCTATCTGGCGCTGCCGGACGTCTTCCCGGCCTGGCTCTGGGCCATCGCCACCGTGCTGCAGGTGGTGGTTCTCACCGCTGTCGCGACGATGACCGTGGGGGCGGTGCTGGGCCGTCAGCGGGTCCCGGCAGCACCCTCGCCCGGTGCGACGGCCCGGGAAAATCCCGAAACGCAGCCAGCCCCGGCCAAGCCCTCCCACGCGCAGAGCGCCCTGGCGCAGGAGGCCTGACGGGACCTGCCCCTTGCAGCTCCGGGCGGAGGCGAAGAATGCCTCCATTCTCGTCACAGGACCCACGGGCGGGGCGGAGCCGGCGCCTGCGCCCCGCCCTGCGGCCGCCCGCTTCCGGCCCGCGCGGCTGTCATTCTTGCCCTCCTGCTGCCCGTCCTGGGCTGCGCCGGGCTGGGCGGGGAGGCGGCAGTAGCCGGAGGCAGGCTGCCTGCTCCGGCCGATCTCGCAGCGATGCTGCCGCCGGATGCCGCCGGCTTCCATCGTGGCACCACCATGCCGGCGGCACCGGGTGACGGCCGCGCAGTCGCCTATGCGACCGATGGGCTGCAAGCGGCCGGCGCGCTGGTGGAGCTGACGGTCCCGTCGGAGCCGGGTGCGTTGGAAGGGGCGGATTCACCCGCTGCCCAGGCCGCGCTCGACCGCATGCTCGCCGAGGTCACGCATCCGGGCGTCTCTCGGACGATGCACGAGCAGGCCCGCTTCCTCCTGCCCGCGCGAGGAGAGCCACCGGTGCTCCGCTGCGTCGAGACTGCCGGGCGCTACGGGCGGGAGCAGGTGGAGGGCCTGCTCTGTGCCGGCATCCTGCGGGGCGCGCTACTGCGCCTGCGCGTGACCATGCCGCGGCTCGATCCGCCGCCGGCCGATCCCCATGCCTTCGCCCGCGCCATCCTCGCGGTGCTCAGGTCCAGCCCCTCCTGAACCGCGTCACGCCCCGCCCCACATCCGTCGGCATGGAAGCCACTGCCGCCGACCCCATGCGGGTCTTCGACCGTCGTCTGCTGCGCCTGCGGCGAGACCGTGCCGCGTCGACCGTCGCCACTGTTGCCCCGGTGCTCGAGGCCGCGGCCGAGCTGCTGCTCGACCGGCTGGACGACACCACGCGCCGCTTCAGCCGGGCGCTGGACATCGGCGGGCGCGGGGTGGTGGCGCCGCGTCTCAGGGCCCGCGGCATCGACCTGATTGTCTCCCTCGATCTCTCGGCGCGCATGGCGGCCGGGGCGGGGGGGCTGCCGGTGGCGGGGGACGAGGAATGGCTGCCCTTCGCGCTGGAGAGCTTCGACCTTGTCGTCGCCAGCCTGTCGCTCCACTGGGTGAACGACCTGCCCGGCGCGCTGGTGCAGATCCGCCGTGCACTGCGGCCCGATGGGCTGTTCCTCGCCTCCCTGCCGGGTCTTGGCACGTTGCAGCCCTTGCGCGAGGCGCTGGCCGCCGCCGAGGCCGAGCTGCGGGGTGGTCTGTCGCCGCGCGTCTCGCCCTTCCCGGAACTGCGCGACCTGGCGGGGCTGCTGCAGCGGGCCGGCTTCGCCCTGCCGGTCGCGGATCAGGAGCTGCTGCCACTGGCCTATCGTACGCCCCTGGCATTGCTGCACGACCTGCGGGCCGCAGGCGAGACGAATGCGGTGATGGCGCGCGATGGGCGGATTCCGCCAAGAGCGCTGCTGCCTCTGGCGCTTGGCCGTCTGCCTGCGGAGGGGGAAAGCGTACCCATGCCGCTGCGGCTGCTGACCATGACCGGCTGGGCGCCGCATGAGAGCCAGTCCAAGCCCGCGCGGCCCGGCAGCGCCAATATGCGGCTGGCGGATGTGCTCGGTACGGTGGAGCGCGGCACGGGTGAGAGGGCGGGGCGGTGAGCCCGGCGCGTCTCTCGTTTCCGGCATTGCCCCGAAGCTTGCACAGGGGCGGCGTCGCGCGCATCTTCAGGGCTGGAACCGCAGGGAAAGCCGCCACTCCCATGGAGCAGCAAGGCGCCGACTCGCGCCGCATCACCATCCACCGCCCTGAGGATTTCGAGGGCATGCGCCGCGCCGGTCGCCTGGCCGCCGAGACGCTGGACATGATCTGCCCCCATGTCCGTCCTGGCGTCACCACCAGCGAGCTCGACCGGCTGTGCCATGATTTCATTGTCAGCCATGGCGCGACGCCGGCGCCGCTGGGCTATCGCGGCTTTCCGAAGTCGATCTGCACCTCCATCAACCATGTGGTATGCCACGGCATCCCTGGCGAGCGGGTGCTGGCCGAGGGCGACATCCTGAACATCGATGTCACCGTCATCCTTGATGGCTGGCACGGCGATACCAGCCGCATGTTCGTGGCGGGTCAGCCTTCCACCCGCGCCCGCCTGCTGCTCGACGTCACCTATGAGGCGATGTTGCGCGGCGTCGAGGCGGTGCGTCCCGGCGCGACGCTCGGTGACGTCGGCTACGCCATCCAGGCCTTTGTCGAGCACCACCGTTTCTCCGTGGTGCGTGACTTCTGCGGCCATGGCATCGGTCGGCGCTTCCATGAGCCGCCGAACGTGCTGCATTTCGGCCGACCGGGCGAGGGGCCCGTGCTCCGGCCCGGCATGTTCTTCACCGTCGAGCCGATGGTGAATGCCGGCCGGTCGGAGGTGAAGATCCTCGACGATGGCTGGACCGCGGTGACCCGCGACCGCAGCCTCTCCGCCCAGTTCGAGCACATGGTGGGGGTAACGGAGGATGGGGTGGAGGTCTTCACCTTCTCGCCGGCCGGACTGCATCGACCGCCCTACCAGACCTGAAGCGCCGCCGCCCCGTGGCGCATAGGCGTTCCTGGGGCACTCGGTGTCGATCCTTGCCCCGCGCTGCGGACGGGATAGGCCCCTGCCTGCTAGGAGGTTGGTCAGCCTCGTCCCCGCCGCTGCTGCCTCACCGGCGCCACGGGCCGGCCAGTCCCGCCCGATCCCGCAGCCGGCGCTGTTTGCTTCTGCATCCATCCGGTTGCAGCGCCGCCTGCGCCCGATGACTCGCAGCCACCCTCTGGCCAAGCTTGTTCCGATTGCCTAACCGTAGGCGATCTGCGGGGGCGGGCATGGGCGACTCCACCGGCCGGAAGGGCCAGCGCGGGCTGAGCGAGGCGGGAACCATGCCCGGCCTGCTCCAGCATGCGGAGGACCTCGGCGCGATGGCGCCAGAGCTGCTGCCGGGCCTCGCCGGGCCGACGAGGCCTGCGTCGCCGCCCGGCCATCTCGGCCACCGGGCCCGCATGCGGCAGAAGCTGATCGGTGCGGGGCCGGATGCGCTGCTCGACCACGAACTGCTGGAAATGGTGCTGTTCCTTGCCCTGCCGCGGCGCGACACCAAGCCGCTGGCCCGCACCCTCATTGCCCGCTTCGGCAGCTTCGCGAACGCGATTGCCGCCCCGCCGCAGGAGCTGGAGCAGGTCGAGGGGCTGGGCGAGGCCGGTCTGGCTGCCCTCAAGACGGTGCAGGCGGCGGCGCTGCGCCTGGCGCGGGCCGAGGTGATGGAGCGGCCGGTGCTGAACAACTGGGACCGGCTGATGGACTACCTGACCGCGGCGCTGGCGCGCGAGCGCATCGAGCAGTTC
>Ga0182748_1003190_pt1 | contig 14009 bp, 12 predicted proteins | sample eDN3rd37CKraftOP_FD_128877 | JGI IMG/M metagenome (GOLD analysis project Ga0182748, IMG submission 128877) | Enriched Organic Plus compost microbial communities from Emeryville, California, USA - eDNA 3rd pass 37_C Kraft OP (version 2) (version 2) ...
AGCTGGTCGTCGGTGATGCCCAGTTCAGTGCTCGATGGCCGGCGCGCCGGGTCGGCCAGGGCGGCCAGTTGCTTGTCGCGGAAAACCTGCAGGGCCTTGGGCTCGGTCGTATAGTGGCAGTGGATGTCGATGATCATGATGAGGCGGCTTCCAGTTGGTCGCGTTGGCCGGCGGCTGCGAGAAAGCTCAACAGGCGCGCGCCGGTGTCTTCCGAGGTCTGCGCATCGACCGGCACGTTCCAGATTTCGGCCTGGGGCAGGCATTCTTCCAGGTACCAGGCGGCCGAAGCGGCATGCGCGGCGTCGCGCCCCGGTACGACCAGGGCGGGCACGTTCAGCCGCAGCAGGTCTTCGGGTTCGGCGCCGGGCACGGTATCCCGGTCTATCAGCGTGCGGCCCATCGAGGCGACGATGAGCTTGTATTGATCGACGTCCTGGCGCGCGTACTGTTCGGCAAAAGCGGGGTCGTTCAATATGACCGAGGCCCACGGTCCGCCGCGCGGATCGGCGCCAAAGGGCTTGCCCTCGGCGCGTACCAGTTCGACCACGCTCTGCAACCCATGCTCGTGCACATAGGCGAGGTGGCGGGCGAAGCGCTCGTGGCCGCTGATGCGGTACTTGGCGCCGCCCACCGGCCAATACAGAATCATGCCCAGCGTGCGCCGGGGGTGGGCCACGGCGAAGGCGGCGACCGGGCAGCAGCCCATGCAGCCGCCCATCAGGAAGGCCTTGTCTATGCCCAGGTGATCGAGCAGCCCTGCTCCCTGGGCGACGTAGTCGGACCAGCCCACCCGTTCGACCCGTCCGCCAGAGCGGCCGGTCTCGCGTCGATCGAAAATAATGCAGCGGTAGTGCTTGCTGAGATGGTCCAGCGGCTTGACCTTGGCGTAGATGCCCAGGGAAGACCACTGGTCCAGGGTGGCATTGAAGCCGCCCGGCGAGAACATGAGCAGCGGCGGGCCCGATTGACCCACGACTTCGTAGCGGGTTTCGATGCCGTCGATGAGTGCGCTTGCCATGAACGAATTTCCTTATGCTGTTGCCGACGCCGTGGCATTACGCCGCAGGCTTGGGCGCGGGTACGGCGCCCTTGATCTGGCGCGCCGCCCGCACGTCGGTCGAGTACTCAGTGATCGCATCGAGCACGATGCGGGCTACGTTGGCGTAGGTGTCGGCGGGCGAGTCGATGGAGCTTGCGGCATAGCCGATGGCCGCGTTGACCATGCGCATGCGTCCGTCCAGCCAGGGTCCGCCGCCGAAGCCGCCGATGACGGGGATGGACACGGCCTTGGCGACGGCTTCGCCGGCCACCGGCCCCGAATTGGTGAAATCAAGCAGCGAGGCGCCCGCGGCCTCGAGCCGCTGCGCTTCCTCGACGAAGCGGGCGGTGAGCCCGGGAGGAATCTGTGCGCCCGGCTTGGCGGCATTGCTGTATTGCAAGCCGTATTGCAACGCGGTTTGCGGCGTGATGCCGAACTGCGCGAAGACGGGTATGCCGGCGCGCGCGATGGCGGTCACCGCTTCGGGAAAATCGTTGGCGCCGTCCAGCTTGACGATGTCGATGCCGCCTTCTTTGACCAGACGGATGGCGGCTTTCACTGCGGCGTCCGTGCCTTCTTGCAGCGGCCCATAGGGAAAGTCGCAGCTGACCAGCGCCCGCTTGACCCCGCGCCGCACCGCCTTGCACACGACCAGCACTTCGTCCATGGTGATTTCAAGCGGATTGGGGTGGCCCCATAGATTGATGCCCACGGTGTCGCCCACCGAGACGATGTCGACGCCGGCGCGATCGACGATCTGCGCGATTTGATAGTCCCAGGCCACGACCCCGACGATTTTCTTGCCTTCGCGCTTCATTTGCTGAAGGGCCGGGATGGTGACGGAATCCTGTGTCTCCATGGATGGTTCTGCCTCGTTCTTGAATGGATGTTGGAGCCGGGAACCGCTTGTGCCCGGGCGGCTCCGTATCCCGGCTCGGTTCGCGCTTCAGGCGCTGCGGGTCGACGCCCGCACGGGGGCGAAGAGTTCGTTCGCGGTATAGGCCCGATCGATGATTCCTTGCTCGCGCGCGTAGCGGATGACCGTGTCGACCATGGCCCGATTGGGTTCCAGCCCGTAGGGCAGCGGGTCGCCGCCCAGGGTCTGCATGACGCGCTGATAGGTCCGGTCGGCCTGGGTCGGTGAATCGATTTCGCCTTTGGCCAGGCGCGCCAGATAAAGCTGCTTGGCCTGGTCGAAAGCGTCGTAGATGTCTTGCGCCAGCCCGGGATGGGCCTGGAGCAGTTCGTCCTTGACCACGATGGTGTGGTTGATGGGATAGTGCCCTTGCTCGGCCAGCAGCCGGAAGCCGCGCTCTGCGGCATCGGGGATGAGGGGGCGCAGGTCGGGATGGTCGGAGGCGATGCCGATGGCGGCGTCCAGCTCGCCGGCCGCCAGCATGGCTTCGAGTGTCCGGTCCTGCGGCATGGAGGCCACATTGGCGCCGGGCCGGAACTCTTCCACGTGCTCGTCGCCGGACAGCACCCAGGTGATGCGGCCGAGGTCCACGCCGTATTCGTCCTGCATGATGCCGCGCGCCCATACACCCGTGGTGACTGTATAGCCCCGGTTGACGCCCACTTTGCCGCCTTCGAGCTGGCGCGGGTCGGTGATGCCCGACTTGGCGTTGACCAGGATGGCGCCATGATGGAAGGCGCGCACCACGAAGATGGGCAGGGCGGTGAAACGCTTGCCGTGCGACTTGGCGCAGATATAGGTGGTGAGCGCCATTTCGCTGATGTCGAACTCCAGGCCCCGCACCATGCGGCGGAAGGCCTTGATGATGGGGCTGACTTCTTCGAACTCGAACTCGAAGCCGCGGGGCTGGACGGTGCCGTCCTTGAGCGCCTGGGTGTGTCCCAATGTTTGTATGGCGGTTGTCAGTTTATGGTTTGCCATGATGCCTCCGTAATACCTGCTGGCATTCTAGGATGAAAATGGGGCCAAGGCAACAAATTTGAAACGCAGTTCTTTATAACGGAACATAAGAAAGTGTCGCGGGCAGGCCGGCGGTTCAGCAGCAATCACAGCCATATCCTTCCGGGACAATGAGCGCGGGCTTCATCCAGCGAAACGGCAGATCGTCTTCGCCGACCTCGTCCAGAGGCTTGAATACCTTGAACTGATGGCGGTCGGCGGGACCGGTCCAGAAGACCACCACGGTCTCGAGCGGCGGACAGCCGGGCGAGGCGCAGGCCACCTCGGTCACCAGCAGCGGCGTGTCTTCGTCCAGTTCGAAGCGCTCGCGGGTCATGGCTTTGATGCGTTCCATGGACGCGAGATGGGAAGCTTCGCGCCGGAAGGATCCCATTCTTCCGGCGCCCGAAAAGGCCCGGAAAGGAGAGCGCGTCGAACCGTTCATCGGATTTCCCCGGATGGCTGAATATATTCCATTATACAGAACGACGTTTCATTTTTATTGATCTCGTCGAAATATGTCCGTACAATGAATCGCACAAGAGGCATGCATTGCATGCGGCAAAACGAGACGAGACCCCGAGCTGAGTGGAGGAAGCATGAACAACAGGTGGACAGTCTGGATGCTGGCGCTGGCAACGGCCCTGTGCGTCTACGCGCCGGGCGGGAAAGCCCGAGAGGCGGCTTCCAACGAGGCGGTCTACCAGTATCAGGGCCCGGACCGCGAACAGAGGCTGGTCGAGGCCGCGCGCAAGGAAGGTTCGCTCACTCTCTACACCTCGCTGGCCACATCGGAGTCCCGCCCGCTGGCCCAGGCCTTCGAGGACAAATACGGCATCAAGGTGACGCTCTGGCGCTCCACCAGCGACAAAGTGGTGCAGCGCGCCGTCACCGAGGCGCGGGGCGGGCGGCACGCCGTCGATGTGGTGGAAACCAACGGCCCCGAGATGGAGATGCTGGCGCGTGAAAAACTGCTGGCCCACTTCGAAAGCCCCCATATCGCCGACCTGCCGGCGTCCGCGCGGCCGCCGCACGGCCTTTGGGTGACCGACCGGCTGAATTTCTTCGTGGTGGCGTACAACACCAATCTGGTCAAGAAAGACGAATTGCCCGAGCAGTACGAAGGCTTTCTCGATCCGAAATGGCAGGGCAAGATCGGCCTGGAGGCCACCGACGTCGAGTGGATGGCCACCATCATCAAAGAGCGCGGGCGCGACGAGGGCGAAGCCTTCTTCCGCAAGCTGGCCGCCATGAAGCCGGACGTGCGCAAGGGCCACATGCTGCTGTCCGAAATGGTGGGGGCGGGCGAGGTGCCGGTGGCGCTCACCGTCTACAACTCCGAGATCGAATCCATCTCCCGCCGCGGCGGGCCGGTGGCCTGGAAGCCGGTCCAGCCCGTGGTGGGCCGCCCGCAGGGCATAGGCGTGATGCGCAACGCGCCCAATCCGCATGCCGCGCTGCTGTTCGCGGATTTCGTCCTGTCGCATGAAGGCCAGGAATTCTTCCATTCGATGGGGCGCATCCCGGCCAGCGAGAGCGTCAAGACCGACCTCAAGGAGTTCCCCTACATCATGGTCGATCCGGCCACGGTGCTGGACGAGCACGACGAGTGGTACGGATTGTGGAATGAACTGTTCCTGACCCGCTGACGGCATGAATGGAAGCAGCGGCGGCTATGACTTTACGCTACACTGCTGTTCTGTATAACAGAAAAGGACGGTGTTTATGGAACAGGGTGCCAAAGTTTTGAAAGCCGCCAAGAAGCCGGCCAAACCCAAGACGCGACTGTCGTCGGTGGCCAACGCGATACGCATCATCAAGGTCTTTTCCGACGAAGAATACGAGATCGGCATCAGCGATCTGGGCAAGCGCCTGTCGCTGCCCAAAAGCACTGTCCATCGCCTGGCCAGCACGCTGGTCGACGCGGGCATGCTCGAGCAGAACGCCGAGAACGGCAAGTACAGGCTCGGCTTGACCATCTTCGAACTGGGCTCGCTGGTGCGCCGCAAGATGGATTTCTCCAACGAAGCCAAGCCCTATCTGATGGAGCTGCGCGAGAAGACCGGCGAAACCGTATTGCTCAGCGTGCTGGAGCACAGCAGCATGCTGGTGATCAACAGCCTGGAGAGCAAATACTCTGTGCGCATGACGGTCGACGTGGGCGTGCGCCGCCATGCCTGCTACACGGCGGGCGGCAAGGCCTTGCTGGCCTTCCAGGCGGTCGAGGTCATCGACGAGATCATCGCCGAGGGCTGGGAAGCCGAAACCGACAACACCATCACCGATCCGGCCGCCTTTCGCCAAGAGCTGGCCGGCATCCGCAGTTCCGGCTACGCCCTGGACGATGAAGAGGGCGAGATCGGTCTGCGCAGCATTGCCGTGCCCATACGGGACCATGGCGGCAACGTGGTGGCGGCGGTCAGCGTGGTGGGGCCTTCGCAGCGTCTGACCAAGCGCATACTGGCCTCGTACGTGTCGGACGTAGTGTCGGCCGGCGAGGCGATTTCTCTGCGCCTGGGCTACCAGCCCCTGCGCAACGCGCGACGCCGGGCCTGACCGGCGCCCAAGGCCGTAACCGGCCGCCAAGCCGAGCTTGGCGGCTATTTTTGAAGCAGCATAAATTTGCAGAACACTATTCAATATATCGGAACATAAGGCGGGTAGCCGCCCTGTTTATTTCAACGAGAAATGTCCCGGCCGAGGCCGGGCGGAGGAAAGGAGACGAAGTGGCCAAGCTGAGAATGACATTTGCCTGCTGGAATTACGACCGCACGCGTGCGCTGATGGACGGCAGCGTACGGCCCGACGGCATCGAGCTCAATTATCTGAACCTGTCGGTGGAGGAGACTTTCTTCCGCATGCTCAGGCACCGGGAGTTCGACGCGGCCGAGATGTCCCTGTCCTCGTACACGATGTCCTTGTTCCGGGACAGCCCCTTCATCGCCATACCGGTATTTCCTTCGCGCTTCTTCCGCCACTCCTGCATCTATGTCAACGCGAACAGCGGCATCAAGGAGCCTAAGGACTTGATCGGAAAGCGGGTGGGCTGTCCCGAATACCAGATGACGGCCCCGGCCTGGATACGCGGCATACTTTCCGACGAATACGGCGTGCCGGTCGATAGCGTCACCTATTGCACCGGCGGCGAAGAAGAACCCAACAGGCCCGAGAAGCTGAAGCTGGATCTGCCGTCCAACATCCGCGTCGAGCCGATCGGTCCGGACAAGACCCTGTCGGCCATGCTGGCCGGCGGCGAGATCGATGCGCTGTACACGGCCCGCATGCCCTCGAGCTACCGGAACTCGGGCGGCAAGGTCAAGCGCCTGTTCGAAGATTACGTGCCCGTGGAGCAGGAATACTTCAAGCGCACCGGCATTTTCCCCATCATGCATACGGTGGTGATACGCCGCGATGTCTATGAGCGCGACCGCTGGGTGGCGCAGTCGCTGTACAAGGCGTTGTGCGAGGCGCAGCGCATGACCTACGAGGACCTATACCAGACCGCCGCGCTCAAGGCCATGCTGCCCTGGACGGCCGCGCACGTCGAACAGGCCCGCCGCGACATGGGCGACGATTTCTGGCCCTACGGCTTCGCGCGCAACGAGCACACGCTTTCCACTTTCCTGCGCTACTCGCACGAGCAGGGACTGTCCAAGCGCCGCCTATCCCCCCAAGACCTCTTCGCCCCTGAAACTCTGGAGAAGTTCCGGGTTTGAGCCGGGGGTTAGTTGGGTTCTTGAGCCGGGCAAGGGGCGGAGGGTCTTTTGCAGTCCACATCATGCGGCCCTTCGGGCTTCCCGAATTTCTCTTGCCTGGTCGGGCGGCGGCAGAACTCAACCTCAGCGCTTCGCGCTTCGGGATTCGGACAGGCTGTCGCCGAAAGCCCCCGACCAGGCAAGAGAAATTCGGCGCATGCTGGATGGACTGCAAAAGACCCTCCGCCCCTTGCCCTGAAGGTTGCCTTCAATTGGTCGACCGGGTCTGCATCAACCAACCACGGTATCAATTCAAACCGAGCGTATTCAAGAACACCTCAAGTCGAACACCAAAAGAGGTACTGGAAGTAAAAGGAAGAGAGAAATGATTGAAGACAAGAAACCCGACGACAAGAACCCTCCCGCCAGTACGGGGCACAGTCTGGACGACCACCGGCTGGGCGACCTCTATTACGACCATGTGCACCTGCCCGGCGAAGAATCGGACCACGATCACGACGATTTCGAATCGCTGGGACCGCTCGAGGACAATCCCATCTGGCAGCAGGACCACGTCACCCTGGTCAGCGTCGGCATCGACATCGGTTCCTCCGGAACCCAGGTGGTGTTCTCGCGCATCAACCTGCGCCGCCTGGGCGAGGATCTTTCCAGCCGCTATTTCGTGGTCGACCGCGAAACGCTGTATCAGTCGCCCGTGGCGCTGACCCCCTACCAGAGCGAGACCCGCATCGACGAGTCGGCGCTGGGCGGCATCATCGACGAGGCCTACCAGGCCGCCCGGCTGCATCCCGACGACATCGACACCGGCGCGGTCATCCTCACCGGCGAAGCCCTGCGGCGCGAGAACGCGCAAGCCATTTCCGACGTGATCGCCGACCGGGGCGGGGAGTTCGTCTGCGCCACGGCGGGCCACCACATGGAATCCATGCTGGCGGCCTACGGCTCGGGCGCGGCGCGGGCCTCGCACGACCTGGGCAAGCGCATCCTGAACGTAGACATCGGCGGCGGCACGACCAAGCTGGCCGTGGTCGAGAAGGGCAAAGTGCTGGGCACGGCGGCCATCCACATCGGCGGCCGCCTGCAGGTGGTCGACGAGCAGGGCCGCATCGTCCGGCTGGACCCGGCCGGCCGCCATCTAGCCGGCGAGGCGGGCTTCTCCTGGAATCTGGGCGACCATGTCAGCCGAGACGACATGAAGAAGCTGGCCGACTGGATGGCCGACGCCCTGGTGACCGCCGTCAGCCGGCGCCCGCTGCCGCCCGCGATCGATCTCCTGTACCTGACCGACCCCCTGCCGGACTTCGGTCCGATAGAGGGGGTGATGTTCTCCGGGGGCGTTTCCGAGTACATCTATGAGCACGAAGAGCGCGACTTCGGCGACATGGGCAAGCTGCTGGGCACGGCGCTGCGCCGCCGCCTGGACGAAGGACGGCTGCCCTGGGCGCGCCTGCCCGAGGGCGAATGCATACGCGCCACGGCGCTGGGGGCGTCCGAATATTCGGTCCAGCTCAGCGGCAATACGACCTACATCTCCAGCCCCGGCCGCTTGCTGCCGCGGCGCAATGTGCAGGTGCTGCTGCCCACGTACGACTGCTCCGGCGAAATCGTTCCCGAGGACCTGGCGCGTGCCATACGCGAGCACTTCACCCAGTTCGACCTGGTAGAGGGCGAGAACGAAGTCGCCTTGGCCTTCAGATGGAGCGGCCCGCCTTCTTATACGCGCATCCGCGCTTTTGCCGACGGCATCATCCAGGGCATGAGTTCGACGCTGGCCCAGGAAAAGCCGCTATACCTCATCCTGGACGGCGACCTGGCGCACACGCTGGGCGCCCTGCTGCGCGAAGAGCTGGAGCTCAAGAGCGAAGTGCTGGTGATCGACGGCGTGATCCTGTGGGACTTCGACTACATCGACCTGGGCCGCATCCGCATGCCTTCGCAGACCGTGCCCGTCACGGTCAAGTCGCTGGTCTTCAGCCAGGACCCGCGCACGCCGGCCGGCAATGTGCGCACCGATCTCAAGTACCGCCCGCACGCCCACGAGCACGGCAGCCGTCCTCATGCGCACCATCATCATGGACATGCGCACGACCATGACCACGGCCACGATCATGCGCATGCGGACAAGCAGGATCATGGCCACGCCCACAGCCACGAGCATGACCATGAACACAGCCATTCCCATGGCCACGAGGGCCGCCGGCATGAGCCGGACCGGAGCGACTCTTAGACACGCATCAGCGGCGCATCGCCGCAAGGAGGCCGAGTGGATACAGATCCCGCCAAGCTCAAGCGGATGCTGGTCGACGCCATCTCGATGATGGAACGAGCCGGCATCATCGATTTCAACGGACATTTCAGCGCCAGGCTGCCGGGCGATCGCATGCTGATCAATTCGGGCAAGTCGGTGCGCAGCGCGCTGACGGTGGACGACATCGTCACCATCGACCTGGACGGCAATCTCGTCGAGGGCGACGCCGTGCCGCCCATGGAGTTCCACATCCACGCGCAGATCTACCGGCGCAGGCCGGACGTCAACGCGGTGGTGCATACCCATCCTTATTGGTCCACCCTGTTCAGCATGGCGGACCAGCCGGTGCTGCCCGTCATCATGCAGGCGGCGGTGCTTGGACCGATTCCGGTGTTTCCCAAGACGGCTTCCATCAATACGCGGCCATTGGGCGAGGAACTGGCCGATTGCCTGGGCGACTGCCGGGTGGCCATGCTCAAGTCCCATGGCGCGGTGGCGGCCGGCGGCGACATTGTCGAGACTTTCGTTCTAGGGGTTTACCTTGAGGAGACCGCCCAGAAACAGTACATGGCGTCCCGGTTGGGAGCCGTCACGGTCCTCGATGCGGAACAGGTGGAGGCCATTTCACGCAACCTGTGGAAGCCCAACCTGCTGCGCAAGGTTTGGGACTATCACTACGGAAAACGGGGCTGAGCGGCGTTTTCCCCTTATGCGCCAATGTTGCCCGGCCTGATATTCACAGTACTGAGCATATTGCGTGAAGCCCCGTTTCATGCGGCTTTTAAGAAGTTTTTAAGTTTTTTCATACAGCGCTGGCGCGGGTCATTTTTTATTGACAGCGTCCTAAAGCGTTGGTAAATTAGCCCAGGTCTACTATACAGACCGACGATCCGTATAGCAGAACAGAATCAATTCAATCAGAAACTGAGGCCGGATACAGGGCATCCGAGCTCTTCAGCAAGGAGACGCAGCAATGGAAGTAGTCGCCAAAGGACACGTGCGACCGGAAGCCAAGCCTCCGCTATGGCGGCGCTTGGACTTGAAATGGATCATTATCGGGGTCTGTGTGATAGGGGTCGCCTATCTGGCTCTCATGCCCTTGTTTTTTCTGCTGTGGCAAAGCTTCTACACGCCTCAGACGGCGACGGCGCCGGCGGAATTCACATTGGCCAACTACGCCGACGCCTACACCAGCGTCGAAACGCTGCGGCTGCTGGGCAACTCGATATGGTTCGCCACGGGCACCGCGACGCTGGCTTTCGTGGTGGGCACCGGCCTGGCATGGATGAACGAGCGCACCAACACGCCGTTCAAGTCCCTGTTCTTCGCGCTGTCCATCATCCCGCTGATCATTCCCGGCATTCTTTTCACCGTGTCGTGGATTCTGCTGGGCAGCCCCAAGATAGGCATCTTCAACCTGCTGCTGCAGAACTGGTTCGGCACCGACTACGTGTTCATCAACGTCTATTCGATGTGGGGCATGATCTGGGTCGAAGGCCTGCACTATTCGCCCATGGCCTTCCTGATCATGACGGCGGCGTTCCGCTCCATGGATCCGTCCCTCGAGGAATCGGCACTGATGAGCGGCGCGAGCGTGCGCCAGATCGCCTGGCGCATCACCTTGAAGCTGACCTGGCCGGCCATCTTCGCCACCATATTGATCCTCTTCGTGCGCGCCATCGAATCGTTCGAGGTGCCGGCGCTGCTGGGCCTGCCGGTGGGCATCCAGGTGTTCACCTCGTCCATCTACCAGGCGATCCACCAGTATCCCAGCAAAGTGGGCCTGGCCTCGTCGTACGCGGTCACCCTGCTGCTCATCACCACGGTCGGCGTCTACCTGCAGTCGCGCCTGTCCAGCCGGGGCAACAAGTACTCCACCGTCACGGGCAAGGGCTACCGTCCGCGCGCCATGGACCTGGGCAAATGGCGCTATCTCACCGCCGCGATCTTCATCGTGTACTTCTTCCTGATCGTGGTGCTGCCCTTCCTGGTGCTGGTGTGGTCCTCGATGCAGAAGTTCTACAGTGTGCCGTCGATGGAAGCCGTGAAGAACCTCACCTTCGACGCCTATCGCTTCATGCTCGACTATCCGACCCTGTGGGACTCGGTCTGGAACAGCCTGGTGCTGGCCCTGGGCAGCGCGACCATCATCATGCTGGCCACTTCGGTGATCTGCTGGATCGTGGTCAAGACCAAGCTGCCGGGCCGCTGGCTGCTGGACAACATGGCGTCGCTGCCCATGGTGTTCCCGGGCCTGGTGCTGGGCTTGGCCATCATGGTGTTCTACCTGAACTTTGACATCGGCATCTACGGCACGATGTGGATCATGTTCATCGCCTACGTGACGCGCTTCCTTCCCTATGGCCTGCGCTACAACACCACGTCCATGCTGCAGATCCACAAAGAGCTCGAAGAATCCTCCGCCATGAGCGGCGCTTCTTGGGGCACGACTTTCTGGCGCATCATCCTGCCCCTGCTCAAGCCGGGCCTGATGGCGGGCTGGATCTACATCGTCATCGTATCCATACGCGAACTGTCCACCTCCATCCTGCTGTACAGCCCCGGCACCGAAGTCATCTCGATCATGATCTGGGAGCTGTGGGAGAACGGCCAGTATGTCGAGCTTTCCGCCCTGGGCGTCATGTTCATCATTGCTCTGTTCCTGCTGGTGATGACGGCGCAGCTCCTGGGCAAGCGCTTCGGCGTCAAAGAATCCTGATGAAAACCGAGAAACGAATTCCAGTTGGAGACAAATCATGTTGAGCGTGCAAAATCTGTACACCGAATACCCCAATGAAAAGGGCGAGACCGTCAAGGCCGCGCAGGACATCTGCTTCGAGGTTCCCGAAGGCAAGCTGTTCACGCTGCTGGGTCCCAGCGGCTGCGGCAAGACCACGACATTGCGCTCCATCGCGGGGCTCGAGCGTCCCAAGTCCGGCCTGATCTCGGTCAACGGCACCACGGTGTACTCGTCGGCCAACAATGTGTTCGTCGCACCCAACCGCCGCAATTTCGGCATGGTGTTCCAGTCGTACGCGATCTGGCCGCACATGAACGTGTTCCAGAATGCCGCGTTTCCGCTCGAGGTGGGCACGAAGCGCTTCAGCAGAAAGGAAATCCAGGACAAGGTCATGCGCGTTCTCACGGCGGTAGGCCTGGACCAGTTCGCCGACCGCGAGGCCACCAAGATGTCGGGCGGCCAGCAGCAAAGGCTGGCGCTGGCTCGCGCGCTCGTCATGGAGCCCAAGCTCCTGCTGCTGGACGAGCCGCTTTCCAACCTCGATGCCAAGCTGCGCGAGCGCATGCGCTTCGAACTCAAGCGCATGCAGCGCGAGCTGGGCCTGACCACCATCTACGTGACCCATGACCAGAGCGAGGCGCTGGCGCTGTCCCACGAGATCGCGGTGATGTCCACCGGGCGCATCGCCCAGATCGGCACGCCGCGCGACATCTACGAGCGGCCGCGCAACAAGTTCGTGGCCGATTTCGTGGGGCTGACGAACTTCCTCGAGGCGACGGTCGAAGGGCCCGATGAAGGCGAGAACAGCTATCGCGTCTCGACCGGCATCGGCCAGCTGAAAACGACCGCCTACGACTCCTTCAGCAAGGGAGATGCCGCCGTGATCTCGGTGCGTCCGGAAGACATCCGGGTGCACGAACACCAGCGGCCCGAGGGCGTCAATGTGTTCGAGGGCACGGTGGCCTTCAAGGTCTTCCTGGGAGAGTACCTGGACCTGCAGATCAAGGTGGGCAACCGCGAAGTGCTGGCGCGCGCCCACCCTTCGATCAAGGCGCCCGTCGGCGACAAGGTATACCTCAGCCTCGATCCCGCCAAATGCATCTGCATCGCCGACGATCCCAAGCTGAAGAAGGCTGCCTGAACGGGATGCACGGTCGATGACAACGCTTTCCTTCTTCTTGCGTGGCCTGTTCCTTGCACTGGGAGTTTCCTGTGCAGCGGCTGCTGCTGCACAGTCGCCCCTGCAATACCAGGGCCCGGACCGCGAGCAGCGCCTGCGGGAAGGCGCGCGCGAGGAGGGCAAGCTGATGCTGTATACCTCGATGGCCGAGAAAGACGTCCAGGACCTGGTCGGCGCCTTCGAAAAGCGCCACGGCATCAAGGTGGAAGTATGGCGCTCGGGCAAGAACAAGGTATTGCAGCGGGCGCTGGCCGAGGCCGGCGCCGGGCGGAACGTGGTCGACGTGGTGCAGAATCCCGCCCCCGAAATGGAAGCCCTGCATCGCGAGAAGCTGCTGCAGCCGGTGTCCTCGCCCTTGCATGCGCAGCTCATCGAGCAGGCGCTTCCCAAGCATGGGGAATGGGCGGGCATGCGCACCTATGTGTTCGTGCAGGCCTTCAATCCGCGGCGGGTATCGCGCGACGAGCTGCCGGCTTCTTATGAAGACCTGCTCGATCCGCGCTGGAAGGGGCGCCTGGGCATCGAGGCCAAGAACCAGGAATGGTTCATGACCCTGATGCAGCAGATGGGCGAGAAGAAAGGCCTGGATTATTTCCAGAGGCTGGTGGCCACGAACGGCATTTCGCTGCGCACCGGCCATTCGCTGCTGGCCAATATGGTGGTGGCGGGCGAAGTGCCCTTGGCCGTCACCATGTACAGCTATCTGGTCGAGCAGAAGAAGGCCGAGGGCGCGCCGATCGACTACGTGGCGCTTGCGCCCACCATCGCCTATACCGACGGCATCGGCATCGCCCGCAAGGCGCCGCATCCTCACGCGGCCATGCTGTTCTACGAATTCATGCTGAGCGAAGGGCAGCAAATGGTGGCCAGGGACCACCAGATCACGACGCATCGGCGCGACCTGCCCAAGCTGGACGTCTTTTCCCCCGTATACATCGATCCGGCCAAGGTGCTGGACACCTATGACGAATGGCACAAGCGGTATGACGACGTGCTCAACGGCCGGCCGATCGCCGGCGCGCCGTCGAAGTGAGCCGATATGAAAGCTGAACAGAACGAACTGCTGACACGCACGGGGCCGGGCACGGCGATGGGCGAGCTGTTTCGCCGCTATTGGATCCCGGCGCTGCTGTCCGAAGAGCTTCCCGAGCCGGACTGTGCGCCGGTGCGG
>Ga0182748_1003193_pt1 | contig 14003 bp, 15 predicted proteins | sample eDN3rd37CKraftOP_FD_128877 | JGI IMG/M metagenome (GOLD analysis project Ga0182748, IMG submission 128877) | Enriched Organic Plus compost microbial communities from Emeryville, California, USA - eDNA 3rd pass 37_C Kraft OP (version 2) (version 2) ...
ACGGGACCGGTGTCGCCGCTTTCTTGGTTGCTGTCTTCTTCTTCGCCTTCGGCGCGACGGCGGCGCTCTGCTCCACGACGACGGGCGGCAGCGAAATGGCCTCGCTGTTGGCCGATTGAGCTTCGACGCGGCTCACCGGCACGACAAGCGCAACAGTTGCGGCGGCTGCACATACGGGCAGCGCCTTGATACTCCGGAACATTGGTACTCAACTCCCCCAACACACTTTATCTCCCGGCGCCACGCGAAGAACGCGATGCCGGAGGTTCAGCAGTGCGGTGAGCGCGGTTGCGCACACGGGCCGGCATACGGCGCGGCCTTAAGCGTGCGCTGTGCGCTCAGGCTGGGAGAGGTGGACCGCGACTGCGCGGCGGCGGGAGATCGGCGGCGGCAACGTCTTCCCGCTCGAGGGCGAGAACGGGTGCCGCGTGGGGCATTGCGGGAAGCGCGACCGCTTCCGGCGCCACCAGAGCCAGCTGGTAGGCGGCGACGCCCTTACAGATCGGGCAGTTCGTCGCCGGCATCGCCGGGTGGCCATCGGGCGTACACATGGCATCGGCGAAGATGCCGATGTCGGCACGCTGGAGCTGCGTGTTGAATTGCGAGGTGAGGTGTCCGGGAAGGAGCAGCGCATAGAAGGCAACGCCCAGCAGCGCAAACGCTGCCGCGACCTTCCTCCGCATACTCTCTACGCTACCCACCATGCGCTAACCGTACCTGCGATCCTTACGCTCCTCAAGCGCCAAAGCCGCACAGCGGACTAGGTACTTTCCCTGCGGCCGCCGCTCGTCATCCCTGGAAAGTCGACGGGACGTTCCAGCGCCGACGTCGTTTTCTAGATGGGCATCACGGCCCCGAGGTGCTCCGCCAAGTTGTCGGTCGGCGTTTTGACGAGGTCCTTGTCGAGCTCGGCGTAGATCGCATGCTTCACGGGCTCGGACAGCGCGGCGCGCAAATCACCCAGGGCAGAGGGCGGCGCAACGAGAACAAGCCGGTCATAGGCTTTCTCCGCCAGCCCCTGTTCGAGCACCTTGCCAAGGTGCTTGGCGAAATCGCGCTTCAGCTCGCGGTGAGGATCGGTTCTCGGCGTGATCGCGTGGCGCGTATCGCCGACGGATTCGAAGCTGCGTCCGAGGCTGTCCCGAACCAGCTCACTGTCGGGGCGGTGATCGCCGTTAATCACCTGAAGCTGCTCGACGCCCTTGCCCGGCCCGCGGTTGGCGAAGAGACGCGCGTGCGCGCCGTCGGCGATCAAGATCCAGGTGACTGTCGGTTTCATGTGGGGCTTCTCCCTTTGCGTCGCGGCGCCACGACGGCGACTACGGAGTGTCACCGCGCAACCCTCACCAGGGTGTTGATGCGCGGTAGACACAATTTTAGCCAAGCTATTTCAATCGGCGGCCAAACACAAAGATCGTTGCGACAGGTATGACGAAGCCCATCACGAGGCTCACACCCACGATGTAGGGCAGGTTTTCGTAGTGGCCACGGGAAATCACGAAGATCTCATTGAGGTATTTCGTCTGCAGCGATCCTGCGACGAGGGCGAGATTCATGAGCGATGCCATGAGCGCGAACCATGTTGCGCGGTGACCGGCGGGTGCATAGATCGCGATCAGCGTGAGAAGCGGGATCATGCTGAGCTGGGCGAAGGGCGAGGTGGTTGCCGCATCGATGATGGCGATGGTGCGCGCGCCGAAACCGAAGACGCGCTCGGTCCAGTCGGCAAGGCCGAGGGTCAGTCCGAACGCGGGCAACGAAAGCAGCGTCGTTATCACCGTGAGCCATAGCAGCACCTGCGCGACGGGGCGGCGCGTGATGGCGTCGGAGAACAGCCACATGCCGAGCAGTGCGAGCGCTGCGCCGATCTGATTGAGCGTGCCCTGAAAGGCTTCATCGAAGCCGAGAACGTCGATGACGTACCAAGTGTAGCCTTGCCCTGCGAGCGGCATGGCGCGGTAGACGAAGATGATCAGCGCTGCAAAGAAGATCGTCCGCTGCGTTTCGGGATCGAGCTGGCTGATGATCCGCCACAGCATGGTGCAGATCACCGCCATCGAGACGGTGAAAACAATCTCCTGATTGTACGGCACCGAGGCGCCTGCCAGCGCCAGCACGAAGATGCCGAACACGATGCCGCCACCCAGGATGCGCCAGTCGATCCCGCGGCGCTCCACGGGGCGCAACTTGATCAGCAGCGCACCGCTCACGGAGATCAGCGGAATGATGAGCCCGGCGAGGAAGACGTTTTCGTAGCTGTAGATGCTGGCGATCCAGCCCGCGAGGCCGGCGACGCAGAACATACCGAACGACAGCGCGAGACGCCCGAGCACCTGCACCATGCCGAGGTCGCGGTCGACATCCTCCTTGAGACGCGGCGTGCCGTCGGGGTTCGTGCGATCGACAACCTCGGTGCTCATCGCATCGGCGACGACATCCTGGATGACGACGCCGAGCACGCTCACGAAAGCGCCGAGGCGGTAGAGGTTCTCAGGGCTGGCGAAGGTGATCCATCCGCCCGCGGCTCCGGCGAGCAGCAGCATGCCGGCGGCGATGAACGTGGCTCCGATGAAGACGTAGACGCGCCGCTGGGAGCCGAAGATCGGCACCGCATCGACGAGCTCGCCGAACACCATCTTTACCGTCCATGGCAGCGTGATCCAGACGTTCAGCGCGGCAAGCTCGGCGGGGCTGAGCGTGAGCGCGCCCTTCACCCAGAAGCTTTCGGCAACGGCGATGAGGCCCAGCGCGCCATAGGCGAAGTAGACCATCAGCAGCGGCAGGTAGCGGGGACGGAATGCGCGGATGGGATTGAGCAGCGCCGCTTCGAGCTGGCGCTTAACGTAGCCGCCGCTCCATGCCTCCGTTGCCGCCTCCATCGCGCTCCCTCCAGAAATGTCCGCCCGCTATAATCGCACGGACAGATAAACAAGGCGGGGACAGCCGTGGTCGAGGAAATACGCAGGTCGGGCGTCCAGGGCGAGACCAAGCTGCAGCGCTCGCTAGGCCTGTGGTTGAGCGTGCTTTACGGGCTTGGCGTCACTATCGGGGCCGGCATCTACGTGCTCATCGCACCGATGATTGCCCGGGCGGGCGTGCATGCGCCGCTCGCTTTCCTGCTTTCGGCGCTCGCCATGGCGCCTTCCGCGGCGACGTTCGCGGAGCTGTCCTCCCGTATGCCGCGGAGTGCAGGGGAGGCCACCTACGTGCACGCGGCTTTCCACTCAAATGCGCTCGCGCGCCTCGTGGGACTGCTCGTCATTGCCGTTGCGATCATCTCTGCGGCAACCGTAAGCCGTGGTGCTGCTGGGTATATTTCGGTGTTCGTCGATGCGCCCGCGGCCCTCATCACGGGCGCGGTGGTCTTGCTGCTCGGCGTGGTCACGGCGTGGGGGATCAAAGAGTCCGTCGCGTTCGCGGGTGCCATGACGCTGATCGAAGTCAGCGGATTGTTGCTGATCGTCGTCATCGGCACGATCCACCACCCGTGGGAGTTCGTTCATCGGCTGCCCGAGACGTGGAGCGGATTTGGCGAAGCGGGCGCATGGGTGGGCGTGTTCGGCGCGGTGCTGCTGGCGTTCTTCGCCTTCACGGGCTTCGAGGGCCTTGCAAACATCGCCGAGGAGGTGAAGCACCCGGCACGTACGCTGCCGGCGGCGATCTTTCTCACGCTCGGAATCGTAACGCTGCTCTACATGCTCGTCGTGTGGGTGGCGCTGATCGCCGTGCCGCATTCGGAGCTCGGCTATTCGCCGGCGCCGCTGAGCCTCGTCTACGAACGTGTCACGGGGGCCTCGCCCGCGGCCATAACCGCGATTGCCATCGCCGCTACCGTCAACGGCATTGTCGTTTTCATGGTGATGGGGTCGCGCGTCATCTATGGGATGGCGACGCAGGACCTGCTGCCGGTGTGGCTGGCGAAGGTGAGCCGGCAGACACACACGCCTATCGCAGCGACGGCGATCGTGGTGGCCGCGGTGCTGATCCTCGCTCTCGCCTTCCCGATCGAGGATCTCGCCGAAGCCAGCTCGCGCGTCACGCTCGTGGTGTTCGCGTTCGTCAACGCTGCGCTGATCAAGCTGAAAATGGATGCCGTGCCGCCACCCGCGGACAGCTTTACCGTCTCGACGTGGGTGCCCGTGGCGGGACTGGCGGCCAGCCTTGCCCTGTTAGCAAGCGAGCTTCTGCCGCGATTGTGAGGCGCGGCAGAAGCCCGTGGCTAGGTGCAGGGTTTTATGCAGGGTCCGTAAGAGAAAATGCGAATGGAGTGTGGAATCAATCACGGCCAGCGCGCGTGCGCGGCACGACCCAGGGGCGCTCATCGAACCCCATGGACGATGTGTTGAGCGGGGTGCCTGGGCCGGTGAATACGCCGCCACCAAACTGCAGGCCCGTACGGCCCGTGCTCGCGGCGGCCTTATCTTCGGCAAGGCCGAGTTGTGCGCGCAGATCGGTATCGAGGCTCACGCCCGCTGCCGACGGCGCATCGGGCGCGAGATTGGCCGATCCGCTCGCCGGGGTGCCACCACCGTTCTGGATGTCGAACGCCAGCGCCGGCGGCGCCAGTAGTGCAACAGCCAATAGCGCAGCTCCAAGGGTCGACGCAGACCGCATAGATCTTATCCTCCCGCAAATAGAAGCCTTATTCTGCCGCCAATATTGGGCAGGTACATGGCCACGGAAGTGGCGCCGCGCATTTGACTGAACGCTGTGTCAAAGAAGCAACGCTTAAAGGTCGCGGACCGGGGTCCATAGGCTCTGGCTTCGCTTTCACCAGGGAAAGCACAACCGGTAGCTGCTGCGATGCCTGGCCGGACACGCATTCTCGCCGTTGCACTGATCCTGCTGTTCCTGCCGGGCGCTTCCTCGCGCCCGCTGGTCCACTATATCTTCGACGCCGCGCGGACCGAGGTGCACTTCACCTACAGCCTGCCGCTGTCGAAAGGGCGCGGGCACTTCACCGACGTCAGCGGCTCCGCTTACATCGACGACCTGGCGCTGCAGCGGGCATCCGTGGAGGTGGTCATCGGTACGCGCTCGCTGCGCGCCGATACGAAGACCGCCCAGCGGGAGTTGGCGGGAAAGAACTTCTTCTCGGCCGCGGCGCATCCAAAAATTCACTTCAAAAGCCGGCGCGTGCGGGCGATTGGCCCGGCGCTCGCCGAAGTGCGGGGCGATGTATCCATTCGCGGTATCACGCGGCCGACCGTTTTGCGTGTGAGGCTCGAGCCCCGGCAAGCGTCGGGTGCGCGCCGAATGCGGGCGACCACACGCATCCGGAGGAGCGATTTCGGCATGACCGCCTATCCGCTGTTCGTCGCCGATTGGGTCGAGATCCAAATCGATGCGACGCTTCTTCCTGCGCCCTGACGTCGTGCACGGGTTTTCCGCAGCCGCCGATATCTCCCCGGTCGCTGACCACCTATGTCCCTCACCGCTTAAAATCCGCCTGCGGATCATATCCCGGTAACGATTGCACGCTACCGTTTCGGCCCGTGCGAGAGGGTCGATATGCAATCTCCCGGTGATACCGGCGGCCAGGACGCCGCCCTCGATTTCGAAATCTCGATGGCATTCCAGCCCATCGTGGACCTCGAACAGCGAAACATATTCGCCTACGAGGCGCTCGTGCGCGGCACCGACGGCGCGCCCGCAGAAAGTGTCCTGGCGCGCGTCAACGATCGTAACCGCTACGCATTCGACCAGCGCTGCCGCGTGCGCGCGGTGGAGCTTGCCGCAGCGCTCGGCATGCAGCAGATGCTGAGTATCAATTTTATGCCAAATGCCGTTCACGAACCGGCGCGGGACTTGCGCGCGACGCTCGAGACCGCGCTGCGCAACGGCTTTTCCGTCAGCCAGATCATCTTCGAAACAACCGAAGATCATCACGGAGTTGACGATGAGGTGCTACGCAACATCTTCTCCACCTATCGCATGCACGGCTTCAAGACGGCACTCGACGGTTTCGGCGCGGGGTATGCCGATCTCAATCTGCTGGCCGACTTCCAGCCGGATTTCCTGAAAATCGATCGTGGACTGGTGCAGGGCATCGAACGGGATCGCGCACGGCAGACGATCGTCGGGGCGATCGCGGCCATCGGAACTCTGCTCGGCATCCGCGTCATCGCCAAAGGGATAGAGGACGCCCGCGCGGCGTCGGTGCTGCATCACCTTGGGATCAACCTCATGCAGGGTCATCTGTTCGCCGAGCCGGGTTTCGAGACGCTGCCGCGGGTGGATTTCAATGCCGCGCTCGCCGGAGCCGCGCGCTACAGCGGCAGCGGTGCGGTTTAGCTTTCCCTCGCGAGATCGCGACGCCTCACCTGCCGATCGGCACCTTGGCGAGCACCCGCCCGGAGGCATCGGCGATCTCGAATGTCGAACGGGTGGGCGTGTGCTGCTCGTCGACGGCCTCGTCCAGCAGAAGCTCAGCGCCCGCCTGCCTTGCATCGGCAATGGCCTCGTCAAGGGTGTCGAACTCCAACCCCAGGCGGTCTATCTCGACGCCGGAAGCTGATCTCACATGGAAGTAATAGCGCGGCATCCATCGTCCCTTCTGGATCAAAGCTGTAACCCGATGCCAAGCCCTCGGTTCCCGGTTTCGCGATCCCTACGAATGTCATACAGGGCGGGAACTTCCTGGGCCACGCCGGACAAAACGGCACCCATACATAACCGGCCGCACGGCCGACATCTTCCCGCCGTAGGTCATTCCTGATGGCGTGTTGGAGCGGTCAGCGTACTGCGTTAGCATGACCGCACCTCGGTTCCGGAGATCCCCCATGGCTGCCTCGCAGCTATCCGCAATACGCTGCCGCGCCGCCGCCGCGCACGTCGCCCTGCTCGCGTTCGCATGTGCTCCCGCGCAGGCCGGTCCGGGGGACGAAATCGGCGATGCGCGAACGATCGTCAGCATCGTGACGGCCGACTACGAGCAGGAGGCACGCGAGCTCACCATCGGAGACATCGTGCGCCAGAACGAGGTGATCGAAGTGGCGAACGACGGCCGCGGCGAGTTCCGTCTCAACGACGATACCAAGCTGGCGCTCGGCCCCGGCGCGCGCATGGTGCTCGACAAGTTCGTTTACGACAGTGACAAGAAGGCGGGATCGATCGTGCTCGATCTCACCAAGGGCGCCTTTCGCTTCATCACCGGCATCGCGAGCAAGCCGACATATCTCATACGCACGCCCAATGCGTCGATTGCCGTGCGCGGCACGATCTTCGACGCTTTCGTATTGCCCGATAACAGTGCGTGGCTGCTACTGCATGAGGGCGTCATCGAAGTAACGGCCGCGAAAGACGTCTGTCATGTTCTCGACCGGCCCGGTCAGCTCATCCAGATCGACGCCGCCGGCACGGTGAGCAAGCCGCTCAACTGGCGTGACATGCAAGGCCGGGAGGCGGCCGATTTCGATGTCGCATTTCCGTTCGTCGCCACGGCGCCGCAGATCGAGCCGGTCCCGCCGACGACGCGCAACGGAGTGATCGAGGCGGCGCTTCCGGAAGAGGAACCCAAGACCTGCTCCAGCTCGGCCAAGCCGAAGATCAGGAAGGCTGACGACAGCAAGCCGACGCGGAAGAAGAAGCGCCAGGCGAGCAATGACGATAAGCCGCGCAGGAAGGCGCGCAGGCCGGACTACGATGCGGACGACTACGGCGGCGGCGCGCGCGCCATGGACATCATCATTGGCGGGGGCGGCGGATATCGCCCGGGCGGATATGGAGGCGGCGGCCGGCCCGGAGGCGGTGGCGGCTATGGCGGCTATGGCGGCAGCACTGGAGGATCCCGCGGGCGCTAAGGCGCCGCGGTCGCCAAAGCTGAATACCCGCACACTTGAACAGGATAGTACGGTAGGCCGGTAAAGCGGCGGGCTATTTCTTCTCCAGCAACGCCTTCGTGCGTCCGAGCAGTACCGTCTTCAACGGCTCCCATAGTTTCCGCAGGAGCATCGGCAGGACGACCTCCAGCTTCACCGCCTCGTCCTCGACCTGCAGCGAACCCTCGATTGCCTGGCCGAACGCGCGCACGGTGAACGGCATGCGGTCGTTCGCCCACGGCTGCTGCTCGAGCGTGAACATGCTTGACGCCGGCACGCCCTCGAGGCCGGACTTGAGCCGCTTCAGTGCTTCCTCCCGCCCGAGGGAGTGGGGAATGGAAACCGTCAAAGGCGCCGCCATATCGTCGATCCTCGTCGATGGTCCGGCCGGTGGGCGATAGCGTGAATACCCGCACACGGCATAGTCTCAGCTAGCATATAGCGGGCCGGTGCCGGGTTCACCACGAGGGTAGACCTATCTATCCAGCCTTCCGTTGCCCCGGAGCTTTTGACCATCCGGCCTGCTAAAGTGATCCAATGCAACGATCAGCCTCCGGGTGAGCCATTGACCACCACGAAACCTGACGCGAAGTCCGCCAAGCCTGACGGGAAAACAGTCGACCAGAAGGCGGCCGAAGCTGCCGAAGGCCTGAGCCGGGCCGAGGTCAAGCACATCAAGGAATCCCGGCGTCCGCGGGCGGCGGTGGTCTACGAGATCGTGCGCACGGAGGGCGAGGCTGAGCTGATAAGACCCTTCTCGGCGCTGTGGTGGTCAGGGGTAGCCGCTGGTATCTCGATCGGTTTTTCATTCCTTACCGAGGCGGCGCTCGCGGCGCACCTGCCCCAGTCGGAATGGCGGCCGATCATCGCCAAGCTCGGCTATGCAGTTGGATTCCTCATCGTCATTCTCGGCCGACAGCAGCTCTTCACCGAAAACGTGCTGACCGCCGTGCTGCCGGTCATCTCGCGGCGCAAGCTCGACTGGTTCCTCTCGATGGTGCGGCTGTGGGGAATCGTTTTGCTCGCGAACGTCGTGGGCTGCTTCGTGTTCGCGCTGGCGCTCTCCTCGCTGCCCATCGTCGGCGCCGATGTCGGCAGGGAGATGCACGGGATCGTCGTGCGGCTGATGGAGAACTCGCCGTTCGAGATGTTCGCGAAGGGCATCGGCGCTGGATGGGTGATCGCGGCGCTGGTGTGGATCCTCGCTTCCACCGACGATCTGCAGTTCTTCGTCATCGGGTTGCTGACGTACCTCATCGCACTGTTCGGCTTCACGCATATCGTCGCGGGATCGGCCGAGGCGATTTATGGCGCGTTGACGGGCGCAGCGACGTTCGAACAGGCCTTCGCGGGATTCTTCCTGCCGACCCTCGCCGGCAACATCTTCGGCGGCACCGTTCTGTTCTCGGTGCTCAGCTATGCGCAGGTCCGCGAGGAGATCTCAGCGACGAAGAGACGGCGCAACTGAACGGCGCAAAGTGCGCCGAACGCCCCTTGCGCTACTTCGATGTCCGGAACGCTCAGGCGCTGCGGCGCTTGCGCGTTGCGGCGGCCTTCTTCGCCGAAGCTGATCGGGCCGATGCCGGACGCGCTGCCGATGCCTTACCGCCCAGCCGACCGCCCTTATGGGCTGCGGGCCGGCCCGTGCGCTTGCCACGTCCCGATCCACCGGGTGCTTTCCCGCCGGCATCGTCCTTGTTCACCGTCGCCCATGCACGGCGCTCGGCTTCCTTCTTGCCGACCCCGCGCTTCTCGTAACCTTCGGCGATGTGGTCGGCCTTACGCTCTTGTTTGCCGGTGTATTTCGTCTTAGCTCCGCGGGGCATGGGATCACTCCTCAGTTCCATGCTGCATCCAGCGATGCTAACCCGCATCCGATTGTAAGGGTTCCGCGTTTCTCCCGCAGCGCCTCTGCTAGACTGCAGCGAATCATCAAGGAGATGCCATGGCCCGCCGATCCGGCAGCGCCGATCTGCCCCTGCATTCGGGGCGCGTGCCGCACTGGCTTGCGGCGCGCATGGCCGACCTTGGCGCTGTCATCACAGAAGCCATCGTCCACCATTACGGCCGCGACGAGTTCCTCAGCCGCCTTGCCCATCCGTTCTGGTTCCAGTCGTTCGGTTCGGTCATGGGCATGGACTGGCACTCGTCCGGTATCACGACGAGCGTCATCGGCGCCTTGAAGCGCGGCCTGGCGCCCCGCTCGCGGGAGCTCGGGATCTACGTGTGCGGCGGGCGCGGGCGCCATTCGCGGCACACACCGGATGAGCTGACCGCGCTCGGAGAGCGCGTCGGACTGGACGCAGCGGAGCTGACACGCGCGAGCCGGCTCGTCGCCAAGGTCGACAGCGCGGCGGTACAGGACAGCTTCGACCTTTATCTGCACGGATTTTTCGTAACGGACGACGGCAAATGGACGGTGGTGCAGCAGGGGATGAACGGTGCAGCCCGGCAGGCGCGGCGCTACCATTGGCATTCGGAAGAGGTGCGCGATTTCGTCGATGCGCCGCATGCGGCCATCGAGGGGCGGTCGCTGGGGAACATCGTCAACCTCACCGACCGGCGGGCAGCGCCCTCGCGCAGCGCCCAGCTCGATATGCTGGCCGAGCTCGGGCCGGATCGCATCGCTGACACGTATGCGCGCCTCACCGATGCGGAGATAACACCGGACAAGGCTTCCACCCAGCGCGCCGATCAACCGATGCTGCCGCACCTCGTCATGCCGGAGCATCACGACGTGCGTTCGTCGGACGTGTTTACGCGGCGCCTGCATGGCACGCTCGCGGCTGCGGCGGAACGCGGCCCGATCGACTTCCCCGACCTGTTGCTGACGCCCGGCGTCGGCGCGCGCACGGTGCGTTCGCTCGCGATGGTCGCCGAGGTCGTGCATGGCACGCCGTGCCGCTTCCAGGATCCGGCGCGCTATTCGCTCGCGCTCGGCGGCAAGGATCGCCATCCCTTCCCCGTGCCGGTGAAGGTCTATGACGAGACGATCCGCGTCTTGAAGGGGGCGGTCGAGCGCGCGCACATGGGGCGTGAGGAAACGCTCGCGGCGCTACAGCGGCTCGATGCGGAAGCGCGGCGACTGGAACGCACCGCGACTGGGCCTTCGCTCGACGCCTTTATCGCGGGTGAACGCGAAGCCTCGCCGGACCTCGGCGGCCGATCGGTGTTCGGCTGGGAGACGGACACCGGGCGCATGGCGCGCAAGCGCTGAACGCAAGCGCTTTTCGCGCCAGCATCAGACCAGGGCGTGCTCGCGGTTCGCCGCGGCACTCGGCTCGCCTGCCACCCACGTTTCCAGCACATCGATCTCCACCGGCTCGAAGGCCACCATGTCGGCGCGGAAGCCCGGTGCGAGGCGCCCGAGCATCGTGCCGAGGCCGAGGAAATCCGCCGGCTCGGTGGATGCAAAGCACAGCGCCGTAGGGAGCGGAACCTGTAGATCGCGCACGGTGTTGCGCACGCAGCTCGCCATGTCGATGGCGGCGCCCGCGAGCGTACCGTCGGCGCGCGTACACCGGCCATCGCGCGCGGTGATCGTCTGCCCGTATAGCTCGAACGTCGCTTTCTTGCCGCCGACGGGGGGCATCGCATCGGTGACGAGCATCGGATGCCCGGTGCCCCGCACGGCGAGCCGCAGCACCGCGGGCGCGACGTGCACGCCATCTACGATCATGCCGAACCATGCAGCGGGCGCTTCCAGTGCCGCAGCGATAGGCCCCGGATCGCGGCTCGCGAGCGGGCGCATGGCGTTGAAGAGGTGCGTGAAGCCGGTGATCCCCGCGGCCAGCGCGGCCTGCGTTTCACCGTAGGTCGCCATCGAATGGCCGAGGGAGACGCGCACGCCCGCGAGCGTCAACGCGGTGATGAACTCAGTTGGAACGCGCTCGGGCGCGAGCGTGACGAGCACGGTGCCGCAGGGCCAGCCTTTCAACAGCTCGAGGTCACGCGGCTCGGGCGAGCGGAACATCGCGGCATCGTGCACGCCGGGCTTTTCCGGCGACAGGAACGGGCCCTCGAAATGGATGCCGAGCACGCCCGGGTTTGCCGCAGCGGCTGCCTGTGCGGCAGCCAATGCGGTGCACATCTTCTCGTACGTGTCGGAAATGAGCGTCGGCATCAGCCCCGTCGTGCCATAGCGCCGGTGCGCAGCCGCGATGGTGTTGATGGCGGCAACGGTGGGATCCTCGTTGAGGAGCACGTCACCGCCGCCGTTCACCTGAACATCGATGAACCCCGGGGCGAGCCACGTGTCTCCCGGGAGTTCCATGACCGGCAGCGACGCCGGCACCTCACCGCGCGGCACGACCTCGACAATGTGCGCGCCTTCGACGATCACCGCGTGGTCTTCGAGCACGGTGACACCGTCGAAGACATTGCGCGCAGCAACGGCATGGCAAGGATTGATCGTCGTCATAGAGTGCTCGTCACCTTGCTGAGATGGCGGGGGCGGTCCACGTCGATGTCGAGGCGTTCCGCGAGCTGCACCGCCATGGCGTAAAAGCTCTGGATGAGACAGATGGCATCGGTTTCCGGCTGATCGGGCGGCAACACCGGAAGGCGCGCCGGACTGGCGCCGCCGGGCTCGGCGACGAACAGCGCGGTTCCCATGCGCCTGAGGTCGGCCGCGAGCTGGCGCATGCCGGGCGCGGCTGCGTCGTTCGGCGTGAACATCAAAATCGGATAGCGCGTTTCGACGAGTGATACCGGCCCATGCATGAACTCCGCGCCGCTGAAGGCCTCGGCGTGGAGGTTGCACGTCTCCTTCAGTTTCAGGGCTGCTTCGCGGGCGATGGCGAGCGTCGAGCCACGGCCGATGGTGACGAGACTGTCCGCTTCGGCGAGCACCGGCACGGCAGCGCTCCAATCGAGCCCCGCGGCGGCGCCAAGGCGCTCGGGCAAGCGTTCGATCGCCTCCTCCAGCACGGCATTTCCGGCCCAGCGCGCCGTGAGCCGCGCCAACGCGCCTACCGTCGCGATGAAAGTCTTGGTCGCGGCAACGCTCAACTCCGGACCCGCGCAGATGGGCAGCACGACATCGCTCATATTCGCGAGGGGGGAATCCTCCGCATTGGTGACCGCGACCGTAAGCGCGCCGGAGCGCTTGGCGCTTTCGGTTATGGCGAGCAGATCATCGCTGCGGCCCGATTGCGAGATCGAGAGGACGAGCTGATCCTTGAGGTGCAGTCCGCCGCCATAGATGCTGGCGATGCTGGGCGCGGCGGGGGATACGGGAATGCCGAGGTAACGCTCGATCAAGTGCTTCGCGAACGCGGCGGCGTGCCCGGAGCTGCCACGGGCACACGTGACGACGACATTGGGCGGGTGCTTCTGCAAGCGCCGTGCGAGGTCCGCCAGCGGCTCGGAAAGCACCTGCTCCTGGCGGAAGATGGCGAGCGGCGCCTCGCTCAGCTCCTGCGCCATTTTTGCTTTCGCCGTTCCCATATCCGCCGTGCCCTTGTCGCAGGTTTGCGTTGTCATCATCGATTGTCATGAACGGTTTGCCGCCACCTGCGGCGCCACCATGTGGAGTGCGGCGTCGCGTGCGAGCTGCAACGCTCCGCTCAATGCATCGCCCTTCGGTGTGACGAGAAGCTGGCGGGTGTCCGGAGCCAGCCACGGCTCGATGCTCGCGGCAAGACCACCCGACAATGCCAGTCTCGGCACGCCCAACGCAGCGAGGCGACGGGCAATGGCATCGATGTGCTGCCCCGCTGCGGTGAGCAACTCGCGCGAGGCGGGATCGTTGCGGGCAGCATATTCCAGGACGAGCGGGGCAAGAACCGCGAAGTCCCGCGGCCGGGCCTGCCCCATCCAGCGCACGATCGCATGGGGGTCGCCGTCGAAGCGCTCCAGCACACGCTTGAGCATATCCGTCCAGGGTGCGCGGCCGTCGTAGGCCCACAGCACGCGCCGCGCGACCTCGCACCCGAGCCATGCGCCGCTGCCCTCGTCGGACACCGGAAAGCCCCATCCGCCGACACGGTACTCGCGCCCGCCAACGAGACCCCAGCCGACGCTGCCGGTGCCGATGATGATGATGCCGCCGTTCTGACCGCCGTGGGCGCCGATGCATGCGGCATGCGCGTCCGTCGTGAGGATCGTTTGCATGAATGGCAGGTTGTATGTGCGGGCGGCTGCGAGATGCGTCGGCTCGCTCGCCCCAGCCAAGGCCAGGCA
>Ga0182748_1003199_pt1 | contig 13978 bp, 13 predicted proteins | sample eDN3rd37CKraftOP_FD_128877 | JGI IMG/M metagenome (GOLD analysis project Ga0182748, IMG submission 128877) | Enriched Organic Plus compost microbial communities from Emeryville, California, USA - eDNA 3rd pass 37_C Kraft OP (version 2) (version 2) ...
CCACGGCGGTCAAGCTGGCCCGCAAGCTGATCGAAGAGGACAAGGTCGACCTGATCATCGGTTCCAGCAGCGTTCCCGCCGCGATTGCGGTCGCCGAAGTGGCCTCCGAGCTGAAAACACCCCAGATCTCGCTCTCGCCCACGCCCATCAAGGCCCAGGACAATCCATGGTCGTTCGCCGTGCCGCAGCCCATCAACATCATGATGGGATCGCAGGTGCAGCACATGAAGCAGCACGGCGTCAAGACGGTGGGCTACCTGGGCTTCTCGGACTCCTGGGGCGAACTGGTGCTTTCGGGCCTGAAAGCCACCACCAAGGACGCCGGCATCGACATCGTGGCCGAAGAGCGCTATGGCCGCGTCGACACCAGCGTGTCGGGCCAGGTGCTCAAGCTCATCGCCGCCAAGCCGGACGCCGTCGTCCTGGGCGGCTCGGGCACGCCGGGCGCGCTGCCACAAGTCACGCTGCGCGAGCGCGGCTACAAAGGCCCCATCTACCACAATCACGGCGTCATCAATAAAGACTTCCTGCGCGTGGGCGGCAAGGCGCTCGAAGACGCTTATGCGCCCACCGGGCCGGTCATGGTGGCCGAGCAGCTGCCCGACAGCAACCCCATCAAGAAAGTCGCGCTCGAGTTCACCCAGGCTTACGAAGGCAAGTTCGGCCAGGGCACGCGCAACGCTTTTGCGGCCTATTCATGGGACGCCTACCTGCTGGCCGATAACGCGGTCAAGGCGGCCCTCGAGAAGGCGCAGCCGGGAACGAAGGAATTCCGCAATGCCGTGCGCGACGCGCTCGAGAACAGCAAGGAAGTCGTCGGCACCCACGGTGTCTACAACATGTCGCCCACCGACCATACCGGCCTGGACGAGCGCGCCAGCGCCCTGGTTCAGGTCAAGAACGGCGACTGGAAGCTGGTGGAATAAGCCTGTGGAACGGCCGCGGCCGCTTCAGGCCGCGGCGAGTTCTTCGGCGCATCACCGCAGGAAGAACCCGCCGACCTTGCCGCCCTGGGTATTCAGGGTGGCGAGCAAGTCGTCTCCGCCGTCCTTGAAGCTCAGCTTCCACAACGAGAGTTCGTGGCCGTGCTGCATCATATTGCCCAGGTGCTGCGCGGTATAGCCTTGTTTAAGGCGCGGCCCCACTACCTGGGCGACATCGTTGAACTGCTGAGGGGTGATGGCGGCGAAAGCCGGAGTCCCGGGGGCGACGAAAGCGGCGTGATCCTGCTCGGCCACCGCGGTAAGCAGCCCTTCCAGCGCCTGTCTGTCCTGAGCATCGCCGGGGCCGGCTGCGTGCGCGACAGAGCCCATTGCGAGCGCCGCCAGAACGAAGAGCTGAGTCAGCATTCTGTTCAAGTGATTCATGGTCGTCTCCTATGCGAGTCCGAATTCCAGCAATATACGTTCCATGAACAAGCGATGCATCCGGGGCGGGCTAGGTAATCCGCGTGCCGCCCGGAACGCTGCGCACGAGCAGGACCAGACCCAGCGACAGGACGAAGATCAGCATCGCCGCCAGCGGCGTCTGCCATGCCGTGCCGGACGTGGGCATATACAGGCCGGTCCGCTTGCCAAGGTCCAGAAAAATGGGATGCGCCAGATAGATGCCGAAGGTCAGCGGCGCCACGGCGGGCATGCGCGGCAGGCTGCGCGCATTCAAAATCAGCTGGAATACGGCCAGCGACATCAGCGGCACGGTCAGGCTGAAGGTGTCATAGAAATAGACATTCAAGGCATCGGCCGACGACAGCACGCTGGCGCCGACCGCCGTTAGGGCGATGCTGGCGCACAGGACCAGGCCCGGCGTGGGCAGGCGCAATTCGCCTTCGAACATCATGCGCCCGGCCAGGAAATAACTGATGTAGGGCAGGAACCAGGTCAGAAAAAAGCCGTAGCCGTCGGCATTGAGTTCGCGATGCAGGGTTTGCAGAATGGCCAGCACGAAGATGGCCACCACCGCGGCCATGCGCTGGCGGTGCGAGCAGCGCTGGTAGACCGCCCGCAGATACGGCGCGAACAGGTACAAGCCCGCCAGCATGTACAGATACCAAAGATGGTAGTAGGGCGCGCCGCTGGTGGCTTTGCGCAGCCAGGCGGATGCGTCCATGGGCACGCCGTCCAGACGGTACATCAGGGCGCCCCACAGCAGGTAGAAGGCCGACCAGAACACGATGGCGGGCGCAATGCGCACGGCGCGCCTTTGATAAAAATACTTGAACGGCTCGCGCTTGGCGGGGTTCAGCAGCAGCGCGCCGCTGATCATGACGAAGACCGGCACGCACCAGCGCGAGGCGGCGTCATAAAGATTGGCCCATTGCCAATCGGTCGAACCATAGTCCAAGACGCTGGTAAGGGGAAAGGCCGCGCAATGCAGCAACACGACCGCGAAGGCGGCCATCCAGCGGGCGGCATCGAGTTTGTCGTAGTCGGCTTGCTGTATGGGCATGGCACCTTTTGAAGAGTAGAGCTGCCATTACCTTAACAGCCGCACCCGCCATCGAGCATGCAGAAGCGCGGAAGATGTTGCTGAATATGAAAGCGAACCAGGCGGCGGGCCGCGGTCAACTGAGCGCCGGTTCGGCGGCGTGCGCGTAGGCGTCCAGCGCCGACGATAGGTCGCGCCACAAGCCCTCGGCGTCTTCCAGCCCGGCGTGCAGGCGCAGCAGGGGGCCTTGGGCCTGCCATGGGGCGGTCGTGCGCAACGGCGCATCGACCGGCAGGGCCAGGCTTTCGTAGCCGCCCCAGGAAAGGCCGATGCCGAACAGCTGCAGACTGTCGAAAGCCCGGGCCAGAGCGTGTTCTTGTTCGGCCATGGGCTTGAGCACCACGCCGAACAGGCCGCTCGCCCCTTTGAAATCGCGTTTCCAGCAGGCATGGCCCGCCGCCTCGGGCAGGGCCGGATGCAAGACCTGGCCGACGGCGGGATGGCACTGCAGGCGCTGCGCCAATAGCATGGCGGTTTCCTGATGGCGCTGCAGGCGGACCGACAGGGTGCGCAATCCGCGCAAGGCCAGGTAGAGGTCGTCGGGCCCGGCGGTCTGGCCGAAGTCGTGGGCGCCGGCCTGCAGGGTGGGCCAGGCCCGCGCATTGGCGGTGGCCGCGCCCAGTATGGCGTCGGAATGGCCCACCAGATATTTGGTGGCGGCATGGATGGAGACGTCCACGCCATGCTCGAAGGGCTTGAAATACAGCGGCGTGGCCCAGGTGTTGTCCATCATGACAATCGCCCCCTGTCTGTGGGCCGCCGCCGCGATGGCGGGAATGTCGCCGACCTCGAAAGTCTGGGAGCCGGGCGACTCCACATACACCACACGGGTGTTGGCGCGCAGGCGCGACGCGATGTCGGCGCCCTCGAGCGGTGGAAAGAAGGTCACCTCCACTCCCAGGCGCGCTAGGGTGCCGCAGGCGAAGGCCCGCGTGGGGCCATAGACATTGTCCGTCATCAGCACGTGGTCGCCGGGCGCCAGAAAGGCCAGCAGCGCGTGCGTGCAGGCGGCCAACCCGGAAGGAAAGACAATGGCCCCGTGAGCATTCTCCAGTTCGGCCAGCATGTCGGCGAAGGCGCGGGTCGTGGGCGTGCCGAAGCGGGCGTAGTGGCCATAGGGATTGCCGCCGCTTCGGCTGCGCCGCCAGTCGTCGTAGGAATCGACCAGCAGCGTCGAGGCGCGGCAGGCCGGCGTATTGACCAGGCCGCCGAAGCCGGCCGGCGCGCGGCCCGCGTGGATCAGAAGAGTGTCGTCGTGGGAAGTGCTCATGAGAAACATGATAGGCCGCGTCCCGCGAAGTATTATTGCTATTTTTGACTCTGGAAAGCGATAATAGGAAATAATTTTTCGTGATTGTTAGGTTTATAAGAAAATAATTCCAAATAATCGCCCAGCGTCCAAGCTAGTCCACTTGACGAGGTCCAATGGATAAACTCGATCGCCATATTCTCGAGCAGCTTCAGGCCGATTGCTCCCTGCCCCTCAACGACCTGGCCGAGCGCGTGGGCTTGAGCCCCACGGCCTGCTGGCGGCGGGTGCAAAAGCTTGAAGAACGCGGCGTCATCCGGGCCCGCGTCGCGCTGCTGGACGGCGCGCGCCTGAATGTGGGCGTGACGGTGTTTGTGGCGGTGCGCACCAGCCGGCATGACGCCCGCTGGCTCGAACAGTTTCACGCGGCGGTCGCCACCATACCCGAGGTGGTCGAGCTGTACCGCATGTCGGGCGACACCGACTACCTGATGCGGGTGGTGGTGCCCGACGTCGCCGCCTACGACCGGGTCTACAAGCGCCTGATCCGCATGGCCGAACTGGCCGACGTCAGCTCCAGCTTCGCCATGGAGCAGATCAAATACACGACGGCGCTGCCGCTGGATTATCTGCCCGATCAATAAACCGCCGGCACATACATGTCGGCGGGCACCGGATGGCGGAAATAATCGGGGTTGTATTCTCGCGGGGGCAGGGTGATTTCCGGATGCTCCAGGTCGCCATAGGGAATCTGGCCCAGCAGATGGCGGATGCAGTTCAGTCGCGCACGCTTCTTGTCCACGCCGTCGACGATCCACCAGCGCGCCTCGGGTATATGGGTGCGCTCGAGCATGATTTCCTTGGCCTTGGTGTAGTGCTCCCAGCGGCGGCGCGACTCCAGGTCCATGGGGCTGAGCTTCCATTGCTTCAGGGGATCGCGGATGCGCATCACGAAGCGGGTGTGCTGCTCCTCGTCGGTGATGGAGAACCAGTATTTCACCAGGACGATGCCCGAGCGCACCAGCATTTTCTCGAACTCGGGCACCGAGCGGAAGAACTCCTCGTATTCCTCGTCGGTGCAAAAGCCCATGACCTTTTCGACGCCGGCACGGTTGTACCAGCTGCGATCGAACAGTACGATTTCGCCGCCCGCCGGAAGATGGGACACGTAGCGCTGAAAATACCATTGCGTGCGTTCGCGCTCGCTGGGGGCGGGCAGGGCCGCCACGCGGCAGATGCGCGGATTGAGCCGCTGGGTGATCCGCTTGATGGCGCCGCCTTTGCCGGCTGCATCCCGGCCTTCGAACAGCACCACTATCTTGAGTTTATGGGCCTGCACCCAGTCCTGCAGCTTGACCAGCTCGCGCTGCAGCCGGAACAGCTCGCGAAAGTAGAATCGGCGGTCCAGGCGGCCTTCGGGTGTGGGGCCTTGCGGCGGCACCTCCAGCAGCAGCTCATCGAGCCGCTCGTCGTCCAGCTCCATTTCCAGTTCTTCATCGAAACTGTCGAGCAGTTCGGCTTCGGCGCGCTGGGCCGGCGAAATGGGCGGCGGGAGAGGGCGGGTATCGGTCATGTCGAAAGCGCAGAAGTGGGCGACGCCGCCAGTTTGCCTCATGGATCTGGCGATTTCATGACAGCGGGGAACAGGACTTGCGGACGAGCGCGTACCCGGCGGGCATCTGGGTTGCTGGTTCCTGGCTTCAATATTTCGCGCCGCAAGGCGGCGCTTTGAAGGCCTTGATATGGAGATCGCCATGCCACATGAAAACTTCCAGTCATGCATCGACGCATGCAACGCCTGCGCCACGGCGTGTGACCATTGCGCGGCGTCCTGTCTGAATGAACAGGACGTCAAAAGCATGGCGCATTGCATTGAGCTCGACATGGACTGCGCCCAGATCTGCCGGCTTGCGGCCGGCTATATGTCCAGGGGAAGCCGGTTCGCCGCAGCGCTGTGCCGGCTATGCGCGGAGGTCTGCGAGGCCTGCGCGCAGGAATGCGCCCGGCATCAGATGGAACATTGCCAGCGCTGCGCCGAAGCATGCTGCCGATGCGCCGAGGAGTGTCGACGCATGACGCAGTCGGCCGGCGCGTGAGCGCCGCCCGCGCGTAGGCGCCGGCATTCGGCCATCGAGGGTCAGTAAGGCACTTGCTTGCTGAATTGCACGGGCAGCCCCACCTTGGCGCCGGGCAGCGCCGCCTTGAGTGCGCGCAGGGCGTCGACCGCCTGGGCGAAATCGGCGTACTTGGCCACCGTGATGTCGGTCGGTTCGAAGTGCTGCACCGACACGGGCCGGGGTTGGGTTTGTTGAATCACCGCCTGGACGCCGGCAGGCGCTTCGGATACGACCACCTCGTTGCGGCTGATGCCCACCACGCCCTGCGCATTGAGCAGCAAGGTGTCTTGGCTGCCGGAGTACTGGGGAGGAATGATGCGGACGCGGCTCGAACCGATCTTATATTCGGTCAGGGCGCCCCATTCGGCAATCTCGGCTTTGGTGAGCTTCTGTCCCGGCGTCAAGGCGAAAGCCGCGCTGCTGGCCAGCGCCAGCGCCACGCCGAACAGTCCGAAGTAGCGTCGAAAACTTTTGTTCATGTTTCAGATTCCTGGAACGGAGGTGGCACGGGTCATTGCGCAATAATGCGCGCTTCGACCAGCAAACGGAAGTCCCGGTCGTCATTGCCGTCTTTCGAGGGGCAGGGTGTGGACAAGCGTTCCCGGCGCTCGCCGTTGATGCGCTCTACCACGGTGATCTGGGTGTCTGGATTCGACGCAATGGCGAAGAACTCCCAGTCCCCCTGCGCGGATTCCCCATAAAAAGCGTAACTTGCCAGCGTATAGTTTTCAAACTCGTCCCAGCCGTTCGCCTTGAAATGGTCATTGGGCAGCTTGAGCAGGGAAACCGTGCCCGAGGGCGATTTAGCGGCGATGCCCAGCGATCCCAGGCAGACATTGTCGCCCGACAGGCGGATTTGAAGCTGGTCCACCGTTTGAGCCTGCCCCGTGAACGTGCCCATCGACGTCACCCGCTGATAGGGAAAGGGCCCGATGCGCACGTGGGCGGTGCCGGTGTCCTCATCCGGGTCATCCAGGGCATTCAATTGCCAATAGGCCGCTTCACGGAAGTCGGGGATCTGCACGTCCGCCGAACGGCTCAAGTCTGGACTCTTCTTGTACTCCAGCGCCAGAGCCACCGCTTTTTCCGTGTCGGGCACGCCAAAGCCGTACCAGTTGGAGTACTCATAGCCCGCGGCGTTCTTGAGCCAGCCCAGGTCCATGGGGAAGGCCTTGGCGCCGTCGACGATGTCGGCGGGGCCGCCCAACTGCCCGGTGGGCTGATTGGAGGTCAGGTCCACCAAGGCGCCAAAGGGCTTGTCTCCGCCCACCGGGATGTGATGGATATAGTCGGCGTCCACTTTGCGGGCCGAGGCGCGCAGGATGTCGCGCATGTCGCGCCAGGTGAGCTCCGGGTTGGCGCTGAGCACCAGGGCGGCCACGCCCGAAATGGTGGGGGTGGCCGACGAGGTGCCGTTCATGTAGGTGTAGTCGCAGTCGGCGTTGTCGGGCTTGCCGTTGCGTTCGGTCTGGCCGCGCAGAAAGGGTGTGCCCGCACCGGTATTGCTGTAGCCGTGTATGCAGCCGCGCAGGTCCGTGGCAAAAATCGTCGGGCCGTCGTCCCCGTAGCCGACGCCTTCGCCATAATTGCCGTCGCTGCCGTATTCGCCGCCCATGCCGGTGATCCACACCACCGAGCCTGCGCTGCTGTAGCTGCTGGCGCTGCCCTTGGCGTTCAAGGCGGCAACCGTGATGATGTTGGGTTCCAGTGTGGTGGGGTCGTTGACCGGATTGGTGCAATCGAAATAGGCGGCGGACCCTTTGCCGCACAAGCCGGGATCGAACGAATTGCCCGCCGCCTTGACGAAGATGGCGCCCTTGCCGTCGCGCAGCTTCTTCAGGCCCCTGGCCGCCGTGACGTTGCCGTAGCCGATGTCGGATTCATAGGGCAGCGCCCCCGTATCGCCGCCATACGATGCGTTGAAGACGTGGGCCTTGCTCGACCAGGGCGCTCCGCCGTAGGCCGCGAATATCTGGTCCACGCCGCTCAGGTAATTGGCCCCGCCCAGCGTGGCCGACGGCGCAACGCCCATGACGCCCTTTTCATTCTGCGCCGCAGCGATGATCCCGGCGACGACTGTGCCGTGGGGCGCTGAATCCGAATTGGACAGATCGGGATAAGGGTCGTTCGTCTCGGTCAGGAAATTCCAGGACATGCTGAAGTCGGCGTTGGGCAGCAGATCTTCATTATTCAGATCGGTGCCCGAGTCCAGCACCAGCACGTTCACCCCCTGGCCCTTGTAGCCTTGCCTATGTACCGGCTCTACGTTCAGGTCCAGTCCGCCACCGAAGGTCTCCGGGAAATCCTTGAAATAGCTGTTTTCGTAGTTCAAGGCCCATTGGAATGTGTACAGCGGCTCGGTCTCGCCCGTCTTGCAGGCGTAGGCACCGGTTTCCGCGCAGGCGACGGGCTTGTCGTTGTCAGAACCGCTGTTGCCGCAGGCGGCAAGCAGCACGGCGGCCAGCGGAAGCAGGCCGAAACGCATGGTTTTCATGTTCAATTTGCCGCCTTCAATAGGGTACTTGCTTGCTGAACTGCACGGGCAGGCTTACTTTGGCGCCGGGCAGGGCGGCCTTGAGCGCGCGCAGCGCATCGACCGCCTGGCCGAAATCGGCATACTTCGCCACCGTGATGCCGGTCGGCGCAAAGTGCTGTATCGACACGGGCCGGGGCTGCGTTTGTTGAATCACTGCCTGGACATCGGCGGGCGCTTCGGAGACGGCCACCTCGTTGCGGCTGGTGCCGACCACGCCTTGCGCATTCAGCAGCAGGGTATCCTGGCTGCCGGAGTACTGGGGAGGGATGACACGGACACGGCTGGAACCGATCTTGTATTCGACCAAGGCGCCCCACTCGGCAATCTCGGTCTTGGTGAGTTTTTGTCCCGGTGTCAGGGCGAAGGCCGCACTGCCGGCAAGCGCCAGCGACATGCCGAGCAGTCCGAGAGCGCAACGAAAGCTTTTTTTCATGTTTTAGATTCCTGGACGGGTGATGGCATGGTTACTGCGCGATGATGCGCGTTTCGGCAAGCAGCCTGAAGCCGTCCGCATCAGCCGACGGGCAAGGCTTCGACTCAACGAGCTCATATTTCCCGTCTATGAGCTTGAAAACTTTGATTGGGATGGCGGGATTGCCCGCGATGGCGAAGATCTCCCAGTCGCCTTGCGCCGGCTCGCCGTAGAAGGCGAAGCTGCCCAGGGCATAGTCGGCAAACTCGTTGAGCCCGTCCACCTTGAAATGGTCATTGGGCAGCTTGAGCAAGGACACCGTGCCCGAAGGCGACTTGGCGGCGATGCCCAGCGAACCCAGGCAGACGTTGTCGCCCGACAGGCGGACCTGAAGCTGGTCCACGGTCTGAGCCCCGCCCTTGAATGTGCCCAACGACGTCACCTGCTTGTACGGAAACGCTCCGCTGCGCACGTTCGCGTCGCCGAGCTCTTCGTAGTCTTCTTCGTCTTCCGGCGGATGGTTCTCATGCCAGTAGGCCAGAGGGCTGAACTCGGGTATGAGCACATCGCCGGAACGGCTCAGGCTGGGGTTTTTCTTGTATTCGAGCGCGATGGACACTGCTTTTTCGGTGTCCGGCACGCCAAAGCCGTACCAGTTGGAGTGCTCGTGGCCTGCGCCGTTCTTCTGCCAGCCCAGGTCCATGGGGATGGCCGTGGAACCGGCGTGGATGTCGGCCGGGCCGCCGACGGTTTCGGTGGGCAGGTTGGTGTTCAGGTCCATCAGGCCCCCGAACGGCATTTCGCCGCGCACCGGGATGTGATGAATGTAGTCGGCATCCACTTTGCGGGCCGAGGCGAGCAGGATGTCGCGCATGTCGCGCCAGGTAAGGTCCGGGTTGGCGCTGAGCACCAGGGCGACGACGCCCGAGATGGTGGGGGTGGCCGCCGAAGTGCCGTTCATATAGGTGTAGTCGCAGTCGGCGTTGTCGGGCTTGCCGTTGCGTTCGGTCTGGCCGCGCTGGAAGGGCGTGTCCGCCCCCGTGTTGCTGTAGCCGTGTATGCAGCCGCGTATGTCGGTGCTGAAGATGGTCGGGCCGTCGGTGCCGTCTTCCCCGGCGCCTTCGCCGTACGTGCCGTCGCTGCCGTATTCGCCGCCCATGCCGGTGATCCACACCACCGAGCCGGCGCTGCTGTAGCTGCTGGCGCTGCCCTTGGCGTTCAAGGCGGCCACCGTAATGATGTTGGACTCCAGCGTGCCGGTGTCGTTGGCCGGATTGGTGCAGTCGTAGTAGGGCGCCGCTTGGCCGCAGCTGCCGTATTCGAATGAATTGCCTGCCGCCTTGATGAACAGCGCGCCTTTGCCGTCGCGCAGCTTCTTCAAGCCGCGCAGAGCGGCAGTGTCGCCGGGCTCGAGCTCGGATTCATACTGGGCGGCTTCGGTGTCGCCGCCATAGGAAGCATTGAAAACATGGGCCTTGCTTGACCAGGCGGCGCCCCCGTAAGCGGCGGCGGCCTGATCCTGGCCGTCGAGGAAGTTGGCGCCGCCCAGGTTCGCCAGGGGCGCAATGCCCATGACCCCTTTTTCATTCTGCGCCGCGGCGATGATGCCGGCGACGACCGTGCCGTGAGGGGCGTCGTCCGGGTCGGACAAATCGGGATAGGGATCGTCCGTCTTGGTCAGGAAATTCCAGGACATGCTGAAGTCGGCATTGGGCGCAAGGTCTTCATTGTGCAGGTCGGTGCCCGAGTCGAGCACCAGCACGTTCACGCCCTGGCCCTTGTAGCCTTGCTTATGCACGGGCTCTACGTTCAGATCCATCCCGCCGCTGAAGGTGTCAGGGAAAGCCTTGAAGTAGCTGTCTTCATAATTCTGCGCCCACTGGAAGGTATACAGCGGCTCGGTCGCGCCTGTCTTGCAGGCATAGGCCCCGGTTTCCACGCAGGCTACGGGCTTGTCTCCGTCCGAACCGCTGCCGCCGCATGCGGCAAGCAGCGTGGCGATCAGGGGAAGCAGGCCAAAACGCATTGTTTTTATATTCATGAGTCGTTGACGGTGAGATTGTCGGGCCATGGCGGTCGCGCATGGACGGCATGTCGCTTCCGGTCAGGCGCTGCCCCTGAAGCTTTTCAGCGCACGATTATAAAAGCAAGAAAAAGAATCAATAAGAAATAATAATTTTGTTGGAAATTCGCAAATCCGGGCAAAACGGAGCGAGGCTTGGGTACGCGGGGTGCTGATCTCGGGCGTCAATATCGACGTTGCAATAAAGACAGGTGAAACGAAATGAGCACTCCCGATCCCAACGCCAAGGCGCCCCGTCCCACCGGAAAGGCAGAAGCATCGAGCAAGCCCTCGATGGATTCGCCTCCTCGCAGGCAGAGCGCAGAACGCGCCTCTTTTGATCGTGGCACCGCGGCGGCCTCCCAGGATGCCGCCGTGGGGCAGCGGCCGGGAAACCGCGACCACGCGGCGACCCAGGCCGAAGGCACGGCGGACACGCCGCGTACGGAGCGGGCCAAGCACACGCCGCCGGTTTCGCGCTAAGGCGCTTCGTGGCGCCACAGTTGCTCTAGCAGCGCGCACGTCTCCGGCTTCAGGACCCGGCGCTGTGCAAACACGGAGGGCAGGCCCGGCAAGATGTCGGCCATTGCTCGCCGCCGTAATCGGCCGTCCGGTACTTGGCCCAGGCAAGTCAGGGTGCGACGCCAAGCCAGGCTCATGGGAAGTCTGAGCCATGCGGTCCATATCGCATTGCGAACCAGCAGCCTGCGGCGCAGGGTGCTGTCGCGCGCCTGAGACGGCCAGTGATGCACTTGTAAAACGGGCGCATAAGCGATCTGGCGGCCCGCGTCGAGAATGTCCATCGCGAGAAGGCTTTCTTCCCCGCCTATGAAAAAAGCTTTCCAGTACCCGCCCGCTTCGAGGTAGGCACTGGTTCTCATGACACAGGCGCCCGCCATGAACCCGGTCAGCGTCGGGCCGACGCCCGGAATGCGTTCCAGCGGGCTCGCCGCCATGGCGCCGCAGGCGGGGTCCTCGCGGCATTCAGGGCCCACTGCTATGCGGGCGTTCAGTACGGCGATGCGCGGATGCCTGTCGAACAGGTCGGCCGACGCATCCAGCGCACCGGGCGCCCACCAGGTGTCGTCGTCGCTGAAGGCGACATAGGGCGTGCGTACCTGCTGGACGCCCAGATTGCGCCCAGCGGCGCCCAGGTTCGATGGAGCCTGCACCAGCTCCACCTGAGGGAAATCGTGGCGAACGCAATGCGCCGTATCGTCCGTGCTGCCGTTGTCCACGACGATGACGGCGGGCCGGTCCGGCAGCGCCGTGAGTTCGGCCAGGCTGCGCTGAAGCTCTTGCCTGCGGTTGTAGGTCAGCACGACGATGGTCACCCGGCTGTTCTGCGCGCCGGCGCGATCGGCAAGCCCTTCCTTCACAAGAACTCCATTTCGCACTGAATACGCCAGTAGCGTTCGGGATGCCGCAGTATGGGCCCGGCATCTTCGTGCCCAAGGCCGCGGAACTGGCTTTGATACGCCTCGACCGCGTGGGATTTGTCGCCGCCCGCTCCGTTCAGGCCCAATGCGGCTGTGACCACGCCGCGGTCGGCCAGTTCGTCGATGCGTCCCCGGACTCGCTGCGCCGTCTTGTTGTAAGGAATGTCTTCATAGGCGAACCAGCGGATGCCGGGAAAGTGCGGGCATATCGTAAACACCGCGTTCGAGAGCTGAATATGGTCTTCGTGAAACAGGCCCAGCGGGAAAATCGCCGCGGCCGGCTGAATGCGGGCGATGGTGATCATCAACGTATCGGCCAGCAGGTCCGCACCGTGCAATGCCGCCTGCGCGTACTGGCTATCCAGAAAATCGAGCTCCACGCCCTGTGCCTGCAAGGCGGCCAGGGCCTTGCGGTTCTCGTCCGCCCGGCATTGCATGGCCTCGCGCGCACTCGAGAACCCGCAGCGGCGATCCCAATCCGTCTGCATATCGGAATTTTTTGGCAAGCCGGTGTAAACCGTCACAACGGTGCTGCCGGGCACCGCCGCCACCAGGCTGCCGCAACTGAACACAGCGTCGTCGTAGTGCGGGGACAGCACCAGCAGCGGGCTCATTGTCGCGGCAAGATCGATATGGGGAGTGGGGCGGGTCATGGCCGCGATGAAAGCAACCCATGTGCCAGGCAGGGCAAGATCCGCCTGTATCGGGCGGATAAGGCTCTTTTACGGGTTTTGTATCAAACGGATGCACACTTTGTGAGCATGCCGGTACGAAGGCCTTATTCTTGTCGGGTTCGTTCAAGAAGAATGAGGTTTGCATAATGAAACGACGTACGGTCTTGATTGCTTCATTGCTCGCCGGAAGCGCGCTCATATTCACCGCTCAGGCGGCGCCTCCCGAAGGCAAAGGGCCCGGCCAGAATGCCGGACACCCGGGCAAGGGCAACGGCAACAACCCCGGAAAGGGCGGGCGCGATGAAAGCCGCCGATACGATGACAGGGGCCGGTACTACGATTATTTTGATGACCGCAGAGACCAGCACGGCCGCTATCGTGGCGGGGACGCCTACGGCGACCTGGTGTATGCCGGCATTACCGCGGCGCTGGCGAGAGAATATGCCCGCGATTATGGCCTTGGCGGCTATTCCTCATTGCCGCCCGGCATCCGGAAAAATCTGGCCAGAGGCAAGCCCTTGCCTCCCGGCATCGCCAAGAAAGTCGTGCCGGGGCCGTTGTTGGGCCGTCTACCTCAATATCCAGGCTACGAATGGCGCATTTCGGGCACCGATCTGATCCTGATTGCCGTGGCCACAATGGTCGTTGCCGATATTCTTTATGACGTCTTTGACTGAAGCCGGGCCGACTGCGCCCGGCGCCAGCCGAGCGTCCTCCGACGCAGCCTCGACGCTTCGAGGCTAAGCGTGGAATCAAGCAGGGGTGGAAGTATCGGAAACCACCAGCGGCATCCTTTCAGCATTGGCTTTTCTTGCCGCTCCATATTCCATGATGCGCGCGATTTCGTCGGCCGCTTCCTCGCCGTATCGTGATGCGATGAGATACAGGGCGGTATCGATGCAAAGCGTCACGCCGCCGCCCGTAATGACCGACTTGTTGTCCACCAGCAGAGCTTCGGTGGCGCTTACCCGGGGATAGCGCTGCTTCAATTCCTCCATGACG
>Ga0182748_1003200_pt1 | contig 13974 bp, 14 predicted proteins | sample eDN3rd37CKraftOP_FD_128877 | JGI IMG/M metagenome (GOLD analysis project Ga0182748, IMG submission 128877) | Enriched Organic Plus compost microbial communities from Emeryville, California, USA - eDNA 3rd pass 37_C Kraft OP (version 2) (version 2) ...
GCCGATGTGATCGAGCATGTCCGCGGCGTGCAGCAGCGCGCCGAAGTCGCGGCGGCGCTGGCGGGCAGGCAGCGGTCCTGACCGTTGTCGAGCGCATGGCCATGGTCGGGACCGCTCCTTTGCGATCGCCTCGCGCGCCGGCCGCCTCTTCCGGGCGCGCGGCCAAGCGCTCCGCCGGGCCGCGCATTCCCGTCACCCTGATCACGGGCTTTCTGGGCAGCGGCAAGACCACGCTGGTCAATGCGGTCCTGCGCAATCCCGCCTTTGCCGGCACGCTGGTCATCGTCAACGAGTTCGGTGAAGTGGGCCTGGATCACCTGCTGGTCGGCAGCGCCCAGGACCAGATCGTGCTGCTCGATTCCGGCTGTCTGTGCTGCGCGGCATCGGGCAGTCTGCGCGACACGCTGATCGATCTGTTCGCGCGGCAGGCTGGGGGCGGGGTCGAACCCTTCGACCGCATCTTCGTCGAGACCAGCGGACTGGCGCATCCGGGGCCGCTGGTGGCCACGGTCATCGGCGATTCGGCGATCCGGCCGCGCTGCGTGCTGGCCCAGGTGCTGACGCTGGTGGACGCGGTCAACGGCATGGATACGCTGCGGGAATACTCCGAAGCCAGGCACCAGGTCGCGTTCGCCGACCAGCTCGCCATGACCAAGACGGACCAGGTCGCGCAGCAGGATGCGCAGCGCCTGGCCGGCATCCTGCACGGCCTGAATCCGAACGCGCCGGTGCGCGGGTGGCATCCGGGCCAGCCCCCCGAATTCCTGTTCGGAGCCGAGGGCCGGCCCGGCGCCTCGGTCCTGGAACGCCCCGAGGTCTGGCTGGACAACCTGGCGGGCGCGCGGCGCCTGCTGGCGCAGGAGGGAACCCCTGCCGGCCCGCTGTTCGGCCGCGAACCGGGCGCCGGCATGCGGCCGTCGCCGCACGGCGCGGCCTACCGGCGCGTGGGCACCCATACCCTGCATTTCGGGGGCGAGGCGATCCCCTGGGCCGCCTACGCCGCCTGGACGCAGGCTCTGTCCACGCGCCTGGGCCGCAAGCTGCTGCGCTGCAAGGGCATCCTGCCCCTGGAAGACGGCCAGGGCTGGGTGGTGCAGGGCGTGCAGGGCTATTTCGCGCCGCCCGAGCGCCTGCCCGCCGATACGCACTGGCCGGGGCAGGGCTACCTGGTGTGCATCGTGGATGACGTCGCGCCCGACGAACTGGCGGCCATCGCGGCCGACGTCCCCGACTTGCCCGGCTTTTCCTTTTCCTCTTCGCCGCCTCTCACTTCCGACGACCATCATGGCTGACAGCTTCATTCTTCGCGGCGGCACCGTCGTGCGCGCCGACCATGCGCCCCGGGCGCTGGACATTCTCGTGGCCGACGGCAGGATCGCCGCGCTGCTCGCGCCCGGCACCGCCGTGCCGGAATCCGTGGCGCAGCGCCGCATCGACGGCCTGCACGTGTTCCCGGGCCTGATCGAGGCGCACCTGCACTTCGGATTCGGCGAGAAGATCACCGAATACCAGACCGAGACGGCCCATGCCGCCGTGGGCGGCTTTACCACCGTGCTGGGCTATTTCCTGAACAACGAGGCCTACGGCGATGTCTACCGGCGGGAGCAGGCGTACGCAGAGCCGCGCGTGCATACCGACTACGGCTTTCACTTCAGCACGGCGTCCGAGCTGCATCTGGAAGAGCTGCCGTCGTACGTGAAGGACTACGGCGTCACGTCGTTCAAGTACTTCATGAATTTCAAGGGCGAGGAAGGCCGCTATCTCGGCCTGGACGGCACGGACGACGGCTATTTCTACGCCTTGCTCGGGCGCGCGGCCGAAACGGGTGGCGTGATCGTCGTCTGCCATACCGAAAACATAGAGATCGTCAACCGCTTGCGCAATGCCCAGTTGCAGGCCGGCCTGGACAACCTGCGCCAATGGGAAGCGATCAAGCCGCCGATCACCGAGGCCGAGGCCACCGTGAAAGCCATGCTGTTCGCGGAAAAGCTCGGCGCGACGATTTATATCCCGCACATGAGTTCCAGGATGGGGCTGGACGAAGTCCGGCACTGGCGCCGGCGCTACGACCGCGTCTACGTGGAAACCTGCCCGCACTATCTGACGCACACCAGCGACATGGACCTGGGCGGCATGGGCAAGGCCAACCCGCCGTTTCGCGGCGAGGCCGAGCGCGAGGCGCTGTGGGAAGGCCTGTTCGACGGCACCATCGATGTGGTGGCTTCCGACCACTGCCCGCGCAAGCGCGCCACCAAGGACAAGAGCCTGTGGCTGGCTTCGCAGGGCTTTCCCGGCACGGCCACGATCCTGCCGGTGCTGCTGCACGAGGGCTATCACCGCCGAGGCCTGCCGCTGCAGCGCATCGCCCAGCTGGTCTGCGCAGCGCCGGCCCGCATCTTCGGCATCGACAGCCGCAAGGGCGACCTGGCGCCCGGCATGGACGCCGACCTGACGCTGGTGGATCTCGACCTGGAGCGCACCGTGCGCCACGAGGATCTCCTGTCCTATTCGGACTACAGCATCTACGACGGCTGGACCTTCAAGGGCTGGGCAGTGGAAACCATCCTGCGCGGCAAGACCATCATGAAGGACGGCCGGCTCACTGGCGCCCCGGGCGACGGGCGCTATCTGTTCCGCCGCAACGACGGCACCCTGGATTCGACACGCTAGCGGCGATACGCCGGAGGAACCCGACCATGAAACCCTGGGACACAGTCATCAGCGAAGAAGAGCAGCGCGCCTACGCGGCGTCCGGCTTCGGCCGCCCCAGCGGCCTGGGCAAGCGCCCGGGGCTGCTCATCATCGACGTGCAGTACCGCACGGTAGGCACCCGGCGCCTGCCTTTCTGGGAAGCCATCAAGGAGTTCCCGACTTCCTGCGGGGAGGTCGGTTGGAAGGCGGTCGACGCCCTGGTCCCGCTGCTCGCGCTGTTCCGCGAAAAGGGCTGGCCGGTGCTGTACCCCCACGTGGCGCCCAAGCAGGCCTACGACGGCGGACGGCTGGCCGAAAAGGTGCCTGCCATCATGGGCATCCCGGCCAAAGGCTACGAATTCGTGGCCGAGGTCGCGCCGCATCCCGAGGATGTGCTGCTGCCCAAGAAGCACCCCAGCGCGTTCTTCGGCACTGCGCTGTGCAGCCACCTGATCGACAAGCAGATCGATACGGTGGTCGTGGCCGGCTGCACCACCAGCGGCTGCGTGCGCGGCACGGTGGTCGACGCCTTTTCTCTGAACTTCAAGGTGGCCGTGCCGCAGGAGTGCGTCTACGACCGGGGCGCGACCTCGCACGCCGTGAATCTGTTCGACATCGGGCAGAAGTACGCGGACGTGCTGCCCGTGGCGGATCTCATGACTCAACTACGCAATATCGACTAGGGGGACCCTGACATGCTCATATCCAGAATCGTTTCCAGGCTGCTGGCCGGCCTGATGCTCGCCGCCGGTTGCGCGGCCCATGCCGCCTATCCCGAGAAGGCGATCACTCTCGTCGTGCCCTTTCCCTCCGGCGGCGGCACCGATGCCACCGCGCGGCTGATCGCCGGCGCCATCAGCCCTATCCTGGGCACCAACATCGTGGTTGAAAACCGCGCCGGGGCGGCCGGTTCCATCGGCGCGCAGGCGGTGGCCAACGCCAAGCCGGACGGCTACACGCTGTTCTTCACCACGACGGGCGCGCTGGTCATCAACCCGCATCTGTACAAGAACCTGCGCTATAGCGCGAACGACTTCACGCCCATCGCGCCGGTGGGCGAATCGGCCAACGTGCTGGTGGTCAACCCCGGCGTGCCCGCCAAGTCGGTAAAGGAACTGATCGAACTCGCCAAGGCCAATCCCGGCAAGTACACCTACGGCTCGTCCGGCGTGGGCAGCTCCAGCCACCTGGCCGGCGTCATGCTGGAATCGCTGACCGGCATCGAACTGACGCACGTGCCGTACAAGGGCTCGGCGCCCGCCGTAACCGATCTGATCGGCGGCCGCATCGACATGATGATCGACAACATTCCCAGCCACGTCGAGTTCGCCAAGGCCGGCAAGGTGCGTCCGCTCGGCGTGTCGGGCGCCAAGACCTCGCCGCTGTTCCCGGGCGTGCCGACCATCGCCCAGGCCGGCGTGCCGGGCTACGACGTGACGATCTGGTACGGCATCCTGGGCCCGGCCGGCACGCCAGACGACATCGTGCAGAAGCTCGCGGCGGCCATCCGGCAGGTGCTGGAAAAGCCGGAGCTGCAAGCCAAGCTGGTGGAGATCGGGTCCGATCCCATGATCATGGCGCCCCAGGAATTCGCCGCCTTCATCGGCAAGGAAAACGAAAAATGGGCGGGCATCGTCGAGCAGTCGGGCGCCACCCTCGATTGACGCGGGGACCCGGGCAGCCTCAGGCGGCTTCCCGGGTTCCGAGCTGCGCCTTCAGCATTTTGTAGATGGCGATGGTCAGCGGGCTGAAGGTGTCGCCGCGGGTCCACAGCATGTAGGACACGGGCGGCAGCGGCGGCAGTCCATCGGCCTCGCCCAGCACCCGCATGTCGGCGCCCAGGAACTCCACGCTGCGGCAGGTCACGCCCAGCCCGGCGCGCACGGCCGCCTTGATGCCCACCAGGGTGGGCGCCAGGTAATTGATATGCCAGGTCAGGCGCGTTTTTTCCAGCGCCTCCAGCGCGGTCTTGCGGAAGATGCTGGGTTCGTCGGCCAGGATCAGCGGCAGCGGCGCTCCCCGGTTGTACACGTAGTCGGCCGCGCATATCCACGCCGTGGGCGAGGTCCGCAGCGCGAAGCCGCTCAAATCGGGGCTCTTGCGGGTAGAGATGGTCAGGTCGATGTCGCCGGCTTCGATGGCTTCCATCAGGAAGGGACTGCGGTCCACCCGTATTTCCAAGCGCACCTTGGGCGCAAAGCGGGCAATGTGGGTAAGCACCAGCGGCAGCAGGGTATCGGCCACGTCCAGCGGGGCGCCCAGGCGGATCTGGCCTTCCATCTGGTTGCGCCCGATGCTGCGCACCGCTTCGTCGTTGATGGCCAGCAGCCGGCGGCCGTAGCCGGCCAGTTGCTGGCCTTGTGAAGTCAGCACCCGGCGGCGCCCCTTTTTCTGGAACAGCGGGCAGCCGATCTGGCTTTCCAGGCGCTGCATCTGCTGCGTGACTGCTGACTGCGTCTTGAACAACACCTGGGCCGCTCCCGAGAATGTATTAGTCTGCTCTATGGTTACCAGGGTGCGGAGCAGATCGAGATCCAGATTTTGCATAGGGATTTCCCTAGTTTGAGCGGCTTCCCATGCAAGCGGTACACAGGAAAGATTCAGGTTTGCTTATATATTTCTTATAACAATTAATTTGTTCGGGCGGGATGGCCGGCCTATATTGCTCCGATCATTGGAGACCAACATGCCCCATACCGACGACAAGCAGGCCGCCATCGGCCGCTTCATCGAAATCGCCAAACAGCAGACGGCCGCCGGCCCGACCCGGGAAAAACTGGATGCCGTGCTCGATGCCCTGGTCGACATCGCCTCGCATCCGCAATGGTGGTCCGAGCGCGAATACCCGGCTCCGGAAGACGGCGAGCTGCAGGCGCGCTACCTGATCCATGAAGAGCCCGACAGCTCCTACGCGCTCTACCTGAACGTGATGAAGCCGGGCAAGAAGATCGTTCCCCACAACCATACGACCTGGGCCTGCATCGCCGCCGTCGAGGGGACCGAAAGCAACTATCTGTACGAGCGCACCGACGACGGCAGCCGCCCGGGCCATGCCAAGCTGCGCGAAACCGGCATGAAGCGCGTCTCGCCGGGGCAGGGGATCGCCCTGATGCCCGACGACATTCATGCCGTGAGCATCGAAGACGACAGTATCCGCCATCTGCACATGTACGGCCTGGCGCTCGAGAAACTGGACCGCCGGCTGGCTTACGACCTGCAGAACGACACCTGCAAGATCATGCCGGTGGGCGTGCAGACGCGCCGCAGCGCCTGATGAAACCCCCCGCATCGCAGGCCCGCGCGACCCGGCTGGCGCGCATGGGCCGCCCGGCATCGGGCTGGGCCAACACACCGATCGTCAAGGGCAGCACCTATCTGTTCGAAGGCCTGGAGCAGTGGCGCGCGGCCCGCAAGCTGCGCGAGACGCAGCGCGTGCTGTCCTACGGCGCGCGCGGCAACGAAACGGTCTACGCGCTCGAGGACGCCGTGGCCGAACTCGAAGGCGGCTATCGCAGCAAGCTGTTCCCCACCGGGCTGGCCGCCATCGCCGCCACCCTGCTGGCTTGCCTGAAGTCGGGCGACCATGTGCTGATCTCGGATGGCGTATACGATCCGGTGCGCCGGCTGTGCGCCATGCACCTGGCCAACTACGGCATCAGCCACAGCTACTTCCCGGCCCACGACCCCGACTGGCAGCGCCTGCTGCGGCCCGAGACGCGCATGGTGTACGCGGAGTCGCCGGGCTCCCTGCTCTACGACATGCTGGACTTGCCGGCCATGGCGCGAGTCTGCCGCGAGCGCGGGATCCTGCTCTGCGCCGACAACACCTGGGGCTCGGGGCTGGCCTATCGTCCACTGGAACTGGGCTGCGACATTTCCATCGTGGCCGCGACCAAATACCTGGGCGGCCACTCGGACGTCATGATGGGAACGGTGACCACGCAGCAAGCGCATTTCCGCGCGATCGAGGACGTCAGCATCAACCTGGGCCAGACCGTGTCGGCGGAGGACGCCTTTCTGGTGTTGCGCGGCATGCGTACCCTGGAGCTGCGCATGCGCCAGCACGGGGCGGGAGCCCTGGAAATTGCCCGGTGGCTGGCCGGGCACCCCGCCCTCCGCGCCGTGTTCCATCCTGCCCTGGAAGGCGACCGCAACCATGCGCTGTGGCAGCGCGATGCCCAAGGCAGCAATGGCCTGCTGACCATCGAATTCCAGCCGGGCCTGTCGGCGGCGGCCGTGGAGCAGGCCATCGGCAAGCTGGAGCTGTTCGGCGTGGGCTCGTCGTGGGGCGGCTACGAAAGCCTGGTGCTGCCGGTTGACCTTGCGCGCACGCGCCTGGCCGGCCAGGTCCCGGCACCCGGGTACATGCTGCGCCTGCATATCGGCCTGGAAGATCCGGACGACCTGAAACAGGACCTGGGCAGGATGCTCCGGGCCCTGCCCGCAACTTCACAAGAACAAGCGATTGCATGATGACGGATTCAACCCCGCGCGACGTCGATGCGCGGACCCTGAAGACCTGGATACACGACGAAGCGGAACTCGCGCTGCTGGATGTGCGCGAACACGGCCAGTTCGGTGAAGACCATCTTTTCTTCGCCGTGCCGTTGCCCTACAGCGAGCTGGAACTCCATATCGCGCGGCTGGTGCCGCGGCGCGACACCCGCACGGTGTTGTACGGCGACGCGGACACCGAGCCTGCCGTGCGCGAAGCCGCGCGCGTCCTGCAGCGCCTGGGCTATAGCCAGGTGCATATCCTGCAGGACGGCATCCAGGCCTGGAAGGACGCCGGCTACGCCACCTTCGCGGGGGTCAACCTGCCCAGCAAGACCTTCGGCGAGCTGGCCGAGCACGCCTACCACACGCCCAGCGTGTCGGCCCGCCAGCTCCACGACATGCTGCAGGCGGGGTCGGAAAAAGTCGTCGTGCTCGACGGCCGGCCGGTCGCGGAATTCCGGAAAATGAACATCCCGGGCGCCATCTGCTGCCCGAACGGCGAGCTGGCGCTGCGCATCGGCGAGCTGGTGCCCGATCCCGAAACCAAAGTGGTCATCAACTGCGCCGGCCGCACGCGCAGCATCATCGGGGCGCAGACGCTCATCAATTTGGGCATCCCCAATCCGGTCTACGCGCTGGAAAACGGCACCCAGGGCTGGTACCTGGCCGACCTGCCGCTGGAGCACCGCTGCGAGCGCGTGTATCCCGCGGCAATTCCCGAGGCCGGGATGGCCGGCCTGCGCGAGCGGGCCGCCCGCCTGCGGGCGCGCTTCGCGATTCCGACCGTGGACGCCGCGCAAGTGCGCGCCTGGCTGGCCGAAGGCACCCGCAACGTTTTCCTGTGCGACGTGCGCACCGACGAGGAACACCGGCGAGGCGATCTGCCGGGGCTGGCGCAGCACACGCCCGGTGGCCAGCTCATCCAGGCCACCGACCAGTACATCGGCGTGCGCAAGGCCCGCGTCGTGCTGTGCGACACCGACGGCGTGCGCGCCCCGGTGGTGGCGACCTGGCTCAAGCAGCTCGGCTGGGATGTCAGCCTGCTGGAGCAGCCGCAGCAGCTGGGCAACCTGCCTGCGCCCGTGGCGCCGCTGCCGGAACTTGCGCATGCGCGCGATCTCGATCCCGCGCAGCTGGCGGCCTTCGTGGCGGAGCATCCGCAGGCGAGCATGCTCGACGCCCGGCCCAGCGCGCGTTTTCGCCGGTCCAGCCCGCGCGGCGCGCGGTGGGTGATCCGCCCCATGCTCGGCGGCTACCTGGCGCAGGGCCTGGGCGAGCCGGTCGTGCTGCTGGGAGAAAGCCGGGCCAGGCTGGTCCTGCTGGCGGCCGACCTGGAGCGCGCGGGCCATCGCGACATTCGTCTGTGCGCCGGGGACGAGGCGGCCCTGGACGCCTGCGGCCTGCCCATGGAGCGCCACGACGAGATGCCGGACGCGGCGTGCATCGATTACCTGTTTTTCGTGCATGACCGCCACGACGGCAACAAGGCAGCCGCCCGCAAGTATCTGGAATGGGAAACCAACCTGGTGTCCCAGCTGGACGAGCAGGAGCGCAACACTTTTTCAATCGGCATTCAGGCAGGAGGAACACAATATGCATAACCCGATCGCAAAATCCCTGGGATTCGCGGCAGCGGCGCTCGCCACGGCATGGTGCGGCCACGCGGCGGCCAGCCAGTTCGACGACATCAAGGCCCGCGGCACCATCGTCTGCGGCACGCAGAACGCCAGCACGCCCTATGGCTACCAGGATCCCCAGACCCGGCAATATGTCGGCTACGACGTGGACATGTGCAAGGCCATCGCCAAGGAAATGGGCCTGAAGCTGGAGCACAAGCCCCTGTCCACCGAAGCCCGCATCCCCGAAGTGAAAATGGGCCGGGTGGACATGGTGGCCGGCGCGGTCGCCTGGCTGCCCAAGCGCGCCGAGCAGGTCGATTTCAGCAACCAGTATCTCCAGGGCTATATCAAGGTGCTGGTCAAGGAAGACTCCGGCATCAAGACGTTTGCCGATCTGAAGGACAAAAAGGTCTGCGCCTCGTCCGGCTCCAGCTCCGCGGCCATCGCGCAGAAGGTGCTCAAGGACGCCCAGGTGCTGACCTTCCAGACCATTTCCCAGTGCTATGTGGGCCTGCAGACCGGCAAGGTAGCCGCCATGACCGCCGGCGAGCTGGTGCTGCGCCGCTTCCTGAACGACTCCAAGCAGGAAGGCAAACCCACGGCGCTGCTCGACGAGCCGACCTATACCGAGCACATCGGCATCATCGTCAAGCCCGGCGAGAAGGAGCTGCTGGAGGCCATCAACAAGGCCATCGCTTCCCTCGACGCCTCGGGCGAGCTGACCCGCATTTTCGACAAATGGATGGGCGAGGCCTCCATCTACAAGATGAAGCGGGACTTCAAGGTCGAATCCGTCGCCGCGGCGGCCCAGGCCGACTAGTGCCGCCCCGGTAAGGCGACACCCATGCAGGAGGGCCCTGCGGGCCCTCCCTTCGCACTATGGATCTATCCTTTTCTATGCTGTCGGATCCCGAGATCATGGACATGCTCGGGACCGGCATTGCCACCACGCTGGCATTGTTTGCCGGGGCGATGGCCTGCGGCTTTGGCATCGCGCTGGCGCTGAGCGCCGTCAATCTGATTCCGTCCCGGGCGGTGAGGGCGCTGGTGGCCCTGTATGTCGAATACCATCGCAATGTCCCGACCGTGGTGCAGATCATGGTCTGGTACTTCGGCATGCCGGAAATCCTGCCGCAGGCCCTGCGCGCGTGGATCAACCAGGGCAACACCGAATTCTCCTTCGCCCTGATCGCGCTGTCGCTGAACGTCAGCGCGTATTACTACGAAGACATCCGCTCCGGGATACGGGCGATCGCGGGCACCCAGATCGAAGCCGCGCGCTCGGTGGGGCTGAGCGCCATGCAGGCGCTGCGGTATGTCGTGCTGCCGCAGGCGGTGCGCTATGCCGTGCCGCCCATCATCAACCGCTCCATCATCCTGTTCAAGGACACGAGCCTGGCGATGGTGATCGGGGTGACCGAACTTACCTACCAGGCCAAGCGCATCGAGAACGCCACTTTCCAGACATTCCAGATCTTCACGATCGCCACGGTGCTTTATCTGTGCTTTTCCCTGGCGGTCGCGGCCCTGGGGGCGCGGATTGCGCGCAGGTACCCGGCCAGCTTCAAGAGTTGAGCATGATCGAATTCCTGCATACCTATGGCCTGCTCTTCCTGGTGGGGTCCTGGCCCAACGGCCCGATAGGCGGCTTTGCCGGCACGCTGATCCTGGCTTTCCTGGGGCTGGCCGGCGCCTTCCCGCTCGCGCTGCTGGTCGCCTTGGCGCGCATCGGCGAGCACCGGTACGCCAAGGCGCTGTCGACCGTCTGGGTCTATACCTTCCGATCGATCCCGCTGATCATGATCGTGTTCTGGGCCTACTTCCTGCTGCCCGTGCTGATCGGCACGGAGGTGCCGCCGTTCTCCACCGCCCTGGCCGCGATCATCATCTACGAATCGGCCTTCCTGGCCGAGATCATACGGGCCGGCATCGAGTCGGTGCCGGCGGGGCAGCGCGAAGCCGCCCGCGCCATCGGGCTGGGTTATTTCCAGTCGCTGTGGTCGGTCCAGCTGCCGCAGGCCCTGAGCAATATGATTCCGTCGCTGGTCAACCAGTTCGTCTCGACCATCAAGGCGACGTCCATCGTCTATATCATCGGCGTGCAGGAAGCGTCCTTTTCCGCGCAGCAGATCAACAGCATAGAACTGACAGCCGCGCTGCGTACCTATCTCGTGCTGGCGCTGTTCTATTTCCTGCTGTGCGCCCTGCTTTCCAGGCTGGCCAAGTCGCTGGAAACGCGCCTGCGCCACAAACGACTGGGATTGGCCGCCTAGCATCGCCGTCCTGCGGAGAAACCCATGATCCAATTCGAGCACGTCAACAAGTGGTACAAGAAATACCATGCGCTGAACGACATCTGCGGCGAGGTCCGCCAGGGCGAAGTGCTGGTGGTCTGCGGGCCGTCCGGCTCGGGCAAGTCGACCATGATCCGCACCATCAACAAGCTGGAAGACATCCAGAGCGGCGCCATCCGCGTGCAGGGTCAATGCATCAGCGACCAAGGGGTCGACATCAACCGGCTGCGCGCCCGGATCGGCTTCGTGTTCCAGCAGTTCAACCTGTTTCCTCACCTTTCGGTGAAAGACAACATTGCCCTGTCGCCCGTCAAGGTCGGCGGGATGAGCCGCAGGCAGGCCTACGAGCTGGCCGAGGAACTGCTCCAGAAAGTGGGGCTGCGCGACAAGCTCGACGCGATGCCCGCCAACCTGTCCGGCGGCCAGCAGCAACGGGTGGCGATCGCCCGCGCCCTGGCCCAGAAGCCGCCGCTCATCCTGTTCGACGAGCCGACCAGCGCGCTCGATCCGGAAATGGTCGGGGAGGTCCTGGGCGTCATGAAGAACCTGGCCGCCGAAGGCATGACCATGGTGTGCGTCACGCACGAGATGAATTTCGCGCGGGAAGTCGCCGACCGCATCTGGTTCATGGACCGCGGCGAGATCCTGGAAGACACGACGCCGGCGGAGTTTTTCTCGCATCCCCGGCACGAGCGGGCGCGCAAGTTCCTGGCCGACATCATTCACTGACACGAAGGCGGGCCGCCGGGGGCGGGATCGGGCGGCTGCGGCCGCCAGTCCCGGCGGTGCGCGATAATGCCGGACCTGTCTGTCGGAGTCCCGCCCTCCATGCCGCCCGCTTCCGGAAAATTCGCCGATCTCGCGTTGCTATTGCTGCTGTCGACGCTGTGGGGTGCGGCGTTTACCTTCATCAAGATCGGCATCGCAACCATACCGCCCGTGACCCTGATCGCGGTGCGCACGCTGATCGCCGTGGGAATACTGCTGGCCATCATGCGCTGGCGCGGCATCACCCTGCCGCGGGACCGGGACACCTGGCGCCAGCTCGCCATCCAGGCCCTGCTCAACAGCGTGGTGCCCTACACCCTGATCGCCTGGGGCGAGCATTATGTGGATGCCGGACTCACCACTATCCTGAATTCGTGTTCTCCCATATTGGCTTTTCTGGGCACCTGGGCCATTACCCGCCACGAAACCGTGACGCCGCGCAAGCTGTTCGGCGTGGCGGCCGGCCTGGGCGGCGTCTGCCTGATTATCGGGGTGGATGCCTTCCACGGCATGGGCGACCGGCTGTTGCCGCAGCTCGCCATTGTGCTGGCTGCCGTGTGCTACGGGGCTGCCGCCATCTACGGCCGCAATTTCAGCACGCTCGACCCCATGGTGCCGGCCGCCGGCTCGCTGCTGTGCGGCGCCGTGATCATGATTCCGCTTTCCCTGGTGGTCGACCGGCCCTGGGCGCTTGCGCCGTCCGCCGATTCGTTGCTGGCCCTGGCGGGGCTTGCGGTGTTCTCCACGGCCCTGGCCTTCGTCATCTACTTCCGGCTGATCCGCACTCTCGGCACGGTCGGCACCACTGCTCAGGCTTATCTGCGGGTGCCCATAGGCGTGGCCGTCGGCGTGGTTTTCCTTGGCGAATCGCTGACCACGACGGCCTGGATCGGGCTGGCCTGCGTGGTCGCGGGCGTGGCGGCCATGACCCTGCCGTCGCGCGCGGCGCCGCGCCCCGCTCGCTGACACGCGGAAACGGGCGCTAGCGGCGCGCCGGGCGGCGGGCGCTAGCGCCCGGACGCCAGACTCCCGCTGCCGGCGCCTGCGCGAGCCTGCCTGAGCGCCGGGCCCAGGCAGGCCCGCGCAGGCGCCGCGCCATTTCCCCGCCGGGCGCGGGCCAGGCCAGGGTGTCGCGGCGGCGCAATCCCGGCTACTATCGGCGCACTTTTTTCTTGCTGACGGAGCGCAGACATGATGCATGCCATCAATGCCTTGCTTGCCCGCCCCTGGGCCGCGGTTCTCGCCCGCGTGCTGCTGACCTTTCCGTTCTGGCTGAGCGGGATCGTCAAGACGGCCGATTTCAGCGGCGCCATCGGGGAAATGCATCATTTCGGGCTGGAGCCCCCGGCCTTGTTCGCGGTGGCCACGATCCTGGTGCAGCTCGGGGGCGCGATCCTGGTGATTCTGGGTCGCGCCGTCTGGCTGGGGGCAGGGACGTTGATCGTGTTCACCTTGCTCACCATACCCATTGCCCACGATTTCTGGCGCTTGACCGGCGAGCAGGCCATGATGGAAATGTTCTTCGCCATCGAGCATATCGGCATGGTCGGCGGCTTGCTGCTGGCCGCGGTGGCCTGCGCCCCGGAGCGCGCGTGAGCGGCGCGCGGGCACCGGGCCACCGCGCCTGGCGTTCGGCCCGGGTGCGCCGCGATGCCACCACGGCGGCGCGGCCCTTGTCGGCAGCTGATGCCGCCCGCGCCGCCGGGTCAGCTGCCTTCCAGCATGTTCCGGACCTTGGCCGCCAGGGCATCGATGGAAAAAGGCTTGGACATGATGTCCATGCCGGGGCCCAGCGTGTCGGCACCTATGGACGCCAGCGCCGCGTATCCGGTGATGAACAGCACCTTGAGCCCGGGCCGCCGGGCGCGCGCCATCTCGGCCAGCTGGCGGCCGTTGGTGCCGGGCAGTCCGATATCGGTGATCAGCAGATCGAGCCGGCTGGCGCCATCGAGCGCCTGCATGGCGGATTCGGCGTCGGTGGCTTCCAGCGCGGCGTAGCCGAGTTCGTCCATCACTTCGGCCACGATCATCCGCACCTGGGCCTCGTCTTCCACCACCAGCACCGTCTCGCCGGCGGGCGGCGCTTCCTGCCCCGCGGCGTGCGC
>Ga0182748_1003203_pt1 | contig 13965 bp, 11 predicted proteins | sample eDN3rd37CKraftOP_FD_128877 | JGI IMG/M metagenome (GOLD analysis project Ga0182748, IMG submission 128877) | Enriched Organic Plus compost microbial communities from Emeryville, California, USA - eDNA 3rd pass 37_C Kraft OP (version 2) (version 2) ...
CCTCGAAGATCGGGAACACCGCCTCGATATGGTCGCGGATCAGCGCATAGTCGCCGACCAGCTTCTCCCACTCGACCTTTGAGCGTGCCCCCAGCGTCGCCCGTGCCATGCCGGCGATGATGGCGGGCTCGCTCTTCAGATGCTCGGAGGCCGGCACGCGCACGCCCGTCGAGGCGTGCACCATCGACATCGAATCCTCCACCGTGACCGATTGCCTGCCGGTCGCCTGCATGTCGATCTCGGTGCGGCCGAGGCAGGGCAGGATCAGCGCCTCGCGCCCATGCACCAGATGGCTGCGGTTGAGCTTGGTGGCGATGTGGACGGTGAGGTCGAGCGCGCGCATCGCCGCCCGGGTGCGCTCCCAGTCGGGGATGGCGGCGGCGATGTTGCCCCCGAGGCTGATGAACACCCTCGCCACGCCGCGTAGCATGGCCTCCAGCGAGGTGACGACGTTGTGGCCGTGCCTGCGCGGCGGCTCGAAGCCGAAGCGCGCCTTGACGGCGTCGAGCAGCGCGTCGCTCGGCACCTCGGTGATGCCGACGGTGCGGTCGCCCTGCACGTTGGAATGGCCGCGCACCGGGCATAGGCCGGCGCCGTCCCTGCCGACATTGCCGCGCAGCAAAGCGAGATTGGCGAGCTGCTGGACGTTCTGCGCGCCGTGCCTGTGCTGGGTGATGCCCATGCCGAAGACCAGGATCGCGCGCTCGCAACGGCGATACGCTTCGGCGGCCGCCTCGATGTCGACGCGCGGCAGGCCGGACTTCTTCTCGATGCGGTCCCAGCGCGTCCCGTCGAGGTCTTCGATCAGCGCCTCGATGCCGGCGGTGTGGCCGCGGATGAAGTCCCAGTCGAGTACCGGCGGTCCGTCCTCGAGGCGCGCCTTGCGGTCCTCCTCGACGAGATACTTCATCATGCCCTTGATGAGGGCGACGTCGCCGCCGACCTTCACCTGGAACAGCCGCTTGGAGATCGGCGTCGAGGTCAGCGTCGCCATCTCCACCGGGTTCTGCGGCGCCTGGAAGCGCTCCAGCGCCCGCTCGCGAAAGGGGTTGAACGACATGATGGTCGCCCCGCGCCGCGAGGCGTCGCGCAGGCTCGTCATCATGCGCGGCGAATTGGTGCCGGGGTTCTGGCCGAAGATGAAGATGCCGTCGGCCTTCTCGAAATCCTCCAGCAGCACCGTGCCCTTGCCGACGCCGAGCGAGAGCGGCAGCCCGACGCTGGTCGCCTCGTGGCACATGTTGGAGCAGTCGGGAAAATTGTTGGTGCCGTATTCGCGGGCGAAGAGCTGGTAGAGGAACGCCGCCTCGTTGGAGGCCCGGCCCGATGTGTAGAAATCCGCCATGTTCGGATCGGGCAGCGCGTTGAGATGCTCGCCGACCAGGGCGAAGGCGTCCTCCCAGCTCACCGGCAGGTATCTATCCGCGGCCGCGTCGTAGCGCATCGGATGAGTGAGGCGCCCGACCATCTCCAGCTCGTAGTCGCTCCAGCCCTCCAGTTCGGTCACGGTGTGGGCGGCGAGGAAATCCGGCGTGCACCGCCTGGTCGTCGCCTCCCAGGCGACCGCCTTGCCGCCATTCTCGCAATATTCGAAGGGCGAGGTGTGCTTGGGGTCGGGCCAGGCGCAGCCGGGGCAGTCGAAGCCGCCCGGCTGGTTCATGTGCATGAGCAGCGCGGCCCCGGAGACGGGGATGTCCTGCTTGACGAGGGCGGTGCCCATCGCCTTCAGCGCGCCCCAGCCGCCGGCCGGCTCATGATAGGGACGGATGGTCTTCGCGATGCCCATGGGTGCGTTCCTGCGGCGTTGAGTCCGGTCGTGCGTGCGGGAAACCGGGTCAGCCCGGCTGGATGCCGACCTGACCGCGCGGGAAGCGGGCGATCACGGCGGGGTCGATGTTGAGGTGCTGGGCGACCAGTTCCGGCGGGGCATGGGTCAGCCAGTCGGAGAGGTCGACCTCCTGATATTCCGGGGCCCGGAACACCGCGAGGAGCTGGACGTCCTCGTCGCCGGTGTTCTCGACATAGTGGCCCTGGCTCTTCGGCACGACGCCGAGATCACCCGCCCGGAAGTCGATGGTCTGCGCACGCGGGCCGGTGTTGAACACGGTCATGCGGCCCTTGCCCTTGATCCAGTACTGCCACTCGTCGGCGTTGGGGTGCCAGTGCATCCGCCGCAGCCCGCCCGGCTTGATGGTCTCGATCGCCGCGGCGATGGTCTTCGAGACCTTGAAGGTGCGGCTGTCGGCCAGATGCACCTCGCCCGCCTCGTTCTTCTTCACCGGCGTGGTGCCGGTGAGCGAGAAGGTGAAGGGCTCGGGCGGCGCGCCGGCGCCGGCCACGGCGGCCTGGTCGACCGCGAGCGGCGGCGGCTCCTTCCCCTGGAAGATCCAGAGATCGTTCAGCGGGATATTCCGGAAGGTGTCCTCCGGCACGCCGAAATTCTGCGCCAGCACCTTGGGCGGCGTGTGGGCGAACCAGTCGGTCAGCAGCAGCGTGTTGTATTCGGACTGGTAGGCGTCGTCGAAGACGAGAAGGAACTCGGCGCCGTCCGGCCCCAGCCCCTGCAGCGAATGGGGATAGCCGGCCGGGAAGAACCACAGGTCGCCCGGCCCGACATCCTGCACATAGGGGTGGCCTTCCTTGTCCAGCACGGTGATGCGGCAGCGGCCATTGGTCATCAGCGCCCATTCGCCGGCGAGGTGCCAGTGCATCTCGCGTATGCCGCCCGGCCCGAGGCGCATGTTGACGCCCGAGACCTCCTTGGCGGCGGGGAACTCGGTGGCGGTGATCTGCCGCGCCCAGCCGCCGCCCTGGATGCGCTTCGGCATGATGTTGAACGACGACCACATCATCGGCATGGTGCCGACATCGGTGGGAGGCGGGCTCTGGAAGGCCGGGATCTGCGCTTCCAGCACCGGGTTGTGCGGCCCCGGCTCGGACAGCGCGCCCGGGGTCGAGTTGACCGCGCCTTCCGGCGGCGCATCCGGATTGCCGAAGGTGGCGGCCCTGGCCGCGCCGCTGGCGACGGCCGCCCCGCCGAAAGCGCTGAGCGCCAGCATCATCCGCCGTGACACGTCTTCCATGGTTGTTCTCCTGTATCGCGGCCGGCAACGCGACAGAACGCATGCGGGCGCTTCGACGGCCGGTCCGGGGCGCGGGACGAGCGGACATGCCGGTGCATGGCCTCTCGCCGCGATCTGGCGTTCATGTTCAGGAGAGGGAAGCCGGCTGTCTTTTCTCAATGCATGGCAGTTGCCGATTCAACGGCGCCGGCTGCCGCAAATAAACCTATAGAAATCTGGTCCAACGAAAATGCGGGATGACGATACGAATATTGTACGCCCGATGTTCCGGACGAATGGATGCTGGCGCGGCCGCCGGAAAGGATGCTGAAACAATACCAACGTATAGTATCTAGCGATGCGCCTTCAGCCCGGCCGCGACCAGGGCCGCCCAGGTCTCCTCGGCGGTCTCGGCGAAGCGGAACAGCTCGCACTCCCCGGCCGAGATCATGCCGTGCTCGACCATCACCTCGAAATTGATCACCGAACGCCAATAGCCCTCGTCGACCAGCACGATGCCGACCGGCGGCGCCTTGTCGGTCGCCCTGAGGTTGAGGATCTCGAACAGTTCGTCGAGCGTGCCGAAGCCGCCGGGGAACACCACCAGCCCGTTCGCGCGCATGGCGAGGTGCATCTTGCGCATCGCGAAATAGTGGAAGCGGAAGGTGAGGTCCGGCGTCGAATAGGTGTTCGGCCCCTGCTCGTGCGGCAAGTTGATATTGAAGCCGATGCTCGGCGCGGCGACGTCATGGGCGCCGCGATTGGCCGCCTCCATGATGCCCGGCCCGCCGCCGGTGGCGATCACATTGTCGCGGTACCCGTCGTCGTCGACGCTGAGCGCGCCGCCGCGCTCGGAGGCGATGCGGCCGAAGGTGCGCGCCTCGTTGTAGAAATGAGGCTGGCGGCCCGGCCCGTCCTCGCGCAGCCGGGCCGAGCCAAACACCACGATGGTCGAGCGGATGCGCCATTTGCGAAGCGCCTCCTCCGCCTTGGCATATTCCAGCAGGAAGCGCACGCCGCGCATCGAGTCGCCGAGGAGGAAATCCTCGTCGAGCGCCGGCAAGCGGTAGCTCGGCGATAAGGTGCTGTCCTCGCTCACGGGGCGCATCTCCTGCGGTGTGACGAGGACGGGGTATCAGAGGAAGCCGGCGCAGGCCATAGGCACGGCTCAGTGCTTTTCGTCCCGCGGCAGCAGCATCACGGCGAAGCCAATCTGGGCGCTGCCGAAGGTGATGCCCAGCGCCAGCGTCAGCACCGCCGCCGCGATGGCGCCGGAGGGCGAGTTCCACATCAGCCTGCCGAGGCCGGCGATGTCGAGCACCACCAGCGCGCCTACGAAGCCCACGGCCAGCGCCATGCCGATCAGCGCATGGCAGATAAGGAAGCGTATGAGGTGCGGCATGGCGTCTCGTGCCTTCACATGCCCCGCAACCCGCACCGACTCAACCCCGACGCGAGATCAACGTTCCCACGCGTCGGGCGAGACGCGCAATTCCGGCGTCTCGATCACCTGCCGGATGAAATGCTGCGCCATCGGTGCCGCCTCCCCGGCACGGAACAGTGCCGCGACCTCGGAGGGGATGGTCGGACCGGCGAGGCGCGTAAAGACGACATTGGGCAGGTTCACCACCTGCCGCACCACGCTCGGCACGACCGACACGCCCATGCCGAGCGAGACCTGCGTCAGCACCGCCAGCAGGCTGCCCGGCGCGGAGACGATCCTTGGCGTGAAGCCGCCGCGCCGCGCGACCTCATAGGTGCCGGCGGCCTGTTCCGGCGCCACGAAGGCTTCTCCCGCAAGCCTTTCCGGCAGCAGCGCCCCCTCCCCCGCCGCGGCATGGACGGCCGGCAGGGCGAAGCAGAAATAGTCGCGCAGCAGCACATGCGCCTTCACGCCCCGCGGCAGCGCCATGGGCAGGCGCACGAAGCCGATATCGACTTCGCCTTCCGCCACCAGGCCGGGCAGCGGCTCCATCGGCCATTCGCGGGCCTGGATGTGGACCTCGGGAAAGCCGGCGCGGAAGCGGCGCGTCTGGTCCTGCAGCACCCCGGCATAGGCGGCCGAGCCGACATAGCCGACCTCCACCCGGCCGATCTCGCCGCGCCCGGCCCGCCGGCCGACGCTTTCGGCGCGGGCAAAACGGTCCAGCACGGCGCGGGCCTCGGCGAGGAACACCTCGCCCGCCGGGGTGAGCGCCACCGAGCGCCTGGTGCGCGCGAACAGCCGCGCCGAAAGCGCGCGCTCGATCTCCTGGATCTGCACGGTGAGAGTCGGCGGGGCGATGTTCAGCCGCTCGGCCGCGCGGGCGAAATGCAGCTCCTCGGCGAGGGCGACGAAATAGCGGAGATGCCGGAGTTCCATGTGCGGAGCTATAATTAGATACGACCTAATAATATGCGAAATCGACATGAATGAAACTAATTCACTCCCGTGCTTCGATGCCGCGCCCTGCCGGGGCATGCCGCCCCGCGCCCGTCGCCCCGAGCCGCCCGATGACCTACGACCTCGCCCTGCCGCGCCGCGCCGGCGGCACGCTGCCGCTGCTGCTCACCGCCTCCACCGGCTGCGCCATGACGGTGCTCGACACCAACATCGTCGCCATCGTGCTGCCGACCATCGCGCGCGATTTCGGTGCCAGCTTCGCCGAGATCGAATGGGTGGTGAGCACCTATGTGCTCTGCTTCGCCGCGCTGCTGCTGCCGGCCGGCGCCATCGCCGACCGCTTCGGCCGGCGGCGCGTCTTCCTCGCCGGCATCGCCCTGTTCGCCCTCGCCTCGCTGCTGTGCGGGCTCGCGCCGTCGGCGCGGCTGCTCTACCTCGCCCGCGCGCTGCAGGGCATGGGGGCCGCCTTCCAGCTGGCGCCGGCGCTCGCCGTCATCGCCCATGGCTTCCATGGCGAGGCGGAGCGCAACCGCGCCTGGGCGATCTGGGGCGGCATCATGGGCCTCACCATGGTGCTGGCGCCGGTGCTCGGCGGGCTGATCGCGCATTTCCTCGGCTGGCGCTGGGCCTTCCTCGTCAACATCCCGATCGGCCTCGCGCTCGGTGCCGCCGCCTTCGCCTTCGTCGAGGAATCGCGCGACGAGGCGGCGCGCCGGCTCGACCCGGCCGGCATCGCCCTGTTCGCCGCCGCCATGTTCGGCATCACCTGGGGGCTGATCAACGGCCAGGCGCAGGGCTGGACCTCGCCGAGCGCGCTCGCCGGCTTTGCCGCCGGTGCCCTGGCCTTCGCCGGTTTCATCGTCGTGGAACGCGCGCAGGCGCGGCCGATGCTGGATCTCAACCTGTTCCGCCTGCCGCGCCTCGTCGGTGGGGTGTGGGCGATGTTCGCCTATGCCGCCTGCGCGCAGGTGATGGCTTCGCTGTTGCCGCTGTTCCTGCAGAACGGCCTCGGCCGCTCGCCGCTGGAGGCGGGCCTGTCCATGCTGCCTTTCGCGCTCGCCATGCTGGTCTTCCCGCAGGTCGGCCGCCGGCTCGGCGGGCGCCTCACCTCGCCGCGCATCCTCACCCTCGGCCTCGCCACCGTGGCGCTCGGCAACGGGCTGACCGGCTGGGGCGCGCACTTGAGCGCATGGCCGGTGGTGATGGCCGGCATGCTGGTTCTCGGCGCCGGCGGCGGGCTGCTCAATGGCGAAACGCAGAAGGCGATCATGATGGTGGTGCCGCGCGAGCGGGCCGGCATGGCCTCGGGCATCAGCACCACCGCGCGCTTCACCGGCATCCTCCTCGGCTTCGCGCTGCTCTCGGGCGTGCTGGCGACCGTGGTGCGCGGAGGGATCGCCGCCAGCCATGGGCATGAATTCGCGGAGAACGTCATCGCCGGCGACCTGCCGCAGGCCGTCGCCGGACTGGCCGGCGCCGCGCGCGAGGCCGCCGTCGCCCAGGCGCAGGCCGCCTATTCCGGCGGCTTCGCCGCGGCCCTGTTCGCGGCCGGCGCCATATCGCTCGCCTCGGCCTTCGCCGTCGCCCGGCTCATGCGGACGCGCGGATGAGAGCGGCGATCAGGCGGCGAGCTTCACCAACATCAGGCTGAACAGCGCGATGAAGAGCGACGCGGCGAGGCCGAGGAAGAACGGGCGCAGCCCCTTGGCGTAAAGCTTGGCGATATCGGTCTCCAGCCCCATGGCGGCGAGCGAGAGCGACAGCATCACCGTCGTCGCCAGCACGATCAGCGACTTCGCCTCCGGCGGGATAACTATGAGGCTGTTGACCACGACCAGCGCCAGGAAGCCGAGCACGAACCACGGCATGGGCGGGCGGGCCGACGCCTGGCCATGGCCGCCACGGCGGCGGGTGGCGAGGAGGCCGAGGCCGATCACCATCGGCGCCAGCAGCATGACCCGCGACAGCTTGGCGACCGTGCCGAAATCGCCGGCGGCCTGTCCCTGCTGATAGGCGGCGGCGACAACTTGAGCGATCTCGTGGATCGACGCGCCGCTCCACAGCCCATAGGCGTGCGGGTCGAGCGCCAGCAGGCCGGGCAGCAGCGGGTAGAGGAACATCGCCATCGACCCGAATACGGTGACGCAGGCCACCGCATAGGCGACGTCCTCGTCCGGCGCCCGCGTCACCGTATTGGTGGCGATGACGGCGGAGGCGCCGCAGATCGAGGTGCCGGCGGCGATCAGCTCGGCGAGTTTTCGCTCGACGCCGATCAGCCGGCCGAGGCCGATGGTGAAGAGGAAGGTGCCGACGAGCGTCAGCGCCACCACCGCGAAGCCGGCGAAGCCGACCTCGGCGAGCTGCGCCGCGGTGATCTGCAGGCCGAGCAACGCGATGGCGAGGCGAAGGATGCGGCGCAGCGCGAAGGTGATGCCCGGCCTGGTGCGCGCCGGCGTGCCGATCAGGTTGCGGAAGGCGATGCCCATGACGATGGACAGGATCATCGGGCTCAGCACGCCGAGCATGGGAAGTCCGCGCACGCCGAAGGCCGCCGCCACCACCATCCCCGCCAGCACGAGGCCGGGCCAGATGCCCTCGGCCCGGCGTTCCGCATGGCCATCATGCACCACATCCATATGCGCGACCATCGCCGTCCCTTTCCTTGAGAACGGCAGAAGATTCGCAGAGGGCGATCAATCTATCCAACGCATTATATCGTACGTTTCGTTCTATTATGACGATTGATCAGCGTGCACCCTCATCCTGAGGTGCGAGCGCAGCGAGCCTCGAAGGATGCTCGCCGGAGTGCGCCAGGACGAGCATCCTTCGAGGCCCGGCCAATGGCCGGGCACCTCAGGATGAGGGTGATTGTGTGGGAAGGAGAATATTCGCGGCCGGCGTCAGGCATACCGCGCCAGCGCGAGGTCGCTGGCCTCGATCTCCGGCTTCCTGCCGCTGACCAGATCGGCCAGCACCCGCGCCGAGCCGCAGGACATGGTCCAGCCCAGCGTGCCATGGCCGGCATTGAGGAACAGGTTCGGGTAGCGCGTCGGGCCGATGATCGGCGTGCCGTCCGGCGTCATCGGCCTGAGCCCCGACCAGAACAGCGCCTGGCTTTGGTCGCCGGCGCCGCCGAACAGGTCCTCCACCGAATGCTCCAGCGTCCCCCGGCGGGAGGGCGGCAGGTCGGTGGAGAAGCCGGCGATCTCCGCCATGCCGCCGACGCGGATGCGGTCCCCGAGGCGGGTGATGGCGACCTTGTAGGTCTCGTCCATCACGGTGGAGACCGGCGCCAGCGCCTCGTTCACGATCGGCACGGTGATGGAATAGCCCTTCACCGGATAGATCGGCAGGTCGAGCCCGAGCGGCTTGAGCAGCCCCGGCGTGTAGCTGCCGAGCGCGGCGATGAACATGTCGGCGCTGACCTCGCCGGTCGCCGTCGCGACGGCGGCGACGCGCCCGCCCGCCGCCTTCACCCGGCGGATATCGACGCCATAGCGGAAGGTCACGCCCAGCCCCTCGGCGAGCGCGGCCAGCGCATTGGTGAACTTGAAGCAGTCGCCGGTCTCGTCGCCGGGCAGGCGAAGCCCGCCGACGATCTTCTCGGCGGAGCGCTTGAGCCCCGGCTCGGCGGCGACGCAGCCGGCGCGGTCCAGCACCTCGAACGGCACGCCGTCCTCCTTCAGCACCGCGATGTCCTTGCCGATGCCGTCGAATTGCTTCTGCGTACGGAAGACCTGCAGCGTGCCCTGCATGCGCTCGTCATAGGAAATGCCGGTCGCCGCGCGCAGCTCGATAAGGCAATCGCGGCTGTACTCGGCGAGGCGCACCATGCGGCCCTTGTTCACCGCGTAGCGCGCGCTGGTGCAGTTGGCGAGCATGGCCAGCATCCAGCGCCAGGTGGCGAGGTCGACGCGGGGGCGGATGATCAGCGGCGCATGCTGCATGAACAGCCATTTCAGCGCCTTCATCGGAATGCCCGGCGCCGCCCAGGGCGAGGCATAGCCGGGCGAGACCTCGCCGGCATTGGCGTAGCTGGTCTCCAGCGCCGGGCCGGGCTGGCGGTCGAGCACCGTCACCTCATGGCCGGCCTTGGCAAGGTAATAGGCGGAGGTGACGCCGATCACGCCGGCGCCGAGTATGACGATCTTCATCGGAAGGGCCTCTTCTTGCCGACGCCGATTCAGCGATAGACGCGATGATAGCGCCCGCCGAGCGAGGTCAGGATCTCGTAGGAAATGGTGCCGGCGTCGCGCGCCACATCTTCCAGCGTCTGGTGCGGGCCGACGATCTCGACGAGGTCGCCGAGCTTGAGCGTGCCGGGCGGCAAAGCGGAGATGTCGAGCGTCAGGCTGTCCATGGAGACGCGGCCGACGATCGGCAGGCGCGTCCCGCCGACATAGGCCGCGCCGCGGTCGCTCAGCGCGCGCAGCAGGCCATCCGCGTAACCCGCCGCGAGGGTGGCGAGCCGCCGCTCGCCCGAAGTGACATGCACGCCGCCATAGCCGACCTTGGCGCCGGCCGGCACGGTCCGGGTCTGCACCACGCGCACGTCGAGCCGCACCACCGGCGCCATCGGGTTGGGAACGCCGGCCGTCGGCGCGCCGCCATAGAGCGCGATGCCGGGACGCACCAGCGCGCCATGATACTCGCTGCCAAGGAAGATGCCGCCGGAATTGGCGAAGCATGGCTCGATGCCGGGAAACGCGGCAGCGAGACGGCGCATCGCCGCGAGTTGCTCGGCATTCTGCGGGCTTTCGGGCGCGTCGGCGCTGGCGAGGTGGCTCATGACATGGGTGAGCCGCACGCCCTCGAGCCGCGCCGGCTCGGCGAGCAGGGTCTCCACCTCCTCCGCCGGCAGGCCGAGCCGCGACATGCCGGTGTCGAGCTGCAGCAGCGCCGGCAGCGCGGCGCCGCGCGCACGGCCGGTCCTCGACCAGTTCTCGATCTGGTCGAGGCTGTTCAGCACCGGAATGATGCCAGCCTCGGCGCAGGCCCGCTCGGCGCCGGGCATGAGGCCGTTCAGCACATAAAGCCGCGCATCCGGGCCGAGGACGCCGCGCAGCGCCGGCGCCTCACTGAACTGGGCGACGAAGAAGTCGCGGCAGCCGGCGGCATAGAGTGCCGGGGCGACGCGCAGCGCGCCGAGGCCATAGGCGTCCGCCTTGACGACGCCGGCGACGCGCGCCGCGCCGACGCGCTCTTTCAGCTGCCGGTAATTGGCGGCGAGCGCACCGAGATCGATGGTCAGTATGCCCGGCGCCATGTCGATCGCCGTCTGCTGGTTGGAAATCTCGCCGAACATCGCCCGTCCTCGCTCGCACCTGTCGAACGGACGGGAATCATAGCGCAAGGATCACGCAAATAGCGGTCGATTTGCGCACGCAAACGGCATCGAATACATATTCGCGCACATATCGACGAAGATTTCATGGAAACCGCCATGAGCGCGCTGGACACCATCGACCGCAACATAGTGCGCCTGCTGCGCCTCGACGCGCGCATGCCGACGGCGCGGATCGCCGAGGAGGTCGGCCTCTCGCCCTCCACCTGCCAGCGCCGCATCAAGCTGATGGAGCATGGCGGCGTCATCCGCGGCTATACCGCCCTCGTCGACCATCCCGCGCGCGATGCCGCCATGGCGGTGATCATCAACATCACGCTGGAGCGGCAGACCGAGGATTATCTCAACCGCTTCGAGGCGGCGGTGCGCCGGCATCCGGAGATCCAGGAGTGCTATCTGATGACCGGCGGCTCGGATTATCTCTTGCGCGTCGAGGTCGAGACGCCGGCGGAATTCGAGCGCATCCACACCGAGATCCTCTCCACCCTGCCCGGCGTGCTGCGCATCCACTCCAGCTTCTCGATCCGCAACGTGCTGGCCAACCGGCGCCGCGCGCGGTAGAGCATGTTCCGCGAAAGTTGCAGACTTTCGCGATGAGAACATGCTCTAACACTTTAAAACTAGAGCACTTTCTTATCGATCGGGTAATCACCCGATCGGAAAGGACTCTGGCCTAAGCCCTTTCGTTGCGTGCAGGACCCGCCATCATGCGTGATTTCCAGAAGCCCGGCCGCTCCGTCGTCATCGCCCGCGAGGGCATGGCGGCGACCTCCCATCCCGCCTCGACGCTCGCCGCCATCCGCGTTCTCGACGCCGGCGGCAATGCGCTCGACGCGGCCATCGCCGCCTGCGCGGTGCAGGGCGTGGTGGAGCCGGGCTCGACGGGAATCGGCGGCGACTGCTTCGCCCTCCTCGCCGGCGAGGACGGCAAGGTGCACGCCTTCAACGGCTCGGGCCGCGCGCCGGCCGCGCTCTCGGCCGCGCATCTGCGGCGCGCCGGCCTCACCGAAATTCCCCGCCAGTCGCCGCATGCCGTCACCGTCCCCGGCGCGGTCGATGCCTGGACGCGGCTGCATGCCGACCATGGCAGGCTGCCTTTCGCGGAACTTCTCGCCCCCGCCATCCGCCTCGCCCGGCACGGCTATGCCGTCTCCGAGCGGGTGCAATATGACTGGGCCAGGGAGGCGGCGCTGCTCGCCGGCGACGCCAATGCCGCCCGCGTCTTCCTGCCCGGCGGGCGGGTGCCGGAGGTCGGCGAGGTGCACCGCCAGCCGGAGCTCGCCGACACGCTGGAGATCATCGCCCGCGAAGGCCGCGACGGCTTCTATCGCGGCACGGTCGCGCAGGACATCGTCACCTATCTGAACGGCCTCGGCGGGCTGCACACGCTCGCCGATTTCGTGCAGGCGACGGGCGAGTATGTCGAGCCGGTCTCGACCCGCTTCCGCGGCCACGAGGTCTATGAGTGCCCGCCCAACGGCCAGGGCCTCATCGCCCTGATGATCCTCAACATCCTCTCCCGCTTCCCGGCCACGGGCGACCCTCTCGCCGCCGACCGGCTGCATGTCGAGATCGAGGCGACCCGCCTCGCCTATGCCGCGCGCGACCGCTTCCTCGCCGACCCGGCGCAGGCAAGCGTGCCGGTCGACTACCTGCTCTCCGACGAACTCGCGGACGAGCTCGCCGGGCGTATCACGCTCGACCGCGCGCTCGCCGACATGCCGGCCTTCGAGGGCGGCGAGCATCGCGACACGGTCTATATCTGCGTCGTCGACCGCGAGCGGAACTGCGCCAGCTTCATCAACTCGATCTTCAACCCGTTCGGCGCCGGCCTCGTCGCCCCGCGCTCGGGCGTGCTCCTGCACAATCGCGGCCAGAGCTTCGTCCTGAAGGAAGGCCATCCCAACGAGCTCGCCCCGCGCAAGCGGCCGATGCACACCATCATCCCCGGCATGGTGCTGAAGGACGGGTTGCCGGTCATGCCGTTCGGCGTGATGGGCGGGCACTACCAGGCGATGGGCCACGCCCATTTCGTCTCCAAGGTGCTGGATTTCGGCCTCGGCCTGCAGGAGGCGATCGACCTGCCGCGGCTGTTCCCGCTGCCCGGCACCGGTCAGGTCGAGGCGGAGGACACCTTCCCGCCGGAGACCATCGCCGAGCTCAGGCGCCGCGGCTTCGACATCGTGCCGGCCGGCCGGCCGATCGGCGGCGCGCAGGCGATCCGCCTCGACCGCGCCCGCGGTACCCTCACCGGCGCCTCCGACCCGCGCAAGGACGGCTGCGCGCTGGGGATCTAGTTCCCGCAAGATCATCCTCATCCTGAGGTGCCGCCGCAGGCGGCCTCGAAGGAGGTCCATCCGGGAGTGCTTAAGCGAGCATCCTTCGAGGCTCGCTGCGCTCGCACCTCAGGATGAGGCCCACATTAAGAATTAGGGCGCTCCCTGCCCCGCCCTTAATTCACCCGCCGCCCGGCCGGCGAGGACGACAGATACTGGATCGCCGCCCGCACCAGCTCCGGCAGGCTGGTCGCCCCCAGCTTGGTCTTCAGCATGGACGAGGTGTTGGCCACCGTCTTGTAGCTGATGCCCAGCTCGTCGGCGATGCGCTGGTAGTCCTTGCCCTCGGCGAGCAGGGAGAGCGTCTGCAATTCGCGCGGGGTGACGTCGGCGAGCGGCGCCTCCTTGCGCGTGCCGAGCAGCGCCACCTGCATGGCGAGGTCGTGGCTCATATAGGCCTGGCCGCGCCGCACCCGCTCGAAGGCTTCCATCAGCGTGCCCGAGGCGGTGTCCTTCAGCACGTAGCCGGTGGCGCCCGCCTCCAGCGCGCGGCTGGCGATCACCGGGTCGCCATGCATGGAGAAGACGAGGATGGGCGTGCGCGGGCTGTGGCTGCGCAGCCGCCGCACCAGCAAGAGCCCGCTCAGCCCGCTGCCCTGCAGCGACAGGTCGACGATGACCACGTCCGGCTTCTCGCGGCGGAACTGGCGATAGCCGGAGAGCAGCGTGCTCGCCTCCAGCACGCGCTCGACCCCGGCATCCTCGAGCAGCCGCCGGCAGCCCTGCAGCACGATGGGGTGGTCGTCGATCACCAGCACGCTGGTCATTGCGCCGCAATCCTTTCCGCTGTCTCCGCCATGGACGCCGCAGCGACCGGCACGATCATCTCCACCCGCGTGC
>Ga0182748_1003209_pt1 | contig 13952 bp, 12 predicted proteins | sample eDN3rd37CKraftOP_FD_128877 | JGI IMG/M metagenome (GOLD analysis project Ga0182748, IMG submission 128877) | Enriched Organic Plus compost microbial communities from Emeryville, California, USA - eDNA 3rd pass 37_C Kraft OP (version 2) (version 2) ...
CCAGTCGTTGGTCGGGATGTAGAACAGCTTGGTGTCCTGGCTGTAGGCCATCGGCATCCAGTTCGTGCCACCGAGGAAATTCGGCGTCACCTTGATGGTCTTGCCCTTGGCTTCACCCTTTGCGGGCGCCGGCGGGCGCTGACCCTCGACCTCGTGCGGACGGCCGTTCTCGACATCCCAGCCGGTGGCCCAGGATATATTCGGCACCATCGGATAGATGCCGATCGCTGAGCCGACCTGCTTGGAGATCTTGCCGTCACGGGCGGTCAGCTTGTCGAGATCGGTGATGAAGAGGAAGCCGTTACGGTCGGCGTGGGCGCCGGCGCGGACGATCTTGCCATCCTTCTCCATCTCGAACAGCGTGATGGGGTTGTTGCCCGAGTAATCCCAAGCGTCGTTGGGCGTGTGCTGGAAGAAGCCGACGGGCTCGCCGGTCGAGGGTTCGATGTAAACCTGGCCGGAAGTGTAGAGGCTGTCGTAGGGCTTCCAGTCGCCGTTCGGGCCGGAGCGATAGTGGTGGTTCCACGGGGCGGGGTTGCCGGTGCCGATGACGATCGTGTTGGTCTTCTCGTCATAGGTCGCGCTCTGCCAGGGAGCGCCTCCGCCATGATTCCAGGCTTCGACCTTGCCGCCGTCCTTGTTGTTCGGCCACGACGGTGCCTTCGGGTCGCCGGTGTAGGTGGAGTCCTTGCCGTTGAGGCGGCCCATGTGGCCCTCGACGAGCGGGCGCATCCAGATTTCCTCGCCGGTGTCGGGATCGCGCGCATAGAGGCGGCCAACGACGCCGAATTCGTCACCCGAGGAGCCGTGAATGAGGAGCACCTTGCCGGTCTTCTGATCCTTCACGATCGTAGGGGCACCGGTCATGGTGTAGCCGGCGGTGTGATCCTCGAACTTCTTGGACCAGACAACCTTACCGGTCTTGGCGTTCAAGGCGACGATACCGGCGTCGAGCGTACCCATGAACAGCTTGTCGCCGTAAAGGGCGGCGCCACGGTTTACGACGTCACAGCACGGGCGGATGTCGTCGGGCAGGCGGTGGGCGTAGCTCCAGAGCCTCTTGCCGGTTTTTGCGTCGAGCGCAAAAGCACGGGAATAGGACGCCGTTACATAAATGACGCCGTCATGGATCAGCGCCTGAGTTTCCTGGCCGCGTTGTTTTTCATCGCCGAATGAAAACGACCACGCCGGTTTCATACGGGCAATATTATTGACGTTGATCTTATCAAGATCGCTATAGCGGTGATTGCGAACACCCATACCCCAGCTGACCACGTCGCCAGGGGTCTTCTCGTCATTCAGAATATCTTCCCACGTCACAGGCTTGCCGTCTGCGGCGTTGGATTCGTTCGGAAAAATGCAGATTGCGGCGGTGATTGCCAAAGCTGAAGCGGCGGCAAAAAGCGTCGCGTTGACGCCCCGCGCGGGGTGTCGACGTTGCATGGCGTTTCTCCCAATTCGTTTTCTCTAGGAGCTGCTATTCGGCGCGCCCCGGTGCGTCAACATGAGGCAATTTTCGCTTTCGTCCATTCGCCTTTCGAACAATTGGCGCGAAATTACGCGCTGACGTCGGACTAAGGTATAATCGATAGCTGATTTAATGCAGGGCGCCGGGAAACAATTGCAAGTCACACCGGAAAGAATGGCAATGGGAAATAAATCTCATTTGGATTCGCGCGGCTTTTAAAGACGCATCCGTACCGCCAAATCGCGGCGCGGACAGTCAAGCCGGACCATCCACCCGCCGGCTGGCGACGCATAGATCATCGTCCGTCAGCTCGATGCGGAGGCGCCCCGATGCCGGCTCGCCCCGCTGGCAGCATCTTGGGGGTGCAGAGCTGTAATCTCAGCCGGCGGCGACCACATACCAAGTGAGCCAACCTGCGAGATCTTCCATGCCGCCACAAAACGCCACCGTGCCGTCGATCGATCCTCAGCAGCCCCCGCGTCCCATAGATCCCGGCGTGCGCATCGGACACGCGCACCTGAAGGTCGCCGACCTCGACCGCGCGCTAGCGTTCTATTCCGGCGTTCTCGGCTTCGAGCTGCAGCAGCGGTTCGGGGATCAGGCGGCGTTTCTCGCGGCCGGCGGCTATCACCACCACATCGGTCTCAATACGTGGGAGAGCAAAGGCGGGGAGCCGCCCGCACCCGGCACCACAGGGCTCTTTCACATCGCCATTCTCTATCCCACGCGCGCGGCGCTGGCGGACGCGTTACGGCGTCTGCTGGCGGCCGGGGTGCCGCTGGAAGGCGCGAGCGATCACGGGGTCAGCGAGGCGCTCTACCTGCGCGATCCCGACGGCAATGGCATCGAACTCTATCCTCGTGAGCGGTTATTCGCTCGGCACCGCGACGGCTGCGCTGGCCGCCCTCACGTTCTGGTTTGCGACCCGACAGCGTCATCCTGCTGGTAGGACTGTTTCTCATTGCCGGGTTGCACGTCGCGATCCAGGAGGCCCTCGAGCCGACAGTGACGGCCGAGATGGGTGCAAGCTGATAGCTTGGCGACGAGCTACGGCGCCCTCGGCACGGTGAACGGCGCCACAAAATTCGTATCAAGCGCGGCTGTCGGCCTCCTCTGGACGACCGTATCACCGACATTCGCTTTCGCGGTCGCAGGCATCTTCATGGCCGCTGGAACGATCGCGCTTCTCCGCATGGCCGCGCGAAGGCCCGCATGATCTTCGCATCCTAGCGATAACGTGTGGGCGCGGTGCGCACCTGCCAGGATTGATTGAGCTGAAGACCACCGCAGCTCGGTAACTAGAGGCCACAATCAGTCTATCCGCGCAGTTTTTTGCTGCGTGCATTTTAGCTGCATGCATAGGAAGGGATGGCATGGCATCACCGCGCCATCCCCGAAATCACTATTATTGCTTGTTCGGCAGCGCGTAGACAGTGAGCGATCCACCGAGGGCCGTATAGCTGTTTAGCCCGGCGTAGCCACCGACAGCACCCAGGCCATCGGTCGGGTTCGTCAGGCCGGCAGCTAGACCGATACCGGCCCAGCCGCCAACACCTGAGTATACGGCAATGTACTGAGTACCCTTATGTTCGTACGTCATCACGTTGCCGATGATGCCGGACGGAGTCTTGTTCTTATAAAGGAGCTTGCCGTCCTTCTGATCGAGACACTTGAAGTAACCTTCGAGCGTACCGTGGCAGGCAATGCCACCCGCGGTCGTCAGCACGCCGGACCACACGGAGAACTGCTCCTTGTTGGCCCAGACGATCTTGCCGTTGCCTGCATCCCACGCGAGGAACGTGCCCATGTGTCCGTCCTCACCCTTCGGGGGATACATGGAGAGCGTAGCGCCGACGTAGGGCTGGCCTGCCGTGTATTCGACCTTGAAAGGCTCGTAGTCCATGCAGACGTGGTTCGATGGCACGTAGAAGAGACCTGTCAGCGGCGAGAACGCCACCGGCTGCTGATCCTTCGAGCCAAGCGCGGCCGGGCAGATGTCCGTTGTGTTGACATCCGGGCCATTCAGGAACGTCGACTTCGCGGGATTGACGAGCGGACGACCATAGGTCGGGCTCGACTTATCCATGTCGACCTTGCTTGCCCAGTTGACGGCGGGATCGTACTTCTCCGCAACGAGCAGTTCACCGGTTTTACGGTCGAGTGTATAGCCGAAGCCATTGCGGTTGAATTCGACAACCACTTTGCGCTGCTGACCCTTCACGTTGATATCCGCAATCACCGGTTCGTTGATGCCATCGTAGTCCCACTCGTCGAACGGGGTGTACTGGTACGCCCATGCCGCCATGCCAGTGTCAGGGTTGCGAGCAAACAGCGTCATCGACCATTTCTGGTCGATCTGCTTGCCATCCGGTCCTGCACGCTGGGCTGGATTCCACGTCGAAGGATTGCCCGTACCGTAGTAGAAGAGGTGCAGGTCGGGATCATAGGACATGTAGCCCCAGATGGAGCCGCCGCCCAACTTCCACTGATCACCCGTCCAGGTTTTCAGCGAAGAATCCTTCCCCACTGGCTTGCCCAGTGACATCGTCTTCTCGGGATCGACGAGGATCTCATCATCCGGCCCCATCGAGTAGGCGCGCCACAGCAGTTTTCCGGTGTTGGCGTCATAGCCCGTCATGTAGCAGCGCACACCGAACTCAGCGCCCGATATGCCGACAAGCACAACGTTACCGACAACCATCGGTGCACCCGTTCCGGTCTCACCCTTTTTGGGATCGCCGTTTACGGCTTTCCAAAGCTCCTTGCCGGTTTTCGCGTCGAGCGCAACGACGCTCGTGTCCGCCTGATGCAGGAAGATCTTGCCGTCAGCATACTGCGGACCCCGGTTGACCGTGTCACAGCACATGACAGGGATGACCGATGGATCCTGCTTGGGCTCGTACTTCCAAAGGATCTTGTTGTCGTTGTTGAGATCCAGCGCATACACGATGTTCGGGAACGGCGTGTGAACGTACATCACGTCGCCGATCACCAGCGGCCCGCCTTCATGGCCGCGCAGCACGCCGGTCGAGAAGGTCCAGGCGACCTTCAAGTCTTTGACGTTCTTCGTAGTGATCTGGTCGAGCTTTGAGTAACGCTGGGACGTGTAGTCATGCTGCTGCATGCACCAGTTGCCTGGATTCTCTATGCACTTCATGACGCTTTCATTCGCCAGCACAGGCGAAGAAAGCGCCACTGCAGCCACGGTGACGGTGGCATACAAGGTCTTCCTCATCGTTTCCTCCAATGCTAACGTCACCACAGTGACGCGAGCCACGAAGCCCATTTCTGGCCGTCGCTGGGAGGATGAGGGCGAGTTCGCCTGAGCTGGAGGAGCGGTGCAAGCTTTACCGCTCAGACGGTCTCTTTCATCCTCCCAACTGCCTGAGATGATGAAGACGACACGTCTCCCGCGGCGAGCGCAAAAACAGATCCCCACCGCGACCGCCGAATTGCTTCGGCAGCATCATCGCAGTAGGAATCATCGGCCAACGGGGCGGTTATAAGGGAGATTCCATTCCCTGGGTCCGGGAAGATTGCCCAGACACCGCTGCGACAATATTCCTCCCATTTTGCGAGTCAACGGAAATTCTCACACTGCTGTGAGTCGCGCGTGATCGTGCAGGGAGACTACTAGCATTCGAAATTAAGTCGTCTCCTCGTTCACCCTGGAACACGGGGAAGCTCGTTGAGCCGAAGCCGCCGCTGTGGCCAAGTCACGTCTGGTCCATCCGAACAAAGCTGCGGATGGCCGAGCGCAAGCGCGACCTCGCGCTGTTCAATCTCGCCATCGACAGCAAGCTGCGCGACTGTGATGTGGTGCCCTGCGCGTTGATGATGTGGCTCCCAGCGCCTACGCCATGGATCGGGCAACCATCCACCAGAAGAATACAGGCTGCCCCGTGAGGCTCGAACTCACGGACCAAACTCGCTTGGCCGTCGACGAATACCTTCGGTTGACTAGACGAAAGTCGGATCAATACCTCTTTGCCGGTCGAGGCGACGCCTCGCATGGACTCACGACACGGCACTATCGAGATCGGAGAAGATCGACATCTGACAGCCGGTTCACCTCCACGGGCGAACCTGGTCGAGGGGTGCGCCGACCAGGGATTGCGGACTTCCGTATTTGGGACGCTCTGAGGCGGTGATTGCCGGTGCCGCATGCCCAGCGGCTCCTAGAGCAGATTCTGATCATACGGCCTCGTAGCCGGCATCGGCGAAGTAGTTTCTGCAATCGTCTGTAGTGAGGCGCGGGAGAGCTTCGCCGATGGCGTGCCAGAGGTCGGGCACGGTTCGCGCGGCTGCCTTCTTCAAGAGGGCCTTGAGCTTCGAGAAGGCCATCTCGATCGGGTTCAGGTCGGGTGAGTAGGGCGGCAGATAGCGCAGCTCTGCCCCTGCTGCCTGGATTGCCTCGCGAACCGCCGCCGGCTTGTGCGCCGGCAGATTGTCCAACACCACTACATCGCCGGGCCGCAGCGTCGGGACCAGCACCTGCTCGACATAGGCCAGGAAAGCCGGGCCATCCATCGGTCCGTCGAGCACCATCGGTGCCGTCATGCCAGCGAGCCGCAATCCGCCGACGAAGGTCGTGGTCTTCCAGTGACCGTGCGGGATCGCGGCTACACAGCGGCTGCCGCGCTGCGAGCGCCCATAGAGCCGCGCCATCTTGGTGGAGGTGCCGGTCTCGTCGATGAAGACGAGGCGGGCGGCATCCAGATCAGGCTGCGCGGCGCGCCAGGCGAGCCTTTCGCTCACCACGTCCGGGCGTTCTTGCTCGCTGGCGTGCGCGGTTTTTTTTGAAGGTCTGCCCGTGGCGATCGAGAAAGCGCCAGATCGTGCTCGGCGCAAAGCGCACGCCGTGCGTACGCTCCAGATGCTCCGCGATCTCGGTGAGCGTGATGTCGAGCTTGGCGCCGATAAGCCCGAGGATCTCTGATGCGTAGCCTTCGATCCGCTCAGAGCGCCTGTCTCCGCCCTGCCTACCCGGTGCCACAACGCCCGTGTCGCGCCAGCGGCGCATCTATTTGACCGCCGTCGAGGCCGCGATCCCGAACCGGTCAGCGGCTGCGCGGCAGCTCGAGCCGGCCGCAACGCAATCGACAAGACGCTCGCGCAGGTCGTTGGAAAGAGGTTTCGTCATGCAGGCCGGCCTCCTTCGCCAGCCCACATCTTGAATCAGCATTCGCCCCCGATGGGAATCCCACACCGATTCCGTCAGATGGGAAAATGCTCTAGCTCTCCTCGCGACGGCGCCAGAAATTCCAGCCGAAGCGACCTCGGCTAGCCCCGTCGGCCCTTGGCGCAGTGACCTTGCGCCAGCTCGCCTTGATCCAGTCATCCGTGCCGTAGAGCCACCGCCTGAAGCTGCCGCGCGAACGCCCGCGATCTTCCAGCAGCAGATGCGCCAGCATATCGACGTCCGCACTCAGTTTCTCGATGGCCGCCTGCCGCCGGGCGCCGCCCTCGTGCAGCGCACCGATGCGGGAATTGATCAGCTCGATCTCGCCGCTTTCATCGTCGTGCCAGCCATCGAGTGCGCTCGCGAGCGTGTGCTGTGTCGTGCCGAGCCTGACCAGGGACTGATGCACGCCATTCAGCTCCGCGCTGTAGGCGGCCTGAGCGGCGGCCATCCGGTCGGCGTTGCCGTTGAGCCAGCGCTCGATGTCGGCAATCCGGTCGCCAACGCCCGCAGTGATCTCCGAGCGGTAGCGGTCGAGACCGGTGAAGAAATCGATGCGGTTTTTCTCCAGCGCGGCGGCAAGGAGCTTGGCCTGCTCGTGCTGCCCCGCATGCGCCTGTTCGGCGGCTTGCGCGGCGAGGCGCACGGCACTGCGCACGCCGGTGATCTCGTCGGAAAGCGCGGTGATGCCGTCGGCGCGATCGACGCGCTCTTCGTCCAGCGCTTGCTCGATAGCTGCGAGCCGGCCCGCGATGTCGGCATCGGCGGCCGGATGCGCGGCGGCATTTCCAACTGAGACACGCGCCTGCTTTATGGCGTCCTCGATCGCGAACAGCCGCTGCGACACCTCAGCATCGAACGGGCGCAGCTCCTTCCCGCGCTCGGCGCCCTGCGCCAAGGCTTCGTCGATCGCAGACAGCCGTTGGGCGATTTCCCCATCGAGCGGCCGTGCCGCCTCGTCCTCGGTGCGGGCGCCGAGGGCGCTTTCGATCGCAGCCAAGCGCTTTTCCAGCGGCGAAAGATCGGTGGCAACCTGCGGAGACTGCCTCGCGATCACTGCCTCGAGTGCCGAGAACCTCTCGCCGAGGCCGCGTTCCACCGATGACAAGCGCTCGAGAACGCTCTGCAGCAGGGCAGGATCGATCGACGGCGCAGCGGTGGCGGCAGCAGGGGCGACGCCCCCTGCAGGCGCCGCTGAGCGGTCGGGTTCGCTGAGCTCGAAGCCGAGCGCCGCCGCAAGCGGGCGGGAAGACGCCGCTGCGGTTCCCCAGATATCGCGTGCCGCGCGCGGCACGTAACGCACGATCAGGTCGCCGCCGGGAAGATCGCCGCCAATGTCCGCCAGCGCCAGCACGACATCATCGACCGTCGCCGTCTGCCCCGCATGGGAAGCACGCGAAGAGGCGAGCCGCAGCACGTCTTCCAGCTCGGGCGCCCCGCGCGGCGGCACGCCGGCCTCGCCGGCCGGTGGCTCAGCGGCAATGGCGATGGCGCTTTCGCGGCGCAAGGCGCCAACACGTATCCCACGTGCGTCGAGCGCCGCAGCGGCAGCGTCGACCCTCGTCATGGCAAGCAGCAAGTGCGTGAGGCTCACCTCCGCGGCGCGGTAGGCAAGCGCCACGTCATAGGCGTGGTTGGCGCAGGCGATCACTGTCTCATCGACCCAGATCGGCGCCGAGCGCGCGTTCGCCGGCCGCGCGGGCGAAGCGGCGGGCGGCGTTCCGGACGCACCCCGGTGCACCTCCGTCGAGGCCGCGCTCAGGCGCGTCGTCTTCAGATCAAGGTCCGGCCCCCGGTAGTCCATCCGCGCAACTCCTCACCCTGGCGCGGCGCCAGCATAGCTGCGAATAGATGGCGGCGCGAGGGCAGCGAAGGCACACTCGCGGCTACACGGCCGACGCTATGGTTGATTTTTCAAGGGGTTCGCACGAAGTCGGCTAGAGTAAGCACCCCGGCGCAACGACGGGCTCCTGCACTTCGGGGCCCTCGTTCCGCGGATTGTTGACCTTCTGACAGACCTCGGTCACGTCGAAACCATCGCCACCATCGGGTTTCAAGAGATGCTGGATCTCCGTGACCATGCCGGAGCGGCAGTCGAGCCAGAGGTCGAAATGTTCCGGCGGGATAATCAACGGCATACGCTCATGTAAACGGGCGATCGAACCGCGAGCAGCCGTGGTGAGGATCGCGACCGTTTCGATCTCGCTGCCGTCCGCGCCGAGCCATTCTTCATAGATGGCCCCCAGCGCGATCGGACCGCCCCGCCGCGGCCTCACCAGATGCGGACGCCTGTCGCCCGCAGCGCCTGTCCACTCGTAATAGCCGTCGGCAGGCACGAGACAGCGCTTGTGGCGCAAGGCAGCGCGAAACGATGGTTTGCCCGCAGCACTCTCGGCCCGGGCATTCGCCAGCATGCTGAATTCGCGCGGATCTTTCACCCAAGGCGGAATGAGGCCCCAGCGCACGAGCGCCATCTCGCGCTCACCGCGATACGTATTGCGCACGATGGCGACCGGCTGGGAGGGCGCGATGTTGTAACGGGGCGGAAAGGTCGCCTCGTTCACATAGCGAAAATAGGCGCGCACGGCCTCCGGCGGTGATGTAAGTGTATAGCGAGAGCACATGGGCCGAAGGTAGTCGCTGGAACGCGCCGGGAGAAGCCGTATGGGTGCCTTCGACACAGGCGAACACCGTAACGACCGCAAAGCCGGCCGCTGGCCCCAGGCTGCGGCGAGCGCCGTCCTGTTCCGCGGCGAGGCCGTCCTGCTCGTCGAGCGCGGCTCCGAGCCGGGAAAAGGATTGTGGAGCCTCCCCGGCGGGCTCATCGAGCCCGGTGAAACGGCGGAGGATGCTGCCCGCCGCGAGACGCACGAGGAAACCGGCCTCGTAGCGCATATCGAGGGCCTCGCAGGCGTTTACGATATCATCGACCGCGACGAGGCTGGTACCGTCGTGCTCCATTATGTCATCGCATGCTATTTCGGGCGCGCCGACGATGGCGAGCCGCGCGCCCGCCGCGACGTGAGAGAGGCGCGCTTTTTCGCCCTCGACAAGATTCGCGATCTGCCGTTGACGAAAGGGGCGCAATTCGTGATCGAGGAGGCATGGCGGCGCCTCGCGGCGAGCGTGCGCTAGCCGCCTCCTGAACGTCCAGAATCGGTGCTAGTCTTCTTCCCGTGAACAATCGACCGATGACATTCTCCGTTGCGAGCAGCGGATCCACCTCGCGCTGCCGCGGTTTCACCCGCGGCCGGCATCGCGGCTTGGCGCCGTTGAGCCTGGCCCTCGTGCTGATCCTCGTGGCGGCTTTGCCCGCCGCGGCCCTGCCCGACAGCAAGCCCTACGACGACCGGCTCCTGCGCCTTTCGGAGATCCTCGGCGCGGTCCACTACCTGCGCGAGTTGTGCGGCGCCGACGAAGGCCAGCAGTGGCGCGACCGCATGTCGGAGCTGCTGCAGGCTGAAGGCACCTCAGCGCTGCGCAAGGCAAGGCTCACGCGCTCCTTCAATAAAGGTTATCAGAGCTACAGCCGCACCTATAATACGTGCAGCCCATCGGCCCAGAACGCGATCAACCGCTTCCTCACCGAAGGGGCGACCATCGCGGATACGCTCGTGCGGTCGGTTCCCTAGAGCTTGCGCATTACAGCCACTGTCCCAGATCGGCAACGCTTCGTCCGTTCCGATTTTTACTGTGAACGCGGCACGCCCCTTTGCGCCTGCCCGGCCCGTGATATGCATCCTTGCATCGGCACTCGCTCCGGCGTGCTGCCAAATCTGTCGACCGCGGCTGAACGATTGGGGGTTCGCGGTCACAAGGGGGAACGATGCAGCTCTTCGAAGGTCTGGACGCCGACGATTCGTCGTACCGCGCGCTTTCGCTGATTCTTGAAGCGTGGGACGAAGGTACTGAAAGCGGCGTGCCCAACGAGCAGATGGCGTATGCCGCCCTCTTCGCAGCGCTGACCGATCTCGTCTCCCAATTCGGCGAAGAGGCGGTGGTGAAGCTGACCAATGGACTGGAGCGGCGCATCCGCGTGGGCGAGTTCACGCTGCATTCGACGCGGCAGTAAGGGCCGCATACGCGTCGGCGCTAAAGCAGCAGCCCCACACGCTTGACGATGACCTCCCCGAGCAGCAACAGTCCGAAGCCGAGCAGCAGCAGGCCGGCGATCTTGTTGATGAGCTGCAGCCGCGTCAGGCTGAGATGGTGGCGGAAACGCGCGATGAGATGGGAAAGCCCTAGCCACCAGCCGAGACTGCCCGCCATGACGGCCGCAACGATCGTAAGCGCATCGACATAGCTGTCGACCTCCACGAATGTCGAGACGCCGCCGAAGATCGCAAAGAGCCCCAGCACCGCGCCGGGATTGGTGATGGTCAGGAGGAATGTCTGCGGGATGTCCCAGACGAAATCGCGCAGCGTCTCGGGGCGGTCGTTCGCCGGCGCCATCGCCATCAGGCGCGGTGCAGTGAAGTAGAGCTTCAGTCCGAAAGCGACGAGCACCAATCCACCGATAAGCTGGATGGTCATGCGGTGATGCTGCACCGCCCCGGAGATGGCCCCCACGCCCAGCGCCGCGCAGAGCGCAATAAGCCCGTCGCCCAGCACAGCCCCCAGCCCCGCCGCAATACCTCCCCAAAATCCGCGCTCGATAGCGCGCTGGATGCACAGCACATTGACGGGGCCGACGGGGGCGGCGACAAGAACTCCGATGACGATACCGACGGGAATGATGAGCGGATTGGGTAGAAAATCCATACACCTTCCTTTACCGGCCCGCGGCGCGCGCCGTAATTTGCCGGTCGATCGGTTGCATAACGCCGGAGTCCGCGGATGATGAAGATCATCGAAGGACGTTGGATGGGCCTCGTCCTATTGGTACTGGGGGCGGTCGGCGTTGTCCATGCGGCCCCTGCGCTGGAAAAGGCTGCCGGAAGCCAGGCCGTCACGGTCCAGTCGTCGAAGCTGAAGGGGCGCAAGCCGCCCAGCGAAACGCGCAGTCTCCCCATTCCGGTGGAGGAGATGCGCCAGGCGATTCTCGCCGCTGCGCAGTCCGGCAACATCGAGGATCTGCGTGAGCCGCTGGAGTGGAACGAGCTGAAGCCCGAAGTCTCGGCTCCCGCGGGAACCGATCCCATCGCCTTTTGGCGCACCACGTCCGCGGATGGAAACGGCCGCGAGATTCTCGCCGTGCTCGCCAACATTCTGCCCATGCGCGCCGCCGAGCTCCCCCTCGGCAAGGACATCGAGAACAACATCATCTACGTCTGGCCCTATTTGGCCGAAGCGGATCTCGACAAGCTGACGCCCGCGCAGGAGGTCGATCTGCTGCGGCTGATGAGCCCCGCCGAAGCGAAGACGATGCGGTCTGCAAAGAAGTGGACGGGGTGGCGCCTCACCATCGGCGCCGACGGCACCTGGCATTCCTTCAAAAAGGCCGAATAGCCCGGATAAGATCGCGTGAGGCGATAAGTAGCGGGCGTAATGACAAAAATTGCCATCGCGGCTTGTCACCTGCTCATGCGGCCCCACATGAAGGGCTCGAACGCATTTGAGGGATTTTGCAGCATGATGTGGCGCGTAGCCCTGGCGACGGCAGCGGTTGCGGCGTGGGCCGATTTCACGCCAGCCGCCGCACAACTCTACGGCTGGGAAAGCTACGGACGCGCTCCGTTCTGGGAGCAGCGCCCGCGACAGCAACGGCGCAGCAACGATTACGGGTATGACTGGGGCTACGGCGACAGCACGCGCCGCTCACCCATCGTGCGCAACGGCGGCGGACGCCCCGCTATCAGCCCCAAGGCGCCGGCGAAAGTAGCCTTCACTAGCAACTATCCGGCCAATTCCATCGTCATCGATAGCGACACGCGCATGCTCTATTACGTACTGTCGCCCACCGAAGCCTATCAGTATCCCATCTCCGTCGGTCGCGAGGGCTTCTCCTGGACCGGCACCGAAACCGTCAGCCGCATGCAGGCATGGCCGGACTGGCATCCTCCTAAGGAGATGATCCGCCGCGATCCGCGCCTGCCGGATAAAATGACGGGCGGTCTGAAAAATCCGCTCGGCGCCAAGGCGCTGTACCTCGGCAACACGCTCTATCGTATCCACGGAACCAACGACCCCAAGAGCATCGGCCGCGCTGCCTCTTCGGGCTGCTTCCGCATGATGAACGAGCATGTGCTGCACTTGGCCTCGCTGACGAAAATCGGCACGCAGGTCACCGTCGTGAAGAAACTGCCGCCCCAGTCCGTCGCCGTGCGCGCGACACCGGCCGACGAAGCGGTGAACGTCGAGGAGCAGGAAGCGCTCGCCCGCGGAGACAACGAGCCGGCACCATCCCTTGCCGATGACGAAGACGAAGCCGCCGCCCACGCGAGCGGCGACGGCATCGACGATCGGGACCAGGAGGAAGAGTGGGCCGACCAGCGCTACGAGGATCCACGCTACGAGCGATATCAGCGCTACGAGCGATATCAGCGCTACGGCCGCAACTGATCACGTCAAACGTGCTGACGGAATCCGGCCGGGAATTCCGTCAGCAGCCCCGACGCGCAGACATCGCCTGTCAAAAGCCTTCGAGGAAACCGACCGGCGCGCCGTGCGCCTCCCCCTCGATCTCCCCTTCCCACATCACGCGGCGCCCGCGCACGAAGGTGCCCACCGGCCAGCCCTTCACACGAACGCCGTCATAGGGTGTCCAGCCCGCGCGGCTGGCCACCTGCGCATGCGTGATCGTCTCCTCCCGCTTCATGTCGACGACCGTGAAATCGGCATCATAGCCAACGGCGATGCGGCCCTTCCCACGGATACCGAACAGCCGCTGCGGCCCATGGCTCGTCAGATCGACGAACCGCTCCAGCGTAAGCCGTCCCGCGTTGACGTGATCGAGCATGATCGGAACGAGCGTCTGCACGCCGGTCATGCCGGAATGGGACTGCGGATAGGGATGATCCTTTTCCTCGCGCGTGTGCGGAGCGTGGTCCGAGCCGAGCACATCGACGATCCCCGCGGCGAGGCCGGCCCAGATCGCATCCCGGTGCCGGCCGTCGCGCACCGGCGGGTTCATCTGCGCATATGTCCCGAGCCGCTCGTAGCAGTCGGGCGCCACGAGCGTCAGATGATGAGGCGTCACCTCGACGCTCGCCCAGTCCTTGTGCTCGGCAAGGAATTCCATCTCCGCCGCCGTCGAGACGTGCAGCACGTGCACGCGCCGCTTATGCTTCTCGGCAAGGCCCACGAGGCGCCGCGTGGAAATGATCGCCGCTTCCTCGTCGCGCCATTCCGGATGCGAGGAAG
>Ga0182748_1003217_pt1 | contig 13940 bp, 10 predicted proteins | sample eDN3rd37CKraftOP_FD_128877 | JGI IMG/M metagenome (GOLD analysis project Ga0182748, IMG submission 128877) | Enriched Organic Plus compost microbial communities from Emeryville, California, USA - eDNA 3rd pass 37_C Kraft OP (version 2) (version 2) ...
CGGCTTCAGGTGGTTCTCGATCACGTGGTAGTACGGCCGGATGAAATAGTCGTCGAACAGCACGATGCAGCCCGGCTTGGCCATCAGGACCGACATCAGGAACGCCGCCACGCGGAAGCGGCCGTCGATGAGGATCAGGTCCGGCTCGTCGCCGGCCTGCCGCAGCTTGCGCCACGGTTCCGCACAATAGCGCGGCCACAGGGTGGCGTGCTTGCTGTTCTTGGGTCGGCCCCACGCGCCCGTCGCGCCGATGTTGGCATAGACCGGCACAAAACGCCGGCGCGGCACGCCTTCGGCCAGCAGCCGCTGCCGCACCGCCTGCAGGAACTGCTTGTCGGTATCCACCGAATAGATGCGCCGCACATCCGCCTCGGCCGCCATCAGCGAGCTGCCGCCGGAGCCATACTCGAGATAGGTGCGCACCCGCGCCAGGCGCTCCCGCAGCAGCGCCAGCCCCGCCTCCTCCATGTACGGAACAGTAGGAATGGAGTCGGGCGACCACGCCGCCTGGGGCGCGGCCGTCGCGGGTTCCTGGGTCGCCTGGCTGTCGGGCACGGGCATCCTCCTGCGAACAATGGAGGACCTATTGCACCATACCCGCGGCGCCGGCCGCCACCCTACTCCTCGATACCCAGTTCGCGCAGCTTGCGCGTGATGGTATTGCGCCCGATGCCCAGGCGCGCGGCCGCCTCGACCCGCCTGCCGCGGCTGGCATCCAGCGCGCTCTGCAGCAGGATGCGCTCGAACTGGCGCGTCAGCGTGGCCATCACGGCCGGTTCGCCGCGTTCGAGCCGGTGCTGCGCCTCGTGCAGCAAGGCGGCCTGCCAATCCGTCCCGCCGGCCGCGCCGGAGGCCGCGGACGCAGTTCCCACGGGTGACGGCAATGCGTTGCCGGCCACCTGCACGGGCGCGCCCGGCGCCTGCGCCTGGAACTCCATGGCGCGGATCTCCGGCGGCAAGTCCGCCCGCTCGATGACCTGGCCCGGCGCCATCACCGTCAGCCAATGGCAGAAGTTCTCCAGCTGGCGCACATTGCCGGGAAAATCGAAGCGCGTCAGCACGGCCACCGCATCCGGCGTCAGGCGCTTGACCGGCACCCCCAGCGAACGCGCGCTGGCCGCCAGGAAATGGTTCGCCAGTGCGGGAATATCCTCGACGCGCTCGCGCAGCGGCGGCAGGCGCAGGCGAATCACATTCAGCCGATGGAACAGGTCTTCGCGGAACAGCCCCTGCTCCACGCGCTGCTCCAGCGGCTGGTGGGTGGCGGCCACGATGCGCACATCGACCCGCACCGGCTGCGCGCCGCCAACACGGTAGAAACTGCCTTCGGCCAGTACGCGCAGCAGGCGCGTCTGCAGCTCGATCGGCATGTCGCCGATTTCATCCAGGAACAGCGTGCCGCCGTGCGCTTCCTCGAAGCGCCCGCGCCGCAGCGTATTGGCGCCGGTGAAGGCGCCGCGCTCATGGCCGAACAGCTCGGCCTCGAGCAGGTCGCGCGGGATGGCGGCCGCGTTCAGCGCCACGAACGGCCCGCCGGCGCGCGCGCCGTGGCCATGCAGCGCCCGCGCCACCAGCTCCTTGCCGGTACCCGATTCGCCGGTGATCAGCACGGTGACCTTGGATTGCGCCAGGCGGCCGATCGCCCGGAACACCTCCTGCATCGCGGTGGAAGACGACTGCGTCATCATCCAGCGCTCGTTGTTCTGTACCGGCTCGGCGCCCGCGTCGCCGACGCCGGCCTGCTCGGGATCGCCTTCCTGCACGGCGCGCTCGATCAGCGCCACCGCCTCGTTGACGTCGAACGGCTTGGCCAGGTAATCAAAGGCGCCGCCCTGGAACGCCGACACCGTGCTGTCCAGGTCGGCGAACGCCGTCATGACGATGACCGGCAGGCGCGGATGGCGCTCCTTGATCTGGCGCAAGAGGCTCAGGCCGTCGCCGCCCGGCATGCGGATATCGGATACCAGCGCGGCCGGGGCACCGGCGGCCAGCGCATCCAGCACGTCGGCCGCCTGCGCGAAGCTGCGCGTGGGCACGCCGGCGCGGGCCAGCGCTTTTTCCAGGACCCAGCGAATGGCCTGGTCATCATCCACGATCCAAACTGGCTTGCTCACAGTGGCTGCTCCATCGGTAACACCAGACGGAATTCAGTGTGCCTGGGGCGGGATTCGAATTCGATAATGCCTCCGTGCTGCTGCACGAAATCCTGGGCCAGGCTCAGGCCCAGGCCGGTGCCGCCGGGCCTGGCGGTGACCAGCGGATGGAATATGCGGTCGCGGATCGACTCCGGCACGCCGGGACCGTTGTCGATGATGGCCAGCACCAGCGCCAGCCGGTGCTGGCGGTGCGCCAACAGCACCTGCCGCGCCACCCGCGTGCGCAGCGTGATCTGCGGCGGCGGCACATCGGCGCCCGGCTGCTGCAGGGCAAGCTCCTGCGCGGCATTGCGCGCCACGTTCAGCACCGCCTGCATCAGCCGCGCGGCGTCGCCCTGCAGGTCCGGCACCGAAGCGTCGTAGTCGCGCACCAGCGCCACCTTGTCGCGAAATTCCGCCTGGATCAGCGCGCACACGCGCTCGCAGATCTCGTGGATGTTGACCGGGCGCGCGGCCAGCGGCACGCGCTGCGGGCCGCTCAGGCGATCCACCAGCACCTGCAGGCGATCAGCCTCGGAAATGATGACCTGGGTGTATTCGGCCAGGGCGGCGTCGGGCAGCTCGGCTTCCAGCAACTGGGCCGCGCCGCGCAGGCCGCCCAGGGGATTCTTGACCTCGTGCGCGAGGTTGCGCAGCAGTTCGCGGTGCGCCTCTATTTCCTCGACCAGGCGGTGATTGCGGTCGGCCAGCACGCGCTGTTCGATTTCGCGCGCCTCGATCAGCACCGGCCAGGGCTGCCCGGACAGCGATACCGTGGTCACGGTGACCTCCACCGATTCGCCGGCCCGGCGCAGCGAGGACAATTGCCGCACATCGGCGAACCGGCCCGCCACCGCGCGATCGATGGAGGACTGCAGCGCCTCCGGGTGGCCGAACAGGGTGGCCGCCGACAAGCCGCGCAATTGCTTGCGGGACCGTCCGAACAAGTCTTCCGCCGCGGCGTTGGCCTGTTCGATATGCCCTCGCTCGTTCAGCAGCAAGACGGATGTCGCCAGTAAATCAAACGCGTCTACATTCATCATTTGCAGCACCGGGGCAGGACGGGCCGGCGGACCGGCCCGCCCGCCCCCGCCAGAACCCGCCGCGGCCGGAAGCCGCCGGCGGACCTGGCTGACAACATCACAGGCTGTAGTACATGTCGAACTCGACCGGGTGGGTGGTCATGCGCAGACGCTGCACTTCGCCTTCCTTCAGGGCCAGGTAGGCATCGATCATGTCGTTGCTGAACACGCCGCCGCGGGTCAGGAACTCGCGGTCCTTGTCCAGCGCCTCGAGCGCCTGGTCCAGCGACGCGCACACGGTCGGGATCTTGGCGTCTTCTTCCGGCGGCAGGTCGTACAGGTTCTTGTCGGCCGGATCGCCGGGGTGGATCTTGTTCTGCACGCCGTCCAGGCCGGCCATCATCAGGGCCGAGAACGCCAGGTACGGGTTGGCCAGGGGATCCGGGAAGCGCGTCTCGACGCGGCGGGCCTTCGGGTTGCCGACGTACGGGATGCGGATCGACGCCGAGCGGTTGCGCGCCGAGTAGGCCAGCTTGACCGGGGCCTCGAAGTGCGGGACGAGGCGCTTGTACGAGTTGGTGCCGGGGTTGGTGATGGCGTTGAGCGCGCGGGCATGCTTGATGATGCCGCCGATGTAGTACATGGCGAACTCGGACAGGCCGGCGTAGCCATTGCCGGCGAACAGGTTCTGGCCGTCCTTCCAGATGGACTGGTGCACGTGCATGCCGGAGCCGTTGTCGCCGACGATGGGCTTGGGCATGAAGGTGGCGGTCTTGCCATAGGCGTGCGCCACGTTGTGCACGACGTACTTCAGGATCTGGGTCCAGTCGGCGCGCTTGACCAGCGTGCTGAACTTGGTGCCGATCTCCAGCTGGCCCGGGCCCGCCACCTCATGGTGGTGCACTTCCACCGGCACGCCCATCTGCTCCAGCAGCAGGCACATTTCGGAACGCATGTCCTGGAAGGAATCGACCGGCGGCACGGGGAAATAGCCGCCCTTGACGGCCGGACGATGGCCCATGTTGCCACCTTCGAACTCCATCGCCGACGACCACGAGGCCTCTTCGGACTTGATCTTCACGAAGGTGCCGGACATATCGGTGTTCCAGGTCACGCCGTCGAACACGAAGAACTCGGGTTCCGGGCCGAAGTAGGCGGTGTCGCCCAGGCCGGAGGACTTCAGGTACGCCTCGGCGCGCTTGGCCAGCGAGCGCGGGTCGCGGTCGTAGCCCTTCAGGTCGGAAGGCTCGACCACGTCGCAGCTGAGGATCAGCGTGGGCTCTTCGCGGAACGGATCGAGGTTGGCCGTATCCAGGTCGGGGATGAGCAGCATGTCGGAGGCTTCGATGCCCTTCCAACCCGGAATCGACGAACCGTCGAACGCCTGGCCGCTTTCCAGCTTGTCCTCGTCGACGGCGGTCGTCGGCACGGACACGTGGTGTTCGCGGCCGACCGTATCGGTGAAACGGAAGTCCACGAACTTGACTTCGTTGTCGGCGATCTGTTTCAGGATGTCTTTCGGGCTTGCCATGTCATCTCCATGTGATAAAAGCGCCGGGGGCTGCGCCCAGGTCCGGCTGGCATAAACAGACGAAAGCAATATGCGTGCCAAGTTCCAATACGGGGCATCGCCGCCCCATGCACGCCATGGAGGGGCATCGAGGCACCATAATAGTGCAAAACATGGCGCATCAAGGCACCATTATGGTGCAAAAAGAATTACAGGAACATTTCCTGCAGGTCGTTGAGGAACCGCCAGCCCAGCGCGGTAGCCCGCAAGCGGGTCGGGTCGGGGTCGAGCAGGCCGCGCGCGCTGGCGGCCTGCAGGGCGGGCGCGATGGCCGCCAGCGACAGCCCGGTGCGCTCGCTGAACGAGGCAGCGGGCACGCCGTCCTTCAGGCGCAGCGCGTTCAGCATGAACTCGAACGGCAGTTCATCGGCCCCCACGGTGCGCGTCTCGGCGATATGGCTGCCGTCGCGGGCCTGGGCGCGGGCCATCCATGATTCCGGATTGCGCAGGCGCGCCTCGCGCACGATGCGGTCGTGGAACGACAGCTTGCCGTGCGCACCCGGCCCCAGCCCGAGATAGTCGCCGAATTCCCAGTAATTGAGATTGTGGCGGCAGCGCGCGCCCGTGCGGGCATACGCGGAAACCTCGTAGCGATGCAGCCCCGCCTCTTCCAGGCGTGTCTCGATGGCGTCCTGCATGGCGGCGCTGGCGTCGTCGTCCGGCAGTTGCGGCGGGTACTTGGCGAAGACCGTGTTCGGCTCCAGCGTCAGGTGATAGAGCGACAGGTGCTCGGTGCCATGCGACAGCGCCTGCCGCAGGTCGTCGAGGCAGCCGTCCATGTCCTGGCCCGGCAGCGCGAACATCAAGTCGAGGTTGACCCGCGCCACGGCGCGCTGCGCCATGTCGATGGCGGCGCGCGCCTGGGCCGCGTCGTGGATGCGGCCGAGCTTGGCAAGCTGCGCGTCGTCGAAACTCTGGATGCCCAGCGACAGCCGGTTGACGCCGCTGGCCGCGTAGTCGCGAAACCGCCCTGCCTCGGCCGTGCCAGGATTGGCCTCCATGGTGATCTCGGCATCGGGCAGCAGGTTGAGACAGGCCCGCAGCATGGCCAGCAATTCGTCCAGCCCGGCGGCCGACAGCAGGCTGGGCGTGCCCCCGCCGATGAATACGGAAATCACCTGGCGGCCCCAGACCGAGGGCAGCGCCTGCTCCAGGTCGGCGCGCAAGGCATCCAGGTAGGCGCGCTCGGGCAGCTCGGCCGGCACTGCGTGCGAATTGAAATCGCAATACGGGCACTTGCGCACGCACCATGGCACATGCACGTAGACCGACAACGGCGGCAGGCTGGTAAGCGCCGCGCCGGCCGGCGTGACCACGCGGGCCCGGGACCCGGCGCCCGCCTGGTGGATGGGTATGGTTATTGCCACGATGAAAACGCCGCGCCGGGGATCAGGACTGGGCGAACTTGTCGAGCAACTGGCGCAGCGCACGGGCGCGATGGCTGGTCCGGTTCTTCTCGGCCGGCTCCAGTTCGGCGGCGGTGCGGCCCAGCTCGGGCAGCAGGAAGTGCGGATCGTAGCCGAAGCCGTTTTCGCCGCGCGGCGCGTCGACGATCTCGCCCTGCCACAGGCCTTCGCCGATGAGCGGCTGCGGATCATCGTGGGCGCGCACCAGCACCAGCAGCGCCACGTACCAGGCGCGCCGGTCGGCGACGCCCGCCAGCTTGCTGACCAGCAACGCGTTGTTGGCGGAATCGCTGCGCGCCGCGGCCGGGTTGCCGAGCTGCGCATAGCGGGCGGAATACACGCCCGGCGCGCCATCGAGCGCGGCCACGCACAGGCCGGAATCATCGGCCAGCGCCGGCAGGCCGGTCAACCGGCTGGCATGGCGCGCCTTGGCCAGCGCGTTCTCGACAAAGGTGACGTGAGGCTCCTCGGCCTCGGGCACGCCCAGTTCGCCTTGCGGCACCAGTTCGATGCCCAGCGGCGCGAACAAGGCGGAAAACTCGCGCAACTTGCCAGGGTTGTTCGAGGCCAGCACGACCCGGCCGACGGCGGTTTGGAGATTGGTCGATGTCATGCCGCCATTGTAGACGCGCGGATGCCTCAACCCGGCGCCGCCGCCAGCCGCAGGGGCGCGGCCGACGGATGCGGCGCGGCGCCGGCCGGGGGCTGGACGCCGCCCGCCAGCTTGAACACCGCCACGGCGTCCTGCAGTGCCGCGGCCTGGTCTTCCAGGCCGGCCGCCGCCGCGGCGGTCTGTTCAACCATGGCCGCATTTTCCTGGGTGGCGCGCTCGAACCGGGCCACCGCGTCGTTGACCGACTCGATGCCCGCCGCCTGCTTGGCCGCGGCTTCGGTAATCCCGGACACCAGCCCGGTCACCCGGCCCGCCGAGGCGACCGCCTCGCGCACCGCGTCGCCCGCCGTCCCGGCCTGGCGCACGCCATCTCTCACCCCTTGCGCCGCCGCCTGGATCAGGGCGCGGATCTCGTTGGCCGCCTGCGCACTGCGTTGCGCCAGCAGGCGTACCTCGCCGGCCACCACCGCGAAGCCCCTGCCCTGCTCGCCGGCATGCGCCGCCTCGACAGCGGCGTTCAAGGCCAGGATGTTGGTACGGAAGGCGATGCTGTCGACCACCTCGACGATGGCTTCGATGCGGCGCGTATCAGCGGCGATGTTCTCCATGGCGCCGATGACGGTTGTCATGGCCAGGCCGCCGCGCTCGGCCAGGCGGGCGGCTTCAGCGGCCTCGCCGCGCGCCTGGTCGGCCTGCTCGGCGGTGTGGCGCACCATGGCGGCCAGGGTCGCCATATTGGCGGCCGTCTCCTGCAGGGCGCCAGCCTGTCGCGCGATACGGTCGGACACCTGGCCGTTGCCGGCCGCGATCTCGCGCGCGCCGACGTGGATTTCCTCGACACCGCGCCGCACTGCCGCGACGGCCGCGGTCAGGCCCGCCTGCATGCGGCGCATGGCCGAATACAGCACGCCGATCTCGTTGGCGCCGCGCGCCGCGATGGCGGCGCTCAGGTCGCCATCGGCGATGCGGTCGAAATGGGTCCCGGCCTGCACCAGCGGCCGCAGCAAGACCCGCCGGAATGCCAGCCCGAACCCCAGCCCAAGGGCCGCAACCAGGCCCAGCAGCGCCACCGCCGCCGCGATCGCCCGGTCGAGCGCGCGCCCGGAGCGCGCCACCGCCGCCTGGCCCTGGGCGCGCGCGTACGCCTGGAATGCCTCGACGGCGTCCAGGTAGGCCGCGCTGCGCGCCGGCAGCGCCTGCTCGACGATGCGATTGGCCTCGATGCCGTTCCAGCCCTGTATCGCCTGCTGCAACGGCAGCAGCGCCTCGCCGGCCAGGCCCTTGTAGGCTGCCTGCACCGCCTCGAACAGCGCGCCGCCCTGTGCGCTGGTGTCGGGGTTGGCGCGCAGGCGTTCATGGCTGGCGGCGGCCTGCTCGAGCAGCGCCTGTGAACGGGCCAGCGCCTGGTCGCGCTGTTCTTCCAGGCCGCCTTCCATATAGGTCTTGGCGTCGGTCAGCCAGGCGCGCGCCTGGAACAGCCGGCTGCCCAGGTCGCTGAGGTCGCCGGCCCGCTCGATGTTGCCGCGGCCCAGCGCCTCGATATCGGCACGGTTGTCGCGCAGCAACCCGATGCCGCCGGCGGCCGCGGCCACGAACAATGCCACGAAAACCGCCAGCATCGCCGACAGCGCCAGGTTCACACTCAGATTTCTGCGCATACGCCCACACGGAATTGCCGCCGCCAGGGTGGCGGGGTGCGGCGATTATGCGGGGCGAACTTGGCAGATTCTTGACATTCAGGCGGCGCCGTCCGCGCCGCTCTCGCGCTGGTCCGCCGGAATATCGGCCACCAGCATGTCGACCAGTTCGCGCGCGAAAGCCGGCAGCGCGTCGAGGTCGCGCACGCAGATCTGCAGCTTGCGCAGCGCCCAGTCATCCACCAGCGGCACGATGGCGACCTGCAGCGCGCGGGCATAGCGCGCCGCCACGGACTCGGGAATGACGCCGATGCCCACGCCGGTCTCGATCATGCGGCACACGGCCTCGAAATTGCCGACCTCGACGCGGAACTTGAACGTGCGCCCCAGCGCGGCGGCCGCCTGCACCAGGAATGGATGGATGGCGCTCCATTCCGACAGGCCGACGTAGTCGTTGCTGAGCGTATCGGCGAAGGCCACGGCGGATTCGCGGGCCAGCGGGTGGCCGGCGGCGGTCACCAGCACCAGCCGGTCCTTGCGGTAGGGAATGAACTGCAGGTTCTGGTCCGTGGTATGGCCGGCCACGATGCCGAGATCGGCCGACCCTTCGGCCACCGCCCGCACGATCAGGTAGCTCAGGCGTTCGCGCAGTTCGACGTTGACGTCCGGATGGGCCGCCAGGAAGCGCCCCAGCACCGCCGGCATGAATTCGGTCATGGCGGTGGTGTTGGCCAGCACCCGCACGTGGCCCTTCACGCCCCGGGCGAATTCCTGCATGTCGCCGCGCAACTGCTCGACCTGGCGCATGACCGTGCGCGCGTGGCGGGTCAGCGCCTCGCCCGCCGGGGTCAGCGTCACCCCCTGGCTGGTCCGATACAGCAATTGCGTGCCGAAATGCTCTTCCAGGTTCTTGATGCGCGTGCTGGCCGCCGGCAGCGACAGGTGGGTTTTCTCCGCGGCGCGCGTCAGGCTGTGCCAGTCGCCTATGTGTACGATGAGCTGTAGATCGGTGAGATCGAAATGTCCCGCCATTGAGTCCTCTGGAACCTGTTCTTCGGCAATTGCTAAGCCGGTATTAAGCAATCATAAATTGGCAAGGCGCCCCGCCTTGGGGCAAAGTGCCGGATTATTTGCCAGCATCATCATAGAGCCCCAGCCATGCCAGACTCCAATCATTCCTACCAGGACATCCGCGAAGCGGTGCGGGACCTGTGCGCCCAGTTCCCCGGCGAGTACTTCCGCAAGGTCGACGAAGCGCGCGGTTACCCGGACGAATTCGTGCGCGCCCTGACCGAGGCCGGCTGGCTGGCCGCGCTGATTCCGCAGGAATACGGCGGCTCCGGCCTGGGGTTGACCGAGGCTTCGGTCATCATGGAGGAAATCAACCGCAGTGGCGGCAACTCCGGCGCCTGCCACGGCCAGATGTACAACATGGGCACCCTGCTGCGCCATGGCTCGGAAGCCCAGAAGCGCGAATACCTGCCCCGCATCGCCAGCGGCGAACTGCGCCTGCAGTCCATGGGCGTGACCGAGCCCACCACCGGCACCGACACCACCAAGATCAAGACCACGGCGGTGCGGCGCGGCGACCGCTACGTGATCAACGGGCAGAAGGTCTGGATCTCGCGCGTGCAGCATTCCGACCTGATGATCCTGCTGGCACGCACCACGCCGCTCGACCAGGTGACCCGCAAATCCGAGGGCATGTCGATTTTCCTGGTCGACCTGCACCATGCCGTCAAGCACGGGATGCAGGTGCGCCCCATTCCGAACATGGTCAACCACGAGACCAACGAGCTGTTCTTCGACAATCTCGAAATCCCGGCGGAGAACCTGATCGGCGAGGAAGGCAAGGGCTTCAAGTACATCCTGGACGGCCTGAATGCCGAACGCACGCTGATCGCGGCCGAATGCATCGGCGACGGCTACTGGTTCGTCGACAAGGTCGCCGCCTACGCCAAGGAACGCATCGTGTTCGGCCGCCCCATCGGCCAGAACCAGGGCGTGCAGTTCCCCATCGCGCGCGCCTATATCAACGTCGAGGCCGCCAGCCTGATGCGCTTCGAGGCCTGCCGCCTGTTCGACGCGCACCAGCCGTGCGGCGCGCAGGCCAACATGGCCAAGCTGCTGGCCGCCGATGCGTCCTGGGAAGCCGCCAACGCCTGCCTGCAGTTCCACGGCGGCTTCGGCTTCGCCAACGAGTACGACGTCGAGCGCAAGTTCCGCGAAACCCGCCTGTACCAGGTGGCGCCCATTTCCACCAACCTCATTCTTTCGTACGTGGCCGAGCACATCCTGGGCCTGCCGCGTTCGTTCTGACGACCCGCCATGACCGCACCCGCCCACCCCCATCCCAGCGCCGCCCTGGCCGAATTCGCCGCCAGCCTGCGCTTCGAGGACATCCCCGCGCCGGTCTTGCGGCGTGCCGAAGACCTGCTGCTCGACACCCTGGGCTCGATCCTGGCCGGCGCCAATGCCCGGCCGGTCCAGGCCATCGAGCGCTACGCCGCGGCCATGGGTCCGGCCCAGGGCGCGGCCCAGGTGCTGATCACGCGGCGCCAGACCTCGCCGCTGTTCGCCGCCATGGTCAATGCCGCCGCGGCCCACGTGGTCGAGCAGGACGACGTGCACAACGGCTCGGTATTCCACCCGGCGGCGGTGGTGTTCCCGCCGGCCCTGGCCGTGGCCCAGGCGCTGGAGCGCTCGGGCAAGGACCTGCTGGTGGCCGCCGTGGCGGGCTACGAAGTGGGCATCCGCGTCGGCGAATACCTGGGCCGCTCGCACTACAAGATTTTCCATACCACCGGCACCGTCGGCACGCTCGCCGCCGCCGTCACGGTAGGCCGCCTGTTGCGGCTGGACGCCGGGCAAATGCTGCATGCGCTAGGCTCGGCCGGCACCCAGGCCGCCGGCCTGTGGGAATTCCTGCGCGACGCGGCGGATTCCAAGCAGCTGCACACCGCCAAGGCGGCCGCAGACGGCCTGACCGCGGCCTACCTGGCGCGGGAAGGCTTCACCGGCGCGCAGCGCATCCTGGAAGGTGCCCAGGGCATGGCGGCCGGCATGTCGCGCGATGCCGATCCCGCCCGCCTGGTCGACCGCCTGGGCGAGCGCTGGGCCCTGTCGGAAACCTCGTTCAAGTACCACGCCTCGTGCCGCCACACGCACCCGGCGGCCGATGCCCTGCAGCAGGCCATGCACGAATACAAGCTGCGCGAAAGCGACTTGGCGGAGGTAGTCGCGCACGTGCACCAGGGCGCCATCGACGTGCTCGGGCCGGTGGTCGACCCCAAGACGGTGCACCAATCGAAATTTTCCATGGGGACGGTACTGGCCCTGATCGCCCGCAGCGGACGCGCCGGCCTGGCCGAGTTCGATGCCGCCCTGGGCGATCCGGCCGTGGCCGGCCTGCGCGGCAAGTTCCGCATGGAACTCGATCCCGAAGTGGACGCCGCGTATCCCGAGCGCTGGATCGGCAAGGTGACCGTGCGCACTACCGACGGCCGGGTGCTGCACGCCCGCGTGGACGAACCCAAGGGCGATCCCGGCAACACCCTCAGCCGGGCCGAGATCGAGGCCAAGGCGCTGCAACTGGGCGTCTACGCGCAGGCCGCCAGCGAGGCCGAAGTGCGCGGCCTGATCGACACGGTCTGGAACCTGGAAAAGCTGCCGCGCGTGGGCGCGCTGCTGCCGGCCCGATAGCGGCGCGGCGCTCGCGCTTCCAGGTCTTTCCGGTGTCAGATACCCTTGGGTATCTGACACCTACCGCCATTACCCTCCTTCAGGTCTCCAGGTGTCAGACACCCGAAGGTGTCTGACACCTCCGTACCCGCCGAGGCAGCCGGCCCTCAGGCCAGTGCCGCGCGCTGCGCCTGCACCAGTTGCGCGATGCCGCGCTCGGCCAGGCCCAGCATGGCGTCCAGTTCGGCGCGGGTGAAGGTGGCGCCTTCGCCCGTCCCCTGCACCTCGACGAACGCGCCCGAGCCGGTCATGACCACGTTCACGTCGGCGTCGCAGGCCGAATCCTCCTGGTAGTCCAGGTCGAGCACCGGCCGGCCGGCCACCAGCCCCACCGACACCGCCGCCACCGCATCGCGGATCGGATTCTGCGCCAGGTCCCCGCGCCGCATCAGCAGCGCCACGGCGTCGGCGGCCGCGACCCAGGCCCCCGTGATACTGGCGCAGCGCGTCCCGCCGTCGGCCTGCAGCACATCGCAATCCAGGTGCAGGGTCCGTTCTCCCAGGGCGCGCAGGTCGAACACCGCCCGCAGGCTGCGGCCGATCAGGCGCTGGATTTCCTGGGTGCGGCCGCTTTGCTTGCCGCGCGCGGCCTCGCGATCGCCGCGCGTGTGCGTGGCGCGCGGCAACATGCCGTATTCCGCCGTCACCCAGCCCTCGCCGCGCCCCTTCAGGAACGGCGGGACCTTGTCCAGCACGCTGGCGGTGCACAGCACATGCGTGTCGCCGGCCTGCACCAGCACCGACCCTTCGGCATAGCGGGTGTAGCCGCGCTGCAGACGGAACGGGCGCAGTTGATCGACGGCGCGGCCGGACGGACGCGCGGCGGCGGAAGCGGAAGATGAGGACACGGACGGGCTCCAGGTGAATTCGGATACACCGCCGCATTGTACGGGCCGTCAACGTGATGCCCCGGGGCTTGAGGTATCCTGCCGGAAACAGCCATTTTTGCCCCCTGATCCAGGGGGCGCATCTTTCATCAGGACACGCCCATGATCCGCAGCATGACCGCCTTCGGCAATGCCCGCGCCGACCTCGAGCAAGGCACCCTGGCGCTGGAACTGCGCAGCGTCAACAGCCGCTATCTCGACCTGTACTTCCGCCTGCCGGACGAACTGCGGCACGTCGAGACACCGCTGCGCGAGCTGCTCACCGCCAGCCTGGGCCGCGGCAAGGTCGAGGTCCGCGCCTCGTACACCCGCGCCGCCGGGGCCGAACTCGCCAGCCTGGATCCGGCCTGGCTGCAGCACCTGGCCGAACAACTGCAGGCGGCCCGCGCGGTGCTGCCCGACGTCGCGCCGCCGCGCCTGGCCGAGCTGTTCAACTGGCCGGGCCAGCGCGGCAACGACACGCTGGATCCGCAAGCCTGGGGCGCCGCCTGCCTGCAGGCGGCCCGCCAGGCGCTGGCCCAGCTGCAGGAAGGCCGCGAGCGCGAAGGCCAGCGCCTGGCCGCGGCCATGCTCGAATGCGCCGAGGGCGTGGCCCGCATCGTCGAATCGGTCGAGGCCCACCTGCCCCAATTGCTGGCGGATCACCGCGAGAAACTGGCCACCAAGCTGCGCGAATCGGTCGAGGCCGCCTTTCCGGGCGGGTTCGCCCATATCTCCGGCCCCGAACTGTCCGAACGCCTGTCCCAGGAAGCCAATCTGTTCGCGCTGCGCATCGACGTGGCCGAGGAACTGGCGCGCCTGCGCTCGCACCTGGAAGAGCTGCGCCACCTGCTGGCCGGCGGCGAGGCCGGCGGCAAGGGCAAGGACGCCAAGCGCGGCGGCGGCAGCGCCGGCAAGCGGCTCGACTTCCTGTTCCAGGAAATGAACCG
>Ga0182748_1003223_pt1 | contig 13925 bp, 20 predicted proteins | sample eDN3rd37CKraftOP_FD_128877 | JGI IMG/M metagenome (GOLD analysis project Ga0182748, IMG submission 128877) | Enriched Organic Plus compost microbial communities from Emeryville, California, USA - eDNA 3rd pass 37_C Kraft OP (version 2) (version 2) ...
CTCGCTGCGTCGTGCGCAAGCGAGGTCGCATCCAATCCCACGCGGGTCGCAAATCGGGCCAACCGACCATTCCGCGCGCGGCGGAGGTCCGTGGGATCGAGCTCGGTATCACGCACGTCCAAGCGAATAACCCCCACTAACTCTGTGTCGACAATCTTGTGTTGAGATGATCTCGATCGGGATTCCCGCCATATTCTTGCGTTGACATGACCGCGTGTCTGAACGAGGCAGCGCGACGCCGCTTGCAGCGGGATCTTCGGATCGCGAAGACTGGAGAGTGTGTACGGAATCCTTTCTCCGTTTAATGGATGATGGAAGGAAAGGACTTCCGCATTGCTGCGGAAGTCCAAGTCTGTCGATCGTCAGCGCGCCGGATCGGAAGTTTGCGGCTTGGTCATTGCTGGATCGCTAGCGCTCCCAGCTTCACCCGTGCCTGCGCCGCTGGCACCGCTGTCATAGAGATCTTCCTGCTTCTGCGGAGCGGTAGGCACCTGGGAAGCGGAGCCAGGATTGCCGGCGGCCGGGTCGGCAGGGTTGTTCACGCTCGGCGCTGGAACCTGGTTCTTCGAAGCGTTCGGATCGTTGCCGAAGCCCGCTTCTTGCGCAAAGGCGACGCCGGCGGAAAGACCGAATGCGGTGATGGCCGCGATGGCGATCTTGGAAGCTTTCATTTTTCTAGTCTCCTAGGTCGCTGGTTCTTTTCCCTCCCCGGAAGCAAACGCGACCGCCCCGTGCCTGTTCCAATCGGCAAGAAACGAAGGATGCAGAAGCTTGGATGTTCTTCAAACCGGCATAACGGGAGAGCCGTTCCGCCGGGAACAGCGAAAGGGCAGCGGAATCCTAGACTGGGCTTCAAGCAAAACGATGAGCCGAAGGAGCGTCCCATGATCCGCAGCATTTTCACCATCGCCGCCGTTGCGCTTTCCAGCGCCACGCTCGCCACTTCGGCTGAAGCATGCATCTCCTGCGAGTATGTTCCGGAGGTCGTTCGCCAGCATGCCACGGTGCCGGGGACGCGCCGGCATACCGCTCGCGTGGTTACGCCGATCGCAGCGCGCGGGGTGCACGGCAGCGGAAGGTTGCCAAGGAGAACCACCGGGACGCAAAGCCGCTGAAGACCGCCAAGGCGGAGAAATCCAGTAGAAGCGGTAAGGCCGACGGGCACGGCAAGACAGGTCAGCGGACGCTGGCGAGTAAGGCGTCGAGGCCGAGCGAAGAGATCAAGGTGCGCAGCGCACCTTCTCGGGGCGATCCGGTGGTCGCTCGCGTGGAAAACGGATTCAGCGCTGAAGCCGTCGCCGACACGCGTGCCGGCCCGAAGCGCATCGAGAGCGAAAGCTCTTCGATCGCGCTCAGCGCGGTGAAGGTGGCGCAGGAGCGTGTCTCCGCGGTTCCGATGTCACTCTATGAAAGCGCGGGTAAGCCCACAGATTGCAAAAAGTTTTTCCCATCGGTCGCGACGACGCTCACGGTGCCGTGCGAGTAGCGTCTTGCACGTAGGGCCCCGCGTGCGCGGCATTTTTCTAAAGCCGGTGTGACGGCCTTGGTATTGTGTACATCATGCGGCAGCGCGTCGCTTCGGGATGATTGTCAGTGCCTTGTCAGGAATAAATGGTCAATATGATTGCCAGCCGGCGGATTTCGCCGGAATGCTGAAAAGGAGATTCCTGATGCGACTGGCGCTTATTTCTGCCCTTGCGCTCGGTATGTGCAGCGTTGCCGCTCTCGCGGATGAGAAGGTCACCGACGACGAAGCAGCGAAGCTGAAGGAAATTGTCGCGAACTGGGGCTGCGAAGGCGGCACCTTCGAAAAGGAAACCGAAGGTTCGGGCGTCTACGAGGCCGAGGACGTCAAGTGCAAGTCGGGCAACTACGACTTCCGCATCACCAAAGATTTCAAGGTCTTCGCGATCACGATGGACTAGTGGCGCTCTGCCTTCGCAGAGCGCTTGGACGTCTTCGTTAGATCGAGCTGCTTTTTGGAAAGCCGGATCCTACTTTCCTCAGGCACGCGCTTCACTCACGACATTCCCGATCGCCCGCCGTCTGTCGGCGGGCGATTTCGTTTGGGGATCTCTCGGCTTCTCGAGCGCGGGAGTTGGATGTCACTTGAAGAGTGAGGTGAGCGAGAAGGATGACCCTTCCACCACGGGAGGGGCTTCCGCAATCTGCGGATGTGGCTCGTCGATGTAGACATTGACGCCCGTTGCGCGGCCATCCTTGATCAGTGAGGCGACATAGGCCCAGCCCTTCGGCTCCATGCCGATGCAGGCTTCGGACATCTCGCCTTTGAGGCGCATGTGGATCGCGATGTTGCCGCGGGCGAGAATGGCTTTCTTCTGCTGCGGCGTGTAGCGGTCCTGGTTCCAGAGCTTGCGCAGCCAGATTCCAGCGACGTTGCGCTTCGTCTTCGGACCCCAGCTCACGCGGTGAGCCTTGTCCGATGCGAAGGTGTATTCGCCGGGCGGCAGCGGCCCGACCGCGCGCGCCGCGAGGCATTCGGGTTCGGGATTGTTGCGGCAGACATCGCGGCCCGACAGCGCCCACGCGATCGTACGGCCGTCGATCTTCGGATCGTCCGAAACGACGAACAGGCGGCCGGTGCGGATGGTGTAACCCAGCTTGAAGCTCGAGCCCGTGGCCGGCACTTCGCGCACGACGTCCTGATAGGGATTGCAGATCTCGCCGCCGGTCAGCTTACGCTTGAAGCCGTTGAGGCTGATGGTGACGTAATCGACGCTGGGCCCGCAGTCCCACTGCGGGAGCATTTTCCTGTCTTTGATAGACGCGAGCACGTTTTCCGATGCCGGGGTTTCGGCGCGGGACGGCTCCCCGGCCGTTCCCGGCTTCGCGGCAGGCTTGGCGCTCGGCTGCGGCCGGGCCGCAAGCTTCGGCTCGGCGGCTTTCGGTATGGGCGGCTCGACCTTCTGCGGCTTGGCTTCCGCTTCCAGCGTCGTCTCCCATGGCGAGGGCTCGACCGGCTCGGGGGGCTGCTGGCGGATTTGCTCGCAACCCGGCGAGAGCTTCGGAGGCTGGATCTGCTTTACGGCAAGCTGGCGCGCCAGCGTACTGGTCGCGCCCTGCTGGATGTACGCGGTGATGAGTGCATGCTGCACCTCGAGCTGCTCGGGAGATAGCTCGAAGATGCATTCCTCGTAGATCTGGTCGCCCACCTGGCTGAAGATGTCGGCAAGCTGCGCTGCGGCCGCGGAAGGGGCAGCGTCGGCGGCGAGATCGGCCGGTTGACCGCTGGCGGGGATGACGGGCAGCAGGCACGCGCCCGCCAGCGCGGCGATGGCCGACCTGCAGAAGCGAGCCGATAAAGCTTTCCCAGGCACGCGGTGCCCACCCGTTCCCGTTACCTGCATGTCCATGACCTAGCGCGAGAGTCGGGGCAAGAGAATGGCCGCAGCAACCCGAGGTTCGGTTTGGCGCGGATCGGCGCGCAACGGTGGCAGCGCGTCCGCAGGTCTGCGTCCGATTGGCGGCCGCCGCGGGGCCATTCGCCGCAAACTGCGCCGCTGTTGCGAGGTCGTTCCTTTACCTTGGCATGCTATAGCGGGCTCTCGCCAACTCTACTCGCGCGGAGCCCTACTACATGTCGCAGAATACTGAAAACAAAGACATCCACGCAGCCATCGAGCGCCTGACGCGCGAGAATGCCGAGCTCAACGGCATGGTGCTGGCGACCGGCGTCATCCTCACGCAGCTTTTGCAGGCGATCACCTTGCGTGAGCTCAATCCCTGGAACGCCGCCACCCGCATCGTGGACAACGCGGAAAAGGCGATCGCAGGCTTTCCTATCGAGGGCAACGATCCTCTTTCGCCCGTTATGAAAGAGCGTGCGCTGCGGGCCGTGAAGCAGTTCGAGGACCAGCTGCGCTCGGTGCTGCCGACCTGACGGGGCAACCGCCGCATGGGCCCAAAGCTCTACCTCGAAGATCTCTCGGTCGGGCAGCGCTTTGAAAGCGCCACCCACGAGATGACACCGGATGCGATCAGGCGCTTCGGCGCCGAATTCGATCCGCAACCTTTCCACCTCGACGAGGCCGCCGCGGTCGATTCGCTGTTCGGCGGTCTGGCGGCGAGCGGCTGGCATACGGCCTCCGTCACCATGCGGCTGCTCGTCGAGGGCGGCGCACCCATTGCCGGCGGCGTCATAGGTGCGGGCGGCGAGGTCACGTGGCCGCGTCCCACGCGACCCGGGGATGTGCTGCAGGTGACGAGCGAGATCCTGGAGATCAAGCCGTCGCGCTCGCGCCCGGACCGGGGAATGGTCACGGTGCGCTCGGAGACCCGCAACCAGAAGGGGGAGACCGTGCAGGTGATGGTCTCGAAGCTCGTTGTGCCGCGCCGACCGGTCGCCGCCGCCTAGGGACCGGCCGGGCGCCTTCGACTGTGCGAAATGGCGACTTGCGGGCTGCTCGCACCCTTGTGAAGGTACAACCGGCGGCGTCCCTTCTCCTGCCACACTGTTGGGGCACGCGTGATGGGGGAATTGCGACACGGCTCGAGGAAGATGAAAACGTTTGCGTATTCGGCACTCATGGGGGCGGCAGCCCTGCTGACCGCGATGGCCGGTATGGTCCGGCCCGCGAGCGCGCAGCTTTTCTGGGATTGGGACGGCGCCCGCGAGAAAGACGGCAGCGGCCGCAGCATCGTCCAGTTCAATGAGCGTTACACGCCGGGGCAGATCATCGTCAGCTTTGGCGACCGCAAGCTCTACTACATCCATGAGCGCGGGCGAGCCATAAGCTATCCCGTTGCCATTCCGCGCGAGCAGGACCGCTGGCAGGGCGTAACCAGCATCTCGGACAAACGCGTCAATCCTTCGTGGCGTCCCACGCCTTCGATGCTGAAGGAGAACCCGCGCTTGCCGAGCTGGGTGCCGGGCGGCCACCCGATGAATCCGCTAGGCGTGCGCGCGCTCTATCTCGGCTCCAGCACGTACCGGATCCACGGCACGGATGCGCCCTGGACGATCGGCACCGCGGCCTCGAAAGGCTGCATCCGCATGTACAACAAGGACGTGCTCGACCTTTATCCGCGCGTTCCCGTCGGCACGCGGGTGACCGTCACCTGGGAGCGCTTCCTCGGTGCGGACGTCTCGCAGTCTGGGGCCCCGTCCGGCAGGCCGGCCGCGCCGCGTCTGCGCAATATGCAGACGGACGATCTGCCTACCGAAGCCGTCGAGAGCTGGGCCAACTAATCGGATGCCTCAGCTGGCCCTACCACCGGCGTAGAGGCCGCCAGCGGTTGTGTGCGGCGAGCCGATCTGCGATGCCTCAGCTCGCCTTGCCGTCCTTCAACTCGGCGTACTTGTCGCGCGCTTTCTCGAACTTGCTGTTGAACAGCCACATCGCGTCGAGGATCTCGCGGTAATTGGCGCTCGTTCTAGCGCGCTCCTTTTTGCCGAAGGCGAAGATCGAGTTGTTGCGCAGATATCCCATGATCCTCGGGCTCGTGACGCGGTAGCGCATGAAGTCACCCGACGCCAGCGCCTCCCGCGTGGGCGCCGGTACGATCTGGATGAGCTGGAAGAACTTCATCTGATCGATCTCGTCGGGCAGGATTTTCGTGATCTTCGGAAGCTGTGCGAAGAGATCGGCGTGGGCGTTCATCAGGCCGTTGCGGACCGCGATCCAGTGATTGTAACGCTCGTCGATGCCGCGTGCGCGTGCGGCTTCCCTTGCATCGCGCGTGGCAACTTCGGGCGCGACCTTCGCGATCCTCCCCTTGATGGCAGCCCACTTATGGGCGCCGCGGCGATTCTCCTGCGGACCGGTCTGCAGGCTTCCCTTGTAGGTCTTCGAGCGCCCGTTGCCGATATTCTGCTTGCCGTTCGTCTCGGCGAAGAAAATGCCAAGACTTATGCGCCCTGCTGCATCGGCCGCGCGCTCGTCGAGACTCTGTGCGAGCGCGATCGCGCGTCCCAGATCGTAGACGTCCTTGAAGGGCGTGGCGGACGCCTGGGCAAACTTCGGTGGCGCCTGCATCGAGGAAAAGAGCGCCGCGTATTCCTCGATAAGCGGCTCGATCGCCTTGTCGAAATAGGCGGGCGGAACGCTATAGCGGTTTGGCGGGCCAATGCGCTCGGGCATCAGATCGGTGAGGTCTTTGTAGGTGCTCATGACCTTCACGCGCGCCAGATAGACGTCCTGCCCCGGCCGTGCCGGAAGCTTGCCGTTGCTGTCGATCTGGCGTCGCCGCTCGGCGAGAATTTTCTTGAAGCTGTCGAGTGCTTCCTCGTAGGCCGCGATAGCGTCGGCCTGCGCCTTCGTGATCGGCCGCGGCTGTTGCGCACGAAGCTGCTGCGCGTTGGCTGCTGTGATGGGGGAGAAGCTGTCGGAGCCGGGGAATGTCCAGGGCGCCGAAGCGGCGAGCGCGATGAGAAGCGCTGCGGAGTACGATGCCGGTTTCATGGGCGCACGGTTACGCTATCGAGGCGGGCTTTTCCACCGCGCTGACCCCTAAGGTAACCGTCCTGCGGCGCAATTGTGCGTGAGCGCCCGGGAAATTGGCGCTTTTCTCGCTGCGCCTGCGGCAGCCCGCCACGCCGGAACGCCTCAGCGCCCGCGACGTTCACCCCCCGCAACAGAACGGAGGAGAACTATGATCAGCCGCACAATTTTCGCCGCCGTCCTCATTGCCGGCACCGCAGGCGCCGCGCTCGCGGATGTCGAAGTGAACACGCCGGGGGCTAAAGTGCGCACGCCGAGCGGTGGCGTAAATCTCGACATCAAGGTCGATCGTGGCACCGCGGACCGTAGCATGATGCCGAAGCCGGAATGGGTTGGGCGTCCGCTCTTCTCGATCGATGGCGCGCGTCTGGGCGAAGTCGTGGCGGTGACGGACGGTAAAGTCTACGCCGACATTGGCGGCTTTCTCGGCCTCGGTGAATCCCGCGTCGTGCTGAACTCCACACAGATCGGCAGCGCGACGGAGGAGCGGGTCGTGGCGAAAGTGACCGAGGCTGAAGCCAAGGATCTGCCGAAGAGCGAAAAGAAATCTGCACGCTAGCCGCTGCGAAATTGCCGTGATCGAGATGACGCCGCCCGCACACGCCGTGCGGGCGGCGTCGATGTTTTGGTGTCGATATTTCTTTGATGATCGATGTTTCAGCGGAAAGTGCAGCGACGCGCCGCCAATCCGCGCGGAACGGGCGCTGGGGCCCTGCGTTACACCGACAATCTGATGGTCAACGGAGCAAACGGAGTTTTCCGATGACATGGAAATGCATTCTGGCGAGCGCTGCGCTGGCGGTCATGCTGACGCCGACGGTAAGCCTTGCCGATTCAATCGGGGACGTCGAAGGCGCGCGCGCCAAGGAGCGGCAAGGGCGGTGGCTCAACCGCCAGGATCGCGAGCAGCTGCGGCGCTGGGGCGGCAGCGACGACTATGGCTATCGCGGATACCGCTATTACCGGCCGTACGGCTACTATGACGACTACCGGTACGGTTATGGGCCGGGTATCGGCATCTATGTCGGCCCGTAGCTGACCCGCACTCGCAGGGAATAGAAAAACGGCGGCGCTCGCCAGAGTGCCGCCGTCTTGCATTCAAGAACCGTGGGATCCGCCGTGCGGCGATCCTGCGAGCGCTCAGGCCTTCTCCGCCTTGTTGCGCTCTTTCTTGACGATCTTCGCTTCGCGCTTCTTGGCGTTCTCGGCCTTGCGCTGGCGGGACTGGATCTTCTTGCGGCGCGAATCCGACATGGTGGGCATGGGGTCTCCTTTGGCGTCTTGGCGCCCTTCGGTGTGAATGTCCGCCGCTCTATCGCAGGACCGTTTCACCTATGCAAGACCGGAGAAGCGTCGCACCGCCGGGGCGGGGATCGGCGGCCACATCCTAGGGCGGTGGCTACGGCCTCAAGGGCGTTCCGAGGCCGCGGTGGAAGCCCGCAGTTTTCTCCAAAGGTCATTCCATCTTGCGCTTCACCGTGGATTGCTCCGTTAACGCATTTACGGCAGGCTGCGGCTCGCCTCGCGGCACGCGGGGCATGTTGTGATCGTCTCGACGGTGGGCACTGCGTAACTCGCGTATGAGGTCTCCCATGATAGGCAACCGTCTGTGCGTCGTCCTCGCTTCGGCCGCTTCGGCAATCATATGCGCCGCTGCGCCTGCAAGCGCCTCCAGGTACGACGGCAACTGGAGCATGACGGCCGTGACGACACGCGGTCATTGCGGCACCATTCCCATGAGCATGGCTGTGAGCGGCGGGCGAATTTTCGCTACCGGCGGATCGTTTGCCTTCTATCCAATCCGGATGGGCGGCCGCGTCAACAACTCCGGCGGCGCACGCATCAAGGCCATCGCGGGGCCGCGGGTGGCCCACGGTTCGGGCCGCTTCACGCCGACGTCGGCGCGGGGAACGTGGAACGGAACCGGTCCATCCGGCCTGTGCTCGGGCTACTGGAGCGCGACGCGCTGAGACATTGCTCCGGCGGCGTGCGGCAGCCCGTCGTCTCTGCGTGTGCTTCGCGTGTGCTGAAGGCGATAGGTGCGCGGCCGCGCCATGCGGCGGCGCACCTCCTGGAGAGCCCTGATACCAAATAGCCCGGTACGCTTTGCGGAACAAAACGCGGCGGGGGCGGTTTGTCCGTTTTTGGCTCAACCCATCAAAAGCGTACGCATATGCCCCTCAAAGCCATTGCCTTCAACTGCACTTTGAAACCCGGCGACAAGCCCTCGTCGACGGAGAAGCTGCTGAGAGAAGTGCTGGACGCGCTCGCTACCCATGATGTGGGCGGCGAGATCGTCCGCGTCGTCGATCACGACATTAAGCCCGGCGTCACGTCGGACGAAGACGCGGGCGATGCGTGGCCGAAGCTGCGGGCGAAGATCATCGACGCGGACATCTTCGTCCTCGGAACGCCGATATGGCTGGGTCAACCGTCGAGCGTCGCGAAACGAGTGCTGGAGCGGCTCGATGCGTTCCTGTCGGAGACCGATGACCGCAAGCGCATGCCCTCCTTCGGCAAGGTGGCGGTTGTCGCGGTGGTGGGAAACGAGGACGGCGCGCACCATTGCCACGCGGCGATCTTTCAGGCGCTGGACGACGTCGGCTTCACCATTCCGGCAGGCGCGGGCACCTATTGGGTGGGCGAGGCGATGGGGTCGACGGATTACAAGGATCTGAAGCAGCCGTACGAGAAGACCGTCGCGACGACCCGCATGCTGGCGTCGAACGCGGCGCACCTCGCCAAGCTGCTCAAGGATGCGAACTATCCGGGGCTGGGTGAGTAGGCGGGGCATCGGATATCAATAATGATTTCCTTCAACCGTGCGTGCGCGGTATTTCTGATGCCGAACAAAGGAGGGACCGGACCATGAAGATCGCCGCCCTGCTCGCCCTGGCGACGCTGGCGCTCTCGGCGACGGCGGGCATTGCCGAGCCGTTGACCGACAAAAGCAAAGCGCCGGACTGGGGCAAGGCCAGCCGCGCCGAGAAGGATGCCTGGATCGCATCGTTCGCGTTCGGGAAGGCGAACGCCGACAAGGCGGAGGTGGCCGGGTGTCTGGACCGGTACGCCGGCAAGCCTCTGTTCGAAACCAACGCCCTCGCCGGGGTGTCGTCGATGTGCGAGGCGATCGCCGCTCTGCCAGACTAGGAGGCCAGGATGGATGTACCGCCAAAAGCACTGGGGTCCGCCATGCGCCGGCTGCTCGCAGCCGTCACGCGCCGCCCTCTGAATTGGAAGCTGATCGACGCCTTCACACGGCTGGAAGAGCGCGAGGAAGAGCTGCGCGAGCGCCAATCCAAGGGTAAGCCGGACGAGCCCGGCGAGCGCTCCTGAACCGGCGCGCCGGGGCCCTAAGATTTTCTCGCATGCCTGTCGATTGGTGCGTTGCTGTCTTGCATTGGCGCAGCGCTGCGGCGTCCTCGTGCAGACCCGCCGCCCTCCGGGACAACGGCGGGGATCACGCCTTCCTCACGAATTCGGATTTGAGGCTCATGGGGCCGATGCCGTCGATCTTGCAGTCGATGTCGTGGTCGCTGTCGACCAGGCGGATGTTCTTCACCTTGGTGCCCATTTTCACGACCTTGCTGGAGCCCTTCAGCTTCAGATCCTTGATGACGGTGACCGTGTCGCCGTCCTGCAATTCGTTGCCTGCGGAGTCGCGGTAGACCTTGCCGTCGTCGTCATCTGTCGCGGCGGCCGGCTTCGCGCTCCATTCGTGCGCGCACTCGGGGCAGATCAGGAGACTGGCGTCCTCGTAGGTGTATTCGCTCTTGCACTGCGGGCAGGGTGGCAGCGTGCTCATCGATCTTCGTCCTTGCGTTTCGGCGCTTTCCGGCCTTTGACCGCATACGGCCCGCGCGCGCAACCTTTTGGGTCCCCCGCTTGCGCATTCTTTCGGCCGCGACGGGGCTTTTCGCAGCGCGCTGGCGCCGCACGGCTCCCCGGTTCGCGCGCCGGCACGAGACCGGCGGCCTCGGCTTCGGCGAGAAGCGATTTGAGCATGCGTCCCTCCTTCGGGAGGCGAAGGCTGCGCGGCTGTGCCGAACTGCGGCGCATGTGGCGCAGCTTGCGGCGGATCACGAGCGCCAGCCCGTCGCGCATCTTGCGCTGGGCGGCGCGGAAATCGTCATCGTCGTGACTGGCGGACAAGGGGGAGGTTCCTCCGTGTGAGCGTTGTGGCTGGTTGGCCGGATGCCGGACGGCACGCACGCGCCCGCGGCCGGTTCCTTCACGGGGACCCGGTTGGCTGATGTCGAGGGGCTGCGGGGCGGGAAGCGCCGCTGGTTGTTTGGTAATGAAGCGGCGTTTGCCGCCCCGCGCAGGATTTGGGGCATACCCGCGGCGTTTCAGGGGTTTCCCCCTCCCGGACTCTCACCGGGTGGGCGCGGCGAGCCTCGGATAGTCGCGCGCCGCGTGAGCGTGCGTGTACCCGACACTGCAGCCCGCCCTCGATGCCGGACGCCTCGAGCACGACCCCTCAGCGGGGCGGGATGTGGGGAGGTATGCGGGAAGGGGAGAGGGCGGGGATAAGTTATTTGGCCTCGGTGCATCAGCCTTACGCCCGCGTCGGAGCTCTGGTGCCAATACTACTAGGCAAGTGCTTTGTGTAGCCGGCGCTCGTCGCGGACAACAAATCCGAGTAGCGGTCTTGTGGGTGACCTCAGCGCATCTTCGAGCGAGGGATAAGTTCTAAGCGTCCTTTGGCCTTGGTGCTCACGATATGCTCCGCTCGGCATCTCATCAAGAAATCGCACTCGGAAGTTCATGCCCTTGGCCGCCCGCTCTGCTCTAGCGGCGTGGGCGCACCGTATGTATGAATAGACCGCGTGGCTCATTGCCAAATCAAACGCCATCCCTACAAGTAACGCTGTTTGCAGATGCGTCTGCAGGTCTGCGGTCGGGATATTTGAGGTGCTGTCGTGCGCACACAAGTTTCGGGCATCGTATAAATTGCCGAAGTCGGACTTAATGGAAATTCTAGAGGCTCCCAGCTGACTGCATATATTAGAAATCTTAGGCCAAACTTGTTGTACGCCAAATGCCTTCAACAACGATTGAATGTCTTTTTCCGTCATGTTAGTTCCTCGTGGAACCGCGCCCAGGCTGCTGTAAATGGGCGGACTGCCGGCAAAGCCAGTTAGGGACGGAAGTTCCTGTTCAACGAAATTTAACGCATCCGCATCGTCCATAAAGCCCACTTTCCGTGCCAGGCCTCGTACAGCGGAAACACAAAGAAGAATCTTGAGGGTATCCTTGAAGGAGTTGTAGCGAACTTGGCTGGTGGGCAACCTTTGTAGAATCTCTGTAAAGCGGTCAAATATATAACTTTCGAGATGGGAAAAGGCAGAGACCACTAGGCCGCTTCGCAGTATTCTCGCTCTATTGTTGTGCGAGTCACGGGAAGGTAAAACATCAACGAGAAGGGAGTCCCCTGCAAGAGCGAGCATTTCCTCGATGGTGGCAAAAAAATTGGAGCGAGCCCTGCTCATCGGAGCGCACCAACTAAATACTACGCAGCATTTTCAGAACTTCGTTTACTCGAAATCGGATGCGGGCGGGGGTGTTCGTCCCGGTCCTGACGGCCTTCTCGAACTCCGCATCGGAGAACAAGTTTTGTGTCGTTGTCGAAATGCTTCGTTTGTTACGTTGAATACGGTCGGCCTCTGCGTTATCCAGCTCAGCTACTGACAACATCTGTGCGTCGAACATCCCTGCTAGAAATTGATCTCTCCAGACGCCGTTTTCACTGCGCTTGAAAGCATTCTCGCCCCAGAAAGCTTCGCATCGGGAAATGGATACGTTAAAAAGTTCTCTCAATTCCTGTATGCGCACAGAGCGACAGCGCTGGTATTTTTCCATAAAATCGTTCATTTCGTGCGCAAGTTTGCCGCTGAAACCTTTCCATCGATCGTGTAGGGTGAAGAAGCGGAGAACATATTCAGCATCACTCATATCCTTGTAGGCCGCCGATGTCTCGTTGACGATTTTTAGCTGTGCGCGTAAAAAGGGCTGCTCTGACAATTCGTAAATTAAGTTATTCAACGTGCCGCGATAGGCAACATTGCGAATTTCCTGACCATTCAGGATTTCTCCACCCCTGTTGAGACGAAGAAAAACCTCATATTTCAGGCCGGGGTCTGTCTGCTTCAAAAGGGTAACCACACGTATGTAGGGGCGGAGTCTCAGGGCGTTGGAGATTTCCTTCGGCAGCTCGTTGAAAGTTGTGCCGTCAGCGACGTTGAGTTTATCCAAACCATTAAGTCTCAAGCCATTCGAAATGAATTCATGAATGGCCTTGAGGCGTTGCTTGCCATCGATCGCCGTGTACGTGCCATCGTCCTGCTCAGAAAGGTAGACGGGTGGAACGGGTACATTGAGTAGAAAAGATTCAATCAATGCGGACTGCTTTTCAGTATTCCATCGTTCACGCCGTTGGAAGCTTGGGGAAAGGTCAATAGCGCCGCTGCCAACCATGTCTGCAAGTGTTCCCAGAGGGAGGTCGGCGGTCTGCACAACAAGCTGGCGTTGAGCATCATTGAATCGTTCAAGCAGGTGTGGTGCTGCCATGATTATTTCCCAATCACGTCTCGGCTTATCTTTACTGCGAACCAAAGTCTAGCTGAGGGCCGCGCCGGCCGATAGCGGCGTAATCAGCCTTTTCGCGGCCACCAGCGCTGCGTGCTGCGATTGAGGTCGGAAACTGAGGGCGTTCGCCGCTACTCCGCCGCCTGCCGCTTGGCTTTCTTGCTGGCGCCTTCCGGCTCCCCGGCGGCGAGCCGGCCAGAGGGCGCAGCCTTACGCGCCATGATCGGCCGAAGGTGCTGCCCCGTGTAGCTTTCTTTCGTCGCGGCGATTGATCGATGTTGCGAACGGGTCTGCGACGATGACCTGAAACTCCGACGCGCCCGACTGCTCCGCGGCTTGCTTGCGGGCGCCCCTTTGCGGGGCTTGGACTTGCTCGAGCCATGGCTTCGCCGCGCGTCGCGCCATAGGCGAGCACGCCGGCAAGCTCCGGCACCTCGGCGATCCAGCGGCCGTCGTCTTCCTGCTCAGTTTCTATGGTCAAGTTTATAATGCTAAAATAGCAATATAACTGGCGTGGGGAACCGCTACTCCGCGGCCTGCTTGCGGGGTTTCTTGTTGGCACCTTCGGACTCGCCTGCGGGGAGCCGGTCGGAAGCCGCGGGTTTGCGCGCCATGATGGGCTTCAGGTACTGGCCCGTGTAGCTGTCCTTCGTCGCGGCAATATCTTCCGGCGTGCCTTCCGCGACCACAGTGCCGCCGCCGTCACCGCCCTGCGGGCCCATGTCGATCACCCAGTCGGCGGTCTTGATCACTTCCAGATTGTGCTCGATGACGACCACCGTATTCCCGGCGTCGGCCAGCTCGTGCAGCACCTCCAGCAGCTTCGCCACGTCGTGGAAGTGCAGGCCCGTGGTCGGCTCATCCAAGATATAGAGC
>Ga0182748_1003226_pt1 | contig 13921 bp, 13 predicted proteins | sample eDN3rd37CKraftOP_FD_128877 | JGI IMG/M metagenome (GOLD analysis project Ga0182748, IMG submission 128877) | Enriched Organic Plus compost microbial communities from Emeryville, California, USA - eDNA 3rd pass 37_C Kraft OP (version 2) (version 2) ...
AGGATCGGGGCGGAGCGCCTCGCCGGGGCGAAGCGCGCCCGGCCCGCGGTCCATGCCAGCGTCGCTACGCCCCGCCGGGCACATCGGATTCGATCCAACTCGCCCAATGCAGCAGCTGCGCATCGGCCCCATGCGCGCCCACCAGCTGCAGGCCCAGCGGCAGGCCGCGCGGGTCGGTCCCGTTCGGCAGGCTCAGGGCGGGCGCGCCCAGCAGCGACCAGTTGCGGTTCAGCAGCGAGTCCCCGGACGACGCGATGCCGGCCGGGGCGGCGCCCAGGGCCGCCGGCGTGGCGATGATGTCGTAATCGTCCATCAGGCGCGCGAACGCCTGGCGGGCCAGGCGCGCGCGCTGCCAGGCCGCGGCCGCGGCTTCGTGCGGAAACGCCAGCCCGGCTTCCAGGCCGGCCCGCAGGGCCGGGCTCAGCCGGTCGCGATGGAGCCGGTAGTCGTGCAGCATGGCGCGCGCGGCCTGGTAGTTCATGAGGTCGCGCTGGTCCTGGTAGAGCGGGTGCAGGACGGGCAGGTCCGGCACTTCGGACACGCGGGCGCCGCGCCGTTCCAGCCGCCGCAGGCGAGCGAGCAGGGCGTCGCGGCTGCCGGGCTCGACCTGTTCCCAATGGGGCGTGCGGTAGAAGCCGATGCGCGGCGCGGCGCGCATCGGCGGCTGCGCCGCCAGGGGCATCAGCACGCCGGCCAGCAGCTGGATGTCGGCCACCGTGCGGGCCATCAGGCCGACCGTGTCCAGCGATTCGGCCACGGGCTTGACGCCCGCGCGGTCGATCAGGCCGAAGCTGGGCTTGTAGCCGACGATGCCGCAGAAGGCGGCGGGGCGGACGGTGGAGCCGCCGGTCTGCGTGGACAGCGCGGCCGGAACCATGAAATCGGCGACGCCGGCGGCCGAGCCGCCGGAGGATCCGCCCGGGGTGTGGCCGGGCGCATGCGGGTTGCGAGTGGCGGGCGGGGCCGTGTGGGCGAACTCGGAGGTGGCCGTCTTGCCCAGGACGATGGCGCCGGCCGCCTCCAGCGCCGCCACGCAATAGGCGCTCCAGGCGGGGAGGTGGCCCGCATAGATGGGCGAGCCGTAGGCGGTGGGCATGCCGGCGGTGTCTATCACGTCCTTGACGCCGACGGGCAGGCCGGCCAGCGGGCGCTGCGCGTCGGGGCGCATGCCTGCCAGGCGCCGCGCCTTGCGCAGGGCGGCCTCGGCGTCGAGCCAGGCCCAGGCGTTGATCTGCGCGTCGCGCGCGGCGATGCGGTCCAGGCAGGCCTGGACCAGGCCGGCGCTGTCGCAGGCGCCCGCGGCCAGGCGGTCGCGCGCCTCGGCCAGTCCGAGCCGGTTCAACGATGGCATGGCGGGGCTGCCTACGGCTGGCCGGGGCGGTGGCGGTCGTGCCAGTGCCGGGCGATGTCCAGCCGGCGGCATATCCAGACGCGGTCGTGCGCGGCGACGTGGTCCAGGAACCTGGCCAGGCCGGCGGCGCGCCCGGGATGGCCGACCAGCCGCATGTGCAGGCCGACCGACATCATCTTCGGCTGGGTGGCGCCTTCGGCGTACAGCACGTCGAAGGAGTCGCGCAGGAAGGCGAAGAAGTCGTCGGCGGTGGCGATGCCGCTGCGCACGAACTTGGCGTCGTTGTGCGCCTGCGTGTAGGGGATGACGAGGTGGTGGCGGTCGCCCGCGTCGACCCAGTAAGGCAGTTCGTCGTTGTAGCTGTCGGAGTCGTACAGGAAGCCGCCGTGCTCGAGCAGCAGCCTGCGCGTATGGACGGTGGGCGCGTAGCGGCAGTACCAGCCCGCGGGCGCCGCGCCCATGGTCCGCTCGATCGAGGCGACGGCGCGCCGCATGGCGTCGCGCTCCTGCTCCTCGGTCAGGGCCTGCAGCGGCGTCCAGCGCCAGCCGTGGCAGCAGACATCGTAGTCCGCTTCGCGGAAGGCCTGGGCGACCTCCGGATTGCGTTCCAGCGCCTGGGCGCAGGCGAAGACGGTGGCGGGCAGGCCGCGCTCGCGCAGCAGGCGCAGCACGCGCCAGACGCCGACCCGGCTGCCGTACTCGAACATGGATTCGGCGGCCAGGTCGCGGTCCGGGAAGCTCTTGCCCGAGACCTCGGTCAGGCCGATCTCGCTCTGGCCGTCGCCGTCCTCGAACGACGCTTCCGAGCCTTCCTCGTAGTTGATGACGAGGTTCAGGGCCAGGCGCGCCTGGCCGGGCCATTGCGGGTCGGGCGGGTTCTTGCCGTAGCCCACGAAATCGCGCCGGATGAGCCGGGAGCCGTCTGCCTGCATGGTCATTCCTCGTCGAGGACGACCAGGGCGTCCTGGTCGAGCTCGGTGTATTCGGTGTCGTCGTCCCGGCCGGTGCGGCCCAGGATCACGGCGACCTGCGAGTCCGCGTCGATGGCGGTGAAGGCGAAGTGCCAGACGCCCGTCTTGTACGACACGCCCTGGCGGCCGTTGGTGACGAAGGCCCGCAGGGTGGGCAGCGCCAGCGCGCCGCTGGCGTCGGACAACCCCACCACCACCATGTGGCGGGAAGGGGCCAGGGGGATGAAGGTCTGCGCCGAATGCGGATGCCGTTCCAGGGTGCGCACGCGCACGCCCTCCAGCGGCTGGCGCTGCAGCCGGTTGACGGTGAAGCCCAGCGTCATGCCGGGCCGCACCGAGCCGAAGGGCGTGGACAGCGGCTTCCTGGCCACGGCGTCGCGGTTCTCGACCACCTCGCCGTACTGCGAGAAGGCGTCGGCGCTCAGCGCGCGGGCGGTCAGGTGCAGGGGAGTCATACGGCGCAGCGGAGCATCAGAAGAGTCGATTGGGCAGCCACAGGGCGATCTGCGGGAAGTAGATCAGCAGCGCGACGAAGGCCATCATCGCCAGGGCGAACGGCAGCACGCCGATGTATACGTCGCTGATGCCCCCGCGCGACAGCCGGATGTTCTGCGCGACGAAGAGGTTCAGGCCGACGGGCGGCGTGATCAGGGCCAGCTCCATCATCATGGTCATGAAGATGCCGAACCACAGCGGATCGAAGCCGAGCGAGACGATCAGCGGCACGACCACGCCCACCGTGGTGACCATCATGGCGATGGCTTCGAGGAAGCAGCCCAGGACCAGGTAGAAGGCCACCAGCACCCAGATGGTCGCGATCGGCGACCATCCCAGCTGGCCGATGTATTCGGACAGCGCCTGCGGGATGCCGGCCAGGCTGAGCGAGAAGTTCAGCACGAAGGCGGTGGTCACCACCAGCACCACCATGGCCGTGGTGCGCAGCGCCGACAGGAAGGCCGCGTGCAGCATGGCGACCGACAGGGTGCGGTTGGCCGCGGCGATGGCGATGGCCCCGACCACCCCCAGCGCGGCGGCCTCGGTCGGCGTGGCGATGCCGAGGTAGATGCCGCCCATCACCAGGGCGAAGATGAAGACCACCGGCAGCACGTCGACCAGCAGCTTGAGCCGCATCATCAGCGGGATGATCAGCTTTTCGTTGTCGGGCGATACCTTGCCCAGCAGCGCCATGACGACGATGACCAGCATCATGAGGGCCAGGACGACGATGCCCGGGATGATGCCCGCCGCGAACAGCTTGCCCACCGAGACTTCGGCCAGCGCGCCGTAGACGACCATGTTGATGCTGGGCGGGATCAGGATGCCCAGCGTGCCGCCGGCGGCGATCGACCCGAGCACCAGCCGCTCGCGGTAGCCGAGCCGCTGCAGCGTGGGCAGCGCGACGGTGCCCACCGTGGCCGAGGTGGCCACGCTGGAGCCCGAGGTGGCCGCGAACAGCGCGCAGGTGACGACGTTGGTGTGCAGCAGCCCGCCGGGCAGCCATTGCAGCCAGGCGGCCAGCGCCCTGTACATGCGGTCGGCCACGCCGCTGCGCGTGAGGATTTCCCCCAGAAGGATGAAGAGCGGGATGGCGACGAGCAGGAACTCGTTCATCGTGCTCCACATGGTGTTGCCTATCATGCTGGGCAGCACCTGCATGCTCATCCAGTCGCTGACGATGGCGGTCATGAAGATCGCGCTGGCGACGTGGATGCCGGCCATCAGGAACAGCACCAGGCCGCCGAAATAAAGGGCTCCGAGCAGCATCAGCGCGCTCCTTCGTGTTGGCCGGCCATGCGCTCGCTGGCCGAGCGCAGCTCTTCGGCGACTTCGTCGTCGACGCTGGGGGTTCCGTAGGTCCGGGCGATGCCGGCCCAGTCGCGCTGCATCGCCATCAGCAGCGCATGCAGCAACTGGGCTACCAGCACCAGGCTGAACCAGCACAGCGCCGCCGCCCACATGGCCTGCGGGATGGCCAGGGGCGTGCGCAGCGCGCTGGTGGCCATCGCCTGCATCGCATACGAGTCGTACGCCACGCCGCAGGCCTTGGTCGCCAGCGTCACTGCGATGGCGGTCAGCAGGGCCAGCGCGAAGACGTCGCTGCAGGCGCGCAGGCGCGTGGGCAGCAGGTCGGTCAGCACCGAGATGCGGATGTGCGCACGGTCGTAGGCCGCCTGCGAGAACCCGATGGACGCGCAGATCGCCAGGCAGTAGCCGCCGTACTCGTCCACCCCTTGCAGGGAGAAGTTGAAGAGCTTGCGCGCCAGCACGTTGGCGGCGATGACCGCCGACAGCGCGATCAGGGCCCAGCCGGCCGCCAGGCAGGCGCGGTTGGTAATGGCTTGCAGCCCGCGGCAAAGCCAGTCAAGGATTCTGGTCACGATCCGTTTCCATCGATGGCGCTTCGCCGCCGGCGGCGGCGAAGCGGGCCGGTCACGCTAGCGGGCGATGCCGGCGGCCGCGCCTATGGTCTGGAACCAGTCGTCGCCGCAGGTCTTGGAGAACTTCGAGCAGTCCTCGATCCACAGCGGCACCACGGATTCCTTCAGCAGCCGCTTGACCTCCAGCACGTCGGCCTCGGTGGGTTCGACAAGCTTCATCTTGCCGGGCTTGCCCTCGCACGGCTGCTTGCCGGTGTTGCAGTTGATGCCGTCTTCGTGGCCCTTGCGGCTGATGTCCCACAGCGCGGCTTCCATCTGCTTCATTTCGCCGGCCAGCGTGGCCTGCTGCGCGGCCGACAGCTTGTTCCAGAAGGCGTTGCGCGCCACGTGCAGGACTACGCCCGCGCCGCCCAGGGGGATGGGGCTGAGCGTGTCGGCCACCTCGAACCAGTCGTTGCTGTTGCCGTACTGGCTGCCGGTGATGGCGCAGTCGACCACGCCCTGCATCAGGCCCTGGTAGACCTCGGGGCCGGCCAACGTTGCGCCCGCGGCGTTCAGGTCGGCCACCAGCTTGGCGGTGTAGGTGCCGCTGACGCGCACTTTCTTGCCCTTGAGGTCCGCCAGCGTCCTGACGTCGCCCTTGCAGTACAGGATCTGGAAGGGGAACGACCAGGCCGTCAGCAGCTTGGCGTTGAAGCGCTCATCGAGTTCCTTTTCCAGGACGGGCCGGTAGGCGTCCAGATTCTTCTGCAGCTGGTCGAAATCGAAGGCGGCGCCGGGCAGGTCCGCGCCCATCAGCACGGGGGCGTCGCCGCCCACGAAGCTGATCTGGAACGACACCACGTCGAAGGCGCCGCTTTGCAGCGTGCGCAGCGACTCGAAGCCCTTCAGGCCCAGTTCGTCGATGGTGCGGAAATTGGCGGAGAAGGCGCCGCCGGTGCGCGCGGGCAGGTCTTTCCAGAACGGGCGCTCGACCTGCTGCGATTGGGGCTGGTTGCCGTACCAGCCCAGGGTGCGGATCTTGACCTCGTCGGCCTGCGCGGCCGAAGCGATGCCGGCGGCCAGGGCCAGCAGGGCGATGGACCGTTGCAATACTGTTTTCATGGCGAGTTTCCCCTGAGTGACTGCTGTGTATTCGCGAAGGCGAGGTCTGGCGCCCGCTTGCTCGGGTTGAATTATGAATACTCCGATGAAATAATCAATTATTAAATTCCGGATAGTTTCTATAATCGATACTTATGGTCAATCTGCGGCTGATCGAGATATTCCGGGCGGTGATGCAAAGCCACACCACGGTGGGCGCGGCCCGTGCGCTGCAGATTTCGCAGCCGGCGGTCAGCAGCGCCATCCGGCATCTGGAGTCGCAGCTCGGCTTCACGCTGTTCGACCGGGTCGGCAACCGCCTGAGCGCCACGGAAGAGGCGAAGATCCTGTTCCAGAACTCCGAATCCATCGTCCTGCTGTCCAGGGCCCTGAGCCATACGGTCGAGGAACTGAAGAACGAGCGCCTGGGCCAGTTGCGCATCGTCGCCACGCCCCAGCTCGGGCATTCGGTGCTGCCCGCGGCCATCAACGACCTGCTCAGGCAGCGCCCCAAGGTGAAGGTGTTCTTCGACGTGCGCCGTTCCTACAACGTGGTGGAAATCATCGAATCGCGCGCCGCCGACATCGGCTTCGCCATCGCGCTCGAGCGCGAGCTGGACCAGAAGCTGCACATGCTGTCGGTGGCCCGCGTCGAGATGGTGTGCCTGGCGCCGGCCGACCACCCGCTGGCGAAGCGCAAGGCCGTCACGCCCAGCGACATCCTGGCGCATCCGCTGATCGGCCTGGAGCTCGGCTCGCGCCTCAGCCCGCTGGTGCTCAGCGCCTTCAAGCAGGCCGGCGTCCCGTACCGCACGGCGGTGGAGGTGCGCTATTCGGAAACGGCCTGCCTGCTGGTCCAGGCCGGAGTCGGGGTGGCGGTGGTGGATCTGTTCTCGGCCATGGCCCAGGCCAGGCAGGGCAGCGGCCTGAAGATCATCCCGTTCAAGCCCACCATCGAGGTGGAGGCCTTCGCCGTGTCCGCCAGGAACCGGGTGCCGTCGCGGCTGGCGCTGCTGCTGGTCGAGGAAACGCGCAAGTCCATCGAGCGCTTCCGTCTGCCGAAATGAGTGCGCGGCAGGCCCGCCGCCGAATCCGCGTCCGCGCGGCGCGGATCCGCCGCCGCGGGCTGGATCACCTCCGGAACCACAGGACGGACAGCGTGCAAGCCGCCACCAGCAGCAGGACGGCGGCCGCGGCCAGCAGCGCGCCGATCTCGGTTTCCCGGCGCTCCAGCGAGAAGCGGGTGTTGAGGTCGCGGTAGACCCGGCTCAGGTCGTCGGCCGAGCCGGCCTGGAAATACTCGCCGCCCGTGATCCTGGCCACCGCGCGCAAGGCGGCCTCGTCGAGCTGCATGAAGTATGCGTACGGGCTGGCCGGGCTGCCCGTGGGCCCGCCCTGCGGGGAGCCGAAGCCCACCGTGTAGACGCGCACGCCGCGCTCGGCGGCCATGCGGGCGGCCGCCAGCGGGTCGGGGCCGGACGTGCGGCGGCCGTCGCTGAGCAGGACGACGGCCCCGTTCCGGTAGGAGCCGGGCGGGGCCGGCGGCCGCTCCTGCGCGCGCTTGCGGGCGGCGTCCGCGGCGCCCGCCTCGTCGATCGGGGGGGCCAGGGGAACGGAACGGGCCGGCGCGCTGTCGAACAGCATCGGCTCGACGTCGATGCCGTCGTCGGGGAACAGGACGGCCAGCGCCTGGAGCAGCCCGCTGCCGGTGGCCGTGCCGCGCTGCAGCTCGAAGCGGTCGATGGCATCGAGCATGTCGCGCCGGTTGCCGGTGGGCGGCTGCACCACGGCGGCCGTGCCGGCGAAGGAAACGATGCCCAGCCGCACGCTGGCGGGCAGCTCGGCAATGAGATCGCGGGCGGCCTGCTGGGCGGCGAGGATGCGGTTGGGGGGCACGTCGGCCGCTTCCATGCTGCGGGACGTGTCCATGGCCAGCACCAGGGTGAGCGTGTCGTAGGGCAGGGTGACGGTGGCGCTGGGGCGGGCGCAGGCCAGCAGGGCGGCCCCCAGCGCCAGGAAGAACAGCAGCGGCGGGACGTGGCGGCGCAGCCGCTGGCGCGGGCCCAGGGCGGCGCGCGGCAGCGCGAGGCTGGCGTAGAGCAGGGCGGCCTTCTTGCGCCGCGCCATCAGGTACAGGTAGGCGCTCGCCAGCAAGGGAAGCGCGAGCAGCAGCCAAAGCATGTGCGGCCAGAGAAACTGCATGCAATGCTCCCTTGGCGCGTGGGTGAGGCGATGGTACTTTATCTTGTCTGCGGGATGGAACCCCGGTGGCCCCGATGAAACGACTGACGCGCTATGGATGGGCCTCGGCGGCGGCGCTGCTGGTCTTCCTGGCGGGCCTGGGCTGTGCCTGGCTGCTGCAGCCGAGCCTGCGCACGCTGACGCAGGCGGACATCGATACGGCCGTGCTGCGCACGCTGCAGACCCGCAGCCTGCCGTCGCGCGCGGCCATGGCGGCCGAGGCGGTGCGCGAGTCGGTGGTGGAGATCCGCAGCTATCCCGTGCCGGAAAAGAAGGCCGAGGCCGATGCCGCGCCGCCTTCCGGCGGCGGGAGCGATTCCCCGGATGCCTCCCGGGAGCCGGGGCAGGGTCCTTTGGCAGGGATCGACCCGCCCGGCGACAAGGGGCCGGCCGATGGCAAGGAAGCCGCCGGCGGCAGGGACCCGCCGGAGGGCAACGGCCCGCCCGGCGACAAGCCCGATGCCGAGCCCGACCCCGATCCTAACCCCAACCCCGGTTCCGAGGCCCGCAACACCGGCTCGGGCGTGGTCGTCACCGAGGACGGCCTCATCATCACCAACTACCACGTCGTCGCCGCCGCCGGCCGCGTGGAGGTCAGGTTCCACGACGGCCACGAGGCCGAGGCCCAGGTGCTGCAGGTCATGCCGGAGAAAGACCTGGCCGTGGTCCGCGCCCGGTCTATCCCCGACGACCTGCCTGCGGCCACGCTGGGCTCCAGCCGGGACCTGGCGCCGGGCGCCGGCGTGGTCGCGGTCGGCTTTCCCTTCGGCATCGGCCCGTCGGTGTCGGCCGGCGTGGTGTCCGGGCTCGACCGCGAGTTCGTCGCGCCCGGCAGCGGGCGGGGCCTGGCCGGACTGATCCAGTTCGACGCCGCGGTCAACCCGGGCAATTCCGGCGGGCCGCTGGTGAACATGGACGGCGAAGTGGTGGGGATCGTCACCGCCATCCTCAACCCGAACAGGAACGGCACTTTCATCGGCATCGGCTTTGCCACCACGATCGAAAGCGCCGGCAGCGCCGTGGGATTTTCACCTTTCTAGAGGGATGCGAAGGCGTATGGACGACCCAACCTTGGGCGCTGCGGGCAGCGCCGACCTGATGGAGCGCCTGCTGTACGAGGTCAAGCGCGTGGTGGTGGGGCAGGACCACTTCCTGGAACGGGTGCTGGTGGCCATGCTGGCGCGCGGCCACCTGCTGGTGGAAGGGGTGCCGGGCCTGGCCAAGACGCTGACCGTGAACACGCTGGCCAGGACCATGCGCGGCACCTTCAAGCGCATCCAGTTCACGCCGGACCTGCTGCCGGCCGACCTGGTCGGCACCCGCATGTACAACCAGCGCACGGGCGAATTCTCCACCGCGCGCGGGCCGGTCTTCGCCAACCTGCTGCTGGCCGACGAGATCAACCGGGCCCCTGCCAAGGTGCAGAGCGCGCTGCTGGAGGTCATGCAGGAAAGGCAGGTCACCATCGCCGGCGAGACCCACCCGGTGCCGACGCCCTTCCTCGTCATGGCCACGCAGAACCCGATCGAGACCGAGGGCACCTATCCCCTGCCCGAGGCGCAGGTCGACCGCTTCATGATGAAGGTGCTGGTGGGCTATCCCAGCGAGGAAGAGGAGGTCGTCATCGTCAACCGCGTGACCGGGCCCAGGATAGACGTGAACCCCGTGGTCACGCCCGAGCAGCTGGCGAGGCTGCAGGACGACTGCCGCAAGGTCTACGTGGACCCGGGCATGATCCAGTACGCGGTGCGCGTGGTGGCGGCCACGCGCCGGCCCGGGTCCTGCGGCCTGGCCGACCTGGAGCGCTACGTTTCCTTCGGCGCTAGCCCGCGCGCCACCATCGGCCTGATCGAGGGCGCCCGCGCTCTGGCTTTCCTGCGCGGCCGGCCCTATGTGCTGCCCGAGGACGTGATCGATCTGGTGCCCGAGATACTGCGCCACCGCGTGGTGCTTTCCTACGAGGCCATGTCCGACGGGATGGACGCCGACCAGCTCGTCGCCCGCATCCTGCAGGCCGTGCCGGCTCCCGAGCGGCCCCTGGAATCCCATGTTCGGGCGGCTGCGTTCTAGCCGGCGCCGCGCCGCCGGCGGCAGGGGAGCCGCGGCCGGGGCGGAAGGTGCGGGCGGCAGGCGCGCGCCGCCCGGCCAGGCGCCTGCAGGACTGGCCGCGAGCCAGGCCGAGGCGCTGCTGCGCCGGCTGGAATGGACGGTGGTCCGCCGCCTGGACGGCCTGCTGCAGGGCGACCACCGCACGCTGTTCCGCGGCTTCGGGCTCGACCTTGCCGACCTGCGCGAATACTTTCCCGGCGACGACGTGCGCCACATCGACTGGAGCGCGACGGCCAGGCTGCAGGCGCCGCACGTGCGCGAATTCCAGGAGGACCGCGAGGTCTCGGCCTGGTTCCTGCTGGACCTGAGCGGATCGGTGGATTTCGGCTCCGGCGGCGTGCGCAAGCGCGGCCTGCTGACCGATTTCACCGCCGTCATGGCGCGCCTGTTCGCGGGCAAGGGCAATCGGGTCGGCGCGGTGTTCTACGGCGGCGCGGCCGGCGGGCCTGCGCCGGTGGTGCCGGCGCGCGCCGGGCGCAGGCACCTGCTGCACCTGCTCGACCGCATGAACGCGACGCCTGCCGCGCCCCGCGGCGAAACCAGCCTGGGCGACCTGCTGGAGCGCGGGCGGGCGGTGGCGGGCCGGCGGTCGGTGCTGTTCCTGGTGTCGGACTTCATCAGCGCGCCGGGCTGGGAGAAGTCGCTCGACAGGCTGGCCCGGCGCCACGAGGTGGTCGCCGTGCGGCTGGTCGATCCCCTGGAGGCCGCCTTGCCCGACCTGGGCCTGGTCGTGCTGCAGGATGCCGAGACCGGAGAGCAGATGTTCGTCGATACCCACGACGCGGCCTTCCGCAAGCGCTTTGCCGCCGCCGCCGAGGAGCGCGAGCAGGCCCTGCGGCTGGCCTTTTCGCGGGCCGACGTGGATTGCCTGGTGCTGGCGACCGACGCCCGCCTGGATCTCGCCCTGCTGCAATTCGCCCACCGGCGCCGGCACCGCCGCCACGGGGCGGGCCGCACGAGGCCGGCGCAATGAGCCAGCTGCCCGCCTTCAGCTTCCTGTGGCCGGGGATGCTCTGGCTGCTCGCGCTCGTGCCTGCGCTGGCCGGCTGCTACGTGTGGCTGGACGCGCGCAGGCGGCGCGCGGCCGTTCGCCATCCCGCCCTGCAGGCGGTGGGGCCGGCCGCCGCGGGCGGCGCCGGCTGGCGCCGCCATGTTCCGGTCGCGCTGATATTGGCGGGCCTGGCCGCGCTGGTCTGCGCCATTGCCCGCCCGCAGGCCGTCATGGCGCTGCCCTCGCGCGTCGAGACCGTGATCCTGGCCATGGACCTGTCGGGCAGCATGCGGGCGCAGGACGTGGCGCCCAGCCGCTTCCGCGCCGCGCAGCAGGCGGCCAAGGACCTGGTGGCGGCCCAGCCGGCCGGCGTCAGCGTGGGCGTGGTCGCGATGGCGGGCACCGCCGCCGTGGCGCAGCCGCCCAGCCGCAGCAAGGACGACGTGGCCGCGGCGATCGACCGCCTGCAGCCGCAGCGCGGCACCGCGCTGGGCAACGGGCTCATCATCGCGCTGAAGACCTTGCTGCCGCAGGCGGGCATCGACGCGGCGCGCTTCATGAACCCCGACGCCGACGCGCCGCCGCAAGGCGCCGGGGCATCGGGCGGCGAGGCCGCGGCGCCGGGCTCCCATGCTTCCGGCGCCATCGTGCTGTTCTCGGACGGCGAGGGCAACGCGGGCCCCGACGCGGTGCAGGCGGCCCAGGTCGCCGCCGACCATGGGGTGCGCATCTATACCCTGGGCGTCGGCACGCCCGCGGGCGCCGTGCTTTCGGTGGACGGCTGGTCGGCCCGCGTCAAGCTGGACGAGCAGGCGCTGCAGCAAGTCGCCGACATGACGGGCGCCGCGTACTTCCGCATCGAGGACGCCGCGCAGTTGAAATCGATATACCGGGCGCTGCAGGCAAGGCTGGCCTACGGCCGCAGCGACCAAGTGGAGGTCACTGCGCTCTTCGCCGCGGCGGGAGCGCTGCTGGCGGCCTGCGCGGGGCTGCTGTCGCTGTGGTGGTTCGGCCGGGTGCTGTAGCGTTGCAGCGTGACGGTGTGGCGGCGTCGGCGTCGCAGCGTCGGTCGGGCGGCGACGATGGCTGATCCCGTCCCATGGCATAATAGTTGTATCGTGCAACTATAGGGGCGATGGCATGCCGCAGGAAGCGCGCGAGCCGCCGGGGCAGGGCCTCGAGCTGACAGACCGCGTCCGCGCCGCGTCGCGGCAGATGGTGCGCGAGCTGGGCTTCATGCAGGCCACGCTGGCGGCCACCGACTATCCGCCTTCGGCGGTGCACGCCATCCTGGAGATCGGCGCGCGCGGCCGCATGACGGCGGGGCAGCTGGCCGAACTGCTGTGCCTGGAGAAGTCCAGCGTCAGCCGCATGGTGGCCAAGCTGGTCCGGGCCGGCGAGCTTGGCGAGTCGGCCAGCGACGACGACGGCCGCGCCAAGTGGCTGGCGCTGACGGCCCGCGGCGAGCGCACGCGCGCGGCGATCGAGGCCTATGCCCGCAGGCAGGTCGCCTCGGCGCTGTCCAGCCTGGCGCCCGCCCGGCGCAAGGCGGTCGCCGATGGCCTGGCCGCCTATGCGCAGGCGCTGGCCGCACGGCGGCATGGAACGGCCGCCGCATCCGCCGCCGCCCAGCGCATACCTGCACCCGCACCTGCATCCGCGCCCGCGCCTTCGCCGCGGCCGGTGCGCGTCGTTGCGGGCTACCGGCCGGGCGCGATCGGCCGCGTGGTGGAAATGCATGCGCGCTTCTACGCCCGCCATGCCGGGTTCGGCGCCTACTTCGAAAGCAAGGTGGCCGCCGGCCTGGCCGATTTCGCCACGCGCCTGGACAAGCCGGACAACGGCCTGTGGCTGGCCTGGCAGGACGGGCGCGCGGTCGGCTCGGTGGCGATAGACGGCGAGGACCTGGGCGAAGGTCAGGCGCATCTGCGCTGGTTCATCGTCGACGACGGGCTGCGCGGCGCGGGCGTGGGCCGGCGCCTGCTGCGGCGCGCGCTGGATTTCTGCGACGCGCGCAAGGTTCCCGCGATCCAGCTGTGGACCTTCCGCGGGCTGGACGCGGCCCGCCGGCTGTACGAATCCGAGGGCTTCGAGCTGGCCGAGGAATATCCCGGCCGGCAATGGGGCGAGCAGGTCTTCGAGCAGCGCTTCGTGCGGATTCCCGTCCGGCGCTAGCCGGCGCCAGTGCCCTGTCCTGCAAGTTCCCCGCCATGCTTTCGCCGCCGTGTCTTTCCGGCCGGGGCGCGCGCACCTGGCCGCCCGGCTCGTCTCAGTACACGTCGCGCCGGTAGCGCCCGCTGCGCGCCAGCTCGTCCAGCGCGGCGCGGCCCAGGATGGCGGCCAGCGCGTCGTCCACGCCGGCGGCCATGCCGTGCAGGCTGCCGCAGACGTAGACGGCCGCGCCTTCGGCGATCCAGCGGCGCACGTCGTCCGCCGCATCGGCCAGGGCGTGCTGCACGTAGCGGCGCCCGGGCGGGTCGCGCGAAAACACGGCGTCCACTCGTTCCAGCACGCCGGCGGCGCGCCAGGCGGCGATGTCGTCGCGGTAGAAGGCGTCGTGCGCCGAACTGCGTTCGCCGAAGACCAGCCAGTTGCGATGGCGGCCGGCCGCCGCGCGGGCCTTGATCAGGGCGCGCAGGCCGGCCAGGCCGGTGCCGTTGCCCACCAGGATGAGCGGCCGGTCGTCGGGCGGCGGGTGGAAGCCGCGGTTGCTGCGCAGCCTGACGTCCATGGCCGCGCCCGGCGGCGCGATGCGGGTGAGCCAGCCGCTGCCCCCGCCCAGCGAGCCGTCCTCGCG
>Ga0182748_1003227_pt1 | contig 13919 bp, 11 predicted proteins | sample eDN3rd37CKraftOP_FD_128877 | JGI IMG/M metagenome (GOLD analysis project Ga0182748, IMG submission 128877) | Enriched Organic Plus compost microbial communities from Emeryville, California, USA - eDNA 3rd pass 37_C Kraft OP (version 2) (version 2) ...
CTCCATGCCTTCCGCACCCGTCTGATCGGCACCGATCTCTCCGCCCGCGACCTTTACCTTCACACCTCGCCCGAGTTCGCCTGCAAGAAGCTGCTCGCAGCCGGCGAGGAAAAGATCTTTACGTTCGCGCCCGTGTTCCGCAATCGCGAGCGTGGGGCCTTGCATGCGCCCGAATTCACCATGCTCGAATGGTACCGCGCAGGCGCCCCCTACGCGGCGGTGATGGACGACTGTGCAGCTCTCCTGAAACTCGCCTCCGAGGTTGCCGACAACCGGTTCGTTTCCTGGCGCGGCGTAACAGCCAATCCGCGCGCGAAACCCGCGCAACTGAGTGTCGCGGACGCTTTTGCCCGCTACGCGGGTATCGACCTGATGGCGACGACCGGGAGCCACGGTAACGATCGCGATGCACTTGCTGCCGCTGCTACGGCGGCCGGCGTCGCCCCGCGCCCCGACGACGACTGGGCCGACATCTTCGCCAAGGTGCTCACGGCGCTCATCGAGCCGAAGCTCGGCAACGGCGCTGCGACGCTGCTCACCCGCTACCCAGCGAGCGAAGCGCCACTCGCACGCGCCTGCGCGGATGATCCGCGCTTCGCCGAACGTTTTGAGCTGTACTGCTGCGGCGTCGAGCTTGCGAATGGCTTCGGCGAGCTGACCGATCCGCAAGCCCAGCGCTCGCGTCTCACCGCCGAAATGGAGCGCAAAGAGGAACGTTACGGCGAGCGCTATCCGATTGACGAAGATTTCCTCGCCGCTCTTGCACACATGCCGGCGGCATCGGGCTGCGCCATGGGATTCGATCGCGTCGTGATGCTGGCAACGGGTGCAACGCGGATCGATCAGGTGCTATGGACGCCGCAAGCGCGCGCGGAGTGACGCCGCCTGGACAACCGGACGCAAAACGCCATATTCCGTCCATGGCCCAAGCACATGGCATCAAGCTCTCCGACAAGCAGTTCGCGCTCATCGCGCGTGCGCTTGCCGAGCCGCGCCGGCACCAGATCCTGGAGCAGATCGGGGCAGCCGGCGATACGCTTGCCTGCACCGAACTCGCCGGCAAGCACGACGTGAGCGCCGCGACGATGTCACATCATCTCAAGGAGCTCGAAACTGCGGGGCTCATTGAAGTGACGCGAGTTGGCAAGTGCATGAATATGTCGGTCAACCGGCCCATGTTGCGCGCCTACCTCGCCCGCCTCGCCGAGATCTGACGCGGCGCAGCTCTTCCTTCGCATTGCGCGCAATTCCCGCACCCGCCACAATCTGATGGCTTCCCGTCCTCTCCTGCCAGCCATTCCGTAATGGGCCGCTCGCGGCACCGCACCACGCCAGTGTACCTTTTCCCCCTCCTCTGGCTGCACTGTGCCCATGTCTTCCTTCCCTCCCTGCGTATCAAATCGCCAAAAATCTCCTCCTGCCCGACCTTGAACGGCTCCCCTTCATACTTAGATGTTCGTCGAAGTTAGATGATTGTCTAATTATTGAACGGGAGTGGGTTGCGATGGATAAGCTACAGAATAAAGTCGCTATCATTACGGGGGCTTCGAAGGGGATAGGCGCGGCAATCGCCAAAGCCTACGCCGCGGAGGGCGCGGCAGTGGTCGTCAACTACGCCTCGAGCCGCGAAGGCGCGGACCGGGTCGTGGCGGATATCACCGGCGCCGGTGGCAAGGCCATTGCGGTGAGCGGCGACGTCTCGAAAACCGCCGACGTCGAGACCATTTTTGCCGCCGCCCAGAAAGCGTTCGGCAAACTCGACATCCTCGTCAACAACGCCGGCGTCTATCGATTTGCGCCGCTTGAAGAGGTTACGGAAACGGACTACCGCCGCCACTTCGATATCAATGTACTCGGGCCGCTGCTTACCATGCGGGAGGCGTTGAAATATTTTCCCGTCGCGGGCGGCACGGTCATCAACGTTAGTTCGGTAGCTGCCCGCAGCCCGACACCTACAACTTCTGTCTATTCGGGCACGAAGGGTGCGCTCGACACGATCACACGCGTCCTCGCCCACGAGCTTGGCGCTAGAAAAATCCGGGTGAACTCTCTCAGCCCCGGACTCATCGAGACCGAGGGGGTTCACACGTTGGGTGCGATTGGCACCGATTTTGAGAAGGGAATCGCGGCGAGAACCCCGCTCGGCCGCATTGGCCAGCCCGACGATATTGCCAAAATTGCAGTGTTTTTGGCCTCGGACGATGCGGGCTGGATCACCGGCGAGAGTATCGCGGCATCCGGCGGCCTGCACTAGCTCGATCAATCCCGGCCGGTGGTCTGACCACCGGCCGGTGTATCGTCACTGGCCGAAGCGTATACCGTTGAAGCGATAGTTGATGCCGACGCGGACGATGCTGCCGTCTGTTTCGACATTCCAAGTATTGGCGCCGATGGCTCCGCCCGAGGGAGTCGTGAGGTTCACCGATCCAAGGTCGTAGTAGAGATATTCGACCTTCGCCGTCCATGCGCCCTGCAGCGTCGTCTCGAGGCCGCCGCCGATGGTCCAGCCGTTACGGAAACCGGACGTGGAAGCACTGACGACGGGCGTGCCGCAGAAGATGTTATTGCACGCCTCCAGCACTGAAACGCTGGTATCGGCACCGATATAGCCGCCGGTGAAGTAGAACAGCCAGCCATTCATCAGCACGCCGAGGCGACCGCGCAGGGTCATATAGAAGTTGGCGTCCGTGGAGGTGGAGGCGTCATAGCCGAACGGCACGTAGTAGCCGCCGCTTCCGGCTAGGCCGAGATTGCCAAGATCTCCCTCGACCCCCAGGATGACGGGTCCATTCTGCCAGTTGTAACCAAGCGTTGCGCCAGCCACGACGCCGCTGGGGGAAAAGCTCCAGGAGTCGTAAAGGATGGAAGTGCCGCCTACGTCATGGGCAGTCGAACTGCCCCACGTTCCACCCAAATGGGCGCCGAAGTAAAACCCTCCCCAGTTACTGGAGGATGGTGGATAAAAATCCGTTCCGTAAGCGTAGGGTGTGCCGCCGGCGAATGCCTGCTGGGCTGCTCCTGCGATGGATATGAACGCAACACACACGGCAAGCAAAAGACGACGCATTAACGCCTCCTCGGAAGCTACAGACTAAAGGGACGCATGCACTGGACGGCGTTATCCGTAAGGGAAAAGAGGCTTCCTGTGATGTGGTTGTCCCGGCGTGTCCCCGCTATTAACAACCGCCGGAAGCAACTTTTCGCACTGTGATGCAGAAAGCACTGCGGGCTGAAGGGCCCGCGCTTACCCCTCGATCGGAAATGGCATGACCGCGTTTCGCAGAACCCTGACGACCCCTGAGGATCTGACGGATTCAGGTCTCATCACGGCGAAACGCGCCGCGGAGTTGAAGAAAGTTGCGCACCGCTATGCGGTGGCGATCACGCCGGCGATGGCCCAACTCATCGCGCCGGGGAACGATGATGATCCCATTGCCCGCCAGTTCATCCCCGACCCCCGCGAGCTTCAGCACACACCGAGCGAAGATCCCGATCCCATCGGCGATGATATCAAGAGCCCCGTGGCTGGCGTCGTGCATCGATATCCCGACCGCGTGCTTCTGAAGCTCGTGCACGTCTGCCCCGTCTATTGCCGCTTCTGCTTCCGTCGCGAAATGGTTGGCCCGGGCAAAAGCACGGCGCTGTCCGATGCAGAGCTTGCCGTAGCGCTCGATTATGTGCGCGCGAACCCGCAGGTCTGGGAGGTGATCCTCACCGGCGGCGATCCGCTCATTCTCTCTCCGCGCCGCGTTGCCGAGGTGACGGCGGCGCTCGGGGCCATCCCCCACGTGAAGATCCTGCGCTGGCATTCCCGCGTGCCTGCCGTGGCGCCGGAACGCATCACGCCGCAACTCGTCGATGCACTGACCGCCAGCGGCAAAACCATTTACGTCGCGCTACACGCCAACCATCCGCGCGAGCTCGGCGATGCCGCGCGCGCAGCGTGCGAGCGCCTGATCGATGGCGGCGTTGCGATGGTCAGTCAGACGGTGCTGCTGAAAGGCGTGAACGATGACGTCGAAACGCTGGAAGCGCTCATGCGCCGTTTCGTGGAACTGCGGGTGAAGCCCTACTATTTGCACCATGGCGATCTGGCGCCCGGCACCTCGCACTTGCGCACCACCATTTCCGAGGGCCAAGCTTTGGTGGCCGCACTGCGCGGGCGCCTCTCGGGCCTCGCAATGCCGACCTACATTCTCGATATCCCGGGCGCCCACGGCAAAGTTCCGATTGGCCCGCCGTACGTCTCCATCCACGACGGCCAAACGCTCATCCTCGATCCGAATGGGAATGAGCACCGCTATTCGGACTGTGCGCCCCCCGCCTAGGAAGTCCCGATCACCGGTTTTGCAAACCGGCTCGACACGTCCAGCGCGGGCAAAATCGCGTTCCGCGCCCGTTCCATTGCAGTCGGTTGCTCCGGTTGCCAACCGCGGCAACTCCCCTTGCACCGCCCCGACGATCGATGCCAGAGTGTCGCAACAAAACTGACTCCCGTCGGGCCGTGCAGCCCGGGTGAGAGAGTCGATAATGTCCTGTGGGAGGATAACAATGGACGACCAAGCCGGGCGCAAAACGTTCTTCGGCTCTTGCCCGCACGACTGTCCCGATACGTGCGCCATGATTTACGAGGTGGAGGACGGCAAGCTCGTCAACGTCAAGGGCAACAAGGATCACCCGATCACGCGTGGCACGCTTTGCGTGAAGCTGAAAGACTTCCACGATCACCACGCCAATCCTGACCGTCTCATGTATCCGCTGCGCCGCGTTGGTCCGAAGGGAACTGGCCCCAACGGCGGCAATAATTTCGAGCGCGTCACATGGGACGAGGCGATCTCCGAGATCGGGCGGCGCTGGCGCGAGATCATCGAGAAGTATGGCTCACAGGCCATCATGCCGTACAGCTATCTCGGCAATATGGGATTAGTGCAGGGCATCAACTCCGGTGATCCGTTCTTCAATCGTCTCGGCTCGACGGTCAATGAGAAGACCTTTTGCACGTCGGGCTCGTCGTCGGCGTGGCTGCTGACCAACGGCCCGACCGGTGGCGTAGACCCGGAAAGCTTCGTGCATTCGAAGTACATTGTCATCTGGGCGTGCAACTCGATTTCCACCAACCTGCACCACTGGCCGTTCGTGCTGGAGGCAAAGAAGCGCGGCGCTAAGATCGTCGTCGTTGATGCTTTCCGTTCTCGCACCGCGAAGGGCGCCGACTGGCACATCTGTCCGCGTCCGGGCACCGACGGCGCACTCGCCATGGGCGTCATCAACTCTATGATTGAGCAGGGCCTCGTCGACCAGGACTATGTCGACAACTACACCGTTGGCTACCCGGAGCTGAAGGAGCGCGCCAAGGCGTTCACGCCGGAATACGTGGAATCCGTCACGGGCGTAAAGGCGGAGGATGTCGTCAAATTCGCGCGCGAGTTCGCGACCGCGCAACCCTCCACTATCCGCATCGGAGTCGCCATCGAGCGGTCGGCCGGCGGCGCGCAGGCGTCCCGCGCGATCTATTGCCTGCCGGCACTCGCCGGCTCATGGCGCCATGTCGGCGGCGGGGTGCTGCAGCTCCCGCTCTGGGAGTTCCCCGTGGACTGGGTAAAAGCTGCCCGGCCCGATTGGATCAAGCCCGGCACCCGGGTCGTCAACAACCTGCGTCTTGGGCAAGCCCTCAATGGGGAGATGAAGCTCGACCCGCCTATCAAGAGCCTCTTCGTTTTCTGCACCAACCCGGTGAGCCAATCTCCGGAGACGAACAAGATCGTCGAGGGCCTGAAACGCGAAGACCTCTTTACCGTCGTCGCCGAACACTTCATCACCGACACGGCCAAGTATGCCGACATCATCCTGCCTTCCGCGATGGCCGCGGAAGCAGAAGACATGATGTGGTCGTGGGGTCACTTCTATCTGACCTATAACGAGAAGGCGGTGGAGCCGCCGGGCGAGTGCAAATCCACGAGCGAGATGTGGCGCCTGCTCGCCAAGGAAATGGGCTTCGACGATCCCGTCTTCAAAATGTCCGACAGCGAACTATGCGCCGCCTACATCCAATGGAACGACGCCAAAATGGCGGGCATCGACATGGACTACTTTAAGACTCACGGCTTCTTCCGCCTCAACGTCGGCACAGCGGACGATCGCGCGCCCCATGTCGAAGGCAACTTCCCCACCTCATCCGGCAAGATTGAGATGCTGTTGAAGGATGCGCGGAACTTCGTCGCTCCGCCCTTCCGCGCGATGTACGAAGGCGAGCAGGACGGCACATTGCTCGATCCGCTACCGGGCTATCAACCGGTACGGGAATCCCCGCAGACCAATCCGGAGCTGGCCAAGCGCTACCCGCTTAACATCATCTCGCCGAAGAGCCACGCATTCCTGAACTCGTGCTATGCGAACGAGCCGCACAAGATCCGAATCCAGGGCGAGCAGTACGTCATGATTTCCCCCACGGACGCGCAGACCCGCAACATTCGCGAAGGTGATCCGGTGCGCGTCAGCAATGACCGCGGTAATTTCGAGGGCATCGCGCGTGTGACTGATGACGTCAACCGCGGCATCGTCGTTGCGACGCTCGGCTATTGGCGATCGCTCAACCGCTCCGATGGCTCGGTCAACTCGATTTCCTCGGACGCCTGGTCGAACATCGGCCGCGCACCGACCTATTCGGACAATCTTGTCGAAGTCACCAGAGTGAACTGAAGGGCCGCCCAAGCCACCATCCGGCTGCAATTCGGGGCGCATCGCTTTGGCGGTGCGCCTTTTTCCTTTGGTACAGGAGGCGCAGCCGGCATCGGGGCGCATTCCCAATGCTGCGTAACCCACTACCGTCTTCCGGTAACGCCCTCTCTTAACTTACTTGCTCCTCCCGGCTTTCGATTTCCGCCACTAGGGAACGCTCCGTTCGTCCGCTACAATGGCGGGGATGAGTTGAAAGCGCAGAAAGGACGTGAACGTGGCGCACCTCGTTGGCGATATCGGTGCCACTAATGCACGATTTGCACTTATCAATCCCGACGGCTCTCTTGTGCACTTCGCCAACTTCCTCTGCGAGGATTATCCAGGCATAGCCGAAGCCATTGATGCCTATTTGGCGCAAGCGAACACCGCTCGGCCGCAGCGCGCAGCACTTGCGGTCGCAACGACACCGGACGGCGACACCGTCTGCTTCACGAACAATCCGTGGGCATTTTCGATCAACGCCCTCACCCATCGCCTCGGCTTCTCCCATCTGCAGGTCGTCAACGACTTCCACGCCAACGCGCTTGCTCTGCCGCGGCTCTCAGTCAACGATGTGATGCAGGTCGGCGGCGGAACGCTCGTCGAGCGAGCACCAAAGGGCGTGATAGGCCCCGGCTCGGGGCTCGGCGTTGCCGCATGCGTTTGGAACGGTGAGCGCTATATGCCACTGCCCGGCGAAGGCGGGCACGTGACCATGCCGCCTGCGGATGAAGCCGAGAACGAGGTGCTCGCAATACTCCGCCGGCGCTTTGATCATGTCTCGGCGGAGCGCGTGCTTTCGGGCCCCGGCCTCGTCCATCTCTACGAAGCGCTGTGCGAATTAAAGGGCCAGCGATCTCCTGGCATTACCGCAGCACAAATCACCGACGCCGCCACAGCCGAGCAGGATCCCTGCGCAGCAGAGGCACTTGCCATGTTCTGCGCGATGCTGGGCACAGTCGCGGGCAACCTCGCGCTCACCATCGGTGCGCGCGGCGGTATCTACATCGCTGGCGGCATCGTGCCCCGTCTAGGCACACGTTTCATGCAGTCGCCATTCCGCGCACGCTTCGAGGACAAGGGCCGCTTTCGGAACTACCTCGCCAGCGTGCCGACATCCGTCATAGTGCGCCACGACGCGGCGTTGCTAGGCGCTGCTGCCCTTCTTACCGAAACGTCTCCCTCGGCTTAAGCGACGTTGCCCATCTCTTCGTCGATCAGCAGCGGCGGTTCGTGTAGATAGCGCGTCGCCTTGCGCTTAGCTTCGATGTCCTGCCAGACGAGCGAGACCTGCTCCTCCGTGAGACCCGCCGCGTGAGCAACCTCAGCAGCCGGAATGCCGTTCTCCAGACCGTAAAGGCAGAGGTCCATCTGCTCGTAGGGAAGCGCGAAATAGAACTCCTCCTGCGTCTGCGCCATCGACCACGTGTCGGTTGTCGGCGGCCGGCGTCGTATTTCGGCAGGAACCCCCAGCTCCTCGGCGAGCTGATAGACTTGTGACTTGTAGAGGTGCGCGATGGGCTTGAAGTCGGCGGCACCGTCGCCGTTCTTGACGAAAAAGCCCTGGTCGTACTCCAAGCGGTTTGGCGTGCCGGCCACCGCATAGTTGAGGCGGTCGGCGTGGTAGTATTCGAGCTGCTTGCGAATGCGCTGCTTCATATTCGTCGCGGCAACGACGGCCTGATAAACGCCGATAGGCATGCGCGCCTCGCGGCGCTCGCCGGCTGGCGTCTCGACCACGAGACGGGTCAGGCTGTAGCGGTTGCCGTGCAGAACATTCGACAGCACGACCTTGCAGCTCCAATCGGGTCCGTAGTCCGGAAACAGTTCCCGGATCGCTCCGTCACGCCTGAGGTAGCAGCCGGCAGCCGCGAGCGTCGGCGCGATGTCTTCCACTACGTGCCCGATGCCGTACGTCTCGGCGACGAGGCGTCCGAGGCGCAGGCTTTCCGGATCGGAATCCTTCTCGGGCATCAGCACTGCCATCACGTTTGCGGGGCCGAGCGCTGCAGCACACAGCGCCGCCGTGACGCTGGAATCGATGCCGCCCGACAACCCGATCACCGCACCCCGGCGTCGCAGACGACGCAGCACCTGGCTCGAGATGCCTTGCGTGATGCAACGCACCGCCGTTGCCGCGTCGAGCCGCAGCGTTTCCCGCGAAAGTGGCCGCTTGATGTGAGCGACATTGTCAGTGCGGTGCATGTTGTCCCCTCTCCGACTCGCCTTCGCTGACGAGCCGCCGGCTGATCTTTCCCGACTCCGTCTTTGGCAGCGATGGGCGAAACTCAACAAACTTCGGAACCATGTAGTCTTCCAAGAAGCGCGCGCAGTGGCGCACGATATCCGTCTCGCTCAACTGAGCCCCGGGCGCCAAGGCGACGACCGCCTTAATGGCATGGCCGAGGATCGGATCGGGCGCGCCGATCACCACGGCCTCTGCCACCCCGGGCAGCGCGTAGATGACGTTCTCGACCTCTTTCGGCGCAACCTTCTCACCGCGAGACTTGATGATGTCGTCCTTGCGCCCGACGAAGTAGAGGAAACCGTCTGCATCGGTGCGGAACAGATCGCCGGTGTGCAGCACCTTCTCCCACGCGTGCGGACCGGGGCGTAGCGCGTGTGCCGTTGCCTCCTCGTTCTCCCAGTAGCCCTTCATCACGTGCGCACCGCGGATCACGAGTTCGCCCACGACATCGGGGCCGACGCGGTGGCCGTTCTCATCCACGACATAGGCCTCGGTGCCAGGAATGGCGATGCCGACGGACGTGATGCGGTTCTTGAGCTCGGCAGGTGGAAGCCAAGTGCAGCGCTTGCACTCTGTGAGACCGTACATGGAGTAAAGTGCGACGTGCGGGAACAACGCCTGCAGCCTCTCGATGTGAGTCGGCGGAAGCGCTGCGGCTGTGTTCGTGATGTATCGCAGATGAGGCAGCGCGCCTGGCGCAAGATTGCGCTGCGCGACGAGGATTGCGGCCATGGTCGGCACGAGCGGCAGGCCCGTCACCCCCTCCTCGGCGCAACGGTTGAGGATCACCTGCGGAAACGCGAATGACTTCTCCAGCACCAGCGTCGCGCCGACCATCACCGCCATCAGCACCTGATAGAGGCCATAATCGAACGCAACGGGTAGCACATTGAGAATGATATCGTCGGCGGTATTCTCGAGGTAGGTCGTGATCGACGTGGCGGCGGCAACGACATTTTGATGCGTCATCATCACACCCTTGGGGAACCCCGTCGATCCCGATGTGTAGATGAGCATCGCCAGATCGAGGTCGATACCCGGCGCGCCGCGCAGCAGAGAGATGCCCGGCGCGGTGAGGACATCATTCCAGTGCTCGGCACCGCTGGCATGAGGTGCTGCCTCGCCGTCCGCGACAACCGTCAGGATCACCGAAGGAGCAGCACTCGCGGCTTCGGCCGCCACCTCTACGATCTTCTGCTGCGTGATGAGGGCGCGAGCGCGGCAGTTATTCAGTATGTAGGCGAGCTTGTCCGCCTTGGTCGAAGGGTTGACAGGGCTGAACACAGCGCCCGCTTTCATGACGCCAAAAACTGAGACAACCGCCTCGACACTGTTGTCCAGAAACAGGACAACGCGGTCGCCCCGCTCGATACCTCGCTCAACGAGCCCCTGGGCCAGTTCGTCGGAAAGGTCGTCGAGCTGGCTGTAGGTCAGCCGGCGTCCTCCTGCGACGAGAGCCGCCTTGTCCGGAAAGCGTTGAGCGCTCTGGCGCAGATACGATTCGAAGCGCATGACGCTACCCCTTGAGCAGACGAACGGAGGATCGGCCCGCTTAAACGGCCATGGCAGTGACCTGCGCCCCGGCCCGCTTGCCGGTGACGTACGCTGTGATGCGGTTTACGGAATCGAGGTTTTCCGGCACGATTTCGTCATCCTCTACGACGATACCGAACTGCGTCTCGATGTAAGCGACCAGCTCTAGAATTCCGGTAGAGTCGATCAGACCCGCAGCCAAAAGAGACTCATCATCGCCAAGGCGGGCGCGCCCCTCGCGAAAGAGAAAGCTCATTTCGACGAATTCACGGATGGACTGTTGCAGATCGCTAGACATGTAAGTGCTCGCTGATGGCGTTAATTGTTCGCCGGCAATGCCGGTGCCGCGCCGGCATTTTTGGGCCGGACCGCGTCGGACTGGGTAGCAAGTCCTGTGCCACGGTATTCCATGGCCGAACCGGCGAAGGTTGCGTGCCAAACCTGCGTTGAAAGCACGCCGACGAACGCGAGGTTGTCGCGAAAACCCGTCGACGGGAGCTTGGTGCACTTCTCGACGAGCCGCTCCACAAAATTAGCATCGAAGTAACCCGCCGATTCGATCTTTGCGCGGGACATGTGATCGAGCACCGCCGCACAACCATTCGATCGCAGAAACGCTTGGCTTTCCGGCGCGCGATAAGGCTGCTTCGGCCGCTGCGCGATACCGCTTGGCAGCAACTCTTTCACGCTCTCGCGTAGAATGTGTTTCTCGCGCAGTCCCTTCAGCTTGAGGCGCGGAGGAATGCGCGCGGCAAGTTCGATCAGCCGGTGGTCGAGGAATGGGAAGCGGCCTTCCACCGCATTCGCCATCGCCACCCGATCACCCTGCGAAGAGAGAATATAGCCTGGCAGCAAATGTGCGCTTTCCAGATACTGCGCCTGCGAGAGCGGATGCCAGCGCCCGAAATCGTCCGGAAGCTGCTCGCGCATATCTGCAAGCGCATCGTATCCGCCGAGCGCATCACGTAACGCGTGCGAGAAGAAGCCCTTGGCGCCCGCGCTCGTGCGGAAGCGCGGCAAGTGCGAATAGAGCGGATCGTCAACGCCATCTCCATGCCCGCCGAAGAACGCTTCGAGATAGCGCTGTGATTGCGCGTTGAGACGCGGCAGATAAGGATAGAGTCGGCGCAGCAACAGAGGACGGCGACGCGATTGCGGCTGGGCCGCACAGAAGCGACGAACTTTCGCCTCCTTGAACACATCGTAGCCGGCGAACACCTCATCGGCCCCCTCGCCCGTCATCACCACCTTGATGCCCTTCTCGCGCACGAGCCGCGAAAGCATAAGCATGGGAGCCGGTGCCGTGCGCATGATTGGTCGCTCGGTGTGGCGAATGACCTCCGGCAAAACGGCAGCAATGTCGCTATCCTCACACAGCGTGACAGAGTGGTTCAGCCCCAGCGCCGTGACCATCTCCTGCTGGTACGCGCTCTCGTCGAACTCGGCGGTGGCGAAAGCGACCGAGAACGAACGAAGGCGATCGGGAACGAACGTGCGGATCGCCGCTGTGGTTATAGAAGAATCAAGGCCGCCGCTGAGATACGCGCCGACCGGCACATCGGCCCGCAAGCGGATCCTCACAGCATCGAGCAGTAGCGCACGCACTTCTTCGGCGATACGGGCTTCCTCGTGCCGCGAAACGGGACGGTCATCCCCGGCATCCGGATATTGAAAGCGCCAATACTGGCGCGTGGTAATGTTCTCCCGCGTAGCGAGAAGCACATGCCCCGGAGGCAGTTCCGCAATGTCCTTGAACGGGGTGCGCGGGGCCAGGGGAAACCAGAACGTGAACATCTGGTCGAGCGCAATAGGATCAAGCACGGCTTCGATGCCAGGTACCGTGAGCAGAGCCTTCACCTCCGAGGCGAAAGCCAGTCCGCCCCGACGCATTGCATAGTAGAGCGGCCGCACACCGGCGCGATCGCGCGCCAACATGAGGCGCTGGCGGCGGCTATCCCAGATGGCGAAAGCAAAATCGCCGTTCAGCGCCTCGACGCAATCGGGTCCTCGCTCTTCGTAGAGATGAACGATCACCTCCGTGTCCGAGGTGGTCTTGAATACGTGCCCGCGCGCGATCAGCTCGGCACGCAGCTCCACGTAGTTGAATATCTCGCCGTTGAAACTGATCCAGACGGTGCCGTCCTCGTTCGACATAGGCTGACGGCCGCCGTCTACGTCGATGATGCTCAGCCGCGCGTGTGCCAGTCCTGCATCGTCATCCGTATACGTGCCGCTTCCGTCGGGCCCGCGATGGGTGAGCATCCCGATCATACGCGCCAGCAGCCTTGCGCGTTGCTCAGGCGCCAGCGGCAGTCGGTAGTATCCAGCTATTCCACACATGCACAAACTCCCGAGCGCATGGCGCCCTTATGCAAACTCACCGCCGACGAAGCGCGTCCAGGATTCACCGGCAAGCCCCGTGAGCAGTGCCGGCGCATTGCGCACTTCCTCGAGCAGTGCCTTGTCACGCGCATGCACCACCATGGCGGAACCGTGAAACAGCAGGCATCGCCGCGCGATCAGCGCTTCCATCACACCCGCATCGACGCGTCCGCGAACACCGACGCATCCCAACGCAGCCGCTTGATGGAATAAACTATCGAGCGTCGCGCCCGCGTAGTCGGGCATGGCGAGAACCTGCAGCACCCGGGCGATTTCGCCGCGCCGCGCAAAGAAGATGTAGCAGCCGACCGGCCGGCCGGCTGGAGAGTAGACGACCTGCCGGTAAGTCTTACCGTACCGCTCCTTCACGTCGGCATGGGAGAGCAGAAGCGCGAGCGATGGCGAACTCCAGTCGGGATGGAGCGCAAAGCTACGGCTTAGTTCGGGGATTATCTCGCCGAGGGTTTCGCTCGTCGCGTCTTCAACCCGCACGCCGGACAGCGCGCCGCACAGTGAAAGCGGATTGCGGCCAAGTGCCTCGATGATGCGATCGAAGCCGGATGCCAATGGACGCAGAAGCGAAGCGGAGCGAAAGGCATACGCCGCGATGGCGACGGCGAGTCCCGCGGGACGTAGCACGCGGAGCCAATCGAGGCTCGCGGCCGCGAGGCATTCCCCGCCGACCTTCTTCCACATACGCTGCGAGATGTCGTTGGCCGTCTCGCTGAAGGAGAGATCCTGAGGACCCGCGAGGTAGGATCGAAGCAGACGTGCGCCCGCAGTCGGGTGCGCTTCTGGATGATCCACCATAAGCGAGCCCGCAACCGCCGCCTCGATTGCTCGTCCGTGAATCCGCAGGCGCCGCGGCCAGACGCCGATGAAGCCACGCACGTCACCCTGCGCGTCGACGAACACGCGCGAGCGCGGCTCCGAGTTCTCCGCACCGCTGCCGAAGATGACCTCCTCGAAATACTTCGCGAGCACTTCTTGGTTTGGCCGGTATCCGCCGCGGAACACGCGGGTGAACATGGCGGCCAGC
>Ga0182748_1003229_pt1 | contig 13908 bp, 14 predicted proteins | sample eDN3rd37CKraftOP_FD_128877 | JGI IMG/M metagenome (GOLD analysis project Ga0182748, IMG submission 128877) | Enriched Organic Plus compost microbial communities from Emeryville, California, USA - eDNA 3rd pass 37_C Kraft OP (version 2) (version 2) ...
GTCTCCCGCTCGCCCGGCGGATGCGCTTGGCGATTTGAACGCCTTTTTGCCGCTTTCCGCGGCGATGTTTCTGGCGTGGCGTCGCTACGTTCGCAGACGCAGCGTGCGGCCGTGAGGGTCTTGCAATGGGACGCAGACTGACCAGATCCGTTCCCCTGCTTTTCGTCCTGCTCATCGCGATGGGCCGGGCGAGCGCCCAGGCCGCCCCCTTGATCGACACCATCAGCCCTGCATCGGGAGCGCCCGGCACGAAGGTCACCATCGTGGGGCGCGGCTTCACCGCCGACAACACGGTGGTTTTCGGAAAAGCGCGCATCGCGCACGTAAAAATCGCATCCGCCGTCGCGATCACATGCACCACCAATCCGAACTGTCGCCCGGGCATACGGCAGAGGCTGGAATTCCCGGTGCCGAGGTCGCAGCACGGGCGCGTGAAAGTGTCGGTCACCAATGCCGGCGGTTCCAGCAATGCGGTGGATTTCGACGTTCTGAATTAGCTTGCGCCGCCGCCGCCATTCCCACATGGACCCGGCGCGGCAAGCTCGATCTCAGCCGGCACTCGATCTCAGCCGGCATAAGTCACCCCGACGATGATCGGGCCGAGCACGGTCAAGACGATATTGGCGATGGCATAGGGCACGGCCACGCCGAGCACCGGGGTTTGGCTTTCCGCGATATCGCAGCATCCGGTCACGGCCGCATCGACCGTCATCGCGCCGGCGAGCGCGCCGCAGGTGACGACGGGATTCATGCGCAGGACATGATGCGCAAACAGGGTGCCGGCGATCAGCGGCGTCAGCGTCACGACCAGGCCGACCATCAAGAGCATCGGACCGTGCGCCTGAATCGCCGTCCAGGCCGCCGGCCCGCTCGCCAATCCGATCGAGGCGACGAAGCCGCCGAGACCGAAATCGATGAGCGTCTGCTGGGCGGCAGGCGGAACCGCGCCCAGCACCGGGCGGCGCGCGTGCAGCCAACCGCACACGAGCCCGGCCACCAGCGCGCCGCCGCCGCCGCCCAGCGTGAGAGGAATATGGCCCAACGTGAAGCTGAACAGTCCGACCAGCAGGCCCGCCGCCAGGCCGAAGGCGACAAAAGCGACGTCGATGCGGTCGCCGGCACGCAGAGCCTGCCCGACCATCGGGAGCACGCGTTTGAGATCGCGCGAATGCCCCACCAGGGTCATGACGTCGCCGACATAAATGCGCGTTCCCGGCGTCAGCGGCACTTCCTGCCCGTGCCGCGTCAAGCTGCGCAGGAAGACCCCGCGCGCCGCATCGCCGACCCGTTCGACGATTTCGGTCAATGTCCTGCCATGCAGCTCGCCGACCGCGACCAGGACATCGACCACTTCACCCGGCACCGAGCGCATGATCTGCTCGCCTTCGATTTCGGGCCCGATCATCGGATGCACGGTGACGATCGCGGCCGACGGCCCGGCGAGCAGCACCTCGTCGCCGTCCTGAAGGGTTGCATCGGGGCGCGGCTCGACGTCGTCCCCGTTGCGCAAGATGCGCTCGACGACCACGCGGCGCCCGATCCGCGCCTCGATATCGCGCACCGTCTTTCCCGCCGCTTCCCGCACCTGGTAGGCGCGCGCCTGGAATTTGCGGTACAGAAGATTCTGACTCTTGGGTTCCGCGCCGCCCGACAGCGCGGCCTCGAGCTTGAAGGCCTCCTGCTTCAGGTCGATGCCCATCAGGCGCGGGGCGACGAGCGGGACGTAGATCAGCACCAGGATGTAGCCGAAGACATAGGTCACCGCATAACCGGCGGCGATATTGCCCTGCAGCTGCCGCAGGGCGTCGTCCGGAAGCCCGAGCTGCGTCAGCGCGCCGGACGCCGTCCCCATCATGGATGACTGGGTGAGACTGCCGGCGCCGAGGCCGGCCGCGGTGCCCGGATCGAGGTGAAGGGCGAAGGCAAAGGCGAGCACGATGAGCAGGCCGCTCACGCCCATGACCAGCGCCAGCGCCACTTGCGCGAGCGTGCGCATGCTCAGCGAGGCGAAGAACTCCGGGCCGGAACGGTAGCCGATGGTGAAGACGAACAGGCCGAACAGGATCGACTTGAGCAGCGGCGGAATCACGAAGGTCCCGAACTGCCCGAGCACGACGGCGACGATCAAGGTGCAGGCCGTGGCGCCGATGGAAAATCCGCGAATGCGGATACGGCCGAGCAATGTGCCGATCGCGATTGCCAGGAGGAGGAAAATCTCCGGCGCGCCTTTGACAATGTGATCGACGAAAGACATTTGCCCGCCGAAGCCGAGACGGCCGCCGGGACGGCGTCGTCCCGGCCTTGTTTTCGCGTCCTATTTCGCCAAAGCCCTCGATGCTTCGAAAGCGTGCCGGTAGCCGCGCGCAATGCTGCGCACCCCGCGCGCGATGTCCTCGTAGGCCTCGTCGGGAAGATTGGCGAGCGAGACGCGCAGCGACCAGTCCGGCGCCTCGAAGCCGCCGCCGTTCAGAAGCACGATGCCGTGGTCTTCCGCCAGGCGGAACGCCAGATCGAGCGGGTGAACGCTCCGCTTCAGATACTCGACCGCCTCCTCGCCGAGGTTCTTGCGCGCCCAGAACTCGAAGTCGATCAGACCGTAATAGGCGTCGTAATTGGGATTGGGTTGCAGCGTCAGCCCGAGGCCATCGATCATCGTCCAGGCACGCCGGTTGACGATTTCCATGCAGGCGGCCTGGTAATTCTTGTCCTTGTCCATCATCTCGCCGAGCGAGAACAGGCTCATCATGACCTGCTGCGGCAGCGACAGGCCGGCGGTGTGGTTGAGCGCGACGTCGCGGCTGTCGGCGACGATGCGGTCGATGAATTTGAGTTTCCGGGGCTCCAGCACCAGCGGTCCGTAACGCTTGTCGAGCGCCTTGACGTCGCCCGGCGGGAGCCTGGCGATCATCTGGTCGAAGATGTTGTCTTCGTGGATCGCAATGACGCCCAGCCGCCAGCCGGTGCAGCCGAAATACTTCGAGTATGAATAGACCCCGATCGTGTTCCGCGGCAGCGCGCCGAGCAGCGACTGAAAGTCGTGCACGAAGGTCCCGTAGACATCGTCGGTGAGCAGGATCAGATCCGGACGCTTGGTCTTCACCAGATCGACGATCTTGCCGAGCGTCTCCTTGCTCAGCGCCATGCCGGTCGGATTGCCCGGATTGACCAGGAAGAAGGCCCGTACTTCCGGGTCTTCGAGCTTGCTGAGCTCGGCGTCGGTGAACTGGAACCGGTTTTCCTGCGGCGCGGCGACTTGCACGATATTGAGCGCGTAGTCCTCGAGCTGCGGCATCTCGACATAGGGCGTGAAGATCGGGGTGCCGAGCGCGATGGTGTCGCCCGGGTGAAGCAGCCGGTTGGCCTTCAGCGATTTGAAGATGTAGCACATCGCCGCGGTGCCGCCCTCGACCGCGTAGAGATCGAATTTTCCGGGCGGGCGCTTTCCTCCGCACATCGCCCAAATGAGATATTCGTGCACGATGCGCTCGTTGTGAGCGAGCATCCGGTCGGGCACCGGATAATTGTCGCCGACGATGGAGTCGACCAGTTCATGCACGAAGGCGTCCGGCTCGAACGCGAACGTCTCTATGGCGAATGCCAGCATCGCGGAAAGAAACTCCGCGCCGGGCATGTCCGCGTGCTTGGCCAGCCAGGCCTCGAAACGGGCCGCGATGCCGTCGGGCTTCGGCATGCCGCCGAGGCCCGCGGGATGGTCCATCACCCGGATGCTCTCGGTCATCGCGAACTGGCCGAGCAGGAAGAAGGCTTCGCGCGGCCGCGTGGCGACCCAGTTCGGATTGCCGCGACCCGCATTCAGAAACGCGGATTGCGTGGTCTTCGAGGTCGTTTTGGCCAGTTTGATCAGCTCATCCTTGATCTCGAACGGGCTCAGCGTTTCGAACTTGCGCAATGTAAGGACGTCGGTCATGGGGTTCCCATTGGTGACAGGCAGCGCACATAGGTCGTCGTCAGTTCGGGTATTCCCGGATAGAGCCGGGTCAGTTTGTCGACGGCGTCGATACGGAAGGTGAATTGAACCGTGGAGACCGCGACGTCGGTCGAGCACTCCGTCAGCAGATTCACGATCGGACCGTCGGTCTTGCGGGTCTTGATCCGGCAGGTCGCGGTCTTTCCCCTGAGCGCATTCGGTTCGATGATCATGCCGCTGCCATAAAGGTCGGAATTGCGCGTGAACGAAATCCGGTTGTTCTCCTTCGCGAAAATCTTGGAGCAGACCTCGGCGTTGTCGGCCCAGGCGCCTTCGAGATTGGCCGCGCGCGCAGGCGCGTTGCCGGACAGCGCGATAACGCAAGCCGACAGGATGCGTCCGGCGCTTAGGCCGATTTTCATGGTGCGTACCGTTGTGCGTACCGTTCCGTGCGCGGCTCGCCCGGGAGGGTCATGCGCGGCTCTTGAGACCCAGTCCGATGCCGATCCAGCAAATCCCGGCCATCACGAGGTCGACGCCGAGGAAGATGCCGAGAATGTAGAGGCTCGACACTGGCCAGCGCGCGAGGATCACGATGCCAAGCAGCAGCGTGATGCCGCCGGAAAGCGCGGCCCATCCCCACGGCGCGCCCGCTCGCATGCCGAAGGCGAGAATGATGCGCGTAATGCCGGAAATGACGAGCGCCGCGCCCAGAAGCAGCGTGAGAACCACGGCTGCGAGCAGCGGATTCGAAAATGTCACGAAACCGGCGACCACATAGAGCGCGCCGAGCAGCAGCCAGAGCAGGAAGCCGCCCCAGCTCTTGATCTGGAACGCATTGATGATTTCCGCGCCGCCCGCGATCGCCATCATGATGCCGACCAGAAAGACGCTGGCGACGGTCGCCGTCACGACGCTGCCGAGCGCGATCAATCCGACCAGGGTGTAAACGACGCCGAGCGCCACGATCCAGCCCGACTTGGCCCGCAAGGGCTCGATGCCGGCGGCGGTGTCGTGGGAATAATGCACGTCCGATGTGGTGGTCATGGCAGTCGCCTCCATGCGGTAGGCGGCGCCCGCTCGGCGCCGCATGATCGAAAATCGCCACGCAAGCGATAAAAACCGCTCGATTTCAGCCGGGACGCACGGGCATCGGCGGTCCCAGGATGACTCAACGCTTGCCGGCGACGGCGCGTTTCCTTCTGTCCGTATTACGCCGGATGGCGGCGCGGATCGGTCCGATGGCGAAGACGTATGCGACCAAGGTGATCAACAGCAGTCCGAGGATCACGCGAACGAAAGCGAATGGAAAACTGTCTTTGTCCACGAAAACCGCCGGAACGTGTGCAACGAGGGCGTATCGCTTCGGATGTCCAATGCGGCATCGGATCTCTCCACGCGGGTCCGTAAAGGCTACCGGCGCCCGCAGCTATGACCGCGGTCAAATTCGACAGTTTGGCTCACATTGTCGGCTTTGCTCTCGCTCAATCGGATGTCGCGCGCAGCCGCTATGTGCGTGAATGAGCCGCGACCGCGCTCATGGACGACTCATGGACGATCCATTTCTCAATTATTTCGCGCTCTTTCTGTTGCTGTTCGTGGTCGTCGTGCTGTTCTACGGGATCATTGCGATCCACGACATCCCGCATATGATCGCGAAAAAGCGGGACCATCCGCACCAGGATGCGATTTACGCGGCCGGCTGGGTGAGCATGTTCACCCTGCACGCGCTTTGGCCGTTTCTCTGGATCTGGGCGATGGCGTACCGGCCCGACCGCGGCTGGGGTTTCTCCGTTCAACCGGAGAACACCGGCGCCGGCGCGGCCGACATCGAGGAGCTGCGGCGCCGGGTCGCTGAACTCGAAGCCCGCGCAAGCACGGAGGGCCGCTGATGGAACTCCTGCTGATCCTGATCTACGTCTCGATCTGCTTCGCGGTCTTCAAGCTGTTCAGGATACCGGTCAATCAATGGTCGCTCGCGACCGCGGCGCTCGGCGGCATCATCGGTATCGCGCTGCTGCTCATCATCATGAACTACAATCACCCCTTCACGACCAATGCCCGCATCTATTTTTCGGTAACGCCCGTGTTGCCGACGGTGCGCGGCCGCGTGACCGAGGTGCCGGTGAAGGCCAACATGCCGCTGAAAGCCGGCGCCGAATTGTTCCGGGTCGATCCGACGCCCTACGAATACGCGGTCGATCAGAAGAAGGCGGCGCTCGCCGAAGCGGAGCAGAACGTCAAGCAGCTGAAGGCCGGTCTCGATCAGGCGACCGCGGCGGCGGAACGGGCGAACGCACAAGTGCATCTGGCCCAGCAGAATTACGACCGGCAGGCCGAGCTGTTCGAGAAGAACGTGATCGCCAAGGCCACGCTCGACACCGCCGCGCGCAATCTCGAGACGGCGCGGCAGACGCTGGCCGCGGCCCGCGCCGAACAGGAGCGGGCGCGGCTCGCCTATACGTCCAATATCGAGGGCGTCAATACCGCGGTGGCGCGGCTGCGCGCCGAGCTCGGCGATGCCGAATACGATCTCGAACAGACCGTCACGCGCGCGCCGGCGGCCGGGTTCGTGACCCAGGTCGCGCTGCGGCCGGGAATGTACGTGGTTCCGGCGCCGCTGCGGCCGGTGATGGTCTTCGTCAATACGGAGCCGGGCGACCGCGAACTCGGCGCCGCCTTCCAGCAGAACGCGCTGCAGCGGGTGAAAGCGGGCGACGATGCCGAGGTCGCGTTCGATGCAGTGCCGGGGCGCGTGTTCAAGGGCAAGGTGCGTTACGTGCTGGATGCGATCGCCGCCGGCCAGTTCCAGGCGAGCGGCGCCCTGATCGATTTCGGGCAGCGCACCGAGGGCGGACGGGCGCTCGCCGTGATCGACGTCAGCGACGACCTGTCGCGCTACCAGATCCCGCTCGGCGCCGCCGCCCAGGTCGCGATCTATACCGAGCACTGGCATCACGTTTCGCTGATCCGGAAGATCCTGCTGCGCATGCGCAGCTGGGAGAACTACGTCTTCCTGGAGGGGCACTGAGCGCGATCGGCGGCGCAACGCTAGTCGATGATGTGATAGCCGCCGTCGACGTAGAGCGTTTCGCCGGTGATGAGGCGGGCCGCATCATGCGCGAGAAATGCGGTCGCCACGCCGACATCGTCGATGCTGACCAGGCTGCGCGCCGGCGCTTTCTCGCGCGCCTTGTCCAGCAGTTCGTCGAATTCGGGAATGCCGGAGGCCGCGCGGGTGGCCAGCGGGCCCGGTGAAATCGCGTGCACGCGGATGCCTTTCGGGCCGAGTTCGGCGGCGATGTAGCGCACCGCGCTCTCGAGCGCGGCCTTGGCCACGCCCATGATGTTGTAGTTCCTGACCACCATCTGGCTGCCGTAATAGGTCATCGTGAACAGCGTGCCGCCGTTGCGCATGAGCGGCTCGGCGAGATGCGCGCTACGGATGAACGACCAGCAGGACACTTCCATGGTGGTCAGGAAGCCGTCGCGCGGCACGTCGACCACGCGACTCTGCAAGGCCTCCTTGGGCGAAAAGGCGATCGAGTGCACGACGAAATCGAGATGACCCCAGGTTCCGGCAATGCGCTCGAACACCGCTTCCATCTGGCCGGGCGTGCGCACGTCGAGCGGCATCGCGATCGGCGCTTCCAGCGCGCGCGCGAGCGGCTCGACATGGGGCCTGGCCTTTTCATTGAGATAGGTGACGGCCAGTTCGGCGCCCAACGCCCGGAACGCCTTGGCGCAGCCCCAGGCGATCGAATGTTCGTTGGCGATGCCGATGACGAGGCCTTTCTTGCCGTCGAGCAGCTTGGCCTTCGCCGCGGGAATCTTCGTCGCAGGAATCGTCGTCGCCGGAATCATGAGGCGCTCCCATTGTTGCCGGCGCGCCCTCCGTTCCGGCGCCGCTGAGCCTCGTTCTCGTCCGCGCGCGGCGCTAGTCGGTGTTGAACGGGCCGGCCGACACGCTGTCCCTGTTTTCCGGCGACAGCGTGCTCACCGCCAGTTCCAGGCGTCGGGCTTCGTCTTCCAGCCCGATCCACCGCAGCTTGCGGATCAGCTTCGCCCAGTCGTGCGGCAACTGTTCACGCGCGGAAAGCGTCAGAGAGCCAAGCTCCTGTTGCATGGTCGTCCTCCCATTTTGCACATGGTTTCGATTGAGCCGGTGCGCCCGGCCGAAGTTCCCGCATCGGTTCAGGTGCCGGCCGCCGGCCGTCCATTGCCGAAGGAACGCGTGACTCTTTCGATGAAGTGCTGGCAGTCGTCGGTCAGCCGCCGGCCGTCATCGACCGCCATCTTGACGTGTTCTCCGACCCATTCCTGATAGGCGCCGGCGGCGTCGGTCGGCGACCGCACCGCCGACAGCTTGGCCGTCAGTTGCGACCACAATTCGACTTCGGATCTGACCCGCTCGAGCCATGCGCGGCTTGCTTCTTCGTAGGCTTCGAGAAGTTCCTTTTGCAGCCCGATAACCGCTTCGGTTTGTTCTTTTCCCATTTTCAGAAAAGGCGCCGATGCATCGGCGGCACTGTCTGCCATCGCATGTCTCCCGGTCGTTGTCTGCTACCGTTCGGAATCAATATTTTCGATGTTTCGAATTCGGTCCGACGAGACCGGCTGGTTCAGAGTTCCGAACTCGATGATCTACTTATCTCGACCCGTCTGGATGGAACGCTTCCGAGTAACTCTTAGTTCAAGAGATGGTTTCAGCCGACGAGGGAAATGTCGCTATGCCGGTCACCAGCGAAGAATTGCTTCCCACCGCGAAGCAGCTGAGAGAGAAAATTGCAATGGTGGAGGCCGAAGAAGCCTCCAAGGAAGCGGCCAAGCACGCGAAGGCCGAGGCCGAGAAACACGCGCTGATCGAACAGCTCAAGAAGCCGTCGGGAATTTCGGAAGACGAGGCCATCCATCGCGCGCTCAAGATCATCGATCGCGCCGTCGGCGCCGGTCGTACCGAGGTCCAGGTCTACCGTTTTCCGAATATCCTTTGCTCGGATCACGGCCGGGCGATCAACCAGCAGGAACCGGGCTGGGAGGAGACGCTGACCGGCCTGCCGCGCGAGATCTATCAGTTCTGGGCCAAATATCTGCAACCGCGCGGCTACCGGCTGAAAGTCGATATCATCGACTTTCCCGGCGGCAAGCCGGGCGATGTCGGAATGACGCTGAAATGGGATTGAGGCCGGCCGGCTCGGTGCGGCCGCGTCGCGCGGAACATCCGCGCGCGTGAGTTCATCGTGGACCCATTCCGGCGCTCGGCGCGTTGAGGCATCGGTATCGAACCGGCCTTGGAACATCAAAGGCGGCACTCATTGGTCATTCGTGACGCCGGGCTTCGACGAAGTTCCGGCCGGAGAGACGTCCATGCCGACGGCGACGGAACGCGCAGGTGCAAGCGAACCCTTGGCTCTCCCGGCCGCGATGTTCGGGCCGGCCGCGGAATACATGCTCGACGCCATGCAGCGCGGCGTGTTGTTTTGGGACGTGTTGCGCCAGCGCGGCAATCAGTATCGCGAGCACATGGCGCGGACGGCGCCCCATGTGCTCCATTACGATTTCGAACTGATCATGGACGGCCGGACGCTGGACCGGCCGGTCAATTACGGTCTCGTGCGCGTGGTGCCGCCGGCGGACGTCGAGACCGACATGACGCGGCGGCCGTTCGTGGTGGTCGATCCGCGTGCCGGGCACGGTCCCGGGATCGGCGGCTTCAAATCCGACAGCGAAGTCGGCGTGGCGCTGAAGGCCGGGCATCCCTGCTACTTCATCGGGTTCCTGCCCGAGCCGATGCCGGGCCAGACCATCGAGGACATCGCGCGCGCCGAAGCGATATTTCTGGAGAAGGTGATCGCGCTGCATCCGGCCGCCGACGGCAAGCCTTGCGTCATCGGCAATTGTCAGGCCGGCTGGGCCGTCATGATGCTGGCGGCGATGCGGTCCGAACTGTTCGGGCCCATCATCATTGCCGGGGCCCCGTTGTCGTATTGGGCGGGCGTGCGCGGCAAAAATCCGATGCGCTACAGCGGCGGCCTGCTCGGCGGCAGCTGGCCGGCCGCGCTCGCCAGCGATCTCGGTCACGGCCGGTTCGACGGCGCCTGGCTCGTGCAGAATTTCGAGAACCAGAATCCGGCCAACACGTTATGGACCAAGCCCTACAACCTGTATTCCAAGATCGACACCGAGGCGTCGCGCTATCTCGAGTTCGAGCGGTGGTGGGGCGGCCATGTCGATCTCAACGCCGAGGAAATCCAGTTCATCGTCGATGAATTGTTCATCGGCAACAACCTGGCGGCCGGGCGGATCAGGACATCCGATGGCATGGCCGTCGATCTGCGTACGATCCGATCCCCGATCGTCGTGCTCTGCTCGCGCGGCGACAACATCACGCCGCCGCAGCAGGCCTTGGGGTGGATCCTCGATCTCTACGGCAGCGTCGACGAGATCCGTTCCTACGGCCAGACCATCGTCTACACGATCCACGACAAGATCGGTCATCTCGGCATCTTCGTTTCCGGCGGGGTGGCGCGCAAGGAACATCAGGAATTCTCGAGCAATATCGACCTGATCGACACCCTGCCGTCGGGCCTCTACGAAGCGGTGTTCGAAAAGAAAAGCGAAGAAACCGCCAATCCGGAGCTTGCGCCCGGCAGCTGGCTGATGCGTTGCGAAACGCGGACGCTCGACGACATTCGCGCGCTCGGCGGCAACGACGCGGCCGACGAGCGGCGCTTCGCGACCGCGGCCCGCATCTCCGAGACCAATCTCGCGCTCTACCGAATGTTCGCGCAGCCGTTCGTGCGCGCTCTCGGCAATAGCCCGATGTCCGACTGGCTGCGGACGCTGCATCCGCTGCGGATGAAATACGAACTGGTGTCGGACGCCAATCCGCTGATGGCGCCGGTCGCCGCCGCGGCCGAACGGGTGCGCAAGAATCGCCGTCCGGCGGCGCCCGACAATCCGTTCATCGCGATGCAGGAGACGATGTCGCGCCAGGTCGTCGGCGCGCTCGACGCCTGGCGGCAGGCGGTCGAATGGATGGCGGAACAGACCTTTCTTGCCGTCTATGGGCAGCGCCCGCTGCAGGCGGCGGCCGGCATCGATCCCGCGGCGACGCATCCCTTGCGGAAAGCGGCCGGGGATTTCCTGCATCGCGAACTGGTGCAGACCCGAATTGCCGAACTGAGGGCGCGCATTCCGGCCGGCGGCCTGCGCGAGGCCGTGATCCGCGGGCTCCTGTATGTCGGCATCGGACGGGGAGCCGTCGACGAGCGCGGCTTCGAAGCGGTGCGCGCCTTCCGCCGCGCGCACAGCGAGCTGCCATTGCCGGAATTCAAGGCGCTGGTGCGCGACCAGTTCAACATGCTGCTGATCGACACCGACGCGACGCTCGCGGCCATTCCGGCGATGCTGCCGGCCGATGCCGCGCCGCGGATGATGGCGGTCCAGCTGATCAAGCAGGTGTTGAGCGCCAGCGGCGAGCTTTCCGCCGAGGATGATGCCCGGCTGCAACGCGTGGCGCGCCTGTTCGGTGTGGAACGTGAATCGGCCGGCGTTCAGCCGCCGGCGACCGTGCCGGCGGCCGCCTCGCCCGCTGAGGTGCGAGCGTCGTGAGCGCAGGGGCTCTGTAAGGAACCGTCATGGCCAACCAACGGGATCGCCAAACCGGCGCCATTCGAGCGGTGAGTCACGCGCCCGGATCGAAATACGACCGGCTGATCGCCAAGGCGAAGGGCGTGTCGGCCGCGACGACGATGGTTGCGCATCCGTGCGACGAGACCTCGTTGCGCGGGGCGGTCGAGGCGGCGCAGGCCGGCATCATCAGGCCGGTGCTGGTCGGGCCGGCGGCCAAGATCAAATCGGTCGCGCAAGACTGCGGGCTGAATATCGAAAAATACGAAATGGTGGATGCGCCGCACAGCGCGGCGGCGGCCGCCAAGGCGGTCGAACTGATCCACGCGTCCAAGGGCGAGCTGCTGATGAAGGGCAGCCTGCATACCGACGAATTGATGCACGCGGTCACCGCGAGCGGGACGGGCCTGCGCACCGCGCGGCGCATCAGCCATGTCTTCATCATGGACGTGCCGACCTATCCCGAGCCGCTGTTCATCACCGATGCGGCGATCAACATCTTTCCCGACCTCGATGCGAAACGCGACATCATCCAGAACGCGATCGACCTGTTCACCCAGACCGGTCTCGGCACGCCGCGCGTCGCGATCCTGTCCGCCGTCGAAACGGTGACCACCAAGATTCCATCGACCATCGACGCGGCGGCGCTCTGCAAGATGGCCGAGCGCGGGCAGATCACCGGCGGCGTGCTGGACGGGCCGCTCGCCTTCGACAATGCTATCGATCCCGAGGCCGCCAAGATCAAGGGCATCCAGTCGCCGGTCGCCGGCCGCGCGCAGATCCTGGTGGTGCCCGACCTCGAGGCGGGCAATATGCTGGCCAAGAACCTGACCTTTCTCGCCAAGGCCGACTCGGCCGGCATCGTGCTCGGCGCGCGCGTGCCGATCATCCTGACCTCGCGCGCGGATTCGGTGCGCAGCCGCTTGGCCTCCTGCGCGGTCGCGGTGCTCTATGCCGATGCGCGCCGGCGCGCGCTGGCGCTGCCGGCGGCGTGAGCGGTCATGGACACCATCCTCGTCGTCAATGCCGGTTCTTCCAGCCTCAAGTTCCAGGTGTTCGCGGCCGGTCCCGGTGGCCGGCCGGCGCGCCTGATCAAGGGCCAGCTCGAGGGCGTCGGCACGCACCCGCAGCTGCGCGCGGACACGGGCGAGGGGCAGCGCCTGATCGACCGGACCTACGCGCCCGCCGAGGTCGGCGATCTTCCGGCCGCGCTGCACACCGCGGCGGCCTGGCTGCGCGAGACGCAGCGGCTGGAGCCGGTGGCGGTCGGCCACCGCGTCGTGCATGGCGGTCCGGATTACGACCGGCCGGTGCTGGTCGATCACGTCGTCCTGACGGCGCTGGAACGTTATGTTTCGCTCGCCCCCTTGCACCAGCCGAACAACCTCGCGCCGATCCGCGCGCTGCTGACGCGTTTCCCGGCGCTGCCGCAGGTCGCCTGTTTCGATACCGCCTTCCACCGCGGTCACAGCCCGGTCGCCGACCATTTCGCGATTCCCGAACGCTTCTATACCGAGGGTGTCCGACGCTACGGTTTCCACGGCCTGTCATACGAATATGTCGCCGAACGTCTGCAGCTCGTCGCGCCGGCGGTGGCCAAGCGCCGGGTCATCGTCGCGCATCTCGGCAGCGGCGCGTCGATGTGCGCCCTTCTGGACGGCCGCAGCGTCGAAAGCACGATGGGATTTACCGCGCTCGACGGCTTGCCGATGGGCACGCGGCCGGGACAGATCGACCCCGGGGTCCTGCTTTACCTGCTCGGTGAAAAAGCCATGCCGCCGGCCGCGCTTCAGGACCTGCTCTATCGCGACAGCGGGCTGAAGGGATTGTCCGGCATCAGCAACGACATGCGGGAATTGCAGGCGAGCAGCGACCCGCGCGCGCAGTTCGCCGTGGATTATTTCGTCTACCGCGCCGCTCTGAATGCCGGGATGCTGGCCGCCGCGCTCGGCGGGCTCGATGCCTTCGTGTTCACCGCCGGGATCGGCGAACATTCCGCGCCGGTGCGTGAGCGCATCGCGCAAAAGCTCGCCTGGCTCGGCGCGGTGCTCGATCCGGCGGCCAATGACGCCCACGAGACGCTGATCTCGCGCCCGGATAGCCGTGTTCGCCTCTATGTCGTGCCGACCGACGAAGAGCTGATGATCGCGCGCCATACGCTTGCGCTGCTGCCGGAGCGAGGCGCGCTGGCGGCCGCCGGAGGCTTGGGCCGGTAAGGGCGCGTCGGCGGGACGGGCCGGTGACGGGGAGCCCTTCGCCATCACGGGACTTTGACCTGCATCATGGCCGGGCGCGCCGAACGGGCGTCATATTTCTTTTATACCCTGCAAAGAACGATACGGCGGCAA
>Ga0182748_1003230_pt1 | contig 13904 bp, 15 predicted proteins | sample eDN3rd37CKraftOP_FD_128877 | JGI IMG/M metagenome (GOLD analysis project Ga0182748, IMG submission 128877) | Enriched Organic Plus compost microbial communities from Emeryville, California, USA - eDNA 3rd pass 37_C Kraft OP (version 2) (version 2) ...
CACGGGCGCGAGCGCCGGCGTTGTGGTGCTCCAGCGCCGCGGCCAGGGACGCGGTGGCTTGGGCGGCCGCGTGCGACGACAGGGCGGCGCGCACGCTCAGCGGCAGGTCCGACACAAGGTCGGGGAGTGAGTCGGGGCAAACGGCGCGGTAGTAGTACTCGACGGTCCCGCGCCGCGGAACGGTGTCGACGCGTTCGACGCAGCCGAGCCGCTCCAACGCCCTCACGTGGAATGCCACGTTTGGCAGCGACTCCTCGAGGTCCTCGGACAGCTCGCGGGTGCTGGCCACGCGGTCCTGCAGCAGCGAGAGGACTCTTGCGCGGAGCGGGTGGCTGAGCGCCTTGGCGATGTGGGTGTCGTCGCGTGTCATGGCGCGTGGCTGGTGAGCGGTCGTCATTGCCGTGGCCCCCTCCCCCGCTGGCTGCGGACGGCTGATCGTGCCCATTGGGCAAAGTGTGCTGATCGCGTGCGGCGACTCTACGCGGTGTGGCCGGATGTTCGTCAGCCGGCTAGGAGCGCGCTGGCGCCGGCGGGCTCCTTCGGCGTGTAGGCGGGGCTGTGGCAGACGTCCGGTGCGGGCGGGGCGCACGGTCGGAGGCGGGCAAGGTTGAGCGCGGCTGCCGAGGGGGCGCCGAGGTCGGCGTGGCAGCGCATCCACGCGCCGGCGACCCGGCACTGGGCCGGGATCAGGGCCGCGGGGAACGTGACGGGCCGTGCGGCGTGCCAGTTGGGGACCACGAGGATGGCGTGGCGGCCGTCGATGCTGTGGACGTAGGCGTAGGTGCTGTAGCGGCCCGGCTTGTAGCCGCAGAACTGGTAGTGGCGGCCCTGGCCGTCGTCGCGGACCTCGAGCAGGCGGGCGGTGGTGAGACGGACGGGGCCGCGGTCGCCGCTGAGGCGCAGCGCGTGGGCGGTGTCGCCTTGGACGGTGCGGATCTCGATGACGTGCTTGCGCTTGCCGGCTCGAGGCCAGAAGCGCATCCCGCGGCGGATCCGCAGCGGGTGGGCCGGGTTGCCCCAGCCGGCGTCCTTGGTCTGGCGGCGCGGCGAGAGCGCCTTCTTGTGGTGCAGGCGCAGGTACTTCTTGCCGCGCGCGCCCATCTCAGGCGACCTCGGCCGTCGCCGGTGGCGCGGCCTCGTCGGCGAGCTCCGCGGCGGCGGTCGCGGCGCTGTCCAGGGCCTCGACGAGACGATCGCAGGACACGATGAGCACGGGCCCCTCGAGCCGCTCGATGTCGGTCAGATGGGTGCCAACGAGCACGGGCACGACGCTGCGGTAGCGCTGACCTTCGGCCAGCCAGGCGGCGGCGTCGGCGACGCGGTAGAGGTCGTCGGCGGCAAGCTCGCCGGTGCGGACGGCGATCGCGAACGCGAAGCGCCCGTCGCGGGTGACGGCGAGGTGGCCGAGCGTCTCGGACGGGGTGTCGAGGCCGTCGCGGATCGTCCAGCCCGCTTCGGTGAGCCCGTCGAGCTGGGCGCTGAGCGCGTGCCGGCGGCGTTCGCGCGCGTCGCGTCGGGCGAGGCGGCGCGTGACGATCGCGACGGCGGCGGCCGCTGCGAGGATGATCGCCGCGCCGAAGTTGAGCGCGAGCAGCGAGAGCAGCGACCCGGTGGCCAGCAGGCCGATCATCAGGGACCCGAGGCCGGTGGCGGCCGCGCGGCCGCCGACGCGGGCGATCGTGGCGAGGGCCTTCACGTGCACCTCCTGAGGGGTTTGGTTGGTGGGCTCGTCGCCGGCGCGCGTGGTGCCGCGCACGCGGCCGGCGACGAGCGGGTGCGTGGGTGAGGACCGCGCCGTGGCGCCCGGCGGACCGCCACGCGGGTTCCAGCGGCCGCGGCCACGCGAAGGTCTGCGGCGCACGGGCCCGGCGCGGCCGCCGTTGAGGCTGCGATGTTCGGCTGGCGTGTCGGGCTCGAGCGCACGGTGCGGACCTTCCGCCCGTGGTGTCGAGGCTCGCAGCGTGCTGCCCCCTCCCCTCTTCGGGCTGCTGCGCGGCCGTGGCTGTCGGGGTCAGCGTTCGCGGGCGCGAGCGAGCATGCGGACCTCTTCCTTGCGGAAGGTCAGCATCACGTCGTGGGGGCTCTCGCCGCCGCGGAACTTGCGGAGCAGCAGCTCGGCGAGGTTCTGGTGCTCGGGATCGTCGGGTTCGTAGTACTCGTGGCGGTAGACGAACACGACCAGGTCGGCGTCGGCCTCGAGCTGGCCGGACTCGCGCAGGTCGGCCAGCGTCGGGCGCTTGTCGGGGCGCATCTCCACCGCGCGGCTGAGCTGGCTGATGGCGATCACGGGCACGTTGAGCTCGCGGGCGAGGATCTTCAGGTTGCGGCTGATCTCGGACACCTGTTCGGTGCGGTTGGCGCCGCCGTCGGGGCGGATGAGCTGGAGGTAGTCGACGACGATCGCGCCGAGGCCCATCGGGCTCTGGGCGTGGACGCGGCGGGCGATCGCGCGCATGCCCATGACGTTGATGTCGCTGCCGTCGTAGATCCACATCGGGGCGGCCTGGGCGAAGCGCGACTGGACCTCGACCAGGCGCGGCCAGTCGGTGTCGCCGACGCTGGCGTCGCGCAGGCGGGCGGCCGAGTAGCGGCCTTGGGAGGCCATGAGCCGGTCGGCGAGCTCGCTGCGGCTCATCTCCAGCGAGAACACCAGGACCGGCAGGCCGGCCTCGAGGCTGATGTGCTCGGCCCAGTTGACGCCGACGACGGACTTGCCCATGCCGGGGCGGCCGGCGACGATGACCATCTGGCCGCCGCGGAGTCCGCCGGTGTGGCGGTCGAAGTCCAGGTAGCCGGTCGGCGTGCCCTTGACGGCGTCGGGGCTGGAGGCGAGGACCTCGAGCTCCTCGAGGCGCTCGGCGATCGCGTCCCCGGCGGTGACCAGGCCGCCTTCCTCCTGTTTCTGGCTGAGGGCGAAGATCAGGCGGGCGGCTTGGTCGACGCGGTCTTGCGCGGTGTCGCCGTGGCGCTCGTGGACGATCGCTTGGATGCGGTAGGCGGCCTCCAGCAGCGCGCGGTCGCTGGCGTGCTCCTTGACGATCTGGGCGTAGCGGCGCGCGTTGCCGACGAGGGGGACGCTGGCGGTGAGCGCGTCGATCGCGGCCGGGCCGCCGGCGCGCTCCAGGTCACCGTTCTGCTGCAGGCGGTCAACGAGGGTGAGCGGGTCGACGGGCTGGTTGGCCGCGTAGAGCTGCTGGGCGGCCGCGAAGATCACGCGGTGGCGCTCGTAGTAGAAGTCCTCGGGCGCGAGACGCTCCTCGCCGAAGATCACCGGCAGCATCGCCGACGACAGCAGCATCGCCCCCAGCACCGACTCCTCGGCTTCCTTGTTGTGCGGCGGCATCGGAGCAGTCATCGGATCGGGAGCCTATGCGCGCCGCGGGCGACCTGCTTCGCGTCATGTCCGCCGTTGCCGTTGCCGTTTCCCAAAGGGCGATAGCCCCTCCAGGCTTTTCAGCACTACAACAGTCTGGGCCTCGCCTCCGTGCTTCGGTGATTTCTCGTGTGGATGGGCGGTTTCGGGCGGTTGGGAGGGTGGTTGGTCCGTGCGACGCCCCAAGCAGTCGTCGGGCGGTTCGCTCAATGCCCCATGCGGAGGGGTCTCATCGCCCCAAGGGAGCACGACTCGCCACGGTTGCCGCGGGCGGGATTCCCCAACGCCCCAGGGTCGCGACGCTGCCAGGCGGCGCGCCGGCGCGTTCCCTGCGCGCGGCGGCCCGCCTCGACGCGGTGCGCGCACCTGGGCTGGCGAGGAAGTCGAGGTGGCCAGCGTCGGGGCCTGCGGGCGGCGCACGGCGAGGAGCCCGCGGTGCGGGCGGGTCCAGGCTCGGGTCGGTGTGCGTGGCGGTGGGCGGCTAGGCGGCCGCGGCTGGCTCGTCTGGCTGGTCGCGCGAGGCGACGACGGCGGCGGGGACCCGGCGGCGGATCGGGCTGGGCGTGGCGTGCCGGGCGCGCGCGCCGGCCAGGCCGCAGCGGCGGCAGACGCTGCGGCGCGCGGCCACCGCGTACGGGCTGCGGGTGCGGTCGCCGCGCTTCCACGCGGCGCGTGACGGGGCGGTGCCCCGACGGGTGCATTCGCTCGGCGCGCCGGCGGGCGAGTGCGGGTCGTGCAGGACGCCGAAGAAGAGGCGCTTGCCGCGTCGGTCGGTGGCCTGCAGCCACGGGCCGGGCGCCTGCCAGCGCTGGCGGTTGGCGTGAGCGACGCGCTCGATCGAGATCCGCAGTTGGCGGCGTACGCGCTTGTAGTCGCGGTCGTGGAAGCCCAGGGTCGCGTACAGGCGCGGATGGTCCTCGAAGGCCTTGACGTGGACGGTGTTGCGGCCGCTGGTCGCCTCGAGGATCCGATGGTGGCCGCTGCCGGAGAAGATGCGCGCGGGCACGGTGACCGGGGCCCGCCACGACAGCCAGATGAGCACCATCGCGTCCCCGGCCGGCAGCCACGTGAGCGCGTCCAGGGAGACCAGGTTGTGGGTGCGGCGGATGGTCGCCAGCGCGCGATCGCCGGGCGGGTTCAGTTGCGCCATGAGCGTCGGGTGCAGTTCGACGCGGATCGTGTTGGCGGCCTGGCCGAGGTTGGAGCGCAGCTGCCAGCCGTCCGGGTGGGCGTCGATCTCCGGGGCGGTGCGCCAGAGGCCGTCGTTGCACAGGTACTCGACGAGCGTGAGGTAGGTGCCGTCGAAGTCCCACTCGTCGACGTGGGGTAGCTGGCGCCCGCCGGGCGGCGTGCGGTGGCGGATGGTCACGTGCGTGGTGGCGAGCTGCTCGAGCATGCCGCGCACGTGGCGTGAGTCGCCCGCCCGGCCGTGGCTGGTGGTCAGGCGCGTCAGCTGAGCGCCGCCGAAGTACACGAGGGTCGGCGGGGGGTCGCCGGCGTGGCGCGCGGCGTCCAGCTGCGTCTTGGCCAGGTGGGCGATCGCGCCGAGCGCGATCATCGCCGACGGGCGCAGCCAGCGGGTGGCCGTGACGTCGGCGTACAGGCCGCTGAAGGCGGGTTGGTCGCGGCGGTCCCAGTCGGCGCTGACCGGCGCGTGCAGCATGGCCGGCAGGAAGATGGCGTTGGGTCGGGCGGCGCGTTGGGCCTCGCCGACGAGCGTGTTGAGCACGATCGAGCGAAAGCGGCTCGGGCGCAGCCCCTGGCTGCGCAGGGCCTCGCGCTTGACCGCGGCGCGGATGCGCTCCTTGATGTCGTCGTCGAGGTGCTCGCAGGCGTCCAGTTCGGCCAGCGTGGCGGGCAGTTGCGGCTCGTCGGCGTCAAGGCGGTCGTGGGCCGGCGTCCCCGGGTCGGTGTCGTCTCGGCCGGTGGCCTGCGCGGCCGTGTCGGCGTCGGTGCGGTGCTGGGCGTAGGCGCGCAGGGCGTTAACGGCCGCGTCGGCGTGGCCGCGCGGGAGGTTGTGCTCGGCGCCGAGCTCGGCGAGGGCCCGCCAGCCGGCGGGGTCGTCAACGTCGGGAAGCTGGCCCGCCGCGCTGGCCAGCAGGCGCTGGGCGTTGAGCGCCAGACGGGCACGCGTCGCCGGCGGGTAGGGCCCGCTGGCGAGGAAGGCTCTGAAGCCTGCGTGGATGTCGTCGTCGGTGGCGCTCATGGCGTCGTGGGCGCACGGCGAAGCGCCACCGAGCTCGGAGGACTTGGAATCCGTCCGGCAGGGCGGTACATTGCGTCGTGCATCAAGTCTTTCGTTGGACCAGCGATTCCCGGGCGGCCACCCGGGTTTCGTCGTTTCAGGGGCCCGTTCACGGCGGGCCCCGGCGCTTGATGAGAGCGGTCCTGACGAGCCTGCGGCCGGAACGGGCCCAGCGTGCGGGCAGGGTCGGGGCGCTGACAGGCTGAAGCATCTGCCTGGCGTGTCGGGGCCTGCGACGTTCTGCCCCCCGCCCACTTGCGGGCGTGGCCGCCACGGCGCGCAGGCCGACCGCGCGCGGGTGCTGGCGGGCGGCGAGGTGCGGCTGGGCGGGCGTCGTCGCGGCGAGCGTGCGGCGCCGGCGCGCGGGCGTGCAGCGCAGGAGTACGCGGTCGTGCCGCGAACGACTACGATGAGCAGTGGAATCAGGCATTCGTGTCTGAGAGCGAAGCGCCGCCCCGGCATGGGCGGCGCTTCGTGTTTGAGAACCGATCTTGGCTAGGCGGCCTCCCGCACCGTCAGGGTCAACTGTTCGGCACCGCGTCGCTGGCGGATGAGCTGTTCTCGCAGCCGCTGCTGCAGCAGGTCGCCGGTGCAGCGGCGCACGACGATCGAGTGTGCGCGTCGGCGATCGTTGGGGTCGCGCGTGACCTCGTAGTCGAGGTAGGCGGGGTCCTCGGCGATGATCGCGTCCAGGCGGTCGCGGACCTTGCGGACCTTGTCGGCCTGGCGGGTCGCGTTGATCTCCAGGCTGGCGAACGTGTCGGGCGTGAGCGGCAGTTCGTACTGCTCGATGTCGTCGCCGATCGGGGTGAACCCGAGCGCCTCGAGCTGGATCCACAGGCTCTTGGCGTGCCCGCCGAGGGCGCGCTGCACGGCGAAGTTGAGGTGGTGGCCGGAGCGGCGCAGGATCGCGTTGACCATCCACTCGTCGAGCTGCACCTTGAGCGTCACCTGGCCCTTGGCGGAGCCGGTGATGCGCGCCAGGTCGCCCTCGGCGTTCTTGCGCGCCCAGGCGATCTCGCGCTGCTTGTCGGTGACGACGATCGCCGAGACGAGGTGGACCATCGACAGGGCGTGCGGGTCCAGCTCGCCGGTTTCGGCGTCGAAGCCCGGCAGCGACACGGTCACGCGCGCGAGGTTCTCCAAGGCGCGCCCGAGCGCCTGGTAGCGCTCGCGGCTCTTGCCGTCGTAGATCGCCATCGACAGCTGGTGCATCGTGGATTCGATCCACCGGTTGGCGGCGGCCTCATCGCGGGCGCGCTCGCCGGCGCGGTCGGCCTCCTCCGGCGTGGCGCCGTTGCGAAGCGCATCGCGGCGGGCGTGCCGTTCGGCCGCCTCGAGCCCGTCGAAGTACCAGCGCGCCAGGACGCTGAGCGTGTCGAACTCGCGGTTGCCCAGCGGGGCGCCGGTGGCCGAGGCGACAGCGCCGATCAGCGTCGGCACGCTGACGTCGTCGCGCAGCTGCTGGGCGTCGAACTGGAAGATCGAGGCGCCGTGCCCGAGCGGACCCGGGCTGAACGAGCGCTTCGCGGGCAGCAGGAACGCGGGCTTCTCGGTCGTCGTGTCCGCCATCGCCGAGCACCTTCGCGGTCGGACCGGACGGTGCCTGCCGACCGAGCCCGGATAGGTGACCGCTACGTGCACCCTCTGCTGCAAACGTGACCGCTAGGGGCACCCAAAGTCGCGGCGGCTCCCAGGCGCGGGCGCGATGGGTGACCGCCAGGTGCACCCTCCCCCACTGGCGCGGCGGCAGCGCGCGCCTCGGCGGGATAGGTGACTGCTAGGTGCACCCTGCCGCCGCTCCCGGACGCTACGGCGCGATGCGCAGGGTGCCGGCCCGGTCACCGGTCTGCGTGGAGGGTGCCGTCGGCGTCACGCATCTGGTTTCGAGGGTGCCCGCGCCGTCACGCATCCGGAGTGGGTGCCCGTGCCGTCACGCATTCCCAGCGAGGGTGCCCCCGCTGTCACGCATTCCCAGGGAGGGTGCCCGCGCCGTCACGCATCGGGGAAAGGGTGCCCGCGGGGTCACGCATCCGTCCGAGGGTGCCGGTGCGGTCACCGATCCCGCCCAGGGTGCCCGCGCAGTCACGCATCGGCGTCCGCGCCCCGCGCTGGTCAGGGTCGACCAGCGGCGCGTTGGAGCTCGTCGGCCAGCAGGCCGCGGGCGCGCGCGGGGACGCGACAGACGATGTCGATGCTGGCGCGCAGTTGCGGGTCGCGGACCTGTCGCAGCTGGGTCTCGGCAAGCGCCACGGCGCGCGCGGCGTTGTCCACTCGGCGGCGGCCGGCTTGGGTGACGGGTGGCATGCGGTGTTCCCTTCGGTTCTGGGGCGCGGCCGCGGGTTAGGCGGCCTGGTGGTCGCCGGCGGCCATGCGCGCGACGGCTCGATCGAGACGCACCAGGAGACGGCGAGCGAGGCGTTCGGTCAGGAGGTCGGTCGCCTGGCCGGCGGTGTCGGGCACGGTGGTGACGCCAAGGCGGCGCAGGTAGCGCAGCTGACCGTCGGTGGGCTCCTTGCTGCGCCAGGCGGCGTTGCTCTTGGCCAGGCGCATGCCGTCGCGCTTGCGCAGGCTCTCTTCGGCCGATCCCTGGGCGTAGCCGAGGTCGAGGCCGCTGGCGATGATCTTCGCGCCGGTCTCGCGCACGAGCAGCACGCGCCACTGGTTGTCGAACGGATCGAGCACGAGGTACTCGTCGTCGCCGGCGGAGATGACCCAGCGCTCGTCGACGGGCACCCAATGCAGGCGATCGCGGCCGCCGAAGAGCTCGACGGACTCCGATGTCGCGCGGGCGGCCAGATCGTCGGCGCTGAGCGCGTCGGTGGGGTCCTGACTGGCTTCGGCGGCCTCGCGGGCGACGGCATGGGAGACCGTTTCGCCGCGGCGCGGCTCCTTGCGCAGCGAGAACAGGACGGGCAGCGATTGCAGCGATAGGTCGTCGGTCACGCCGACGAGGTCGAGCACAAGGCAGTCGCGCTTGCCTGGGTGCAGGCGCAGGCCGCGGCCGACTCGCTGAACGTAGGCGATGCGGCTGCGGGTGGGCGCGGCGATCGCGACGCAGTCGATCGCCGGGTTGTCGTAGCCCTCGGTGAGGACGTCGACGTTGGCGATCGCTTGGAGCCGGCCGCTGTGGAGGTCTCGCAGGATCCCGGCGCGTTCGGCCTCGGGGGTCTCGCCCGACAGGTGCGCGGTGGCGATGCCCGCCTGGCGCATCGCGTCGGCGGTCTGGCGGGCGAGGTCGACGGTCGGGCAGAACACCAGCGACTTGCGGTCCGGGGCGTGCTTCAGCAGCGCCGCGGCGGTCTGCTCGGGGGCGTGCGCGTGGCGCAGAGCCTCCCCCAGCTGCTCGGCCTGGTAGTCGCCGTGGGTGACCTTGACGTGGCTGAGGTCGAGGTCGGCCAGGCGGATGCGCACGCCGCGCAGATCGCACAAGTACCCGGCTTGGATCATGTCGAGGATGCTGCGCCCGTAGACGACCTCGTCCCAGACGTCGGTGAGGCTGCTGCCGTCGTTGCGTTCCGGGGTCGCGGTGAAGCCGACGGCGAGGTCGGCGTCGACGTGGTCGAGCACGCGCCGGTAGCTGGGCGCTGTCGCGTGGTGGGCTTCGTCGACGACCACGGTCCGAAACGTCTTGGGCAGCCGTTGCAGCCGGCGTGCGCGGGCAAGGGTCTGCACGGAGGCGATGACGATCGGGGCGTGCACGTCGTCGCTGGAGCCGCGTACGAACCCGATGCTGACGCCGAGCTCGGGGGCGACGGTGCGCAGCTTGTCGGCGGCCTGCTTGAGCAGTTCGTCGCGGTGGGCGAGGATCAGCGCAGTGCCCTGGCGGCGGCGGATGACGGTGCTGAACACGAGCGTCTTGCCGCACCCGGTCGGCAGCGTCACCAGGGGCCGGCGCACGCCGCGCGCGTGCGCTTCGTCGACGGCGGCGATCGCTTCCTCCTGGTAGGGGCGCAGCGTGATCGTCATCAGGGGGCGGGCGGGGTCGTGCGCACAGCGGCGAACGCTCGCAGCGGCCTGTGGCAACTCGCGTCGTCCGCTCCCCCGGCTGGCGGGTGCCGCTCGATGGCGGCCGCGGTGGTCTACTCGTCGTAGAGGGCTTGGCGCGGCACGTGGATGAACGCCTCGCCGGGCACCTGTTCGGCTCGCCGCCCCGACGGGATGTTCCGCGGCTCGTACGGAGGCGTCGTCCCCTCTCCGCCGCCGACCGCCTCGGCCCATGCGAGGACGGACTCGACGTCGTCGGTCTCGGCCTCGACGGTCGCGCGCCAGTAGGAGATGCTCCCCTCAGGCGCGCGGGGCATCCTGTGCCGGCCCTGGAGACCTTTGAGGAAGTCGCGCGCCGGATGCGCGGTCACCTGGCGCAGCAGCACCTTGCCGGTGCTGCCGTACCGGTCGCCCTCGAGGTACTGGACCCACCACCCATCGCCGCCGAACTCGCGCGCTTCGACAGCAGCCAGCTGACCGACCAGTTTGGCCGTCAGGCGTCCGTCGCCGTCCGGGTCGGGCACACTGACGATGTCGCCCAGCGCGAAGTCCATGTGGTCGACACTACCTGAGCAGCTGCGGTCGATGCGAGACGTCGCCGTCGCTCGACCGGGAGGGCGTTTCGGGGTCGGGGCCGTGGCCGGCGAGCCGATCGATGCGGTCGTGGTGGTCAGCGAGCGTCCTGACGACGAGCTCGAGCAGGAGCTTGTGGTCGTGGGCGTTGGCGCCCGGGACGGCGAGGATTGCGCGCGCCGTGGTGGTGGCGATCGCCCGTGACACACGGTTGCGTTCGCCGACGGTCAGGTTGCCGCGCCGCCATCGCGGCCGCGCAGCCGTCGGGGCGCGCCCGCCGCGTGGCGCAGCGGTGGCGCGGATCGCGCTGTCGTCGAGCGGCTGGCCGCTGTCGGACGAGCGCCACGGCGGGCTGGTGCGCGCCGCCTCGGCCAGCCGCCAGGTGCGGTCTGCGTTGTGCTCGACGACGTCGAGGCGCTTGAGCACGCCGAGTCGCGTGGCCACGACGTTGCGGGGCTGGCCGACGCGCTCGGCCAGGATCCGCGAGGTCAGCGGCTCGGCCGCGTCGTGCAGCGCGTCCAACAGCTTCACGTCGTCGTCGTTGAGTTCGACCGTGCCGATGCGGGGCGGGCTCACGTCAGCGTCTCCCAGGCCTGCGGGAGGTCGGGCGAGCCGTGGGCCTCGCGGCCGGCGTCGGTCAGCAGGGCTGCGATGTCGTCGGGCCCGTATTCGGCGACGCTGTGGACGTCGATGAGGCAGTAGCGCAGCGTGGGCTCGTGCGACAGGTCGCGGTCGATCACGTGCTCGCGAACGCTGGCGACGTACTCCTCGAGGACGAGGGGGTCTTCGCCAGCGTCGAGCGCCATGGCGTTGACGGCGGCCACGTACGGGGCCCCGTCGACCTGCAGCAGCAGGATGCTCATAGGCGTGTGACCTGGTGGGCGGCGAGCGACGCCAGGACGCGGCGCGCGCGGTGGGCGGGATTCGACATGGGGCGAGTGTCGGTCCCGGGTGTGGCAAACCGATCCCGGTCGCTGGCGTTGTGCCACGCACTGCCGCGGCGGCCGCGCCCGATGTGGTGAACGGGATCGAGCTGCGGCGGATAACGTCCCGACATGGGACACCTTGCTGACAGCGACATGCATCAGACGTTTGCGCTGATGATCGTCGAGGGGCTCGGATCCGGGACCGTCACCGAGATCACCGGTTGTTGGCCGGCTGGTCTCTGGACCCAGGGCGACTGCAGGCGGGCTCTGAAGTCGCTTGCCCGAGGGGATCCGCCCGCGGTAGCCGTCGATGCGGCTGGCCGCTGGACGATCACCGACGCTGGGCGCGCCAGGCTCGAGGACCTCGGAGGCACGGAAGAAGGCGACCAGGTGCTCGCCGAGCTTTTCCTGCCCGACACGTCCAGGTAGGGACGGATCCGCAGTTCAGTCCTGCTCAGGCGGGATCAGTGCGCGCGACCAGGCCGCGCTCTCCGCCGCGTCCTGGCAGCCGGTGGATCGGCTCGGGCAGCAGCTCGCCCGACTCGACCTCGTACACGCTGATGCGCATGCCCGCCGGCAGGTCTTCGGCGCGCTGCCGCGCGATGTGTCGGGCGGCCGTCTCGTTCATGTACGCGGCGACGGGGTCGTTCTCGGGTAGCGGGTCCGTGTCGGCGCGGTGCTCGAACAGCAGGAAGTACGCGTCGAGGTCCTGGCGCTCGTTGAGCGCCACCTTCCAGTACAGGGCGTCGACGAGGCCCGGATCGCTGACGAGCGCCCCTCCGGGGATGGCGAGCACGGCGTCGCGGACCGAGGCGGCCACGGCGGCGATCTGGTCGGCGGCATGCTCGCAGAACTCGCGGCCCGCCTGCCCTTCGTCTGGGGCGCCCTCGATCGCAACGGCCCCGGCGTTGTCGCGGATGAACTTGGCGAGGACCGACAGGACGCGGGTCTCGTCGCGGATCGCGCCGACGAGCAGCTCCGCGCCCTTGAGCGCGTCTTCGACGCAGGTGTCGTCGCTGACTAGTCCGGCGTCGGAGCCGCGGGCGAGCTCGGCGAGTTGCTCCAGTCGATCGAGATCGCCGGGTGCGATATCGACGTCGCTCATAGCGTGTGCCGGGTCGGCTTGGACAGCACGTCCGCTGTCGTGGTCTCGGTGCGGGTCACCGCGCGCCACAGGCGGGCGAGTACTCCCCGGATGCGGGTCGGTGTGCTCGGGGTGCCGGTGGCGGGCTCGGTCGCGGCTGTGGTTGACGGCTTGGGCATTGCGCGCTCCCTTCGCTGGCCGGATGTTTGAGCAGTCTTGCGCGCGCTGGCCACGTCGCACTGTGGAACGGACGGATATCGGGTCTATTCGACACGATCCTCAAGTCCGGGATGTGAGGTGTGCCCGATCGATCAGGTGGGCGTGCGTGCTAGGTGTCGAGCAGCACGTCCGAGAGGTCGATCGCCTCGACGCCCGGATGGGCGCGCAGCTTGGCCGTCACGGAGATGCGCAGGCCGTTCACGTGCGGGACGTGTTTGCCGACCGCCTCGGCGGTCTTGCGGCTCATGCGCAGGCCTTCGGTGACGCGGAACTCCTCGTCGAAGATCACCACGACGACGGTGTCGTAGTCGCGGTCGCGGATCGGGCTCAGGGCGGTGCGCTTCTTGCCGGGCACCACGCGCAGCGACTTGACCTGGATGCGCTCGCCGTCGACGGTCTTGATGTCCCAGCCCTTCTCGACGAACGAGCCCCTCGTCGACCCCTCGTAGTGGGCCTGGACGATCGCTTCGGCGATGTCGCCGGTCGGGTTGTTCTGGGTGCGCACGACGTCGCGCTTGACGAGCTCGCGCATGATCGCCGCCCAGTCTGCGAGCAGTTCGCGGGTGGTCCGCGTCGAGGGGTCGTAGCTCACGGGGCCTCCGTATCCCGCACCCGGCGGCCGGGCCTCCGAAGCCGGGCCCGCCGCGCGTCGTGTTGTCGCTGTTATTGACCGCCGCCACTGTCGTCGCAGGTGGCGAGTCGCATGCTACGCGGCGTCAGCGAGTGCGGCCCGGGCGAACTCGGGCACGTCTTCCTCGAAGGCGCCGGCGACGGCGTTCTCGAGCTGGTCGCTGCTGAGCTGCAGGTAGAGCTGTGTGGTGCGGATGTCGGCGTGGCCGGCGAGTTCGCGGATGGTCTCGATCGGGACGCCGCGGCGGGCCAGGAAGGTGCAGTAGCGATGGCGCAGTGCGTGCGGGCGGGTGGCCTTGCCCGTCGCGCCGGCGGCCTCGGTGCAGGCGGCGACGATGTTGTAGAGCTGGCGTACGGTGAGCGGCCGCCAACCGTTCTGCTGATCGCCGTTGAACGTCGGGGCCGCCAGCAGCAGCGGCCCGTGCGGGCTGGCGTACACCTGGCTGCGGGCGCGCATCCACCCCTTGAGGTCCTCGTAGACGTCGGCGGGGATCGGCACCCAGCGTTCCTTGCCGCGCTTGCCCGCGCGCACGTGGATCCACCAGCGGGTCGCATTGCGCTCCGAGCCGCCCGCGCCGGCGATGCGCAGTCGGGCCTCGCCGCGCTCACGCTGGCGGATGTCTGAGATCTGCAGGTCGATCGCCTCGCCGCGACGCAGGCCGCAGTCGCCCAGCAGGCGCAAGGCAGCGCGGTCGCGGTAGGCGCGCACCGCGGCGTCAGACAGCCTGCGGCGCTTGCCGCAGGCCTCCTGGATGCGTGCCGCGGTCAGCTTCACGGCGAGCTGGTACTGGTGCTCGGGGATCGGCGTGGGCAGGCGCCGCGGCGCCGACCTGGTCTTCAGCGTGCCGAGCTGCACGTCTTCCTCGG
>Ga0182748_1003231_pt1 | contig 13899 bp, 14 predicted proteins | sample eDN3rd37CKraftOP_FD_128877 | JGI IMG/M metagenome (GOLD analysis project Ga0182748, IMG submission 128877) | Enriched Organic Plus compost microbial communities from Emeryville, California, USA - eDNA 3rd pass 37_C Kraft OP (version 2) (version 2) ...
ATCTGCGCGTGCTCAAGCGCGCGGAGGAATACAGCCGCGATCCGAAGACCGACCCCGAGGTTGACGGCTATCAGGCAAAATATGCGCCGCAGACTGTGCAGGACGCCGCCTATCTGCGAGTGCTGTCGCAGGAAGTCCGCGATCGCGGAACGCGCGACCGCAAGCGCAACTGGCGCTGGGGATCGACCGATCCGAAACGGATCGCCAACGCTCAGGATTTTCTGCTCGAAATCAAGGTGATCGATCGCAAGACACCGGTCGAGGCAATGTACACCGACAGCCTGCTGCCGTGAGGAGACCATCATGACCAACGCCGGGAATATGGGTTCGCAAGATCTAGTCGACGACATCCTGATGCTGGCGCAGCGCACGCCTTCACTCGCGAGATCCGATCTCGAGAAGGCGACGGCGACGGCGGCCTCGATCGAAGCCCGGCTGCGGCGCGACGGTGAGTATTGTCTGATGCTTCCAGCGACCGCCGACAGCACCGATGCCGGCACGCAACTGATGCTGGCAGCGATCGAGGTCGGGCCGGCGGCCAAAGCACTGGCCACTGCAGCGCAGTGGTCGCGCGCGCCGCGTGAGGCGGCGGTGGCGACGAAGGTGGTCGCGATCAACGTGGGGCTGGCGCGCAGCTGCCTGCTACGGTCGTTGCGGCCGTTGGCGAAGGTAGCGCCGTCGGGGACGTGGCCCGTCGTCAACGCTGCGAGCGCGCCAATGACATCACCGTCGCGGGCGGCGGAACAAGCCGGCGCAGCGGAGATGGATATCGGCGTGCTGCGCAACATCGCCAGCTTCCATCGCGAGCACGAGCGCTTCTACACGCTGAACATCACCGACGCCGCGGCCGATCTCTATCGCGAGGCGAACAAACTGCGCATTGTGGCGGGCGTCTGGCTCAAGGACGCGGTGGAGACGCCGACTGCCAGCATCGATTTCAGTCTGCCACAATATCAGGCCGCGGGCTGCGTCGATCTGAACGCGCTATCGGCGATCGCCGCCATTGGCGTGCTGTTCATGGAAGGCGAGGCCGAGCCGGGCGAAATTCGCGTGATGAAAGGCAAGTTCGAATCGTTGGCGGCGTCATGGTCGCATGTCGGCCAGTGGCTCGCCAGCAAGATGGATGCGGCGTGGGAGCGTGAGCAGGCCGTGTTCGTACCGAACCTGATCGAAGTCGCGCAGGCCCGCTTCAACACCATCACCACCAACTGGCGCGGTGCGCGGGAAATGCATCTGGCGGGGCAGTTGCTGACGCGGGCCGCCACGCAACTGCAGGCTATGAATTTCAGCGCTGCGGCCATTCGAGCCGAGCGGTCGGCGGCAGGGCAGCGCCTGCTCGAAATCGCCGGGACACTTTCGCTCGCGGGCCAGATCAAGGCGCGCAGCGCGGCCGATCTCGCCGAAAACGATCGCTGCTGGACCCATTATCTCAACGGGCTTGCAAGCTGATCCAAGCAACGGCCTGATCCAATCAACGAGAAGAACCGCTCATGACCACGCACCGTCCGGCGCCTTACGATGTCGAAGCCGCAAGTCTCGGCTTTCGCGAAGCTCTGCGGCAGTTCAGTGAAGCGAGCCGTAAGACGCGTCGCCGCCGTCAGGCAAAACTCGACGTTGCCTATGGCGATGGTCCGGCGGAGCGGCTAGACATCTTTCTCAGCGAGACGCCGCGTGCGCCGATCATCGTGTTCATCCATGGCGGCGGATGGCGCGCCTCCAGCAAGGAAGACAGATCATTTCCGGCCGATGTGTTTTGCGCGGTGGGAGCGATCTGGATTTCGCTGGAGTATCCGTTGGCGCCTGCCGCCCGCCTTGACGAGATAGTAGAGGCTGTTCGCGGTGGTCTCGCCTGGGTGTATCGGCATGCGCCATCGTTCGGCGGTGATCCGAACCGCATTCATTTGTGCGGCAATTCTGCAGGCGGTCATCTCGCCGGCATGGCGCTCGCGACCGATTGGGAGGCACGCGGCCTGCCAGGCGATCTGATTAAGGGCGGCACCACCATCAGCGGCGTGTTCCAGATGGTGCCGCTGTTGCGCAGCCCGGCGAACGGCTGGCTGCACATGGATATCGACGTCGCGGTCCGTAACAGCCCGATCTTCGACTTGCCCGATCATGCTAGCTCGCTGATCTGCGCGGTGGGGGCAGATGAGCCGCCAGAGTTCATCGAGCAGTCTGAGGTATTCGCCGCCGTGTGGCGCAACAAAGGTTATCCATCGCTGTTCTTGTCGATGGAAGGGCGAAATCACTTCTCCATCATTGCGGAACTAGGAAAGCCCGAAAGCCCGCTGGTCAAGGCGATGCTCGAACAGATCGGGCCCCCTTGATGTCACATGTCACATGTCACGGGTTCGAGTCGTGTCGGGCGCGGGCATGAGCACAAAAACCACTTGAAGCGTGCGTGCTTGCGACGCGACTTAACGAACATTGCGATAACTAAAACAAAGTGAGAAAATGCGACGGGCGAGGGCTGTCGTGAATGGGAATGGTAAATCCAATTCCAGAATCCGACGACTGGAATGTCCAACGCTTGGATACGCAGGTCTGACACACTTACCTGTACTGACGCGCTCTGATTTCTCGATCGGCTCCTTCCTCCGTCGACGGTTAGCTAGATCTCCGGTAACCCGCGCTGCTGGGCGGAACTGATTCGATCCTCCACTTCGTCCAGCAATGTCATCAACTGCTCAAGTTTGCCGTTACCGACCAGTCTAGCGATTCTCTTGCCGACGGCATCCATATCAGCAGCAGCCCTTTCTATCGCGGCTCGCCCCTTGGCGGAGAGTTGGATCCGCACGAACCGCGGATTGTTCATACCTGGAAGGGTCTCGACCAGCTTCAACGCCTTCAAATCCTTGAGAATCCTGGACAGGCTGGGCTGCAGCAAGACGGCGCGGTCGGCCAGTGTCGTCGAATCGATCGGAGGCGTGAATTGCAACGCGCGCAGGACGCGATATTGCTGTTCTGTCATCCCATGCGCCCGCAGCACCGGACGAATGTGGCCCATTACGGATTCCCGCACCATCAGAAGACGGACGGAAAGTGCGTTTTGTGGCGTAGGCCGCTGACCGAAGGACAACGGCGATACATCCCGGGACGACGAACTGGAAGCCGCCGATGAGCTTTCCTCAGGTTTGGACTTGGGTGTGGTTCTTGCCACGCGCTTCGCTTTCACATCTGCTTTCATTCGGATGGGAGCATCAACGGCCCTCCATCCAAACTAGCATATGTCGCTCTGTAGAGTAGGGACACGTCGCCCGTCAAACGGCCGGCAGTATCGCCCCCTCTGTCAAAAGCCGCTGGCGGATCTCAGCAAACGGCAACTGCGCGACAGGGGCATTGCGCTGCGCAGCCAGTGCAGCAGCTATACCCGCGGCGTGACCCATAGCCATGGATGTCGGCATCACCCGAAGCGCAGCAAAAGCCGTATGCGTCGCAGAGACCCCGCGGCCGGCAACCAGCGCATTGTCCAGCGAGACCGGTAGGAGTGCCCGTAGCGGAAGGGTGTAGGCGTGGTCGGCCCCGCCAAGGCGCTCCAACCGAATGGAATGACCCTTGGTCTGATGCATGTCGATCGGAAAGGCTCCGCAGAGAATCGCATCGGAAAAGACTTGCGCGCTCCGGAGATCATCCTCAGTGACCACCACTTGGCCACGAATCCGCCGCGTCTCGCGGATGCCGATCTGAGGTGCAAGCCCGGTCAATTTCGCTGCGCTGCAGCCCGGGACATGCGCGACAATAAACGCCGCGGCCGCCAAGACTTGCCGACGCCCCTCGATCTCGGCACGAGATAACGCAAATGCATCCGTCGCATCGACCGCCATTCGGGTCACGTTGAACCAGCCGTCGTCGGTGCCAGGAACCTGATTGCAATGGATGGCGAGCCTGCCCAGCCCATGTTCGGCGACGCCGCGCCGGGCGAGTTCGGCTTTCTGCTCAGTCGTCAGGCTGGCGAAGACTTCGAAGTCGATAGGACCCATGCGAAAAGAGAGTGTGGCTGGCTGAAGCGCCTCGCCAGGCTCCAGCGGAAGCATTTCGCAGTCGATGCTGTGCAAAAGGTCGAGATCGCCTGAGGTATCGATGACCATCCGGGGTTCGATCGTGATCTCTCCGGACTTGGTGAGCATAGTGACGGTCGAAATCGTGCGGCCGTGCTGTCCTACCCCGCTGGCCCAGGCGTTGAACAGGGGTGTAACGCCCGCGTCGAGCACCAATTCGTCCAGCACGACCTTGAGGATCTCCGGATCGAACTCGACGCGGTCCATCTTCAGTCCGGTCGACATCGTCCACCATTCTATGCCGGTGGCTCCCCCTCTCCTTGCCAGGCGATCGATAATCTCCTGGGCAAGGCCACCAATGACTTGACGACCGCCTGGTGTGAGCCAACCGATGAACTGATTTACAGCGCCCGCCGTTGCCGCTCCGCCAAAAAAACCGTTGCGTTCGACAAGCAGCACCTTTGAGCTGGCTCTGGCCGCAGCAACCGCTGCGCACACTCCCGCAACGCCGCCGCCTCCCACGAGGACATCGTACCTTTGTCGCATATTTCCTCCTTGCCTGTGGTTTTCGGAACTGCTTGCATCCATCGACATAACATGTTATTAGCATATTAAGAATGGTGCAACAATGGCGCTCTCTGGGGAGGCTCATGGCGAAAATCGACATTACATCGTTGATCGACAAGCGCCCGATGGGGCGCTTTCAGCTCTCGATCGTGGGGCTTTGCATCGGTGTCGCTTTTATCGATGGCTACGACCTCGTCGCCATCTCCTATGCCGCGCCAGCGCTGCGCTCGGAGCTACAGCTCGAACCTACGGTGTTGGGCCAGATCTTCTCTGCGGCTTTGTTCGGCGCAATGCTTGGAAATATGATCTGCGGCCCGCTCGGCGACGTCATCGGCCGCCGTCGTGTTATTCTGACCAATACTTTTCTGTTTGCTGCTTTTACCCTGCTCACAGCGTTTGCCACCGAGTTTTGGAGCCTCGTGGTCGTCCGTTTCATCTGCGGCTTTGGACTAGGAGTGGCGAATGTCAGCGCCTATGCCCTTTGCGCCGAATATTCGCCGCGCCGAAAAGGGGCAACGAGCGTCATGGCGGTGACGGCCGGTTATTCCTTAGGCGCGGCGCTCGGCGGTGTGATCGCGGCCTATATCGTTCCTCATTGGGGATGGCGTGAAGTCTTCTACCTAGGCGGTGGCGCAGGGCTGGTCTACGCGATCGTGCTTGTCTTCTCCTTGCCTGAATCCATCAGATTCCTGGCGCTCCGTCCGAAACAGCAAGCGCGGCTTGCGCGCATTGTCACTAAGATCGCTCCCGAAATCCCTGGCGATGCGAATGTTTCGTTTGTGATTGGCGAAGAGGACGAACGCGGCTTCAAGCTACTACAGCTCTTCACGTCCGGCCGTGCCGTGATGACCATCCTGTTCTGGGTGATGTGCCTCATGAACATCATGGAGCTCTTCTTTGTGCAACAATGGCTACCGACATTGATCCGATCTTATGGCCACGACGTCTCCAGCGCAGTCTCCAGTGGCGCGGTACTTCAGGTCGGTGCGCTGTGTGGCGCGCTGATCTATAGCTGGCTCCTGGAAAGGGCGGAGAACCCATTTTGGTTGCTCGCACTGGGCTTTGCTTCCGGCGGTGCCACCTTCCTCCTGCTAGGCCAAACGACCACATCCGTCGCATTGATGATGCTCGTCATCTTCGCAATCGGCCTTCTTGTGCCGGGCATCCAAATTGCCCTGAACGGTATTATTTCCATGAGGTATCCTACGTCGATCAGGTCAACGGGAACGTCGTGGGCGATTGGCGTTGGCCGATTGGGCAGTGTGATCGGCCCACTGATCGCCGGTGTTCTACTTTCCTGGCATTTCTCTGTTTCGGCGGTCTTGGCGAGTGCCGCGATCCCTGCCTCTTTCTCAACGGCCTCTGCCCTGCTGATGCTGTGGCTTTCAACGAATCGCCGCGAAACCGCACGAGTCCTGGTTCAAGCTGACTCTGGCTCGCAATCCGGCACGGACCAACCGGCTCTCAAGGACGCTTCATGATGATTGAGAAACCTCGCGCAGAATCGCGACGTGCCGGCCCAAAGTCTATCCATGAGACGCGCGATATTCCGGTGGAAGACGAGTATGACGTCATCGTCGCTGGTGGCGGCGCGGCGGGACTGATTGCGGCCCTTTCTGCCGCTCGACATGGCAGCCGCGTATTGCTGGTCGAGCGACAAGGCTGCCTGGGAGGTACGGCGACCACCGCCTATGTCGCCCAATACATCGGGTTCTATAATCGCGATGTCCAGGCCGTTTGGGGGCTGCCGTTCGAGTTCACAAAGCGAATACTTGACGCTGGCGGCAGTCCGGGGTTCGGCCAGTACTTGTTGGCCGAGGCGTCGGCCAACCCGGTCGAGATCCGTAACTTCCCGTTCAATCCTGAAATTGTCAAATGCGTGGCTGACGAATGGATCACCGAAGCAGGTGTAGAGCTACTTCTCCATGCTGATGTTGTGGGAGTTTGTCAGAACGAAGAGCGCATCGATGGAATCATCGTCGAGGATATAGCCAGACGACGGGCGTATCTTGCCAAGGTTGTCATCGACGCCACGGGAGACGCAGTTGTTGCTCACCATGCCGGCGTTGAGATGCAGCCCGAGGAGGGGGACGTCAATCACGCACGCCAGCCTCAAAGCCTGGTCTTCCGGCTCTCGAATGTGGATGTCGCACGCTTCCGTGCGATCCCCCGGGAGGAGAAGCGAGCCCTGGCGCTGGAGGGCGTTCGCCGCGGTGAACTCTTCTGGGAGAGCCTTTCCTTCATGAGCACGCCAGGCGGAACGGATGCGATCTGCCTGATGAGCCGCATCCGCGAGATCGACCCGCTTGATCCGATCCAGGCCACGAGAGCCGAGCTGATCGGCCGTCAGCAGGTCAAGAGTATCGTCTCGTTCCTGAAACGCCAGGTTCCTGGCTTCGAAAAAGCAATCATCGCCAACATCGCTCCGCGTATCGGGATTCGGGAGACGCGTAGGATCGTTGGCGCATATACGATCACGGAAGCCGATATTCTGGGCCAAGTGGAGTTTGAAGACTCCATAGCCTTAGGTTGCGGTCCCATGGACATTCATGACGCTGGAGGGACGGGGATCCGTCTGTTCATGCCTCCGGCGCCGTTTGAGATCCCGATGAGGTGTTTGGTGCCTGCCAACCGCGACGGATTGATTGTCACCGGTCGGGCGATTTCGGCGACACGCGGAGCGAATGGCGGTGCTCGGCACATGGCGACCGCAATGGCGCTTGGCCAGGCCGCCGGTAGCATGGCGCTGGTCGCGGCCAGGGAAGCAAACGCGACGCGTGCCCTCCCGGCAAGCCGCGTGCAGGAGATCCTCAGAGCCGATGGCGCCGCAGTTACGCGCGTCGAATCCTTGTCGCGGACGAGGTCGGCGGAGAACAAGCAACCCATTATAAATCGCTGAAAGCTCGCAAGACGAACCTTCACACGTCACTACTCTCAGAGGAAGCATCGTTTGGCTAAGAGCATTTTTTCCGAACCGAGCCGTGAAACGGAAGTGTTCGGGTCATTCGACGTTGTGGTTGTCGGCGGCGGTCCGGCGGGTCTTGCCGCGGCAGCCTCGGCGGCGCGAAACGGTGCCGACGTGCTTCTCTTGGAACGATACGGGTTCCTGGGCGGCATGGGTACTGCGGGAGGCGTCACCAATTTTGCCGGGCTCTTCGGGCTCGTGCATGGTGAAACTCGTCAGGTGGTCCACGGCATAGCGGACGAGGTTCTCGATCGAATCGATCGACTGGGCGGATTGAACAGGCCCCAGCAGGGGCTACAGGGACGCATTACGGTGCGTTCCTACGATGTCTCCGCCTTCAAATGCGCCGCCGACGACTTGCTATCGTCTGCCGGCGCAAAGTTGCTGCTCCATGCGCTCGCGGTTGACGCCGTGATTGAAGGCGACGCGATCAAGGGTGTCATCGTTGAGACCAAGTCAGGCCGCCGGGCGATCTGCGCAAGGATGTTCATCGACTGTTCCGGTGATGCCGACCTCGCAGCTCGTGCCGGCGTACCCTTTGAGACTGGTGATGGACTCGGCGGAGGCCTGTTCCCGACCATGATGTTCCGGGTCGGCGGCGTCGATCCGGAGCGAGCCCTCGCAGCCGTCGGTGAGTTCAAGGCCATCGATCGGTTGATGAGTGAAGCGTCCGCGAAAGGCTACCGCTTCCCGCGCCAAGGTGCGATTGTGCGACCTCAGAAAAATCCAACGGAATGGCGCGTCAATGTCACCCAGATCCGCAACGCTCAGGGGCATGCCATGGACGCAACCGACGCTGTTCAACTCAGTGCCGGCGAGATCGAAGGGCGGCGGCAGGTCCAGGAGTATTTTCGTTTTCTGAAGACCGAGGTGCCAGGCTTCGAGAATTCTCATATCGTCGAGATCGCTCCCCAGGTCGGCATCCGCGAGACCCGGCGTATTGCTGGACACTACCGTCTCGCCGGCGAAGACATTCTCGGCTGCGCCGATTTTGACGACACCATCGGCGTTAACGCGTGGCCGATGGAGCTGCATGTCGCCGGTAAGATCGAGTGGGGCTTCTTCCCGAAGGGGAGCCGGGGCTTTTGCCAGCTCCCGTTCCGCATGCTGATCCCGCAAGGCATCTCCAACCTGCTTGTCGCTGGCCGCTGTGCCTCCATGACACACGAAGGTCAATCGGCGGCACGCGCCAGCGGGGCGTGCTTCGTGATGGGGCAGGCAGCCGGCACGGCCGCTGCCATGCTGACCCGCGGTGTGGCGCTGACGACGCGGCAGATTGATGTTGCTGCGCTTCAGCAGAAGCTGACGGATCAAGGCGCCTATCTGGGGAACGATGTGTAGCGGTGTCGTTCCAGGCCTGCGAACGCTTTCACATACCGCTCCATCTATCTCAGATGTCCGTAGAGACATCAAACAATCGGAGAAGCCGGCATGCCCGCAACTCTTGCTCAGCCAGCCACGGCTGCAACTGAGCGCTATCGCTGGATCGTGCTACTGGTCGCTTGGCTGAGCTTTCTCTTCAGTTTCATAGACCGGCTGACGTGGGCTAACGTTTCGATATCCGCAGGGGCTTCGCTGGGTCTGTCGGTGGCCGAGCTGGGCGTCTTCGTCACCGCGTTCTACATTGGATACGTCGTTTGCAACGCGGTTGGAGGCGTAACGAGCGACCGTGTGGGGGGTCGGCTTACCCTCACGGTCTCTATGCTGACTCTCGGTGTCTGCACTTTCCTGTTCGGCTTTGCGAACTCCCTAGTGGTGGGAGTAATGCTGCAGGTTCTCATGGGTTTGGCGGCTGGGGCGGATTATGCTTCCTGCATCAAGCTCATCGTGAACTGGTTCGATCAGGGCAGCCGTGGCCGCGCCATGGGGTTGCTGTTGATCGCTTCATCCTTGGGAGTGAGCGCGACCAACGCGATCGTCCCGACCCTTGCCTCTTCCTTCGGGTGGAGGAACGTGTATCACGTCCTTGGAGCGATCACGATCGGTGTAGGGTGCATCGCACTTCTTCTCCTGCGTGACCGGCCGACGGGGCAACCGATTATTTCGAAAGCGACTCCGCCGATTGGCCCATTGCTGTGCGATCGCAACGTTTTGCTTCTCGGACTGACTGGCTTCGCGGCGTTCTGGGGAACCTGGGGATTCGCGTTCTGGGCGAACGCTCTCATGATCCGCGGACATGGCCTTACCGCGGTAGAGGCAGGATTGGTCATGTCATGGGCTGGCGTCGCCGCGATTGTTGGAAAGCCGTTGGTAGGTATACTATCAGACCATTTCGGTAGACCAAAATGGCTAACGGTCGGCATCCTCGCGCTGTTTGCGATTATGCTGCTCGTATTTGGAATGCTCTCCGAGAAGTTGGCCTTTCAACTCGCGGCGCCGCTGCTCGGGATAGGGGCTTTCGTTTATAGTCCGTTGTTGGCGGTGATGGTTGCGGAAGCTGCCGGACCAGCTCTTGCCGGCTCAGCCACGGGCCTGACCGCGGGAGTATGGCAGTTGGGCAGCGTCATCGTTCCACTGGTAGTCGGTTTCGTCTTCCAGGCTACCGGATCGTTCATGGCCGCGTTGGCTGCACTGGCCGCCGGACCTGCACTTGGGGCGATTTGCATGCTGTTCGTTCAGGAGAAGCCGAGATCCGGAGGCTGTCGTTGATAACGACGCTAGAGGCGCGCGAGAGCAACTGTCGTGCACGATCACGCATTCGCTGATTCGAGGTAGAGAACTAAGATGCACAAAGTCGTTATACCCGACGATATCATTCAGCGTGTCACGCTTCGCAGGGGAGGTCCCAGCCTCTACGGCCGTGTCGACGGCTCACGCGCCGCCCTGGTCGTCATCGATATGCAAAATGCATTTTTGCGGCCGGGAATGTCAGCCGAAGTCGGTGGGGCAACCGACATCATTCCACAAATCAACCGCCTTGCGCATGGATTTCGCGAGGCTGGCGGAATCGTGGTGTGGGTCAAGATGACGATCGATCAGGAAACAGAGAGCTGGAATACTTGGTTTGACTATTTCATGAAGCCGGAGCGGCGAACGGCGATGCTTCGCGAGCTACGGCCGGGACACAAAGGACATGATTTGCATGAGAACCTTGCCATCGAAAAGGAAGACGTTGTGCTGCAGAAGACGCGCTACAGTGCGTTTATCCAAAATTCATCGAACCTCGACACTCTCCTGCGCAAACATGGAATTGATACGGTCGCCATCGTTGGCACTCTGACAAATGTTTGCTGTGAAGCGTCGGCGCGCGACGCCATGATGCTAAACTATCGAACATTCTTTTTGTCGGACGCGAATGCCACCCATTCGGACGCTGAGCACAACGCATCGCTGGCTACAATCATGCAGTATTTCGGTGAAGTGATCTCAACCGACGATTTGCTCTGTCGCCTAGACTAGATGCGATGGCGTGGCCCCTCAGCGCGAATCCCATAAAGTCGACAAGCGAAAGAAATGGGAAAGAGGCAAGCGTCCGCCTGGGCGCAGCGCGTCGGAATAGCGCTTTCTTCTGTTCCAGGGTGCGGATGTTGAACATGGTGATCTGGATGAACACGACATCGTCGCTCCGGGCGATGCCAAAGCAAGACGCGCCGTAGCGGAAGTTCGCAGCATCATGCTCCCTGATGGTCATGAACTGGTCGTCTTCGGGCACGTTTAACGTTTCGCGCATCGCACGGTAAAGGTTATCGAAGATCGCCTGCCGGAGGCTTCCGACTTTCCGGCGCGCAGCGAGATATGAACGGGCGGCATTGCAGATTCTTTCACACACCGCTAGCGCAGACGCGCGTACCATGGTCGCTCCCGCGCTGCCGCACCGCCTCGGCGAAGTGGGCAATCACCGCGGCGTCAAGCGGATCGGTTTTGGCCAGCCGGCCAGTGGCGCGAGCGAAGTCGCGGATCTGGCGCGGATTGACCACCGCCAGCGGCAGACCCGCCGCCGCCAGCGCCGCCGCTACCACGGTTTCGAAGCCGCCCATCGCCTCCAACGCGATCAATGCGGGCTTCAGGGCCGCCAGTGCCTCGAGACCTTCGCCGTTGCGGGCAACCGTGAAGGCTTCTCCACCGGGGCGCAGATGCACGTCCAGGCGGTCTTTCGCGACATCGATACCGACAAACATGGGATCAGCCTCCCGTCCTTGCGCATGCGGGCTCGCGGTGCGGCCCCGGCGACCGTTCGGGTTCACAAATCCTGCGGAAGGAGCGCCGGGCTCAGGGTCGGGCTTGGGGGCTCCAGGTGGCGTCGGGCTTCCGTCCGCTGCCGCAACCGTCATCTTACGACGACGGCGCGTTCCTTTGATACACGGGAGGCGCAGTTGCGTTAAGCCGCGCCATCCTCTCCGGCGTGCCAGTTGAAGCAAGATTGCACAGCTTGACGGCGCAGTCTTAAGTTTCTGAAGTCAGGGACCTTCTCCCAGCGCTTCAGGAGCGGCCGATTGAACTGTGCCAATGACTCAAGGACTCTTGGCTGCAGCTCTAGCTGGCAGGTCGATATCGGTTCCGGTATGGCGATGCCGAGATGATGATGGCTCCTGCGACCCGCCTCTCCATCTGAGCGACTTTGCATCGAGACTGAGAGTGGCGGCTCAAAGGTTGGGGTGGGTGGTGAGACAAACCCGCGCTCGCTCCGCCTCCGCATCTTGGCCAGCTCCGGCTCCGCGCGCGCTACCGCCGAGGCTTGCCGCATCAAGTGTCCTACTTTGGATGTCGGTCGACTTGCGACGGCAAACGATCGCTACAAGGTCGCGTCATTGGTGCGGTCGCGGCAACGGAACGACGTTGATCCGGTGCTGATGTCGGTTTCCAGGAACAGGCGCTTCCGCCATTTTCTGCATTGCGGGCACTGGATGCAGGGCGCTCGTCGCAGCCGAGGATGATATCTCCTCAACCGGATCGTGTGGGCTTGGCGACCGTTCGATGAACTCAAGAAGATATCGAGTGTGTTGCCTCGCAATGTTGCTGGTAACGGGTCGAATTTGCCATTCGCACCATAGACAAGAACGGACTTAAGTTGGTCGGTGGCGGTTTCGAGGTCAGCGCTTTCGATACGCAACGAGTCAGCAGAAAATCGGCTCATCTTTCTTTCCTTATTCGTTGGTGAGGCGCGGAGCGCGGGCATAGGTCGACCAGCCCCGCGCGCATTTGCGGGACTGGGCCGGGTCGTGAGCGTTATTCGCCGGAGCCGGCGCCTCGCTCGGACCCCTGTTCTCGCGAGAACTTCGGAACAGAATCGGTGGCGACTTGAAGCCGTGAGTTTGCGGCTTGCGGTCCCGCTTCCACCTTCCGGCCTGCGGTTGGGCTTTGACCGCGCCCCATGGTGACCCTTAACTTATACCCGCCACCGTCATTTCAACCGACCGAGCGCGAGTGTTCGCATTCCATGTCTCAACACGATGCGGGGTTGGCCCGTCCGGATCAGGCGATGGCGATGCTCCGCATCCACACGAGAGAATGCGGTGGATCGCCGCCTCTCCGGCGGCGAGTTGCTGTAGTTGCTGACGGGACCGGCGGCGGGAGAGCCTCCGCGCAGACCCGCCAGGCTGTCGCAGCTTGCGATGCCGCTAATGGACCTCCCTTGCTGTTTTGTCCTTGGGGATGGAGTCGTGCGGGCTCGTCGTCGCTGCCTGGCGACGCTCGAAAGCGCGCGAAAAATGAACTTTCATTGCGGGGAGAGCGTCGAGCCAGGCCCTGGCATCTTCCTCGCGGATCAAGGTCTTGCGGCCGGCCTTCACGGCCTTAAGGTGGCCTTCCGCAATTGCTTCATACACAAAGGACCGGCCCACGCCCGCGAGGGCCATAAACTCCTTGATCGTGTAAGCGAGCTTCTTTTGATCGTACGGCATTATCCGAATCCGGCAGACCACAGTGGTGGTTGGCGGACGGCATACGATCAATGAAAGTTAGGAAAATCGAACTGGGATCCGCTCGAGCGATCGCATTTTTGCCGAGCAAAGGGCGACCGAGCGGTGGGTTATCGAGATGACCTTGGGAGCAAGGTCACCGGTGCCGTGACGAGCAACGTCACGGCTATCGCGCGCTAGCGTCCGCGCGTGCCTTTGTGATGGATTCTCTCAGGAATCTAAGCACGCAATGAATTCCCCGCGCCCTCGGGGCATGGTCAGCGGCTGTTGCCGGAGATGCCCGCCAGCCGAGCGCGCAAATGCTCCCGCACCGCATCTTCGATCTCAGCGCGGAGCGCTGCAATATCGACCGTTCGTTGTCCCAAGCCGAGCGCCCTTGCCACGGGGGGAAGGATGATGTTGGGGTGCTGGACCCGCTTTGCCAGACGAACATAGACCTTTGTTCTTCACCGTATGGGCCAGGCCATCTCCACCGCCTCATGGGGTGTATTCGCGTCGATGGGAGGTTCTG
>Ga0182748_1003232_pt1 | contig 13887 bp, 10 predicted proteins | sample eDN3rd37CKraftOP_FD_128877 | JGI IMG/M metagenome (GOLD analysis project Ga0182748, IMG submission 128877) | Enriched Organic Plus compost microbial communities from Emeryville, California, USA - eDNA 3rd pass 37_C Kraft OP (version 2) (version 2) ...
CCGCGCTCGGCGCGGCGCGCCGCGCTGCATCTCATCAAGAAGCGCGAGGCGCTGATGGCGCCGCTCGCAGCGGCGCTGCAGACCGCGATGGAGCAGATCGTGGTCTGCAGGATCTGCGGCAATATCGACACCCGCAATCCCTGTACGGTGTGCACCGATCCGCGCCGCGATCCCTCGATCATCGTCGTGGTGGCGGACGTCGCCGATCTGTGGGCGCTGGAGCGGGCGCAGGCGGTCAATGCGCGCTATCACGTGCTCGGCGGCACGCTGTCGCCGCTCGACGGCGTCGGCCCGCAGGACCTCGCGATCGAGCCGCTGGTGTCGCGCGCCCACGACGCGGCGGTGAAGGAGGTGATCCTCGCGCTCAACGCCACCGTCGACGGCCAGACCACCGCGCACTACATCACCGACCTGCTGCAGAGCGCCGATGTCAAGGTGACGCGGCTCGCGCACGGCGTGCCGGTCGGCGGCGAGCTCGATTATCTCGACGAGGGCACGCTGTCGGCGGCGCTGCGCCAGCGCACGGCGTTCTGACGGCATCGTGGACGGAGAAGGCGGCTCAACGCCCGCCGTGCTTCTTGAGATAATCGGCGCACAGCTCGAGGTCGGCGACGAGCAGCGCGAACGCCGCCGCCTTGGCGCGCTCGTCCGGCATGCGCAGCAGCGCGGACGGATGCGTGGTCACGATCGCCGGCGTGCCGTCCTCGAGCTCATGCAGCCGGCCGCGCATCTTGGTGATGGTGACCACCTTGCCGAACAGGCTGCGCGCCGCGGTGGCGCCGAGCGCGGCGATCAGCTTCGGCTTGACGATGGCGCGCTCGATGTCGTTCCACCATTTGCAGCGCTCGATCTCGTGCGCGTTCGGCTTCTGGTGCAGGCGGCGCTTGCCGCGCGGCTCGAACTTGAAGTGCTTGACCGCATTGGTGACGAACACGGCCTTGCGGTCGATGCCGGCATCGACGATGGCGCGGTCGAGCATGCGTCCGGCCGGGCCGACGAAGGGATGGCCGGCGAGGTCTTCCTTGTCGCCGGGCTGCTCGCCGACCATCATCAGCTTGGCGGGCGCCGGCCCTTCGCCGGGCACCACCTGGGTGGCGTTCTTGTAGAGCGGGCAGCGTGTGCAGGCGGCTTCCGCCACCCGCAGCGCCGTCAGCGATGTGATCCCGACATTCATGAAATCCGACCCTGCGGATCAATGCCGGCGGACGGCTGGCGTTCCGGCCGCGGGGTGCTCCGTAACATGCTGAGCAACTTGCCTTATTCCGCCCCGCTTGACTCCCGGCGCGTGAGGCGGAATCACTAGAACAAACCAAGAACAAGGATGGACCCCGTGCCTGCTGGCGCAGCGGCCACCCTCTGCCGTCTGCGGCAGGACGTGGCCAGGATCGAAGGACATGAGACCGCGCTCGATGTCGGCACGCCGCTGCTGACCCTCGGCGTCGCGGCGATCGACGGCGCGCTGCAGGGCGGGCTGCGGCCGGCCTCTTTGCACGAGATCGCGCCGCAGGCGGCGCGCGATGCCGGCGCCGCAACGGGCTTCGCGCTGGCGCTGGCGGCCCGCGCCGGGCGCGCCGCCGCCGAGACGCTGTGGATCCAGACCGATTTCGCCGCGGCCGAGGTCGGCGCGCTGTACGGCCCGGGCTGCGCGCTGTTCGGGCTGTCCGCCCGCCGGCTGCTGGTCCTGACGGTGCGGCGTCCGGTCGATGCGCTGTGGGCGATGGAGGAGGCGCTCAAGAGCCGCGCGCTCGGCAGCATCGTGGCGGAGCTGCCGGGCGACGCGCCGTTCGCCGACCTCACCGCGACGCGCCGGCTGGCGGTGGCCGCGCGCGGCGGCGAGAGCTTCGCCGTGCTGCTGCGGCACCGGGTCTCGCCGCTCGCCAGCGCCGCGCAGACGCGCTGGCACGTCGCGGCGCTGCCGGGGCAACCCGACCGGTTCGGCGGCCTCGGCCGCACCGCGCTTTCGCTGTCGCTCGTCAAGAATCGCCGCGGCCCGACCGGCCGCTTCCTCGTCGCATGGGACCATCATGAGCGTGCCTTCTCGGCGCTATCTCTCGGTGTGGCTGCGGCGGCTGTCGACCGACCGGGTCGCGCGCCGCGGCGACGCGCCGGGTGACGCGCCGCTGATCCTGGTCGAGCCGGTGAAGTCGGCGTTGCGCGTGCAGGCGCTCAACGACGCCGCGGCGGCGCTCGGCCTGATGCCGGACCTGCCGCTCGCCGACGTGCGGGCGATGTATCCGGGGATCATCGTGCGCGAGGCCGACCGCGCCGCCGACCATGCGCTGCTCGAAGCCGTGGCGGACTGGTGCGACCGCTACACGCCGCTGGTCGGGCTCGATCCGCCCAACGGCCTGCTGCTCGACATCAGCGGCTGCGCGCATCTGTTCGGCGGCGAGCGCGCGCTCGGCCGCGACCTGATCGCACGATTGCAGCGGCAGGGGCTCGCCGCGCGGCTCGGCCTTGCCGACACGCCGGGCGCCGCCATCGCCGTGGCGCGCTACGGCCATCAGCGGCTGGTCGCGCCGGGCGACACCCGCGCGGCGCTGCTGCCGCTGCCGCTCGCAGCATTGCGGCTTCCCGGCGAAACGGTGGCGGCGCTGGCGCAGGCCGGCCTCCGGCGCATCGCCGACATCGCGGCGCGGCCGCGCGCGCCGCTCGCCGCGCGCTATGGCGAGCATCTGCTGCGCCGGCTCGACCAGGCGCTCGGACACGAGGAGGAATCGATCGCGCCGCGGCTGCCGGTGCCGGCCTATGTCGCGGAGCGGCGCTTTCCTGAGCCGATCGCGCGCAGCGAGGACGTGCTCGGCGTGATCGCCCAGCTCGCGGGCGATCTTTCCCGGATGCTGGAGCGGCGCGGCGCCGGCGCGCGGCACCTGCAGGCGGCGCTGTTCCGCGCCGATGGCGCGGTGCATCGCATCGGCGCCGGCACCGCGGCGCCGCTGCGCGATGCCGTGCGCATGGCCCGGCTGTTCGCCGAGCGGCTCGCCGCGATCGGCGATGCCTGCGATCCCGGCTTCGGCTACGACATGGTGCGGCTGTCGGCGCTCGTCGCCGAGCCGCTGGCGCCGGCGCAGAGCGGGCTCGACAGCACCGACCGCGCCGCCGCGCTGGCGCATCTGATCGACCGTCTCGGTGCGCGGTTCGGCGCGCCGCGGCTGACGCGGCCGCTGCCGCGCGACAGCCATGTGCCGGAGCGCGCGGTCGCCGCGGTGCCGGCGCAGACGGCCGGCGGCCTGCCGTGGCGTGACGTCGCGCCGCCGGCGCAGGACAGCCTGGCGCCGCTGCGGCCGTTGCGCCTGCTGGCGCCGCCGGAGCCGATCGAGGATGTCATCAGCGAGGTGCCGGACGGCGCGCCGGCGCAATTCCGCTGGCGCGGCGTGCGCCATGTCGTCGCCGCGGCGGAAGGGCCGGAGCGGATCGCGATGGAATGGTGGGCCGGCGCCGCTGGCGAGGCGCCGCGCGACTATTTCCGCGTCGAGAGCCGCGACGGCCTGCGCGCCTGGATCTTCCGCCAGGATCGTCGCGGCCGCGATGACGCCGGCGCGGCGACGCGCACCACGCGCTGGCTGCTGCACGGGCTGTTCGCATGAGCGTCGTCGCCTTTCCATCGGAGAGGGAGCGGCCGGCGCGCCCGGAGCCTGCGGCGCCGGCCTATGCCGAACTGGCCGTCACCAGCAATTTCTCGTTCCTGCGCGGCGCGTCGCAGCCGGAAGAGCTGGTGCGCCAAGCCTGCCTGCTCCGGCTCGCGGGCCTCGGCATCGCCGACCGCAACAGCGTCGCCGGCGTGGTGCGGGTCCATGTCGCGGCCGAAGCGTTGAAGAAAGACAAGGCGCTGCAGGAGGATCCCGTCTGGGGTCCGGTGCTGGCGGACTTCCGGATCGCGGTCGGCGCGCGGCTGGTGTTCGACGACGGCGCCACGCCGGACATCCTGGCCTATCCGCAGGACCGCGCCGCCTGGGGCCGGCTGACGCGGCTGCTGTCGCTCGGCAAGCTTCGCGGCGGGAAGGGCGAATGCCTGCTCGGCCTGCCGGACCTGCTGGACTTCATCGCGGGGCTCAATCTCATCGTGCTGCCGCCGCCGCGGATCGACGCGCCGGCGCTCATGCGCGTGCTGCGCCGGCTGCGCGACGCGGCCGCGCCGCGCTCGGTCTGGCTCGGCGCGGCGATGCTCTATCGCGGCGACGATCCGCGGCGGCTCGCCGGGCTCGCCGCGCTGGCGCAGGACGCGCAGGTACCGCTGATCGCGGTCAACGACGTGCTCTATCACGTGCCGGAGCGGCGCGAGCTGCAGGATGTCGTCACCTGCATCCGCGAGCACGTCACCATCGAGGCCGCCGGCACGCGGCTCGAGGCCAATGCCGAGCGGCATCTGAAATCCGCGGCCGAGATGGCGCGGCTGTTCCGGGCGCATCCGGAGGCGATCGCGCAGACCACGCGCTTTCTCGCGCAGTGCCGCTTCTCGCTCGAGGAATTGCGCGGCACCGAATATCCAGAGGAGACCCGCCGGGGTTACGCCACGCCGCAGCAGGCGCTGGTCGCCTTCGCGGAAGCCGGCGCGCGCCGGCGCTTCCCGGACGGCATGCCGGCAAAGGTGCGGCGCGCGCTCGACGAGGAGCTGCGGCTCGTCGGCGAGCTCGACTATGCGCCGTTCTTCCTCACCGTCCACGACATCATCGGCTTCGCGCGGCGCAAGGACATCGGGATTCTGTGCCAGGGCCGCGGCTCGGCCGCGAACTCGGTGATCTGCTACTGCCTCGGCATCACCGATGTCAGCCCGGGCAAGGTCGATCTCCTGTTCGAGCGGTTCGTGTCCGCCGAGCGCCGCGAGCCGCCCGACATCGACGTCGATTTCGAGCACGAGCGGCGCGAGGAGGTGATCCAGTACATCTACCGCACCTATGGCCGCGAGCGCGCCGGCCTCGCCGCCACCGTGATCTGCTATCGCGGCCGCAGCGCCATCCGCGACGTCGGCAAGGTGTTCGGCCTGTCCGACGACACCCTCAACCTGCTGGCCGGCACGTTCTGGGGCTCGGGCAGCGGCGGCGTCAAGGACGAGCATGCGCAGCGCGCCGGCCTCGACACCGCCGATCCGCGGCTCGCGATGGCGATGCGGATGGCGGAGGAGCTGATCGATTTCCCGCGCCACCTGTCGCAGCACGTCGGCGGCTTCGTCATCACCCGCAACCGGCTCGACGAGGTGGTGCCGATCGAGAACGCGGCGATGGACGACCGCACCGTGATCGAGTGGGAGAAGGACGACCTCGAATCGCTCGGCCTGCTCAAGGTCGACGTGCTGGCGCTCGGCATGCTGTCGTGCCTGCGCCGCGGCTTCGACCTGCTGCAGACGCATTACGGCGAGCACCGCGACCTTGCGATGCAGGACGAGGACAAGCCGACCTATGCCATGATCCAGCGCGCCGACACGCTCGGCGTGTTCCAGATCGAGAGCCGGGCGCAGATGTCGATGCTGCCGCGGCTGAAGCCGGCGTGCTTCTACGATCTCGTCATCGAGGTCGCGATCGTGCGGCCCGGCCCGATCCAGGGCAACATGGTGCATCCCTATCTGCAGCGCCGGGAGCATCCGGAGCTGGTGCGCTATCCGGCGCCCAAAGGCGGCAATCCCGACGAGCTGAAGGAGTTGCTGCACAAGACGCTCGGCGTGCCGCTGTTCCAGGAACAGGCGATGCGGATCGCCATCGTCGCCGCCGGCTTCGAGCCCGGCGAGGCCGACCGCTTTCGCCGCGCCATGGCGACGTTCAAGCGGGTCGGCACCATCCAGTCCTTCAAGGAGAAGTTCATCGCCGGCATGACGCGGCGCGGCTACGAGCCCGGTTTCGCCGAGAACTGCTTCCGGCAGATCCAGGGCTTCGGCGACTACGGCTTCCCGGAGAGCCACGCCGCGAGCTTCGCCAACCTGGTCTATGCCTCGGCCTGGATGAAGTGCCGCTACCCGGACGTGTTCGCGGCCGCCTTGCTCAACAGCCAGCCGATGGGCTTCTACGCGCCGGCGCAGATCGTGCGCGACGCGCAGGAGCACGGCGTCGAGGTGCGCGACGTCGACATCAACGCCTCGGACTGGGACTGCACGCTGGAGCCCGGCCGCCGCGCCGCCGCTCATCTGCATCCGCGCCATGCCGGGATGCGGGACGCGATCCGTTCGACCCATGCGCTGCGGCTCGGCTTCCGGCAGATCGCGGGCTTCTCGGAGGACGACGGCCGCCTGATCGCGCGCGTGCGCGGCGCGGGCTTCGATTCGATCCGCGACCTGTGGCTGCGCACCGGCCTGAAGCCCGCAGCGCTGGAGCGGCTGGCGGCGGCGGATGCGTTCCGCTCGCTCGGGCTCGACCGCCGCGCGGCCTTGTGGGCCGTGCGCGCGCTGCGGCGTGCCGGCGACAAGGACGACCTGCCGCTGTTCGCGCGCGTCGCCATGCCGGACCGGGAGCCCGACGCCGGCCTGCCGCCGATGCTGCCCGGCCAGCAGGTGGTCGAGGACTATCGCCATCTGCGCCTGTCGCTGAAGGCGCACCCGGTGTCGTTCCTGCGCGGCGATCTCGCGGCGCGCGGCGTCACCGCGCATGGGCGTCTGCCGGCGCTGCGCAATGGCGACCGCGTCGCGGTCGGCGGCCTGGTGCTGGTGCGCCAGCGCCCCGGCACCGCCAAGGGCGTGGTGTTCGCGACGCTGGAGGACGAGACCGGCATCGCCAATGTCGTGATCTGGCAGAAGGTGTTCGAGGCGTTTCGGCCGGTGGTGATGGGCGCGCGCTTCGTCCGCGTCAGCGGCCGGGTGCAGAACGCCTCCGGCGTGATCCATGTCGTCGCCGAGACGATCGAGGACCTGACGCCGCTGCTGCGGCGGCTGGCCGACGACGCGGTGCCGGATGCGGCGCCGCTCGCGCCGCGCGCCGCGCCGCCGGCGCCGATCCGCCAGCGCCATCCGCGCACCGGCGATGCGCTGGTGACGCTGTTCCGCGACGGCGACGGCGCGGAGCTCGGCTTCGACGGCAGCGTCGCCGCGGTGATGCCGAAGGGCCGGAATTTCCATTAGAGCATGATGATGTCAGGTCGAGCCGGTTGCCGCAGCGGCGGTGCGCTCCTCCCCCTTGCAGGGGGAGGGAGACCCGGCTGCCATCATGATTCAATCCAAAGCAGTCGTGCTCTAACCCGCCGCGCTCTCGCGCTGCCCGCGATACCAGTCGAGGATCTGCGAGCCGTTCCACGCCACCACGCCGTCGCGCGCCAGCAAGTCCTCGAACATGCGCTGGATGTGGCCGATGCGGTGCGGCACGCCGGACAGGAAGGCGTGGGTGCACACCGCCATGATCTTCGGCCGCTCCGCCGCCTCGGCGTAGAGCCATTCGAAGTGGTCGCGGGCGCGCACATGCATCATGTCGGAGGGGTTCTGCTGCAGGGCCCACAGCACGATGTCGTGGATCTCGAAATTGTAGGGCAGCGCCACCACCGGCTTGTGCGCGGTCTTCAGCGTCACCGGCTCGTCGTCGAGCACCCAGTCGCCGATATATTCGACGCCCGCTTCCGAGAGGTGGTCGAGCGTGTCGAAGGTCTGCGTCAGGCCGGGGCCGAACCAGCCGCGCGGCCGCTTCCCGGAGAATTTCTCGATCAGGTCCATCGCTTTCATGATGACGCTGCGCTGGTCGTCGAGCTTGTGCATCGGCACCTGGTCGTAGCCGTGGGCGTTGAGCTCCCAGCCGTTGGCGAGACAGGCTTCGACGATCTGCGGATAGGTCTCGCAGACCCTGGCGTTCAGCGTGATGGTCGGCGGCAGCTTCAGCTCCTCCATCACTTTCTTCAGGCGCCAGAACCCGACCCGCATGCCGTATTCGTGCCAGCTCCAGTTCGGATGGTCCGGCTGCATCGGCACGCCCTGCGGCGGCGAGATCACCATGCGCGCCATCGGCCGGCTCATATCCCACTCCTCCAGCGCCAGCACCGGCCAGATCACCAGCCGCACGCCGTCCGGGAATTTCAGCGGCGGGCGGGAGGTGATGGCGGAATAGGGCAGACGTTCGCGCGGATGCATCGGCATGACGGACCTGTTTGCTGGAGCGTGATCCCAAGCAATTCCAGGAAAGTACGGAGCGGGTTTCCGTCCGGAATTGCGTGGAAACGACAAGCTAGATCATTTCACCGTCTCCATGAAACGGTGACATGATCTAGAGCAGGATCGCTTCGAATTGAAGCACGCTCTATCCTACGCTTATTCCCGCGAACGCGGGAATCCACGCTTAAGCGTGGGTCTCCGCTTGCGCGGGGACGAACAGAGGCAACGCCGATTCAACGTAAAATAGATAAGACTCTAGCCCGGCTGCGCCTCGCCGACGCGCAGCCCGACCAGGCGGTCGAGCGTCGCGGTGTCGGCGGCGAGCGCGGCCGAGGCGGCGCGGTGCGCGACGCTGCCGCGCTCCAGCACCAGCGCCTGCTGCGTCATCGCCAGCGCGATGTCGGTGTGCTGCTCGACCAGGATGATGGCGATGCGCTTGTCCGCCAGCATCGCCTGCATCGCCGCAGTGATCTCGTCGACGATCACCGGGGCCAGCCCTTCGAGCGGCTCGTCGAGCAGCAGCAGCGCCGGATTGGTCATCAGCGCGCGCGCCAGCGCCAGCATCTGCTGCTCGCCGCCGGAGAGCTGGTTGCCCATGTTGCGGCTGCGCTCGTTGAGCCGGGGGAACATCCGGTAGACGGCGGCGAGGTCCCACGGCCCCGGCCGGCACGCGACCGTCAGGTTCTCCTCCACCGACAGCGAAGGAAAAATCTCGCGCTCCTGCGCCACCCAGCCGATGCCGAGGCGGGCGCGGCGGTGCGGCGGCTCGCGGGTGATGTCCTGGCCGCGCCAGCGCACCGTGCCGCCGCGCATCTGGGTATAGCCCATGATGGTCAGCAGCAGCGTGGTCTTGCCGACGCCGTTGCGGCCGAGCACCGCGAGGCTGCCGTTCTCGGGCACCTCGCAGTCCACCTCGCGCAGCACCACGGCGTCGCCGTAGCCCGCGGTCACTCGCTCCAGCCTGATGAGCGGCTCAGCCATGATGGCGTTTCCCGAGATAGACCTCGCGCACCCGCGGATCGGCGGCGATCTCCTTCGGCGTGCCCTGCGCGAAGATCGCGCCGCCGACCATGACGATGATGCGGCTGGCGAAGCGGAACACCACCTGCATGTCGTGCTCGATGAACAGCACGGTGATGGCGTCGGACAATTCCGCCACCGCCTCGAAGATGTCGCCGCTCTCCTCGAGCGGCACGCCGGCGGCGGGCTCGTCGAGCAGCAGCATCTTCGGCCGCGTCGCCAGAGCGAGCGCGATCTCGAGCAGGCGCTGGCGGCCATAGGGCAGTTCGCGCGTCGGCTGGTAGCAGCAGTCGCCGAGCCGCAGCCGCACCAAAATCTCGTGCGCCTCGTCGACCGCCTCGGTGCGCGACGACAGGCCGCGCCAGAACTCGCCGGCGATGCGGCGGCGCTCGCACACCGCGAGCGTCACCGCCTCGAGCGCGTTGAGGCCGGGAAACAGCGTGTTGATCTGGAAGGTGCGGGCCAGCCCGCGGCGCACGCGCTCGTGCGGCTTCAGCGCGGTGACGTCCTCGCCGTCGAGCAGGATCTGCCCGCCGTTGGGCGCGACCATGCCGGTCATCAGGTTGATCAGCGTGGTCTTGCCGGCGCCGTTGGGGCCGATCAGCGCATAGCGCACGCCCTTGGGCAGCGTGATCTCGATATCCTTGGCGACGACCAGCGAGCCGAAGCTCTTGGTCAGCCCGCGGGTGGCCAGCGCGACGTCGCTCACGGCCGGTTCCGCCATCTTGCGGCGAGCGCCGACAGGCCGCCGAGCACGCCGTTGGGCAGCAGCATCACCACCGCGATCAGCAGCAGCCCGATCCAGAAATACCAGTATTGCGGCGCGATACCGGAAAACTGGTCGCGCGCCACCATGAAGATGATGGCGCCGATCAGGCCGCCGTAAAGCCGTCCGGCGCCGCCGAGCACCAGCATCACCAGCACGTCGGCGGAGCGGCCGAAGCTGATCGATTCCAGGGCCACGGTCTGCGTGGTCTGCGCCAGCAGCGCGCCGGCGAGCCCGGCGATCGCCGCGGCGATGGTGAAGGCGGTGCGGATATGGGCGCGGCTCGCGGCGCCGATCGCCGGCATCCGCACCCAGTTCTCGCGGATGCCGCGCAGCGCGAGCCCGAACGGCGAATTGACGAGGAGGCGCACCGCGAGGAACAGCACGAACAGCGCGCCGAGCGCATAGCTGTACGCGACATAGCCGTAGAGGTCGAACTTGAACAGGCCGAACAGCGGCAGGATCTTCACGCCCTGCAATCCGTCGGAGCCGCCGGTGAGCCAGTGCGCCTTGTTGGCGGCCTCGTGCGCCAGCAGGCCGAGGCCGAGCGTGACCATGATGAGCGTGAGATGGCGGAACCGCGCCACGATGAAGCTTGCGGCGAAGCCGACCACGCCGGCGAGCACGGTGCCGAACAGCAGCCCGCTGAACGGCTCGCCCCAGACATGGATCGAGAACAGTCCGGCAGCGTAGGCGCCGATGCCGAAGAACGCGGCATGGCCGAGCGACACCACGCCGGCATAGCCGAGGATCAGGTCGAGCGACAGCGCGAACAGCGCGGTGATGGCGATCTGGCTCGCCAGCGACAGATACTGCGGGAAAATGAAGAACGGCAGCAGCGTCGCCAGCCAGAACACGATCTCGAGCGGGTGCCAGCGGCTCTGCGCCCGCAGATAGCCGTGCGGCGTCAGCGCCGGAGCAGCGGCAGGAGCGGGCGCGGGGGCGGCGGTGCTCATCTAGCGTTTCCCGAACAGGCCGGCGGGCCGCCACATCAGCAGCGCCACCATGACGAGATAGATCATGAACGCGCCGAGCTCCGGAAAATAATACTTGCCGGCGATGTCGCTGATGCCGATCAGCAGCGCCGCCGCCAGCGAGCCGGCGATCGAGCCGAGTCCGCCGACCGCGACCACGATCAGCACATAGACCAGATAGGTGAACGAGAACGAGGGATCGAGCCCGACGATCTCGATCGCCAGCGCGCCGCCGAGCCCGGCGAGCCCGGAGCCGAGCGCGAAGGTCAGCGCGAAGGTGCGGTCGACATTGATGCCGAGCCCGCGCGCCATGCGCTGGTTGTCGACGGCGGCGCGCACCTGCGCGCCGAACCGCGTATATTCGAGGCCGAGCACCAGCAGCAGCGTGATGATCAGCGAGAATCCGACCAGGAACAGCCGGTAGTTGCCGAGCCGCAGCCCGAGCACATCGGTCGAGCCGCGCAGCAATTCCGGCGTCTGCACCGGCTGCTGCAGCGTGCCGAAGAAATAGGCCGCGGCCGCGACCGAGACGAAAGCGATGCCGATGGTGAGCAGCACCTGGTCGAGATCGGTCGAGCGGTAGAGGCGGCGGTAGAACACCCGCTCGAAGGCGACGCTGACCACAGCCGCGACCGCGAAGGCGAGCGGCAGCGTCGCGAAGAACGGCCAGCCGAGGTCGTTGACCAGCGTGACCGTGACATAGCCGCCGAGCATGGCGAAGGCGCAGTGCGCCAGGTTGACGAAGTTCATCAGCCCGAGCGTCACCGACAGGCCGACCGACAGCACGAACAACAGCATGCCGTAGGCGATGCCGTCGAACAGAACGCCGAAGAAGGGAGGCAGCATGGCGGCGGGCGTTGGTCAGCGCGGAAGCGCCGGGACGGAGGACGGTTGCGTGAGCGCGCGCGGGGCAATCGCGCCGATTGCCCCGCGGACGCAGTCCCGATCGAAGGCGGCTACTTCTTCATCGCCTCCTTGAACGGGTCCTTGACGTTCTCGATCTTGTCGAACTCGACATTGACGAGCTGGCCGCCGACCTTCTCGACACGGCGGATATAGACCGTCTGGACGATGTCGCGGGTCTCCGGATCGATCGAGACCGGGCCGCGCGGGCTCTCCCACTTCATGCCCTTGGCGGCGGCGATCAGGCTGTCGCCGTCGGCCTTGCCGCCGGTCTTCTTCAGCGCCTCGTAGATGACGTGCATGCCGTCATAGCCGCCGACCGAGAAGAAGTCCGGGTTGCGCTTGAACTCGGCGTTGAACGCCTTGACGAAGTCCTCGTTGGTCTTGGACTTGTGGTTGTAGTCGTAGTGGAAGGCGCTGATGCGGCCGAGCGCGATGTCGCCCATGCTCTTGAGCGCGGTCTCGTCGACCGGCTCGCCGGTGCTCAGGATCTTGATCTTGTTGGGGTCCATGCCGCGCTCGGCGAACGCCTTGCCGATCGCGCCCGGCTGGGCGCCTCCCGGCACGAACACGAACACCGATTCCGGATTGAGGTCCTTGGCGCGCTGCACGAAGGCGGAGAAGTCCGGATTGGCGACCGGCATGCGCACCGAGCCGACGATCTCGCCGCCGGCGGCCTTGAACGCCTTCTGGAAGCCCTGCTCGGCGTCGATGCCGGGGCCGTAGTCGCTGACCATGGTGTAGGCTTTCTTGACGCCGGCCTTGGTCGCGGCCCAGGTGCCGAGCGTCTCGGTGATCTGCGGCAGCGTCAGCGACACCCGCACCATGTAGGGCGACTTGGTGGTGACGATCGAGGTCGCCGCGTTCATGTTGACCATGAACTTCTTGGCCTCGGCGGAGATGTCGGCGGCGCCGAGCGCCTCCGGCGTCAGCGTGAAGCCGGCGAGGATATCGACCTTGTCGCGCACCACCAGCTCCTGCGCCAGGCGCTTGGCGACGTCCGGATTCGGTCCGCCGGTGTCCTTGCGGATGATCTCGATCTTCTTGCCGGCGACGGTATCGCCGTGCTGCTTCATGTAGAGCTTGATGCCGTTGTCGATCTGGTTGGCGGTGTCGGCGAACTGGCCGGAATAGGCGCTGATGACGCCGATCTTGACCGTGTTCTGCGCGACGGCGACGCCCGGAATCAGGGTCGCGGCCAACAGGCCGGCAGCCGCGATCTTGAGAATGCTCATAATATCCCTCCCGCTGGTGGAAATTTGTTGCGCAGAGAATGCCCGACCGCGCCGGCAAAGAAAAGCGCCGCGACCGTGCGGCCGCGGCGGCGTCTGCGGTGACGGTTAGCGGGCGGCGGGCATCGGCCCACCGCGCCGGCGATTATGAATCATCACGCCGATGCGGGCGGCGCCCCGGCGGCCGCGCCGTCCGGCCGTCCGCGCGCCAGCCGCGGATCGGGCCGGTTGTTCTGCAGCGTCGCCTGGATCGCCTCGCGCAGCACGGCGTGGTCGGCGCGCGGCCATTGCGCGACGTCGATATCGGCGAGCAGCGCCGCCGACTTGCCCAGCACGACGATGCGGTCGCCGACGCCGATCGCCTCCTCGAGCTGGTGGGTGATGAGGATCGCGGTGCTGCCGCATTCGCGCGCCAGCGCCAGGAAGGTGCCGCGCAGCTCCGCCGCCGTCACCTCGTCGAGATGGCCGAATGCCTCGTCGGCGAGCAGGATTTCCGGCTGCAGCACGAAGGCGCGGGCGATGGCGACGCGCTGGCGCATGCCGCCGGACAGCTCGTGCGGATAGGCGTTGGTGAAGTTCTCCAGCCCGAGCCGCTTGAGCCAGTGCATCGAGCGCTCGCGCTGCACCGTCTCGGCGACGCCCATCAGTTCGAGCGGCAGCCGGACATTGTCGTAGCCGGTGCGCCACGGCAGCAGCCGGTCCTGCTGGAATACGGTCGCGATCTTGCCGCGGAAGTCGTTGAAATCGCCGTAGGGCGTCTTGCCGTCGATCCGGATCGCGCCCTCGGTCGGATGTTCGAGCCCGATCATCAGGTCGAACAGGGTCGACTTGCCGCAGCCGGTCTGGCCGACGATGGCGACGATCTCGCCCGGCGCGATGCGCAGGTCGAGCCGGTTGATGGCGACCACCGCCTGCCCGGTGGTGGCCTGCCAGAAC
>Ga0182748_1003237_pt1 | contig 13881 bp, 13 predicted proteins | sample eDN3rd37CKraftOP_FD_128877 | JGI IMG/M metagenome (GOLD analysis project Ga0182748, IMG submission 128877) | Enriched Organic Plus compost microbial communities from Emeryville, California, USA - eDNA 3rd pass 37_C Kraft OP (version 2) (version 2) ...
CCGTCGTCCATGGAATCCTTCGGGCTGCGATGGCTGGCCGGGTTGGCCGGCCGGCGACGCGGATCGTCGTGCCGCGGGAGCGTAGATCGGAACGTAGTGAGAACGCGATCTTTTCGCCAGCCCTGCCGGCCGGCAAGCGGTTGAAAACCGCAAACTGTGGGGAAATCGCGCGCCCGGCTTGCGGGCAGACCGGCGGCGGCAGCCGGGCGGCGGGGAGGGCTGCAACGAACGAGGCCGCCGATTTATTCCCTCACGGCGCGCGCATAAATTTGTTGTAAATTTTGCATAAACGCCGAAAACTCCGGGCGTGGCATGCTGGGAGAGCGGCCACGGGTAGAACCACAACCTTCTTTACGGCTGCGCGCGGTCATCGATGGACGGCCGCGCGACGCTGGTCCTGTACCCGAAAACGGGCGGGATGAAGGAACTAGCGGAGGAAGAGACATGCTCAACCGACGATCCAGACTGACCCGCCGGCAATTCGGTGCGCTGGCCGGCGCCGCCGGCGCCTCGCTCGCCATGCCGGGCATGGCCTTTGCCGCCGGCGGACCGGATTCCGCCGCCGTGATCAAGGGCAAGAAAAGCGGCCTGATCATCCATAACGCCAAGCTCGGCGTGATGGAGACCCCGCTCGCCGACCTGCGCCGGCACGCGATCACGCCCAAGGAAGTCCTGTTCAGCCGCCTGCACTTCCCGCACGAGGGCAAGGCGGTCTGGTACGGAACGCTCGACGCGCCGCCGGCCGATATCGTGAACAACTGGAACCTGCGCGTGGACGGGCTGGTGCAGCGGCCGCGCGACGTGAAGATCGCCGATCTTCAGAAGATGCCGCAGGAAAAGCGCGTGTCGGTGATGCAATGCGCCGGCAACGGCCGTTCGTTCTATGCCGCCAAGCAGAAGGTTGCGGGCGGCCAGTGGAAGAACGGCGGCATGGGCAATGTGGAATGGGAAGGCGTGCCGCTGCGCCCGTTCCTCGACGGCCTCAAATTGCTGCCGTCGAAGGCGGCGGTCTGGCTGACCGCCGAGGGCTGGGACGAGCCGGCGACGCCGGAGGGCTCCGACTTCGCCAAGAGCTACCGGCTCGACGATCCCGCGCTCGACCACGCCATCCTGGCGCTCAAGATGAACGGCGAGCCGATTCCGGCCGTGCATGGCGGCCCGGTGCGGCTGATCATTCCCGGCTACTACGGCAATATGAACGTGAAGATGGTGACCTATCTGCTGCTCGCGGCGGAGCAGTCGCCGAGCGCCATGCAGTCGGTCGGCTATCGCATCCCGAACCAGCTCCCGGCCGATCCGGCCCAGTTCAAGGCCAACGACTATACGCTGCAGAACAGCGTTCCGACCTACGGGCACAAGATCAAGAGCGTGATCTTCTCGCCGCTGCCGGAAGACAAGCCGAAGGCCGGCAGTGTCGAGATCACGGGCGTCGCCTTCAACGACGGCAGCTCGAAGATCACCAAGGTCGAGGTGTCCACCGATGGCGGCAAGACCTGGAAGGAAGCCACCATCAAGGGCGGCCTCAGCCCCTGGGCCTGGCAGCACTGGTCGCTGACGACCACGCTCGCCAGCGGCACGCATGAACTGATGTCGCGCGCCACCGACGCGAAGGGCAACAGTCAGCCGGTGGACGGCCTGACACGTTGGAATCCGCGCGGCTACGAATGGAACGGCGCCGACCGCGTGAGCGTGACCGTCTAACGCAGCACAGGGGGCGCCGCGTTCAGCGGCGTCCCCGTCCGCCACGTCAATCGGGAGATCGTCGAATGCTGAAGACGTCCCTCATCGCAGGGGCGGTCGCCGGCGGCTTTTTGCTGTTTGCGGCCGGCACGGCCAAGGCACAGGAGCAGGACCTGCCGCCGGGGCCGAACCGCGCGCTGGTCTATGGGCAATGCCGCACCTGTCACGACCTGCAATATCTGAAAGAGTCGGCCGGCATTCCGCGCGATGCCTGGGACGAGATCCTGGTCAGCATGAAGCAATACGGCCTGCGTATTCCCGACGATCAGCGCGCCAAGATCCTCGATTATCTCGGCAGCTATCTCGGGCCCAATCCGCCGCTGCCGGTGGCGGAAACGCCGCCGGCTTCCGCTCCGGCGGCGGCCGACGGCGCGGCGCTGTTCAACGAACAATGCAGCGCCTGTCATCAGCCGAACGGGCAGGGCGTTGCCGAGCAATTCCCGCCGCTTGCCGGTAACCGCGACCTGTTCCTGAGCGCGACCTTTCCGGCCACGGTCCTGCTGGCGGGCCTGGAGGGTGCGATCGAAGTCGATGGCAAACGCTTCGACGGCGCGATGCCCTCGTTCAACCATCTGTCGGACCCGGAACTGGCCGCGCTGGTGAACTATGTGCGCGCCGCCTGGGGCAACGACAAACTGCGGCCCGCCGGGATGGCGCCGCTCGATGCCGCGGCCGTCGCGCAATTGCGGAACCGCGCGCAAGTCACGCCGGCCGGCGTGCTGGCCGCGCGCGCGAAGCTCAAGGCGGCCGCCAAATGAGGTTTTTGGCGGCCGGCGGCCGCCCGGGCGCCGCCGACGCTCTTAGGCGCTTCTTTATAATCATTCCAAGTTATTGAACTATTTGTCTTTTCATTTGACGATGAGGATTGACTTGCCGCAAAGAGGGGCCACGTTGTGTGTGGCAATAGGCCACTCACGGGCTTTGGCGGGCAAATTGATGAAGCAGGGGGAAGGTTTGCTCCTCGGCCATGCGCCGCGCGGTTTCCGCGGCCATATCGAGGCAATCGACTGCGGTGCAGGCTATTCCGCGCTGCCGGCGGGGGAACTCGAACGGCGTCTGATCGAGCTCGGCTTCACCGAGGGCTCGTCGATCGAAATCCTGCACGAAGGCACGTTCGGGCGCGATCCCATTGCCGTGCGCGTCAACAATACCACCGTGGCGCTGCGCCGGCGTGAGGCCATGGCAATCCGGGTGGTCTGATCGGGACGACGAGACATGAATGTCGTTGCCGAAACGCAGGCCCGGCGTTTCGCGCTGATCGGGACCCCGAATAGCGGAAAAACAGCCCTTTTTAACGCGCTGACCGGCAGCCGCCAGAAGGTTGCCAATTATCCCGGCGTGACCGTCGAGCGCAAAAGCGGCGCCTTGCGCACGCCGTCCGGCCGCGTGGTCAGCCTGGTCGATCTGCCCGGCACCTATTCGCTGCGCGCGCGCTCGCCCGACGAGGAAGTCACGCGCGACGTGGTGCTCGGCCGTTTCGTGGCCGAACCGCCGCCCGATCTTTTGCTCTGCGTGGCGGACGCCACCAATCTGCGGCTGGCGCTGCGGTTGGTGCTGGAACTCAAACGGGTGGGGCGGCCGCTCCTGCTCGTGCTCAACATGATCGACATCGCCAAGCGGCGCGGCGTCGAGATCGATCTTGCGCGGCTGTCGGCGGAGCTGGGCGTGCCGGTCACCACCGCGGCGGCGGTGCGCCGCGGCGGCACCGACGAATTGCTGGCGCGGCTCGACGAATTGACCGCGCCCGACGGCTTGCCGGCGGCGGGGGCGCCCGATTGGCAGGTGCCGAGCACCGGCGATTTGCGGGCGGCCCAGCGCGAGGCCGACCGCATCATCAAGCTCGCGGTGCGCCTGCCGCCGAAGCCCGACACGCTGACCGCGCGGCTCGATACGGTGCTGCTGCACCCGGTGTTCGGGCTCATCTTCCTGCTCGCGCTTCTGTTCGTGATGTTCCAGGGCGTGTTTTCCTGGGCGCAACCGCTGATGCAGCTCATTTCCGGCGGCTTCGACGCGCTCGGCGGCCTGGCCGGAACTTGGCTGCCGGAAGGCCTGCTGCTCAGTTTCATCAAGGACGGCGTGTTGGCCGGTGTCGGCAGCGTGCTGGTGTTCCTGCCGCAGATCCTCATCCTCTTCCTGTTCATTCTGCTGCTGGAAGACCTCGGCTACATGGCGCGCGCGGCCTTTCTGATGGACCGCATCATGGGCGGCGCCGGCCTGCATGGGCGCGCCTTCATTCCGCTCCTGTCCAGTTTTGCCTGTGCCATTCCCGGGATCATGGCGACGCGGGTGATCGACAATCCGCGCGACCGGCTCACCACCATCCTGGTGGCGCCCTTGATGACCTGCTCGGCGCGCATCCCGGTCTATACGCTCATCATCTCCGCCTTCGTTCCCAACAAGACCGTTCTGGGCTATCTCGGCCTGCAAGGCCTGGTGATGTTCGGGCTCTATGCCGCCGGCATCGTCAGCGCGCTCGCCGTTTCGGCGGCCGCCAAGTTCTTCTTCTGGCGCGACGACCCGACGCCGCCCTTCATGCTCGAATTGCCGGACTACAAGCTGCCGCGGCCGCGCAGCGTGCTGATGGGCTTGTACATGCGGATCAAGATGTTCCTGACCCGCGCCGGCACCACAATTTTCTCGATGATGGTGTTGATCTGGTTTCTGGCCTCCTTCCCGCGACCGCCAGCCGGGGTCACCGGTCCCGCCATCGATTACAGCGTGGCGGCATGGCTCGGCCGCGTGATCGAGCCTGTGCTGGCGCCGGTCGGTTTCAACTGGCAGATCAGCGTGGCGCTGATTCCCGGCATGGCGGCGCGCGAAGTGGCGGTGGCGGCGCTCGGCACCGTCTATGCCATCGAAGGCGGCAAGGAAGCCGCGCAGCAAATCGGCCAGACCTTGGCGCAGCATTGGAGCCTCGGCACCGCGCTGGCGCTGCTGGTCTGGTATATTTTCGCGCCGCAATGCGCCTCGACTTTGGCGGTGATCAAGCGCGAAACCGGAAGCTGGCGCTGGATGGCGATCACCTTCGGCTATATGCTGGCGCTCGCCTATATCGCCGCGTTCATCACCTATCACGTGGCGGTGGCATTCGGCGCCGGGTGACGAAGACGATCAAGGCGTGCGCGGCCGTTCGCGCCGCGTTTCGTGCGGCCCGAGCCCGCCCGTTGATCTGCGTCAACCTGCGGCGCGGGAATTGGTGCTGATGTTCCCGTCGACGATTTTCAACCTATGCGCCGGCCGGCGCGCGCGGGAGACAGAACCATGCACGCGATGACCCCTAGGCTTGCCGCCGTTGCCCTGAGCACGGCGCTGCTCGCGTCGCCCGCGGCGGCCGAGCTCAAGAAAGTTCCTTATGCGCCGGTCAAGGTCGAACTCGAGGAGGCCTACAAGCCCGACGCCGCGTTCGAGACGATGCGCAAGGCCTTCATCGATGCGACGCGCAAGAAGGACGCCAATGCGCTGTTCGCGCTGGTGTCGCCCGGCTTTGCATGGACCATCGACGGCGCCTTGTCGAACGACGTCGATCCCGGCCGTTCGCCGCTGCATAATTTCAAGGTGCTGTTCGGTTTCCGCCAATTCGGCAAGGATGTCGACGGCGGCGTGAGCGACGGTCCGTACTGGGACTCGCTCAACGATTTCGCCGAGGACGACAGTTTCTATTCGGTCGATCAGGGGCCGGGCATCGTGTGCGGTCCGCTGGCCGCGAGCGTCGAGAACGAAGACACGCTCGACGACGCGCGCCAGAAGATCGAGACCGGCGACGACGTCGCCGACTGGTACTTCGTTCTGCGCGACACCAAAGTGTCGAAGGCGCCCGACGACAAGGGCCTGCCGGTCGCGACGGTCAGCAAGCAGGCCTTCCCGGTGCTTCAAACCGCGCCGGCCGCGCGCGCGGGCCAGCCCGCGCCGGCGCCGACGCATTACGAAATCCTGCTGCCGAGCGGCAAGACCGGATGGATTCCCGCCGCCGCCGCGCGTCCTCTGGAATCGAGCCGGCTTTGCTACGCCAAGACCGCGCGCGGCGATTGGGCGATCGCGCAATTCGACGGCGTGGGCGACAACGAAAACGCCGACGACGAAGACGACGGCAACGGCAACTAATCGCCGATCCGGTGCGAAAGCACGCGCGCGACTGACAGGGCCGGCGCAAGACCGGCCCTGAGCCGATCGGCAGCGGCGCGCCGCGCCGCCGCGTTCATCAGAAGCGATAGTTCACGCCCGCGCGCAGCAGGTTGGTCTTGAACGAGACGGCGGTATCGGCGGCGCAGGTGGGGGCGCCGCAGGTCGCCTTGCCGAGATCGACATAGAGATATTCGACCTTGGCCGACCACGGGCCGAGGAAACGATATTCGAAGCCGGCGCCGGCCGCCCAGCCGGCCGTGGTCGTGCTCTGCGTGCCGCCGCCGTCGGGCGTCATCTTGATGTCGCCGAAGGCGGCGCCGCCGGTCAGGAACGGCATCCAGTGATTCCAGCCGAAGCCGATGCGCCCGCGCGTGGTGGCGAGCCAGCTGTTCCTGGTTTCGCAGCCGCCGGCCAGGCCGCCGCAGGCGCCGCCGACATTGGCGTCGGCGCCTTTGATGCCGGTGTAGTCGATGTCGCCTTCCAGGCCCCAGACCCACACGCCGTTCTGGAAATTGTAACCGGCCGTGCCGCCGCCGAACCAGCCATTGATGCCGAACGTATCGCTTCCGGCGCCCGACCATGTCGTCGTGGCCCAGCTATAGCCGGCATTGAGACCGGCATAAAAACCGGACCAGGTGAACGCGGGGCTGGCCACGGCCGGCTCGCTATAAGGGCCGAGCGGGAAGTCCGCCGCCAGCGCGGGCACGGTCGTGGCGCTCGCCACGGTCATGAGCCCGGCACATGCCGCGCGCATGAAGCAGTTCATGGCAGGTGGCCTCCGTACCGATGGTTTCGCCGAAACCTACGAATGCCTTGAAATAAGCCTATTGAATGGCTCCGATCCGATCCACGCTTTCCGCGCCGTTTCGATGTAAATAGTGGCGTCGAATCAACCGGATAGACCAATTTAACGGCGAATGAAACCCTAAAATGCGTTGCGGCCCGCCGGCTCGCTTGCCGTCTCCTTTGTGGCCGTGACAAGGCTCAGCGTCCATGCTAGAACAAAAAGCGAACAACGATCGGGACGGTCCTTGTTGTGGACAATGCGCGCGCCGTCGGGCGGTGGAGCGTCGTTCGGCGATAGGGTGGGACCCAATTATAGGAGAGCATCATGGCGGGTAGCGTAAACAAGGTGATCCTGGTCGGCAATCTGGGCGCCGACCCGGAGGTTCGCCGCACTCAGGACGGCCGACCGATCGTGAACTTGCGCGTCGCGACTTCGGAGACCTGGCGCGACAAGGCGACCGGCGAGCGCAAGGAAAAGACCGAGTGGCATCGCGTGGTCATCTTCAACGAAGGCCTCGCCAAGGTCGCCGAGCAATATCTCAAGAAGGGCGCCAAGGTTTACATCGAAGGTGCGTTGCAGACCCGCAAGTGGCAGGACAAGGACGGCCAGGACCGCTATTCGACCGAGGTGGTGCTGCAGGGCTTCAATTCGCAGTTGACCATGCTCGATCGTGCCGGCGGCGGCGCGAGCGCCGATTTCGGCGGCAGCGGTGGCGATTTCGGTTCGCCCGGTCCGACGGCCGCGCGCCGGCCCGCCATGTCGGGCGCCGGGCGTCGCGACGACATGGACGACGAGATTCCGTTCTGAGCGGACGCGCGCTGCGCGCTCACGTGTGCCGCCGCGGCGTGGCGCAGTGTCATCAGGCGAAAGCGGCGCGTTCCGGCGTGGCCGCATTCGCCGGCCGATGGCGCGAGCGCGGTTGAGCATGCCGATGCGGCACGGTGGCGCAGGCGGCGCGCCGCAATTGCAGCGGTCGGCGGCGCGGCACGTTTAACAACGAGCGATGCGGGAATTCGATGTTGCCGTGCGGGAGGCGAGCGAAAGCCGGCCGGCGCGCCGCCGGAACGCGAACGGTTGTGTTGCGGCCTCGCAAATATTTGCTAATCTGAATATATGGTTCTGCCCGATGGGCGGACTGGGAGCTGCGCGACGGACCGCGCCGCTTTCGGGAAGATCAGAACGCGCTCGATGGCGGACCACGCAACGCCGCCGCCGGGCAGACCGCTCGACCCAATAATGCCTAGCGAAGGCCGACGATAACGGCCCATTTTGTGGGGGAAACACAGATGGAATTCAAGAAATCGCGTTTTGCGCTGGTGATCGCGGGCGCCGCTGTCGGCGTAATGCTCGGCATGGCTTCGGCATCGGCGGCGGCCTCGAAAGGCGAGGAACTCGCCTTTTCGCGCGCCAAGGGCAATTGCCTCACCTGCCACGACATCAAAGGCGGCGCCGACCCCGGCAATGTCGCCCCGGCGCTCGCCGACATGAAGACGCGCTTCCCGGACCGCAAGGAACTGATCGCGATCATCTCGGACGAGACCAAGCGCAATCCGCAAACCGTGATGCCGCCGTTCAAGCGAAATCTGATTTTGAACGACGAGGAAATCGAGGCCATCGTCGACTTCCTGTATACGCGCTGAGCGCGCCGGCGGAGCAGCGAAGATGGCGTGCGACGAACGAAATTTCCGCCGTGCCGGGCGACGCGCGGTAAGGCGCGGCCGTAACGGCGACGGTCTGACGGCGATCCGGTTGGACAACCAAGGCGCATCGGATTCACTGATGGCCGAATGCAACAAAGCTTCCGAGCAAATCGGACGATACGGGGAGGATTGGTGAATGCTGCGCAAAACCTTAATTGCGGTCGCAATCGTTGTCGGCGCGGCGCAGCCGCTCCTGGCGGCCAACGACGTCGATCCGCAGGCGGACGCCAAGGCGTTCAAGGAATACTTCACGAAACGTTTTCCGAAAGTGCCGGTGAACGACTTCGTCAACGGCCCCTATTCGATGGACGAGGGCCTGCGCAAGCAGTGGGAGTCGATCGACGCGTTCCCGCCCTATGACTTCGCGATCGAGAAGGGCAAGCAGATGTTTGCCACGCCGTTCAAGAACGGCAAGACCTACGCGGATTGCTTCCCGAACAAGGGCATCGGCATCCGCCAGAACTATCCCTATTTCGACACCAAGTCGGGGCAGGTGATTTCGCTCGAATTCGCGGTCAATCAGTGCCGCGAAGCCAACGGCGAGAAGCCGCTCGACTACTCCAAGGACGACATGGCGGCGGTGACCGCCTACATGGCCTTCACGTCGCGCGGCAAGCCGTTCGACATCAAGATTCCGAACGATCCGCGCGCGCTCGCCGCCTATGCCAGGGGCAAGGAATATTTCTACACGCGCCGCGGCCAGCTCAATTTCTCCTGCGCGAGCTGCCACGTGCAGAACCCCGGCCAACGCATCCGCACCGAAGTGCTGGCGCCGGCCTACGGCATCACAGCCGCGCTGCCGATCTACCGCTCGGCCTGGAACGGCATGGGCACCACCACCCGCCGCCTGCGGACCTGCAACAGCCAGGTGCGCGGGGTGCCGCTGCCGGGCGGCGACGAGGTGTATCGGGACCTCGAATACTTCCTCTCGTACATGAGCAACGGTTTGCCGATCTCCGGCCCCGGCACGCGGCCCTGATCGCAAGAGAAAAGTGGAGGAAATCCCATGCGCACTCGTATTCTCGTCAGGTTGGCGGTGCTGCTCTCGCTCGGCGGTTTCGCGACCGCGGCGATGGCCGCTTCCGCCGACGACTTCAAGGCGGCGGCGGCCAAGGCGGAAGCCGCGATGAAGCAGGCAAACGCGCTCAAGAACCAGTGGACCACCACGGTCGACGCCATGAAGGCCGCGAAGAAGGCGGCCGACGCGGGCAAGTTCGACGAGGCCGTCAAGCACGCCCACGAGGCCGAGGCGCTGGCGAACGCCTCCGTCGCGCAGGCCAAGGAGCAGGCGACGGCTTGGCACGACGCCGTGGTGCATTGAGCGGGGGCTGCTGACCCCGACCAGCGATCGCCGGGGCCGTGGTCCGCGAGGACCGGCCCGGCGGCTTCGCTCCTCGTAAGACGCTGATCGACCGGGCGCGGGCCGGCCTCGGCCGCGCGCGGTCGATGCCGTTCGGCGCGACCGTGTGTGGCCCGCCGACCGGCTTGCCTGCGGGCTCGCAAGCACGATGCGGTGTCACCCTGCCAGCGCCGCGCGCACGCCGTCGATGACGTATTGCACCGCCAGCGCTGCCAGCAGCACCCCGAGCAGGCGCGAAAGCACGTTGCTGCCGGTATGTCCGAGCAGCCGGGCGATCGGCACCGACAACAGGAAGACCGCGAAGCAGATCGCCAGCACCAGCGCGATGACGCCGAGCAGCGCGCCGAGCAGGACGAGATTGCCGGCGCTGCGGCCGGCGAGCAGCACGGTGGCGGTAATGGCGCCCGGTCCCGCCATCAGCGGAATGGCGAGCGGGAAGGTGGCGATATTGCGCACGCGCTCCTCGACCGCTTCCCCGGCTTCGCGCGTCTGCCGTTCGGTGCGCACCCCGAGCACCATCTCGGAAGCGATCGAAAACAGGAGCAAGCCGCCGGCGATGCGGAAGGCGGGCAGGGTGATCGACAGCGTGCGCAGCAGCCAGTCGCCGACGAGCGCGCTGCCGGCGAGGATCCCGCCCGCGATCAGCGCGGCGCGCAGCGCCACGCTGCGCCGCGCCTGGGGCGGCAAGCCGGTGGTGATGCCGAGAAAGCCGGGCACCAGGCCGATCGGATCGACCACCACCACGAGCGTCACGAAAGCGCCGATGAGAAATTCGAGCGGCATGGGACGCTAGGCTACTCGTTTCGCCCCACCCGTGGCAGACCAAAATCGGGCTTTCGCCGAGGTCTGGCCGTCGCCCCGGCCGGGGCGTCGGAAGGGTAGTATAAGATATTGAAAATACGATATAAATAACCACGTTAATTGGGTCCGCGCGGGTGGCAAAGCGCGCATGAATCATGTACAAAAATCAGTCACAGACCTAGCGTTCCAGGAACCCATCCTTGGCCGACAACGAAACTCCGAAATCGGGGGGCGAGAACCCTTCCGACGTGCGTCCCGTCTCGATCACAGAGGAGATGAAGCGCAGCTATCTCGATTACGCGATGAGCGTGATCGTGTCGCGCGCGCTGCCCGACGTGCGCGACGGCCTCAAGCCGGTGCACCGGCGCATCCTCTATTCGATGCACGAGCAGGGCCATACGCCCGACAAGAAATACGTCAAATCGGCGCGCGTCGTCGGCGACGTGATGGGTAAATATCACCCGCACGGCGACCAGGCGATCTACGACGCGCTGGTGCGCATGGCGCAGGATTTCTCCATGCGCCTCATGCTCATCGACGGGCAGGGCAATTTCGGCTCGGTCGACGGCGATCCGCCGGCGGCCATGCGCTACACCGAATGCCGCCTCGACAAGGCGGCCATGTCGCTGCTCGACGACATCGACCAGGACACGGTCGATTTCCAGCCCAACTATGACGGGAACGAGCAGGAGCCGGCGGTGCTGCCGGCGCGCTTCCCCAATCTCCTGGTCAACGGCGCCGGCGGCATCGCGGTCGGCATGGCGACCAATATCCCGCCGCACAATCTCGGCGAGGTGATCGACGCCTGCACCGCGCTGATCGACGATCCGGCGATTTCGCTCGACGACCTCATCGCCATCGTGCCCGGCCCGGATTTCCCGACCGGCGGCATCATCCTGGGCCGCGCCGGCATCCGCAGCGCCTACACCAGCGGCCGCGGCTCGATCATGATGCGCGGCAAGGTCGCCTTCGAGACCATCCGCAAGGAGCGCGAGGCGATCGTCATCACCGAGATTCCCTATCAGGTGAACAAGGCGAACATGGTCGAGCGCATCGCCGAACTGGTGCGCGACAAGAAGATCGACGGCGTCGCCGACCTGCGCGACGAATCCGACCGCGAAGGCTATCGCGTGGTGATCGAGCTCAAGCGCGACGCCGAGCGCGACGTGGTGCTGAACCAGCTCTACCGCTTCACGCCGCTGCAGACCAGCTTCGGGGCCAACATGGTCGCGCTCGACGGCGGTCGGCCGCTGCTGATGACGCTGCGCGACATGCTGTCCGCCTTCATCGCCTTCCGCGAGGAGGTGGTGCAGCGGCGCACCAAGTTCCTGCTCGGCAAGGCGCGCGACCGCGCCCATGTGCTGGTGGGCTTGGCGATCGCGGTCGCCAATATCGACGAGGTGATCCGCCTCATCCGCGCCTCGCGCGACGCCAAGGAGGCGCGCGAGGCCTTGATGGGGCGCGACTGGCCGGCCAGGGACATGCTCGCGATGGTGATGCTGATCGACGATCCGCGCCACCGCGTCGCCGAGGACGGCACCATCCGCCTGTCGGCCGAGCAGGCGCAGGCGATCCTCGATCTCCGCCTGCAGCGCCTCACCGCGCTCGGCCGCGACGAGATCAAGGACGAACTCGACAAGCTCGCCGCCGAAATCGCCGACTATCTCGATATCCTGCGCTCGCGCGCGCGCATCCAGGCCATCATCAAGGACGAGATGGCCGAGGTGAAGAAGCTGTTCGCCACGCCGCGCCGCACCGTGATCGCCGAGGAAGAGGCCGAGGTCGAGGACGAGGACCTGATCCAGCGCGAAGACATGGTCGTGACCGTGTCGCATCTCGGCTACATCAAGCGCGTGCCGCTCTCGACCTATCGCGCGCAGAAGCGCGGCGGCAAGGGCCGCTCCGGCATGCAGACGCGCGAGGAGGATTTCGTCTCGCGCCTGTTCGTGGCCTCCACGCATGCGCCGGTGCTGTTCTTCTCCTCGCACGGCCAGGTCTACAAGGAAAAGGTCTGGCGCCTGCCGCTGGCGGCGCCGCAGGCGCGCGGCAAGGCGCTCATCAACATCCTGCCGCTCGATCCGGGCGAGACCATCACCACCATCATGCCGCTGCCCGAGGACGAGACCAGCTGGGGCCAGCTCGACGTGATGTTCGCCACCACCAAGGGCACGGTTCGCCGCAACAAGCTGTCCGACTTCGTCGAGGTCCGCCGTTCCGGCATCATCGCCATGAAGCTCGCGGAGGGCGAGGCGATCGTCGACGTGCAGATCTGCACCGAGAAGGACGACGTGCTGCTCACCACGGCGGGCGGCCAGTGCATCCGCTTCCCGGTGCCGGAAGTGCGCGTGTTCACCGGCCGCACCTCGATGGGCGTGCGCGGCATCGCGCTCGATAAGGACGACAGGGTAATCTCGCTGTCGATCCTGCGCCATGTCGACGTGAGCGCGGAGGAGCGCGCGGCCTACCTCAAGCGCGCGAGCGCCGTGCGGCGCGGCAACGTGGAAGAGGAGGCGGCGGCGCCGGAAGCGGAGGAGGGCGCGGAGACCGCCGGCGCCATCGAGCTCGGCGAGCAGCGCTATGTCGAGCTGTCGGCGGCCGAACAGTTCGTGCTCACGGTGTCCGAGCGCGGCTACGGCAAGCGTTCGTCGTCGTTCGAGTACCGGATCACCGGACGCGGCGGCAAGGGCATCGTCGCGATGGACATCTGGGAAAAGGTCGACGGCGAATTCCGCATCAAGCCGAAGATCGGCCGCCTGGTCGCGTCGTTCCCGGTCGAGGAGGCCGACCAGGTCATGCTGGTCACCGACGCGGGCAAGCTCATCCGCACGCAGGTCGCCGGCATCCGAATCGCCGGGCGTTCGACGCAAGGGGTGATCGTGCTCGACACGGCGGAAGACGAACGCGTGGTGTCGGTCGAGCGGCTGTTGTCGGAGGAAGAGTAACCTTCGGTGTCAGGCCCCGCGCGAGCGGGGCATGCCACAGGCCGAAACAGAACGCTGTTGTTGCGGCAGGGGGTACTGGATCGTCCGCTCTCGCGGAGGATGACAGCAGGGAATGCGGCAGCCATGAACGAGCACCTCTTCTCGGCCTTCCTGCTCATCACCGTGGTGCTGTTCCTGACGCCGGGGCCGATCGTAACGCTCATCCTCACGACCGGCGCGCGGGCCGGCACGCGCGCGGCGCTGATGACGGTGGTGGGCGCCAGTTCCGGGAATGCCGTGCTGCTCGCGCTCATCGCGCTCGGGCTGGGCTGGATCCTGAAGACCTCGGCCGAGGTTTTCGACGCGCTGCGCTGGGTGGGCGCGGCCTATCTGGTCTGGCTCGGCGTGCAGGCCTGGCGGCAGGCCGGCGCGGCGGGCGCGGAGACGGTC
>Ga0182748_1003238_pt1 | contig 13873 bp, 12 predicted proteins | sample eDN3rd37CKraftOP_FD_128877 | JGI IMG/M metagenome (GOLD analysis project Ga0182748, IMG submission 128877) | Enriched Organic Plus compost microbial communities from Emeryville, California, USA - eDNA 3rd pass 37_C Kraft OP (version 2) (version 2) ...
CATGGCTGCAAGGGAGGGATAGATGAAACCTATTGTCATGGCCGCTCTGCTGGCGACCGGAAGCTGCCTCGCGCTCAGCGCCCCCACCGCGAGAGCGCAGACCGCTGAGACCGAATTTAATATTCCGGCGCAGCGGCTCGCCGACGCGCTGCGCGCTTACTCCGAAGCCACAGGGCGCGACGTGATCGCCGCCTCGCAACTCCTTGAGGGACGGCGCAGCAGCGCCGTCCGCGGCCGCCTCTCACCCGACGAGGCCCTCACGCGCCTACTCGCCAAGACTGGGCTCGTCGCCAAGCACGTCGCGGGCAGCTGGGTGCTGCAACTTGCAAACAACCCTGCGCTCCTTGAAAAACCTGCAGACACAGGGAGCGAATCCATCGTCGTCACTGGCTCCCGCATTCGCGGCGCTGGGCCCGTTGGCTCACCCCTTGTTACACTCGATCGGACAGCAATCGAGAGGAGCGGTTACGCTACGGTCCAGCAGTTGCTCGCATCGCTGCCGCAGAACTTTGGAGGTGGACCGACAGAAACGACGCTGGGCGCTACGACGCGTAACGGTGCCGGAAGCGACGCGACTTATGGTTCAAGTATCAACCTCCGCGGGCTTGGTCCCTCTTCAACATTGGTACTGGTCGATGGGATGCGTCCGCCTTTGGGCGGCACCGGCGGCGTGTTCGCAGACATCTCGCTCATTCCCGTCAGCGCGGTAGAAAGGATCGAAATTCTGACCGATGGCGCCTCGGCAATCTATGGCGCCGACGCGGTCGCGGGCGTCGTCAATGTGCGGCTGCGCAAGAACTTCGAGGGCACCGAGACAATGTTGCGTGCAGGCACTGCCGATGCCGACATGAGCGAAATGCAATTCGGTCAGCTCCTCGGCAAAAGCTGGGGCGGAGGCCATGCCGTGATTGCATATCAGTTTTCGCAGCGCGGAGCGCTCGCTGCGGCGAAGCGTCCTTATGCCCGGGAAGACCTACGCCGGTTTGGCGGCGGCGACTATCGTTCGCTCTACGGCTCTCCGGGGACCATCACCGCTGCTGACGGCCGGGTCTTCGGAATACCTGCCGGTCAGGACGGTACCGCACTCTCCGCAGCCGACCTCCTTCCCGGCGTTCAAAACCGGCGCGACAACCGCGCTCACAGCGACTTACTTCCCCGCCAGCGAGTCCACAGCTTTTATGCAGGTGGAGAAATCGAAATCACCGAGCGGCTCAGCATTCACGCAAAACTCCTCGCCGCCGAGCGTCGCTATCGTATGACAGGTAACAGCGAATTCTTGCGGCGCTTCAGCGTTCCGGTCAGCAACCCCTACTATGTGGACCCTATCGGGACGAATGAGCCGGTCCTCGTCGCCTACAGCTTCGTGAACGAGCTCGGGCCTCAGATCAACACGGGTCGGGTCCGCGCTATTTCAGCCTCGGCAGGCCTGGAGCAACAGGTTGGTGATTGGCGCATCGAACTAACCGGTGGCTATGGCAAACAAAAAGGTCGCGCCAACACACTCAATCTCGTGAACAGCGCCCGTCTCGCGTCAGCGCTCGCCGATACCAACCCATCGACCGCCTTTAACATTTTCGGCGACGGTCGCGCGAACAACCCCGCCACGATCGAGAGCATCCGCGGTAGTTACGGGACGATCGATACTTATGACAATTGGTCTGCAGCGTTGCGCGTCGATGGACCGCTGGCCCGCCTTCCCGCGGGAAACCTTAGGCTTGCCGCGGGGATAGAATATCGCCGCGAGGCCTACGACTATTTCACAATTCTCGATCTCAGTAGCGCGGTTCCGATTGCCGCGCCCTTCGCCGGATTGCCTGGCCCACGGCGCGTGAAGTCGATCTACGGTGAACTGATGGTTCCGATTTTTGGGCCCGACAATCGAACGGCCGGCGTTGAGCGGCTCGACGTCTCGCTCGCGGGCCGGCTCGAAGACTACAACCAGTTTGGGCGCACAGCGAATCCCAAACTTGGTGTCCGGTGGGATCCAGTCCATGGCCTTGCGATCCGGGGCTCATTTGGAACAAGCTTTCGCGCGCCGCATTTCGACGAATTGCTCGGTTCATCGCTGTCGAGCTTTCGTGCGCTCCGCGTGGACGATCCCGCCTCACCCACCGGCACATCCAATGTCGTGGGTCTATTCGGCTACGCTCCTGATATCGGCCCGGAAAAGGCCACCAGCTGGACCGTCGGCGTCGATATCGCTCCACCACGAATTGGGGGGGTCAAGGTCTCTCTCACTTATTACGACGTCAATTACAAAGATCGCATCGGCAGCGTGAGCGAAGATTATTTGCGCTTTCTCGTCAACCGCGACCTCTTCGCGGGTGTGATTACCGACAATCCACTACCCGAACTTGTGCAAAGTTATTTTGCAATGCCAGGTTTCATTAATCCCCTTGGAATCGCCCCAAGTGAGGTCGTAGCGATTATTGACGGAAGAACGCGTAACCTCTCGGCCGAACATCAGCGCGGCCTCGATTTTGAACTCAGCTACGCTCCGGAATTTGCGGGCGGGACGGTCGATGCCGGCGTTACCGGAACACATATCTTTTCGATCAAGCGAACGCTTACCGAGGGCGCGCGAGACACCGAGGTGGCGGGTCTTTACGCAAGCCCGGTCAAATGGCGGGTTCGCGGCCGCATGGGTTGGTCGAAGGGTGGCTTTTCGGCAAGCGCCTTCATCAATTACACGGGGGGCTACAGAAATCAGCTCGTAACGCCCACAGCACGGGTTTCCCATTGGACGACAGTCGATTTGACCATCGTGCAGGCAATTGGCGCGGCTGCGGGCGAGGATGGCCGCGGCCTCCAGCTTGCGCTTAGTCTCGTCAACCTCTTTGATCGTGACCCGCCCTTTGCAGAAATCCCAAGCTTCAGCTCGGCGCTCGGCTACGATCCGGAGAAAGCCAATCCCCTCGGGCGAATGGCCTCGGTGCAGGCGCGAATCCGGTGGTAAAGCACGCCATGCTGCTGCTCGGTCTGCTCGCGGCGGCACCCCCCGCCGTCGGGCAGACCACCCCGCGCGCTATCGCAGAGATCGCAGACATTTCGGGGCTCGTGACCTCGCCCGACGGTGCGTGGGTCGTGTACCGTATAGAACGCCCTTCGACGGTCGCGAATTCGATCGACGTCGATTGGTACATTGTCCGCGCCGACGGTACCAAACCACCCCGCGCGCTCGGGCGTACCGGAACCGCCATGTGGGATGACGCAGGCACCGTGCTGCCTGGGGAGGCCCAGTGGGCGTCTAACAGCCAGAGCATCGTGATCCGTGCGCTTGTCGATGGGCGCATCGGGCTGTGGAAGAGCAAGATTGATGGATCGGGGTTCCATAAAATTGTCGCTGGCGAGGGTGACATCGAGGCTTTTGCTCTCCTTCCCGACGGAGTGGTGGTTGCGCGCGAAGGTCCCCCGCGCTCAGCTATCGCACGCGCCGAGGAGGAGGAGCGCGAAAGCGGAATCCTTGCCGACGGACATGTCGATCTGGCAGGCCCGTTATACCGAGGGTCGCTCGTAAACGGACGGCCAAGGACCCAGCGTTTCACGGAGGATTGGTTTGAGCGCAGGCCGTTGCTCAGCAACGTCCCACGGACAATCCGAGCCTATGACCTTGAGAGGGGCACGGTGCGCGCGGCGACTGAGGCCGAGGCTGCAAGCCTCGATGCACCGCCAGAGGCTCCGCTTTCGGCTCGCCTGCGCGGGGTTCTGCAGGCGAACAATGTCTGCCTCGACCCCAATCTTTGCAGCGATGACGAATTGCGACTTTCCGCCCAAGCGTCGCTTCCCGATGGCAGCACTGTCTTTACGCTTCGCGACCGATCCTACAGGCAGAGCATCTACCAGCTTCCCGCAGGACGAACGAACCTCCGGCTCCTGATTGAGTCACCGGGATTGCTTTCGGGAGGCCGCGACGACCGCATACCCTGCGCAACGACCCCGATGGCCCTTATTTGCGTGGAGGCGAGCCCCTCAGTTCCGCCGCGACTGGTTCGCATCGGCTTGAACGGCCAGAAAACGATCATCGACACACCGAATCATTTCCCTGACAGCAACGGTCTCCTTGCTGAAACCATCGTCTGGCAGGTGGGCGGCAGCCGCGCGTCGGGCGTTTTAATACGCCCGAAGGTCCCAGGGCGGCTGCCGCTCTTCATCACCTATTACCGTTGCCCCGGCTTTGTCCGCGGCGGCCTTGGCGACGAGTATCCTTTGCATGCCCTAGCCGCGCACGGGATCGCGTCGCTTTGCATCAATGTGCAACCCCACGGAGACACGGTTGGGGAACGCTATGAGATTGGACTTGAGACAATTAAAGCGGCAATTTCCGACCTGGATCGGCGTGAACTTGTTGACCCAGCGCGGGTAGGCATGGGTGGGCTTAGCTTTGGAAGCGAAGTCACGATGTGGACTGCGAGCCACAGCCAGCTCTTGAAGGCAGCGGCGATCTCCTCCGTGCACGTGACCCCTTCATATTACTGGTTTAACGCTCGACCGGGGCGCGAGAATTTTGCCCGGAATCTCGAACGCTACTGGAAGCTCGGACCACCCGACCAGGATATCGCAGGTTGGAAGCAAATGACCTCATCAGCCGATATCACGGCGATCAGCGCGCCCATATTGATGCAGCTTCCCGAGAACGAGATGCGTCAGTCGATCGAGTTAGTGAGCAAACTTGCGACCGCACGCATGGGGGAACTCCACGTTTTTCCGATGGCGCCTCACATCAAGGTCGAACCCCGTCAGAAGCTCGCGGTCTATGAACGCAACCTCGACTGGTTTCGCTTTTGGTTGAACGGCGACGTTGATCCGGATCCCGCAAAAGCGGCACAATATAGACGCTGGCAGAAACTTGGTCGTCAGGAGAACTCTGCCTCGACCGAACGCACCCATCGCTCGGTATCGGCAATTTCGAGCAAGCGATAATATTCAAAGCTGCCAAGCGCGAGATCGCGGGCCAAATAGCGCTCGATTGCAGTGCAATCGATCAAGCCCTTAGATGCGAGCCGTCCCCCAAGAAGCAGGTCTCTTAACTGTGGCCGCTGAGCGAGGTAGGCTGGCACAAGAACGGATTCTATCCGCCCCTTTCCACGGCGCCAGGCAATTTCGGGTGGGAGGCGGCGCGCAAAGGCCGCGCGTGCGATGGAACGGTCACGACCGCCGCGCATCCATGTCCAACTCGGGACTGATAAACAAAACTCGACGACGGGCTGTGACAACAATGGGGCTACGACATCGCGGTCGTGCCATCGTCCGGGACGATCCATGAAATCGAGTATCCTCCGGAGTGCTTCAACATGGTTGCGCTTTCCGGGGCCAACCTCGCCGGCGCTTTCATCCCATGGGTGCGCCATCGGTGAGAGGGGCACTGCGTCAGCTACAAGAAACAGCGTTTCACGGCGCCAGCCACGTCGGTGCCCGTTGCGGCGCGCTCGGCGCATTATCGAGAGCGCGTTCCAGAGCGTAGTACCCGCGGTCTGCGCGACATCTCGGAGCGCGGAAAAGCTTCGGTAGGAAAATCCGAAGGTCTGCCAAGCGTCAAAAACGGGAGCCACCGAGCTATCAAAGCCAAATATATTGTCGCCCCCTATTCCACTGAAGATCGACGCATCCCGCTGAGGCTGCGCTTGAACAAAGGCCGCATCGATCCCCTTCAGCACGCCATATTCCGTCGGCCGAGGCTGCAATAGGGTCGGCGGTGCAATGAGGTCGATGTCTTTGTATCCGAGCGGAGCCATAATCAGATCGGCGCCGCATTGGGACGCGACCAAGTGCGCGTAGGTTCGTTCGTCCCCGTCACCGCGCGGCGTCACGAAGTTGACCCCCACGAAACGCGCACCCGATCCAGCGAGAGCCGCAGCGACGATCGAGGAGTCGAGCCCTCCAGACAATTCCAGAAGAATGTCCGGACGCGACTTGCTCCACGCGCGGTGGCACATGATCAGCCAGTGCTCAAGCTGGCGTGCCAGCTCATCTTCATTCGGTGGCAGCGTTGGCCTCACATATCGCCAAGGCGACCATGTGGAAGAGACCCGCACGGTCTGGCCGTCAAATTCAAGGCGGCTTCCAGGAAGGAGCTCCAATAAGCCGAGTAGGCCGGTCCGCTCGGTCCTCATATTAATATACGACAATGAGTGCGCGACCAAATCCCAGTCGATACACACATCTTTGAGCAGATTGGCCACGAGGTGCAGGTGGGACGTGAAAAGGACGCCGTTCTCCAGCCGGAACCAATAGAGGGGCATGCCTGTGATCGGTGCCCGTTCGACCCGGAGCGTCCCATCTTCCGACCTAAATGAGAGGAAATTGCCCCAACCATCGGAAGGGCCCAGGCACTTGTCGTTAGCGAAGGGGAAAATATCGCCGAGCAGGACAGAGCCATCCGAAAGCAGCTGCGAGCGTAGTCCGGCTCCTGCGTATAAATGGAGCGCTGGCGGCCCCTCGACCTCGCGCAAGGCAAACCGTTCGGTTGCGGTCAGCACCCGGGCTCGCCAGTCCTCGCGACCGACAAAAGCGACGACCCCGCGCCTCACCCGATCACCATAATGGGGGTGAAATTGCGGGCTTCGGCCGCGGTTCCCGTAAGTAACAAGCGCGTCGTTTGCAGCCAGCAATGCGCCGCAAACGGGTTAAGCCTCACACCGAATACCAGCGTTGCGGCAAGACCTCGGCGCAGCAGGATATCGTCGAGTGCAAGCGCGTCTATCAAGCAGCGAGGTTCAACCGGAATCGCCCAACGACACGCAGCATAGCCCGCAGCGACAAAACTCAGCTTCTCGTCCGAACTTGCGCAAGCGGCGCTTCGCCTATGAGCTCTTCGCGCCAAGGCGGAGGCGACCCGCTGCAGTTTGATCGCGCGGTGTGCACGCCACAAGGCGGCCGCAGCCGAACATGCCATGGGCCAGCTGAAGCCAGCCTGAGCCCCGGCAAGGTCACATCCTGGGACGGCTATCGTCGTCGCCTCAATGGCATTTTCAGCTTTGCAGGGCGCGATCAGGCCTGTCGCAGCGAGGCGGGTTATCGCATCATTACCGTTCAAATCGCCCGACTGGAGCCGCTCGAAGGCGGCACGATCGTCTCCGCGCAATACCAGATATTTGTCGCGTGTAAGATCGGCGAAAACGAGTTCGTCATCCACCCGGCAAAAGCCGACCCCCCATGGCAGTTTCCATCCCATCATCGTACCGGTACCGGGGCCGGCGTAGCGCCGGTCCCCGGCCTCCAGCTCAGTCGGCGGTAAGGCCAACTTGCTCGAACTTGCCATTCGGCTCACCGCCGAGGCCGATATTGCCGGCGGTGTCGAGGCAAACGCTTCCGAGTTCGATGGTTTCGTTGAGTTCGCGATCCATGATCGTTCTCCTGTGGAAATGCCGCGGAATTGCGGCACCGTCGAAGCTAAGACCCGCGGCTGGTATAGGAATTTTATACCGCTCCGATCGGCCGATTATTGGTTCAATATTATCGGAGCGGATCAGTGCGCGGTCTGAGCTCAGCGACGATCCGCCCCGCTTGTCTGATGCGGCGCCGATGAAAGCTTGTGATTTTGCTGCGCAATCCAGTCCAGCGCCCGAAGCGGTAATCCTCTTCCATTGCGGCCAGAAGCCCGGGGGATGCCTGGTCCACCCGCACTTCAGCGCGCCGCAGGATCTGGCTTCGCTCGATCGCGTTGATGAGCGCGCCGCGAAGTTCGCGGTTGTCGGCGCTGTTCGCGATCGTCCGAAAGAGCGACTCGGTGGCCTCGCCATAGCTAGGCCGCTCTTCCAGCTCGAAGATCCCGCCCGCGGTTGGATGCGGCGCGGGGCCCTTGAGGGCGAGCGCCAAGAGCATTGCAGCCCAGCTATAGAGATCGCAAAGATCAGCTTCGGTGAGTATGGGCTGGCGGAAGCCCTCCTGATGCCAGCTCTCAATCAGGCGCTCGCCAGCCAAGCGATGAAGCGCATCGCGTACGGGCGTAGCACTTGCGCCCAGCGATGTGGCGAGCTGCGCAGGCTCGAGGCGCGAACCCGGCGGAAATGTTCCTGCAAGAACCCGCGCCTTGAGTTCAATATAGACCCTTTGCATCGTCGCGCCCGGGCTCATGCCGCACCTTCGCTCTCTCGCATAGCGCGCTGCCTAGCGACGAACTCGTTGAGCAGCGCCTCCTGGTCAGGGCGCAGCGCATCGACCGCTGCGAGCGGGGCGTCGGCTTGTCCGTGCAACAGCACCGAGGGACATTGCCCCTCGAAATTGCCGAGATTGGGCCGGTGCTGCGCATAGCCCACGAGCGCGGCGAGCTCGCTTGAGAAGTCCCGTGCGATCTCGGGCGGATAGGCCAGCCACTGGTTTTCATAGGGTTTGAGCCAGCCCAGACAGTAGCTGACAATGATGCCGCGGCGCACCTCGGGGCTGAGGTTGGCGCCGGCACCGTGGAGCACCGAGCCGAGAAAGATGATCGCGTCGCCGGGCTCCGCCTCGGCAATTGCAGGCGCGCCCTTCGGTTCTTCGCCAAGCGCCGCAGCGCCGTGACTGCGCGGCCAGATCCGGGTGGCGCCGTTCACCTCTCCAAAGTCGGTGAGCGGCCACATCACATTGATCAGATATTCGGTTTCGCCCTTCGCGCCCGCATACATGTCCTGGTCGCGATGCGGAAGCTGCGCGAGCGCGCCAGGGTGAACTGCAATCGCCTGGGTGAGGTTGAGCTGCAGACGATCGCACCAACGCCCCAGCGCCGCTTCGGCGAGCGTCAGAATGTCGGGGTGCATGACAAGCGCGGCCATATGGGGCGAGCGGATCAAAAGGCGCCCGAAACGCTTGGTGCGCGCGCCGTAAAAGCTCCCCTCACAAAAAGGCGTCGCCTCAAAGCGCCCCTCGAGATCGGCGGACAGCGCTTGGATCATGGGCGCCGGCAGCGCCCCGCGGAGAATGGCATAGCCCTCGTCTGTCAGTTGCCGATAGGCGGTGGGCCACTGCGGCATGACGAGGCGGCGCGCTGGATCGTGGAGCATCTCGACCCTCCCCTAAGCCGCGCGCGCCGGGGCGGCAGCCGGCGCAATTCCGGCAGCGGCGAGGCGCGCCGGGGTCTCTCGATCGATATCGATACGAAGTGCGGTGAGCGCGCTTCCGCGATGCAGCATGGGTACGCCGAGGGGGCGGCAGTTCCAGCCGAAGCGTTGGATCTGGCGAAACCAGGGCAGCTCAGCAACGCCCGTGTAGCTATGAATGCCCTTGGCGAGCGCAAAGTCGACGAGCCCGGCGAGCAGCGCATCGCGCGCAGCCCGTCGGCGGCTCGCGCCGATCTCGGGCGCAAGACAAAAGCGCGTAATCTCGAAGACCCCGGGCCCTTGCGGTATTTCGCCAGCGACGAGCCAGGGAAAGAGGCTATCGAGAAGGGCGGGCCGGGTCGTCGGAAGCAGGCGCGCGGAGGCAAGGTGGTTCGCCTCCCCGTCGGTCACGATGAGATAGATCGCATGTTCGTCGTCGAAATGATCGATCTCGAACCGATTTGCGAGCGCGGGCAGGTCCCATTTGAGAAGATCGATGAAGACGCGCTTGCGCGCCTCGAACATGGTGCGAAGCGCGCGGTGCGCATTCGCTCGGTTAGAGGAATCGACAATCAGCAGCATGAAAGACCTCCTTCTTGAAAAGAGGCCTTCCAATTGAAGAAGATGGCGGCGCGGCGCCATACCACGATCGGGGGGTGTCAGAGCCCGGCAAGATCGCCGAAACAGATGTCACCGGCAAAGAGCGCCCGAATCGTGAGCGGCGTGCAGCCCGTCACATCGTAGCGGGCTCGGGCGTTGCGCAGATGCTCTTTCACCGTATCATAGCGCAGCCCCATGATCGTCGCGGTCTCCCAGGCCGATTTGCCGCACGCCGCCCAGATCAGGCATTCGCGCTGGCGATCGGTCAGCCTCGGACCTGGGGCTGCAATCTCGGGATGAGCAAGGCGCCGCGCTGCCTCGAACGCAAGGCCTCCGATCATCCGCACGAACCAAAGCGATTGCGGCTGCGGATTTCCGTCCGGAGCCCAGGCGAAGGACACCGATCCATGCGCCTCCCCGGGAAGATGGGCAGGTACCGTCAATCCTGGCCCGATCCCGTGACGACGCGCTTCGCTCAATATGATCTCGTCATCCGGACGGCGCTGCGTGAAGCGCGCGTAATCGTGCCAGAAAAAGCCCGCAAGGCCGCGGCGGCTCGCGCGGTGGATCGGATCGGAAAGGCCAAGGCGGTGCTGGTCGAACCACAAAGCCCATTCCTCGGGATAATTATGGATCCGCACGCCCCGCGAAGGGGCGGCAAGGAAATCGACATGGTGGCTGAGCGCGAACCAGCGACAGCCGAGCCGGCCGCAAAGTTCGGCGAGCAGGTCGGAAAAACCCGCAAGATCCTTCACCTGCGTGACGTCGAGCGCGAATGCGTGCGCGGCGTCCATTGTCGGCATGGCGACCCATGGCGGCGACGGCCGCAGTCGCTAACCCAGGCGACCGGCACCGCTCCTCGTCAGGGCCGGCGGACCAAGACCTTCTCAATGGGCGGCCCGACGGCGACGGAGATCACCGCTGGACAAGGTGATCGATCGTGACACATCGTGCGCAAAACGCAGGCAATTTCAAATATATTCCAAAGATAGAACCAGATTGAGGACAGTTTATATCCGCGACCGGTCGCTCGGCGCCCTGCTACGCGGCCTTGCCTCGCCGCCGATCCCGATCTCACGGGTCTTGGCGCCTTGCCTCAATGGCCAATACCGGGCGGCGTGCACGATCATCGCCCTGCAAGTCGCTTGCGCTCGCGCAGGAGTGCGGCGGCGGCAAAATTCACGAAGGCGCGCACCTTGTCCGTTCGCCTGAGATCCCTGTGGCTCAAGATCCAGAGGCTCGGCATCGGCCTCGGCTCGATAGGAGCTGAAGCGCGCCTCAGTCCCGGCGCGTGGTCGCCGAGATAGACCGGAAGGGCAGCGAGGCCCATTCCCGCAGCTGCGGCCTGCGCGAGGGAAACAAGGCTGTCGGTCCGGCACGCGATCTGCTCCTCGCCAACATTGGCACGCATCCACCGCCCCACCGAGGTGCCGACAAGATCGCCCGAAAGCGCCACCCATTTCTCGCGGAGCAGCGCCGGCGTTTGAGCGAGGGGCGCCTCGTCCTTTGCCGTGCGGTAGACCGCCATGGCGACCGCGCCGATTCTTCGTCCGATCAGCGTCTCTTGCGGCGCGGCCGTGACGCGAATGGCGACATCAGCCTCGCGTTTTGCCAGATTTGCCAAGTCCGATCCGACCGAGACATCCATCTCGACAGCTGGATGCTCCTTTTGAAAGGCGGCGAGGATCCCCGGCAGGATCGACGCCATGAGGGTGTCGGTTGTGGCGATGCGAAGCGTGCCTTCAAGCCGCAGGTCCTCACCCGCGATCCGGCCCTCAAGCTCCTCGACCAGTTCGGCGATTGTCCGCGCGGTGTCCTGGGCGACCTCCCCTGCCCCGGTGGGAGAATGGCCCGAGGACAATCGATCGAAGAGACGAACGCCATGCGCACGCTCGAACGCCTGGATCCGCCGAAGCACCGTGGTGTGATTGACGCCGAGCGCCCTTGCCGCGGCGCCCAGCGATCCGCGATCGGCAACGGCGAGGATAAACTGGAGGTCGGACCAATCCATTCGACTTCGCGCCATGGCTGAGGACCTTTCGCACTTGTGCATTTTTGCAGAGCAGGTCTGCTCACAATAGCACTGATGCACCTCAGGCGCACGGCCTAGGCTCCTCCCAAATGCAAAGGAGCTGAAAATATGGAAGATCGCAACCTCGCCCTCGTCGTTGGAGCGCAGGGCGTGATCGGGCGAAATCTCGTCCGGCATCTTGAAGACCTCGGAAACTGGGACGTGATCGGCTTGTCGCGGCGCGCCGCGCCGGCTTCGGCGCGCGCGAGGCACCTCTCGGTCGACCTTCTCGACGCGAAGGCCACGCAAATTGCGCTCGAGGAACTCGCCGGCGTAACGCATATCTTCTATGCGGCCTATCAGGACAGGCCCAGCTGGTCTGAGCTCGTCGAACCCAACCTTGCGATGCTCGTCAACACGGTGAGCACCATTGAGGCGGTCGCGCCCGGCTTGCAGCATGTCAGCCTCATGCAAGGCTATAAGGTTTATGGCGCGCATCTTGGCCCATTCAAGACACCGGCCCGCGAGGATGACCCCCCGCATATGCCGCCCGAGTTCAATGTCGATCAGCAGCAGTGGCTCGCCGCCCGCCAGCAAGGCAAGCGCTGGTCCTGGTCCGCGATCCGGCCATCGGTGGTCTGCGGCTACGCGGTCGGGAATCCGATGAACCTTGCGATGGTGATCGCGGTCTATGCAGCGATCTCCAGGGAGCTTGGGCTGCCCCTGCGCTTCCCCGGAAGTCCGAAAGCATATGACAGGCTGATCGAGATGACCGACGCCAACCTTCTTGCGCGCGCCACGCATTGGGCGGCGACGGATCCCAGGTGCGCCAACCAGGCTTTCAACATCAACAATGGCGACATGTTCCGATGGAGCGAGATGTGGCCCGAAATCGCCCGCGCCTTCGACCTTGAAGTGGCTCCCCCTTTGCCGATGCCCCTTTCAGATGTCATGGCAGATAAGGCGCCGGTATGGGAGCGCATGGTCGAGCGCTACAAGCTTGCGCCCAATTCCTATTCGGACGTTTCCTCGTGGCGGTTCGGCGATTTCGTGTTCGGCTGGGATTATGACGTCATCGCCGACGGCTCCAAAGCCCGACGCTTTGGCTTTCACGAATATGTCGATAGCCGGGCGATGTTCCTGCAAATCTTCAAGGATTTCAAAACGAGGAAGATCATTCCGCCCGTTTAAGGCGCGGCTGTGCCCTGCAGGCATGCGGCTCGGCGTAAATCTGTCCTTGCTTCATGGCTCCAGCGCTCCATTGGCTCCAGCGCTCCATCGGCTGCAGCGCACCGCATGGGATACCGCTGCAACATCTTCATGCCCCGCGCGTTTCAAGGCTCGAGCGGGGCAAGGAGATATTATGGCTCGATCCCTGATTCTTGCGGCATCTGTCCTGTTCGCCGGCGCAGCTACGCTGTCGCTGCAATCCTGCGGCGCCGAGAGCGTCGAGGCCGCACCCACGAACGGCCCGGTAAACGGGCTCGTCTCTCTGCCCGATGGCTCGACCTTCGTTGCGCCGAAAGGTTCATTCTCCCGCGCGGTCGCCGATTGGCTGGCCACGCGCGAGGGGGCCGAGGCCGAGTTCATCTTTGCCGGCTTTGTCGAGGACCGGCCCACGTTTACGCGCCGGGGTCTTGGTCAGGCGGCCAATCTCGCGACGATCCTGCGCGCCGCACCGGCCGCCTCGATCGAGATTGCGGGTGACGAGGCGCAGGCCAAGGCCCTGGCACATTTGCTCGATGACCGCGGCATCGGCGGTGAACGCCTGAAAGTCGTTCCCGCCGCCGGGCTCGGCAGCATGCTGATACGGATCCACCGGGGATCGACCGCGCCTCTGATGACCGCGACATCTTGACCGCCTCATTCTCAGGAAGCGCCTCGAACCAAACGGCATGGAGGGTGCCCGCCGCCATCTACCGGTGAGATCGGTCGCCCGCCATCCATCAGACCTCGCGCTCATCTGGTGCGTTCACCGTCGGACAGTGAGGGTTCAACATCTGCCGATGACGCCCCGCGGACGACGGATCTACGGCCGTCGGGTACGGCCGTTGGGTACGGCCGTCGGGGTGCGGGATGGTTTAGTATCAGGTTTCGCATTGCCGCGTGAGCGTCTCTCGCGCGTCTGAAGCGGCCCCCAAAATGACCGGACAGTTCCTCACACTTATGTAAGAGTGAGGCATATGACCGACAGTAATCCCAGGAGCTATGTGCATGCGGAGGTTCTCGGAGGGGTTCAGCGCCGTAG